>Ga0209988_10000756_pt1 | contig 20440 bp, 18 predicted proteins | sample N075metaG_FD_183115 | JGI IMG/M metagenome (GOLD analysis project Ga0209988, IMG submission 183115) | Deep subsurface microbial communities from Kermadec Trench to uncover new lineages of life (NeLLi) - N075 metaG (SPAdes) (version 2) | ecosystem: Environmental > Aquatic > Marine > Ocean trench... | reverse complement strand
GCTGGTGCTTGGCGGGATCCACATGAGCCCGATTCCGGCAATCGACTACCGGGACCTGTACTGGGAGCGCGGCGTGTGCAGCGTGGCCAACAACACGCGCCAGGACGGGCGGGCGTTCCTCGACGAAGCGGCACGGGTCGGTGTCCGGACGCACGTGCAGCGGTTCCGGCTCGAAGACGCCAACGATGCGCTGATCGCGATCAAGCACGACGCGGTCAAGGGTGCGGCGGTGCTGGAAGTATCGCTACACTCTTGACCATGGCCGTTTCCACGCACACATTCCAGGCACCCAAGGGGACGCGGGATTTCTATCCGGCCCAGCTTGCCGTACGGCGGTATCTGGAGTCGGCCTGGCGCGGCGTGGCGGTCAACCACGGCTTCGACGAGATCGAAGGGCCGACATACGAACACCTCGACCTCTATACGGTCAAGTCCGGACCGGGCATCGTCTCTGAGCTGTTCAGCTTCCGACGCGCCGGTGGCGAGATCGACTATGCGCTGCGGCCGGAGTTCACGCCGACACTTGCCCGCATGTACGCGGCGAAAGCCAGCGCGTTGCCCAAGCCGACCAACTGGTTCTCGATCTGCCCGTTCTTCCGGGCAGAACGCCCGCAACGCGGCCGGCTCCGCGAGCACGTCCAGTGGAACCTCGACGTCATCGGCGAAGATTTTCCCGGTGGAGAGACGCGGGTTCTCGCCGCGACCATCAACGTACTCGAACGTCTCGGCCTGACCCCCGGTGACGTGCAGATCGCGTTGAATCACCGCAGTCACCTCGAAGCAATGCTCGCGGACTACGGCTTCGACCAGGCCCGCCTGCCGGAAGCGATCTCACTTGTGGATGCCGTGGCGAAGCTGCGCCAAGACGAGTTCCGCCGACGCGCGACGGAGCTTGGCCTCGACGCGTCGCGGTGGGATGCGTTCTCGACGTTGCTCAAGACCCGGCAGCAGGCGTCCGACGGCTGCGTGATGACGCACCTTCAGCCGCTGCACGACGGCCTCGCGCGGCTCGGGCTGCTGGATTGGTGCACGTATGCCCCGTCGCTGGCGCGAGGCCTGGCGTATTACACGGGAACGGTCTTCGAGGTGCACGAGACAGCCGGCAAGGAGCGCGCGATCGCCGGCGGCGGGCGATACGACAACCTCATCGAGCTGTTTGGTGGTCCGCCGACGCCCGCCGTGGGGATCGCGATGGGCGACGTCGTTCTCCGGCTGGTGCTCAAGGACAAGAATCTCCTGGAAGCCGCCGAGGCGAGCGTGCCGCGACCCGACGTCTTCCTCATCTCGACCGGAACGCCGCCGGCCCAGGAACGGTTCGAGACCCTGCTCGCGAGCCTGCGTCGCGACGACCTGCATGTCCGGTACAGTTCGCGTGCGACACACAACGTCGGCAAGCTGCTCGGCGAGGCAGGCAAGCTGCGGGCGCGGTGTGCCGTCATCCTCGGCGACGAGCTCGCCCAGGGCAACGTGGTCGTCAAGGACCTCGACAGCGGCGAACAGGATGACGCGGTGCCCGTGGAGGGGCTTGCCGATCGGCTCAAACAACAGATCGGAAAGGTGGGAGGACCATGATGAGCATCGTGCAGCGTGTCGTCATCATTCTGGGGGCACTATCTATCGTCGCGGCGTGTAGCGGCGGCGGCCCGACGTCTTACGAAGCGGCGATCAAACAGGAGATCATCTACGGCGACATGCCGTCGGCCGGGAACAGGTCCGAGGTGCTCTTCGACGGCCGGTCATGGGACTGGACGATCCGGGACGGCACCTCGAGCGGGTGGATCGTCCATACCGACGGTTCGGTTGAAGCCAGTGGCGCCGATGCTCTGAGCTCGCGCGAATTCGGCGACTTCCAGCTTCACCTGGAATTCCTGTGCCCCGTGATGGCCGAGACGCAGGGTCAGGCCCGCGCCAACTCCGGTGTGTACTTGCACGGGCGTTACGAGGTGCAGGTCCTCGACTCCTACGGTCAGGAGCCGGCACTCAACGGGTGCGGCGCGGTCTACTCGATCGCCATGCCGAGCGAGAACGCGTCGTTGCCACCGGGCCGGTGGCAGACCTACGACATCGTCTTCCGCGCGCCCCGACACGACCAGGCCGGCACCGTCATCGAGTTGCCGCGTGTGACCGTTGTTCACAACGGCATCCTTATCCACGATGACCTGGAGCTTCCGGGCACGACCCCCGGCGGCCTGGATCGCGAGATGCGCGCCGCCGGCCCGATCCTTCTGCAATTCCACGGCGACCCCGTGCGGTACCGGAACATTCGAATCCGCTCGTTGGATTCCTAGTGGCCGGCCTCCTGGTCGTCACATCGGTCCCCGCCGAGACGGATGCGATTGGTTCGCACGACGCAACGATGGTCGTCTCGGGCGGTATCGGGCGGACCAACGCCGCAGCGTCCACGACCGAGTCGATCCTGCGGCACGGCCCATTTTCCGCCGTGGTCAACGCCGGCGTCGCCGGTGTACTGCCGGGCGGGAAGCTGGCGATCGGCGACACCGTCGTGGCGTCGGCCTGCGTCTACGCGGAGGAGGGCCTGGTCACGCCGGCCGGTTTCGCGGACATGGCGGCAATGGGTTTCTCGCTCGGAGACTTCCAGGGCAACGCCGTGCCGGTTGACGACCGGCTGCTGTCGCGGCTGGCCGGGCTCTTTCACACGGGTGCGATCGCCACGGTGGCGACCTGTTCGGGCACCGACGCGGCGGCCGAAACGGTCGCCCGACGCACCGGGGCTGTCGCTGAGGCCATGGAGGGGGCCGCCGTCGTGCACGCGGCGCGGCGGCTGGGCGTCCCCGCGATCGAACTGCGTGTCATCAGCAACACGACGGGCGACCGCGAGAACCAGGAATGGGACCTCGCCGGCGCGCTCGCCGCGCTCGGCAGATCTGTCAGCGAGGCGCTGGCGGCGTTGAGCTAGAGTCCGCTGGGTGGCACGGCCGAGCGAGCGGTTAGCGAGCTCGCCCGTGGAGCGACGTTCGAAGACACGGGCGACGTCGCTTTCGCTCCGTCGGCCGTGCCACCCCCGATAGCCCGGTCGTCCTTGCCCAGAGTCTTATCGGACTCTGGCGGTGTGAAGCTCGTCACCCTGTGGCGATTGCGCCTGCCGGAACGAGCTTCGCGGTGTCGCGGTCTCAACCCTTCTCCATATGGGGTCGATCAACAGGCGTGGACTCCCAAGGCCTTCGGAGGCGTGCAATGGACTTCTCTCAGATGTTCTCGGCCCAGACTTCGCCGATCGCTATCGACTTCGGCTCGTCGGCCGTCAAACTGATGCAGGCGACGCCCGGCGAATCGCCGTCGCTGCAGGCGGCAGTCGGGCTGCGGATTCCCGACTCGCTCCGAAACGAGCGCGACCTGCGGCTCGACTTCCTGGAAAAGCAGCTTCCGCGGATGCTCCGCAAGGGTGGTTTCAAGGGCCGCAGGGTGATCTGCTCGATCCCCACCGCCGACACACTGATCCAGCACATGCAGATTACCGACGCCCCGGGGCTCGACCGCGAAGAGACGGTCAAGATGCAGCTCAGCGGTGAGCGCGGTATGTCGCCCAACGGCATGGTGGTCCGGACCTTTTACGTGACCGAGGTTCACCGTAACGGCGAGGCGCTGTCGGAGGTGATCTGTTTCGCAATCAGCCGCGAGGCCGTGATGCGGTACGTCGACATGCTCCGTCGGTGCAAGCTCGAGACCGTCGGGGTCCACAGCGAGATCATCGGCATGATCCGAGCGTTCGACCACATGCAGCCCCCGCCGCAAAAGGGCGTCGAGTGCACGTTGTATGTCGACATGGGCTGCTCGTCCACCAACGTCGCGATCACGCACGGCATCCAGATGGTCTTCGCCCGTTGCATCCAGATCGGCGGGCAGCACCTTGACGAGCGACTCGCCAAGAAGATGGGTTGCGATGTCGCAACCGCACGGGCACAGCGGATCTCGGAGCAGGTGCTCGCCGACGGTGATGCCCCTGCGACCCAGGCCGATGGCGCCGTCGGCGTCGCCGACTCGCCCGACGCCGAGGTCCTCGAGATTGCCGGGGCCATCGCCGACGAGCTGTCGATGTGTCTCCGCTACCACCACAGCCTTTTCCGTGACCAGCCGGTCAACAAGGTCGTGTTCATGGGTGGCGAGTCAAGGAATATCAAGCTTTGCCAGCACATCGCCAGGGAGATTCGGCTTCCGGCGCAGCTGGGCGACCCGCTGTCGCGGTTCGAGTACAAGCGATCGCTTCGAACGCCCGGCCTGGCCCTCGGGCAGCCGCAGCCGGGCTGGGCGGTCGCGTGCGGGCTGTGCAACGCGCCCACTGATCTCTAAAGGAGCCACGGGGATGACGACCACCAGCTTCCTGCCGGAAGACTACCTGGAACAGAAGGCGGAACGCCGCACGAACATGATCAGCCTGTCGCTGTTCGGGATCGTGATGGTCTCGGTGTTCGCGGCGTTCCTCGTGACCAACAGGCAATGGTCATACGTCCGCAAGGCCCGTGCCTCGATCAATGCTCAGTACGAGGATGCCGCCGGTCAGATCAAGCGACTCAACGAGTTGCAGCGCCAGAAGGACCAGATGCTCACAAAGGCGCGGCTCGCGGCCGCGCTCGTCGAGCGTGTGCCACGCAGCATCCTGCTGGCCGAGTTGATCAACCGGATGCCGCCGCGGATGGGTCTGCTGAAGATCGAGCTCAAATCGGACAAGCTCAAGGCCGTGGTGAAACGTGTGAAGGGCAAGCACGGTCGTCTCAAGCGCCCCGTGCGTGCGAAATCGCGGAAGCAGATCGCCAGGCAACGGGGTGAAGAGGAAACCCAGGTGGAGGTGCCTCGCTACCGCGTCAAGATCAAACTCGTCGGCGTGGCGCCGACCGATATCGAGGTGTCGCGGTATATCGCGGCGCTCAACGCCCACCCCTTGCTCATTGATGTCACGCTGAAGTACTCCGAGGAGCGCAAGGTCGAGAACTCGAATATGCGGCAGTTCGAGATCCAGATGCAGCTGAACAACAAGCTCGATATCCGGGACGTGGCGCCGATGATCAGGCGGAACAAGGTCAAGGATCCAATGGGTAGAGGCACCGTTTCCGCGTTGCCTCGGCGAGGGGGAGGCTGAGCATGCAGTTCGGATCGCGTGAAGTCATTTTTCTCATCGTGCTGCTCGTGGTGCCCGTGGCCTCGTACTTCTACGTGTTCAAACCACGCAACCACGAGATCAGGCAGGCGCAGATCGAGGTTGAGAACAAGCAGGCCAAGCTCGACAACCTGCGTGAGGTGACCGCGAAGATCGACGACATCGGCTTGGCCATCGAACAGGGCAGGGCGGCCATCCAGCTCGTCGAAGCCAAGCTTCCGTCGGCTCGCGACGTCGAGGTCATCCTCGAGGACGTCTGGGAGCTCGCCGCGAGCTCTCGTCTGACCGTCAAGTCGATCAAGAGCGAGAAGCCGGTGCCGGCGGCCGGGTACATGGAGCAGCCGCTGAAGGTCTCCATGGAGGGCCGGTTCGAAGGCTTCTACACGTTCCTTCTCGCCTTGGAAAGCCTGCCGAGGATCACGCGGATCCACGAGTTGAAACTGGAGCGCAAGACGGGCGGTCGCTCCGGCGACGACGAAGATCCCAGCGGCATCATGAAGGCCGACTTCGTTCTGAGCATCTACTTCGAGCCGACCGCCGACACCGAATAGCGGGAGCAAGCCGTGAACGACATGGACCAATCAGCAGCGGAGAAGGCCGGGTTTACCGGCGAGGGATTTACCGGCGAGAGCCCCACGACTCAACACGCCCCTGGTGGCGCGGGCGATCTCGGTGCGTTGGACGGCGACATGGACGACGACTTCGGTCTCGGCCAGGACCCGCTGATGGGTGAGGCGTCGGTGAAGAAGAGCGCCAAGGGCATGCTCATCATCGTCCTGGTCGTTGGTCTCGCGGCCGGCAGCCTCTTTTCGATGCACACGCTGACAAAGGTGACCGCCGCCTCCGGCCGCAACAAGGAGATCGATGCCACCGTTGACAAGTTCCTCAAGTCGATGGCAGGTGCGGAGAACCCCGACGGCACCCGTGTTGATCCGGACCTGGTCAGCAGCCACAACGAGATCGTCAAAGTGTTGACCAACAACTACATCGAAAGCCAGGTCCAGCTCGATCGCAATCCATTCGATTTCTCCGGCACCGGCGGTAACTCCGCCGGCGGCTCGACGACCAGTCGCAGGGCGGTCGAGCGAGCCTTCGGCAAGCTCGATCTCAAGTCCGTCATCGGTGGCTCCCGGCCGCTGGCCAACATCAACGGCAAGATCGTCCGTGTCAACCAGGTGATGCCCGTCCGTCTCTCCAAGATGGAGGGCGAGATCAAGTTCCGCGTGAAGTCGATCACGCGTGGTGCGGTGACGGTCGAGGCCGTTGGCGTCGAACTGGACGAGCCGTTCATCAAGACACTCGTGCTCAAGCGCAGACGCTGAGGAGTATTCATCGGTGAGGAAGAACAAGAAGCAGGCGCCCGGACCCCTGTCGGATCTCTGGGTCCCGGACGCCGCGGTGGCCGAGACCCAGGGTGGTGACCTCGGTAGCCAGCTGATCGCAGCGGGCGTCATCAGCACCGAAATGGTGAGCAGCGCCCAGCGGGTCATGAAGCAGACCCCGGGCCGCAACCTTGGCGACATCCTGGTCGAAATGGGCGCCGACGAAGCCGACATTCTCATGACCGTCGCGGAGTTCTCACGGTTGCCGTTCGAGCGGGTCGATGCCAACGCAGCCGGCAGCTACGACGCGAAAGCCGTCCACCGGCTCACGCCGAAGTTCTGCCAGACAAACCGGGCGCTGCCCCTGCGTCGCGACGGCGACCGTCTCGTGGTCGGCACGGCGAGCCCCGACGACGTCTTCATACTCGATGACATCAGGCGTCGACTCGGCGTCGCGTCGATCAAGCACGTGCTTGTCCCCTCCACGGACATCCGCGCCGTCGTCGACTCCCTGACCGATGGCGAGGCCGAGGACTACGACGTTGAGGGGATGCTCGTCGATATCGAAGACGACGACATCGAGGTCCGGAACGACGAGGTCGACGATGATGACGCCAAGGATGCCGACTCGTCGCCGGTGGTCCGGCTCGTCAACCACCTCATCCAGGGCGCCCTGAAAGAGGGCGCATCGGACATCCATATCGAACCCGGCGAGAAGGACCTCAAGGTCCGGTTCCGTATCGACGGCATCCTGTTCGACTTCATGAACCCGCCAAAGAAGATGCACGCGGCGATAATCTCACGCATCAAGATCATGTCGAACCTCGACATCGCCGAGCGTCGTCTTCCGCAGGACGGCCGCATCCGTGCGAAGGTCCTCGGTCGCGCGCTGGATCTTCGTGTGTCGACCTGCCCCACCGCGCATGGCGAGAAGGCCGTCATGCGTATCCTGGACAACCAGGCGATCAACGTGCCGCTGGACGATCTCGGATTCAATGAACACACGCTGAAGATCTGGAAGGCCCAGATCGATCAGCCCAACGGCATCATCCTGGTCACGGGACCCACCGGTTCGGGTAAGACGACCACGTTGTACGCGTCGCTTCAGCAGATGGACCTCCGGAAGCTCAACGTTTCCACGGTGGAGGATCCGGTCGAGTACGACCTGCCCCAGATCACCCAGATCCAGACGCACGAGAAGATCGGCATGACCTTCTCCGCGGCGCTCCGCGCCTTGCTGCGTCAGGACCCCGACGTCATCATGCTCGGTGAGATCCGAGACCTGGAGACGGCGACGATCGCCATCCAGGCGTCGCTCACGGGCCACCTCGTGCTCTCCACGCTGCACACCAACGACGCGCCGTCGTCGATCACACGACTGATCAACATCGGCACCGAGCCGTTCCTGATCGGCGCCGCGGTCCGCGCGGTGCTCGCGCAGCGGCTCGTTCGCCGGGTCTGCGCGAAGTGCCAGGAGATGGTCAAGATCGATCCGGATGTCAACAACACGCTCAAGAAGCATGGCGTATCGATCTCCAAGGCCCCCAGGGGCAAAGGCTGCCAGAAGTGTCGCGAGACGGGCTACTCCGGTCGCCTGGGCATCTACGAGATGCTCGTGCTCGATGATTTCATGCGCGACGCGATCGCCCGCAACCCGAACGTCACGGAATTCCGCAGCATGTGCATAGAGCGGGGCATGAAGACGCTGCGGGACGACGGCTTCAAGAAGGTCGCCGAAGGTCGGACGAGCGTGGAAGAGATTCTGCGTGTGACAGAAGCCGAAAGGTAAGGAATAGCCAGTAGCCAGTAGGGGAAGAGGTGCAGGCTGTTGCCTGCGTCGAATGTTCCTCACTTGCGACTCTTCCCTACTGGCTACTGGCTGATGGCTACTGCCTCTCTGACTCTTACGGCCAGAACGCGCTCACCGTCAACGTCATCCACATCGCCATCGCAATGCCGACCTTGCTCGTGGTACCCAGCACCCGCCCGATTGTTGCGCCGATCGCCGGTTTCATCGAGCCCTTGAGCGTTGCCTCATCGGCGGTCATCTCGCCGACGATCGCACCCACGAACGTCCCAAGCACCGCGCCCAGGAATGCCCCGAAGATGGGGATGAAGAAAAAGATCGGCGTGAAGATGAACACGCCGGCGATTCCGCCGATCAGGGCGCCCCACATGCCGCGGCTGGAGCTTCCGCCCTTCTTTGCGCCGACCACACCGGCGACAAACTCGATGATCTCGCCGATCACGGCGATCGCCAGGCAGCCTCCGAGCACCCACCAGCCGAATGTCTGCTGGTCGTCGTCTGGCAGATAGAGGTGGTCGAGGTACTCCAGCAGTGCCGCGAGACCCAACAGTGCCCACGTCCCCGGCAGTTGCACGACCACGAGCACGACGCAGACGCCACCGAGCACGAAGAACAGCGTTGCAAAGACGTACTGCAGCCACTCCATCACCGAGTCTTTCGGATAGAAGGCTGCCGGATGTCCAGAGTCTGCTCAAGCGCCCCCCCGGGGCTGGCTACTTGATCTCGACCGATGTCACGACGAGCGTGTCACCCTCGACCTCGCCGGTGACCACCGCCTCGGTGGGCGTAGAGCACAGGTTGTGTTCGTGCAGGTCAATATCGTCGCCGGTCACGAGGATCGGGTCGCCGTTGTTAATCTTGACGGCGAGCTTGCAACCCTTCACACCATCCATGCCGTAGACGCAGGATCCGCAGGCGACCTCGACGGTCTCCGCCCGGAGGCTCACGACCTCGGCTGTTGCGGCGGTCTCGGTCGTCGTGGTCTGCGAGCATCCGCCGAGGGCCAGGACGGCGCCGAGCGAGAGAAAGCACAGCGTTTTCATAGGTATCACCTTTCCGTTGGTTCGGAGCTTGTTTCGGAGGCGCCGAAGGGGCATTATTCGCCTTGCAGCCGCCGGTATCAAACGCTTTCAGGGTCAACTCCCCTTGCGGGGCATTCTAGTCCAATGTAGTGTCCAATTGAGACACAGTCTCAATACTCAGCTTGCCACGAAGGCCGCAGCGAACCCATGATTGTCGCCCATCCATCGAATTCCGGCATGAAGCTCTCCGATCTGGCCGTGGGGGTTCCCGCGACGCTGCAGCGGGCGTTATTGCCCGATGACGATGTGGCCTACCTGGCGGCACTGGGCCTGTATCGCCAGTGTACGCTCTCTGTTCTCCGCCATGGCTGTGCGTGCATCGTCGAGGTCGACTCGGCTCGCGTGGCGATGGCGGGTGCGGTTGCGCGGCGGATCCTCGTCAAGCCTGTCGAGAGCCGGGGCGGCGCCGGATGAGCACGGCGATAGCCGCCGGATCGGCACCGACCATGGAGCCGGTGCCGGGGGACCCGATCCGATACGCCCTGCTTGGACATCCGAATACCGGCCGCACCACGCTTTTCAACCGGCTCTGCGGTCTCCGTGCCAGGACCGCCAACTACCCCGGCACCACCTCGTCGATCCGGCTCGGCGTCTGCATCGCCGGCAATCAACGCTTCAGCCTGGCCGACCTGCCCGGGACCTACTCGCTTGATCTCGAACAGCCCGAGAGTCGCATCTGTCGCGGCTTCATCGACAACGGTCGCGCCGGCCGCGACAAGCCCGACGCCGTTCTTCTCGTCGCCGACAGCTGCAATCTCGGACGCAGCCTTGTCTTCGTCCGCGAGGTTCTTGCAACCGGCCGGCCCGGCGTCGTCGCGCTGAACAAGACTGACTATGCGAAGAGACTCGGTATCAGCATCGATATCGGGAAGCTCAGCGAAGAGCTCGGCTGCCCGGTCGTCGAGGTCAGCGGCCGCACCGGCGAGGGTACCGACCGACTCGTGAAGATGCTTGGGTCACCCCGACCGGGCGGCCTGGCGCCGGCGGACCGTCCGGAGATGATCGCGTGGGCCCGGCAGACTGCGGACACCTGTGTGCACCACCTGGCCGGCGCCCCCGCCGGTCGCGCTGCCCGCGGCGACCGCCTCACGGATCGACTCGACGCGGTGCTCACTCATCCGGTCGCTGGTGTGATCGTCTTCTGCGGCGTCATGACGGGGCTGTTCATGACGATCTTCAGCCTCGCGTCGCTGCCGATGGACTTGATCGAACTGGTGTTCGGGCACGTCGGGGGTTGGGTGTCGGCGATCATTCCGGCCGGCGCGATCCAGGACCTCGTCGCCAACGGTCTGGTGGCCGGTGTTGCGGGCACGCTCGTGTTCCTCCCGCAGATCTGCCTGCTGTTCTTTCTCATCAGCCTGCTCGAGGACAGCGGCTACCTGGCCCGGGCAGCGCTTGTCGCGGACCGGCTGCTGCGTCCTTTTGGTCTGCCGGGCCATGCGTTCGTCCCGTTGCTGAGCGCGCATGCGTGCGCAATCCCCGCGATGATGTCGGCGCGACTGATTCCGGATCACCGTGATCGGCTGGCCACGATCCTGGTGGCGCCCTTTATGAGTTGCTCGGCGCGGCTGCCGGTTTACGTGCTGCTGATCGGATTCCTGTTTGTCGGTCGTCCGGTGGCAGCCGGGCTCGCCTTCGCCGGCTGTTATGCGCTTGGCGCCGCGGCCGCGGTGTTCACCGCGCTGCTCGTGCGTCGCACGATCGTGCGGGGCCGAACGGGCGCGATGGTGATCGAGTTGCCGCGGTACCAGCTTCCGTCGTTGCGGACGGCAGTGATGGTCACGATCGACAACGGGCTGAACTTTGTACGGACTGCGGGCACGGTGATCGTCGCCATCTGCGTCGTTCTGTGGTGGCTCGGTGCGTACCCGAATACCGATCCCCCGCCGCAGGCCGTCGAGTGGCGTGCCGAGGCCGGTATCGTCGCTGCCGCCGACCCGCAACTGGCGCTCGAACTGGCCAGCCGCGCTGACGTCGCGGAAAGCCGCGAGGCGTTGTCACGCAGTTTCATGGGCCGGATCGGGCACTTTGTCCAGCCGGTCTTCGAGCCGCTCGGTTACGACTGGCGGCTGTCGATCGGCATCCTGACGAGTTTCGCCGCTCGCGAGGTCTTCGTGTCGACGATGCTGGTCATCAGTTCGGGAGCCGACGAGTCGGGGGACACACCGTTGCTCGATCGCATCCGTTCGATGCGACGCGACGATGGAACACCGGTCTTCACGACATCGACCGCCGCGGGTCTGCTGGTGTTCTATGTCCTGGCGATGCAGTGCCTGCCGACGCTCGCCGTGACGCGTCGCGAGGCCGGGGGATGGCGGTGGGCGGCGTTGCAACTGGTGTACATGTCCGGTCTGGCGTACGTTGCCGCGTTCGCCACACGTGTCGGCGTGCAGGCGATGGGGTTCGCATGATGCCGTTGCCCTTTGACCAATGGCAGTTCTACGTCGTGACTGCCGTGGCGGTGTTGGGCCTGTGGGCGCTGGTGCGGCCGTTTCTGCGTCGCTCGACGGGTGGCTGTCACGGCTGCGGTTCGGCGCCGCGACGCGTGCGTCGGACACCATTGACGATCGAAAAAAGAGCTCTGAGCTCTTTTTTCCGCGGCGGAAGAAAGAGCTCAGAGCTCATCGATCGATCACCATGATCTGATCGAGCGGCTTGCGGTGAATGTCCGGGACCATTGTCCCGTCGGCCGGGTAGCCGACGGGTATGAGCAGGAACGGTCGCTCGGGGGCAGGACGGTGCAGTACCTTGGACAGGAACTTCATCGGGCTGGGCGTGTGCGTGAGTGTCACGAGACCCGCCACGTGTGCCGCGGCGAGGAACATGCCCACCGCGATGCCGACGGACTCGTTGACGTAGTAGACCTGGTCCGAGAGCCGTCCGGGCGCATCGTCCTTCATGAGCTTGAACACGACGACCAGCCACGGGGCGGTCTCCAGGAACGGCTTGTGCTCGTCGGTGCCGACCGCCGCGAGGTCACGCAGCCATCGCTCGTTGGCGCGGCGAAAGTAGAACTCACGCTCTTCTTCTTCGGCTGCAACGCGGATCTCCTTCTTGAGAGCCGGATCCTGGACGGCCACGAAACGCCACGGCTGCTTGTTGGCACCGCTGGGTGCGGTCCCGGCCGCCAGGATCAGGTTTTCGATCGTCTCGCGGCTCACGGGGCGGTCCGAGAAGGTCCGCACCGTGCGTCGCCGATCCAGAATCTCATAAAACCGCCGCGCCGCCGTCTCCGGCGTCTCGCCGGTGACGTATGGTTCGTACGGAACGAAGCGTGGATTGCACGGGTTGTCGGGGGTGCCGCTCATGGGAGTCAGGCTGGTGGGTCATCGCCGTTGTGTCAAGCAGCTCGTGGCCGCTGCGCTGATCGGGATCGTGGTGTCACCGGTCGAGGGGCAGCCGCCTGACGCACGGAACGCCGCCAGGTGGTACACCAAGGCGGTCCAGCGGCTCGACGCGGTCGAACTCACCGACGGCGAGTGGAAGGCGTTGCGTGGCTACCGGCCGGAGTCCGGCGACAATCCGTCTGCCGATGTCCGGGCGGCACTGGCACGGCTGCAACCGGTTTTCCGTGCGTTCCAACGTGGATCACGGCAGGCGTTCAGCGACTTCGACCTTGACTACACGCAGGGGTTCTCGCTGACACTTCCCCACCTCGGACACCTCCGCAACGTCGCCGGTCTTCTCTCCAAGGACGCCATGGTGCGGCTTCACGACGGCGACGCGGCCGGCGCCGCGGCGTCGATCTCGGTGCTGTATCGCGCCGGGAACCACCTCGCCGACGACGGGGTGATCATCAGCTCGCTGGTCGGCCAGGCGATTTTCAGGCAGGCCGAGCAGGCGGCGCAGGCTGGGTTCGACCGGTCTGCATTCGACCCGGTCACCAGCGAAACGCTGCTCAATGCCGTGAAGGTGTTCGACGCCCGCGACCCGTTCGACGTCGTCGGGGCCCTGGAAAACGAGCAGGAGTTCGTGGTCGGCTGGGTGCGTGAGCAGTACGAGGATGCCGGTGATCGCGCGTGGATGTTCGACGAACTCGCCCAAGTCGGCCTGAGCGCCCAAGCCGCCAACGTCGTGAGCGGGATCATGCTCGTGGACCAGGCGCACTTCGACACGGCGCTCGAAGAGACCAGCGAGGTCATGGGACGGCTGGTCGAGTTGTTCGAACTCGACGATGCTGCCGCGGCGCAGTACGAGCTCAAGCAGATCGCCGAAGAGATCAGACGCGGTGAACACGGGCCGCTCGCGGCGCTGATCGTGCCGAACGCGGCAAGCGTTCACCGCAAAATGATCGAGGCGCAGGCCGCCGTCGCCGATCGCAAGGCGATGCTGCAGGCCATTGTCGATGGCACGGTGGACGTCGAGACGCTCGCCAATGCCGCGGTGTGGTACCTGCGAGCCGTCGAGATGCTCAAGACGCAGTTGCCACAGACCATCACGGGTCTCCGCGCGATCGCCGACGACCCGAACCGTCACCTCGACGACGCCACCGCGACACTTTTCGCGAAGACCGGACCGATCATCGAGACGCTCCGTGACGGCTCGCTGAAGCCGCGATGCGACTTTTCCATAGCGAGCAACGGTCGAGCGCCGGCCATCGCGTCATACCTGCCGGGCCTGCGTGACGCCGTACGCCTGCTGCACGCCGACGCCGTGCGTCAACTTCACCAGGGAAAACCCGGCAATGCCGCAGATCGCCTGGCGATCTGCTTCCGGCTCAGCGCGCACCTCGCCGGTGATCGCCAGTTGCCAAGCACGCTGACGTCACAGGTGATCTTCAACCGGACGCGTCTGCTGGCCGAGTGGGGGCTTGAGGCATTCAACACCGACCATCTCGCCGGCATGCTTGAGACGGCCGACATGGCCAACGCCCGCGATCCGTTCGGATACCTGTCGAGCCAGTCGGCCGCGCGACGCGAGATCGTGGGCGCGTTGCGGCTGCACGGCCAGCCGCTGCTGAGGGCGCAACGTACGGTCGGCCGTCTCGACGGTGACCGGCTGTTGTACATGGTCGTCATCACCAGTCGTGGCGAGATCGCCCTGCCGGAGGCTGAGCCACTGAGCGATGTGATCTCGCTCGAAGCGATCGCGCTGGCGTTGACCGAGGTCCAGGAGGTCCGGAACGCGGTCACCCGAACCGGTGACCTCGGGCCGATCGCCGATCGCGATGTTCCGGACATCGGCCGGGTCCGCGAGCGGTTTGCCGAAGCGCAGTCGGATCTGCGCAAGGCGCGAGTGACGCTCAAGCGGTAAGTCTCCCTACCGGATAAACCGCATGTTCCCGAAGCTCGGGACCAGACCCGGCCCGTTCTCTGTCAACGGGTACGGTGCCGGGAAGTAGACCAGCCACGCCTTGCCCAGCAGCAGCCTGCGGTGCACCAGGAACGGACTGTCGTCGATCTGGTGTACCACGTAGGGGTGCGGGTTGCCCCAGAGCCGCGAGTCCGACGACGCGGCGCTGTTGTCGCCGAGCATGAAGAAATGGTCCGGTCCCAGGACCGCGGGCTTGTCGGGGTGGGTGCCGAACGCCGGTGACCCCGGTCGGACCAGGGCGTCGTGACCCGGCGGCGTCGCGTTGCGTGTTGCCTGTGTCGTGAGGGTATCGACGCGGTAGTACAGATCCCGGTCGACCTGGACGCGGTGCAGCGTGAGCGGCGAGCCGGCGAAGTTCCACCGCAGGTTCGCCTCGCCGGGCTGCAGGCGCGGTGACCGTTGCTTCCACGCGTCGATGGGCATGCCGTACGACTGTTCGATGCGTTGCGGTGGTGCCCAGTCGTATTCCAACGGTTCGCCCACCCTGCTGCCGTTGATCCAGATTGACATCGCCTGGTCGACGTGCCAGAACTCGACGTTGTAGACGCGACCGGCCCGGGGCATCTCGACTTCCGTGGCTTGCTCGTGGATCCACGGTCCGCGAGCATCGAGCGGACGCATCCGCATCCGTGCGACGCCGTCGCCGATGGAGAACTCGAACTGGTATCCCCGCGTGTCCAGGTGCAGCGACATGATCAGGCCGTCCTGGTCGGCCACGACGGCGGCCGCGATCCGCAGGTCGCTGATATTCGTGTCACGCCCGGCCCGCAGGCTCCTGGACATCGAGAACATGTTGTACGAGGTCCAGTCCGACAAACGCAGTTGCTGGTTATCCCACGACAACGTCGAGGGCTGGGCTACCTCGCAGCGGTAGCTCCGCCGGTCCGCCGTCTCCCACACAGGTCCGGACCACGGTGACGCGTACGTGCCCGAAAGCCGGTTCGGGTGGACCGGGATGAAGTCGCTGTGATAGACGGGCCGCCAGACCGCACGCTGCACGTGCTGGGGCTTGCGTTGGATCTCGTAGGCCGACCAGTCGTCGCAACTCACCGCCGGGGCGACGAAAACATCGCCGTCCGTGAGCCAGATGGCTTCGTTCGGCAGGCCGATCAGTCGCTTGATGTAATTCTCGGCGTCACCGTCCGGATCGGTGGGGTTCTTGAACACCACCACGTCGAAACGGCTCGGATTCGAGAACGGGTACAGACCCTTGAGCACCAGGATCCGGTCGCCCATGCGGTGCCGCAGTGTCCTGGGCGAGATGGTCGACAGCGGGTAGTTCGGGCCCAGCATCGGATCCACCGCCGCGCCGGAAAGGTTGGCGCCCTTGGCGTCGACCGGGTAGGTGTAGCCCGTCTGGTTCGAGTGGATCAGCAGGTGCTCGCCCATGAGGGTCGGCGCCATCGATCCCGTCGGGATCACGAACCCCTCGGTCACGAATCCACGGAAGGTCATCGCCAGCACGAAGGCCACGATCAGCGACTGGAGCGTCGCCACGGTCGACGTCTCATGTTCGGGCGCGTTGATGACCTGCGACGAGTCTTGCTCGGGCGATCCCATGGGGGATGATCGTACGCGAATTGTCGCTACGACTCCTTGCCGCCCCCGCCCCCGGACCCGCCGCCACCGACGCCGCCGCCGCCACCACCACCACCACGGCGTCGCCGTCGTCGCCGACGCTTCGGTCGCGGGCCGTCAGGCTTTGACGACTCGGCCTCGGTCTTGGGCTTGTCGGTCGGCTTGCCGGGCTGGCTGAGGCGTTCCCGGTTCTGGTCCGGGGTCTTCTCGACGGTCCCGGTCCCGGCCTTCGATTCCCCACCGGTCTCGCGCCGGGGATCGCGCTGTCCGCCGCGGCCGAGTTTGTGTCGCGGTCGGTCGCGACGTTTGTCGGTGTCCCCGGCGAGCATTTCGGGCGGCGGTTCGGGCGCGCTACGGGCGCGTTCGAGCAACGCGATGCTCTCCTCGACGTCGATCAGCTCCTCGACTGGAACCGCGATCTGGTTGTCGTTGTGCTCCAGTCGTATGAGCACCAGCTGCACGAGGATCTTTGTGTCGAGAACGACGCCCGGCCCCTCGCTGGTGCCGACACGCTTCGATCGATTCGGCAGGTTCTTGCGGAGCTGGTCGTAGGTCTGGTCCTCGTACCGCAGGCAGCACATCAGCCGGCCGCAGCGGCCGGAGATCTTCAACGGGTCGAGCGTGGCCTTCTGGATCTTCGCCGACTTCATCGAGACGGGTTTGAGCACCTTCAGGAAGTTCCGGCAGCAGCAGTGCTGACCGCACCGCTCGTAGTCGGCAACAAGTCGCGCCTCATCGCGCGCCCCCACCTGACGCATCTCGATTCTCGTCTTGAAGTCGGCGGCAAGATCGCGCACCAGCTTGCGAAAGTCGACCCGTTCCTGGGCCATGAAGTAAAATGTCAGCAACTCCTCACCGAGGATCGGCTCGACGTCCACCAGCTTCATGGACAGATCGAGCTCACCTATGAGTCGTTTGCACGTCGAGATGTAATGGCTCTTGTTGGAGTCCAGCTCCGCCTGCTTGTTGAGTTCCTCGACCGTCGAGACGTGCAGGATCTTTCCGTCGGTGTGGAACGGGAAGTCCCGTCCGCCGGAGTTGTCGATGTACTCCAGCAACTCCTGGCGGGTCACGCTCTTGGAGCAGCCGGCGTTGTCGCAGGTGGTGGTCAGCATTTCCACCACCTCGGTGCCACGGTGTGTTGTTGCCGTGAGCCTGGTCCCGCACCCGGGCTTCTCGTCGCCCTCGTACGGGAACTCGCCGACGGTGCCGAGCCGGCCGAACTTGACGACGATCGTCTTGGGCGGCGCGAGCCGCTCGTAGATCTCCTCGTCGGTCATCGACGAGCGGTGACGCGGATCGGCATCGGCTTCAAAGACGGGAAGCGGAAAGATACTCATGGAGAAAGCTCGCGTCGGGTGGCGCGCGTCGCCGGTCCGGTGTCACACCGGGCCCCCGGTTTCGACGACCGCCGTGGGAATCCCGCAATGTCGTCAGGGATCAGGTTTCCAAATCCGCTACCCCCCTGACGGGGCAACGGGTCCAAACGCGTTGCTGTTTGGAGTATATGGGAAGAAGGCACGGAGGGAAGAAGGCAGAGAGGCACGCTGGGCTTTGTCGCCGTAGGATGGGCGTTCTGCTGTGTCCGAACACTTTCTTATCGCGCTGGCCGGCCTGATCGTCCTCGGCGTCGCCGCGCAATGGCTGGCGTGGCGGCTGGGTATCGCGTCGATCCTGCTGCTTCTGGTGGCCGGCTTCCTCGTCGGGCCGGTGAGCGAACAGGTCCTGGGTCGCAAGCTTCTGGATCCGAACGAGTTGCTCGGGGACCTGTTGCTGCCGTTCGTCACGCTGTCGGTCGGGCTGATCCTCTACGAGGGCGGCCTGACGCTGCGACTGGCGGAGCTCGGCCAGGCCCGTGCCGTGGTGGTTCGGCTGGTCACGCTTGGCGCCCTGGTGACCTGGGGACTCGGCTCCGTGGCGGCATGGTGGATCCTGGGCCTGGAGCCACGGCTGGCGGTCCTGCTGGGCGCCGTCCTGATCGTCAGCGGTCCGACCGTGATCCTGCCCCTGTTGCGGCATATCCGGCCCACCGGGCGGATCGGAGCGATCCTCAAGTGGGAGGGGATCGTCATCGACCCCATCGGCGCCATGTTCGCCGTGCTCGTTTTCGAGGTCATCCTTCTGCCGGGTGTGGTCGAGGCGGCCCCCCAGGTTGCCGTAACGCTGCTGAAGATGATCCTGATCGGCGGAGGCTTCGGTTTCCTCGGTGGCGTCGCCCTGGTACACGTGCTGCGTTGGCTCTGGGCACCGGCCTACCTGGAGAACGCCGTGTCGATCATGTTCGTGGTCGGCGTGTTCACGGCGGCGCACCGTCTCCAGCCGGAGTCGGGGCTGCTTGCCGCGACCGTGATGGGAATTACGCTCGCCAATCAGAAGTTGGTCGACGTCAAGCACCTCGCCGACTTCAAGGAGAACCTGCGTGTGCTTCTCATCGGCGTGCTGTTCATACTGCTGGCCGCGCGGCTCGATGTCGCTGACCTCGAGTACGTGGACTGGCGCGCGGCCGTCTTCCTCGTCACGCTGATTCTCCTGGTGCGGCCGGTGAGCGTGTGGCTGTCGACGATCGGTTCGTCGGCGACCCGCGGCGAAACGGCCTTTCTCGCGATCATGTCGCCACGCGGCATCGTGGCGGCGGCGGTGGCGTCGGTCTTTGCGCTGCGTCTGGAAGAGACCTACCCGCAGGCCGCCGCGCTCGTGCCGTTGACATTTCTCGTCATCATCGGGACGGTGTCCGTCAGCAGCGTGCTGGCGCCGCCGATCGCGCACCGGTTGGGGCTCGCGGACCGCAAGCCGCAGGGCATCCTCATGGTCGGTGCGCACAAGTGGGCCCGTATGATCGCCGAAGCAGTCCAGAATCAGGGCTTCCGCGTGCTGCTGATCGACACCAACCGCACCCACCTCGCGACCGCGCGGATGGCGGGTCTGGACACACACAACGACAGCATTCTTGCCGAGCACCTGCTCGACGAGATCGATCTCGGAGGCACCGGCCGGCTGATCGTCGCCACTCCGAACGACTGGGTGAATATTCTCGCCGTGCACCGGTTCATGCCGGTCTTCGGTCGCGGCGAGGTGTACCAGGTCGCGCCACGCAAGGGCGCCGACAGCGGCGACGACGATCACCGTCACCTGCACGGCCGGTGGTTGTTCGACGACGGGCTCACCTACGAGCAGCTCAGCAGACGCATCGCCGACGGTGCTGTGATCAAGACCACCTCGCTCAGTGAGGAATTCACCTATGAGTCATTTCGCGAGCACTACGGCCAGACCGCCGTGCCGCTGTTGGTGGTCTCGCCGTCGCGGCGGCTGGAGGTGATCACGGCTGACCGGCCGGCGGACCCGAAGCCCGGTGATACGCTGATCAGTCTCGTGGATGACCCGGACGACGAAAGTGATGACGCCGCAATCGGAACCTGACAGGGATGGTCGAGACGCATCCGAGCCTGGTCAGCTGTCCGCACTGCGGTCTCGTGCAGACGGTGCCCCTGGCACCGACCGGTATGCGCGCGTGCTGCGGGCGGTGTGAGTCGACGATCCGCGGCCGCACACGCCGGGCGCGTGCCAACAGCCGAACCGCGGCGATCGCCACGGCGGCGCTGATCCTCTACCCGCTGGCGGTGAGTCTTCCGCTCATCAAGATCGAGCAATTCGGCCACAGCAGCACCTCGAGCGTGCTGCAGAGTGTCACGGCGCTGCTGAGCAGCGGCCAACTCGTGGTCGGCATCATCGTGCTGCTGTGTTCGGTGATTCTGCCGCTGGGCAAGCTCACGGCGCTGCTGGTACTGTCCACCGGGGCGCTCGGACACAAGCACCAGGCGCTCACCTATCGCCTGGTCGACTGGACCGGCCGGTGGGGCATGCTCGACGTGCTGCTCGTGGCGATCCTCGTGGCCGTGCTGAAGCTCGGCGACGTTATGGCCGTGAGCGTGGGTCCGGGGCTGCTCGCCTTCACGGCGTGCGTTACCCTGAGCCTGTTGGCCGCCGCGTCGTTTGATCCACACAGCCTCTGGGACACCGAGCCATGACGTCTCCGGAATCCTCCATGCCAGCCAACGTGCCGCAGGCCGTCCTGAAGCCGAAACGCAGCGTGTCGCTCGCGTGGTTGCTACCCGCGGCGGCGATCATTGCCGCCGCCTGGCTGGGCGGGCGGGCGTGGTCGCAACGCGGTGTGCCGGTGACGGTCGTGCTGGCCGACGGCCACGGCCTGAAGGTCGGTGACGCGGTG
>Ga0209988_10000755_pt1 | contig 20446 bp, 16 predicted proteins | sample N075metaG_FD_183115 | JGI IMG/M metagenome (GOLD analysis project Ga0209988, IMG submission 183115) | Deep subsurface microbial communities from Kermadec Trench to uncover new lineages of life (NeLLi) - N075 metaG (SPAdes) (version 2) | ecosystem: Environmental > Aquatic > Marine > Ocean trench... | reverse complement strand
GGTCGAGCCACGCCTCCGCTCCCGGCCCGGTGACCTCGAAGCGCGAGAAACCGGAGATGTCGATGATGCCGACCCCGGCACGGGTCCGGCGGCATTCCTCGCCGACGATGTCGTGGGCGTTGGAGCGCTTCAGCGTCGGGATCTCCTCGAAGCCATCCGGCGCGAAGTAGATCGGCACCTCCAGCCCCCAGGAACAGCCCCAGCGGGCACCGTTCCCGGTCATCGCGTCATGGGCCGGGGCCTGTCTCAGCGGCCGCCCGGCCCAGAGCTGCTCGTTCGGATAGCTCATCACGAAGCGGCGCGAATAGAACTGCCCGGTCATCTGGCGCAGATACTCGCGCTGCGAGGCGAATTCGCCGTAGCGGGCCACGTCCATGCCGTAGATGTCGGCCTCCGGCTCGCCGTGGATCATCCATTCCGCCAGCGACTTGCCGACGCCACCGCCTTGCAGGAAGCCCGCCATCACCCCGCAGGCAGCCCAATAGTTCGGCACCCCGGGCACCGGGCCGACCAGCGGGTTGCCGTCGGGGGTGAAGGTGAAGGCGCCGTTGACCCATCTCTTGATCCCCGCCTCGGCCAGGCAGGGATAGCGCGCAAATCCCTTCTCCAGCTCGCCCGAGATGCGGTCGATATCCTCCTGGATCAGCTCGACGCCGTAGTCCCAGGGCGCGCCGTCCATGTTCCAGTGCTGGTAGGAGGTCTCGTAGATGCCGAGCAGCATCCCGTTGCCCTCCTGGCGCATGTAGGTGCAGCCCTCCAGATCGATGCCGAAGGGCAGCTCGCGCTCCAGCGCCGCGACCTCCGGGATGGTCTCGGTGACCAGGTAATGGTGCTCCAGCGGCGTCACCGGCAGGTCGATGCCGACCATCCGCCCGCACTGCTTGGCCCAGAGCCCGCCGGCGTTGACCACATGCTCGGCGACGATGGTGCCGTGCTCGGTCACCACGTCCCAGGTGCCGTCGCCGCGCGGGTTCAGTTCCAGCACCCGGTTGTGCTCGACCACCGTGGCGCCCATCTTGCGGGCCGCGATGGCATAGGCATGGACGACGCCGGAGGGGTCGATATAGCCCTCGTTGGCGTCATAGAGGCCGCCGAGCACGCCCTCGATGTCGATCACCGGCAGCATTTCCTTGATCTCTTCAGGGCTGACCAGCCGGCAGGTGTCGATGCCCATGGTCTGGAACACCCGGTAGGCGTGCTGCAACCACTCCCAGCGCTCCGGGGCGGCGGCGAAGTTGACCCCGCCGGTCATGTGCAGGCCGATGTTCTGGCCCGACTCGGCCTCGATCTCCGGCAGCAGGTTGATGGTGTAGGCCTGCAACGCGGCGATGTTGGGGTCGGCGTTCAGGGCATGGATGCCGCCCGCCGCGTGCCACGACGAGCCCGCGGTCAGCACGCTGCGCTCGAACAGTGCGATGTCGGTCCAGCCGAACTTGGCCAGGTGATACAGCACCGAGGCGCCGACCACGCCGCCGCCGATGACCACGACCCGATACTGGGATTTCATCGCCGCCTCCACCTTCAGACTCACCGGTTGGCGGAAACTCTACGCAAGGCCGGACGGCGCGTCTAGACACTAATGTCCAGAACCTTTAAGCTACCCTATGGACACCACCACCGATGCCCCGCCGAAAGGCAACGTCAAGGTCACCCGCGACGACTGGCTGAACCTGGCAGGCGAGGTGCTGATCGAGCGCGGCGTCAGCCATGTGAAGGTGCTCACCCTGGCCCGCAACCTCGGCGTCTCGCGCTCGTCCTTCTACTGGTACTTCCGCAGCCGCGAGGACCTGCTCGACCAGTTGCTGGAGGGCTGGGAGGGCCGGAACACCCGCGCCGTCCTCGACCACGCGGCACGGCCCGCCGGCAATATCTGCCGGGCGGTGATGAACCTGTTCGAATGCTTCATCGACCCGACCCGGTTCAACCCCCGCCTCGATTTTGCGGTGCGCGAGTGGGCCCGGCGCTCGCCCGCCGTGCGCACCCGGCTCGACGCCGCCGACACGGCCCGGGTCGACGCCATCCGCGACATGTTCCTGCGCCACGGCTTCGAGGCCACCGAGGCCTTCACCCGCGCCCGCATCATCTATTTCATGCAGATTGGTTATTACGCGCTTGTCGAGTCCGAACCCTTCGAGACCCGCTTCTCCCTTCTGCAACCCTATCTGGTCGCCTTCACCAGCGAGGAGCCGGACCCGGCCGAAATGTGGGCGTTCCTGGAGGTCGCGCGCAAGCTGCTGGAGCGGTAGGGCCGACGCGCATGATCGCTGCACCATCTTCCATTTTGCCGGGGTTGCCGTGCCAAGAAGCTTGACCCGGGAAAACTTATACCTGATCGATGGCTCGCCCGGCGAAGGCCGGGGGAACCGGTAGCAATGTGAAAACGGCGCCCGAGCGGCGCATGCGAGTCAAGGTGCGGACAATGACCGATCAGCAGCAAAAAAACGATGCCATCGAAACCCGGTTGCGGGTTCTGACCTGGAATATCTGGTGGCGCTACGGGCCGTGGGAGCGCCGCCGGCCGGCCATCGCGGCGACCCTTGCCAAGCTCGATGCCGACGTCATCGCGCTGCAGGAAGTCTGGGGTGACGGGACCACCAATCTTGCCGCCGAACTGGCCGCCGAGCTGGGCTACCACCATGTTTTCGCATCGAGCATGGAGCGGGAGGGGATCGGTTTTGGCAACGCGCTGCTGTCGCGCTGGCCGATGGTGCGGACAGAATCGACCATCCTGCATGGCCAGCAGGAGACCGGCGAGGGCCGGCTGGCCCTGTTCGCCGAGATCGACGGCCCGCGTGGCCTGCTGCCGGTCTTCTGCACCCATCTGAACTGGAAATACCAACACGGCCACATTCGCCAGCGCCAGGCGGCGGACCTCGCCCGTTTCGTCGACCGCATGGGCCCCGGGACCTTCCCGCCCATCGTGTGCGGTGATTTCAATGCCGAACCGGGGTCCGAGGAGATCCGGATGCTGACCGGGTTGGCGGCCTGTCCGGTCGAGGGCCTGGTTTTTCACGATGCGTGGAATTGGGCCGATGGGGGCGGACCTGGCTATACCTGGGACAACGCCAACCCCTATGTCGGCGCCAAATTCGAACCCGACCGCCGGATCGACTACATCCTGGCCGGCCTGCCCATGACCCGCGGCGCCGGCCACGTCGTCGATTGCCGGGTCACCGCCAACGAACCGGTGGACGGCGTCTGGCCCAGCGATCACCACGCGGTCCTGGCCGAGCTTCGCTACTAGAGCGGTTTCGAGCCAAATGGTTTCATTTGGCGGCTCGGAAACTGCGAAAAACAAAAAGGCAGAGCCTCCGACCTGATTTCATCAGCTCAGATAAGGCTTTAGCGACTCTTGACCGTGAGTTCCGGTCGATGAGCGCTGGCATCACACATTTTTATCTGGCCCCGCCGGGCGCCGGGACTTATCTATTGGCCCTCAACCGAACCGCATTGCCGAAGCGTGGACAAAATGTCGAAATCGAGAGCAAAGAAGAAAACCCGAACATCCTCGAACCGTCAGATCGACTGGGGGGGCAAGGCCACCAGGGGCTCGCGGCGCACCAACATGGTTCTTGGTGCGATCGTGGTTTTGGCGCTGGTCGCTGGCGGGCTGTATTGGTGGCGCGGCAATCAGTTGGACGACGCCTTCGGCGTCCTCGCCGCACAAGGCCAGGCGTCGCTCTCGCGGGTCAGGACGCTTCCCTCGCGCGGCGGTGGGCACCTGGCTGTCGGTCAGAGCCACAGCTATGACGAACGTTTCCCGACCTCGGGGATTCACAACGCAGTTCCGGTCAGCCCCGGCTTCTATGGGGAGGTTCAGCCCCCGACCAGGCTGGTCCACAGCATCGAGCACGGCCACGTTGTCATCTACTACGAGAACCCCGGTGCCGACGCGATACAGTCCTTGAAGGATTGGACCTCGTCCTATGACGGGCACTGGGACGGCCTGATCGCCGTGCCCGCTACCGGGCTCGGCGGTGCGGTAGTCCTGACCGCCTGGCGCAAGATAGTTCGCCTCGACAATTTTGACCCAGCCGCCGCCGCCGCGTTCATCGACCTATACCGCGGACGTGGGCCTGAGAATCCAGTGCGCTAGAGCCTTATCCGACCTGATGGAATAGAGCCTCGCTCGACAAGATTTCGAGTTATCCGTCGGGATGATCCTTCTCGTCGAACAAAATCCGCGCCTGGTCGCCCTCCAGATCGTCGTACTGGTTGTTCCTCAGTGCCCACAGGAACGCCAGCAGCCCGATCAGGCCGAGCCCGATCGAGACCGGGATCAGGATACCCAGCACGGTCATCTCGCCCCCCGCATGCGCAGCGCATTCAGGGTCACCGCAATGGAGGAGCCCGACATCGCCAGCGCCGCGATCAGCGGCGTGACCAGCCCCGCCAGCGCCACCGGGACGGCGACCGCGTTATAGGCGGCGGCCATCCCGAAATTTTCCAGCGCCCTGGAGCGCGCCATCCGCGCCGTCTCGAGCGCGAACACCACCGGCTCGAGCCGCTCGCCGGTGAACACCAGCCCGGCCGCCGCCCGGCTGACATCCGAGGCCGCGACCGGCGACATCGAGGCGTGGGCGGCAGCCAGCGCCGGCGCGTCGTTGATGCCGTCGCCGACCATCAGTACCCGCACCCCGTCGCGGGCCAGCCCTTCCAGTGCCGCCAGCTTGTCGGCCGGGGTCATGCGGGCGTGGGCCTCCGTGATCCCGGTCACGTCGGCAACGCGCGCCACCGGTCCGGCCGCGTCGCCGGAGAACAGCGCCAGCCTCAGCCCTCGCGCCCGCAGCGCATCGCAAACCTCGCGCGCGTCCGCGCGTACCACATCCTCGAAGGTGAACTCGACCGGGTCGCCGTCGCCGGCCCGCAGCCAGACCGCTGTCGCCGAGCCGCGCACGGCGCCGACCCAGTCGGCGAGGCCGAGGCGCACCCGCTCGCCGTCGAGCATTCCCTCGACGCCCGCCCCCGGAACCTCGCGCACCTCGCCCAGCACGGCAGGCGCGATCCCCCGCCCCTCCGCCGCCTCGGCCAGCGCCCGCGACAGCGGATGGCGCGAGACGCCCGCCAGCGCCGCCGCCACTGGCCAGGCCGGGTCATCGTCAGCCGGGCCGGAGGCCAGCACCGGGCGGCCCTCGGTCAGGGTGCCGGTCTTGTCGAACACCACCATGGTGATGCCCGCCAGGCGCTCCAGCGCGCCGCCGTCTTTCAGGAAAATCCCGCGCCGGAACAGCCGCCCCCCGGCCACCGCATGGACCGCCGGCACCGCCAGCCCCAGGGCGCAGGGGCAGGTGATGATCAGCACCGCGGTGGCGATGGTCACCGCCAGGCGCCAGTCGCCGGTGGCCCAGAGCCAGCCGATGAACGCCGCCGCCGCGACCAGATGCACCCCCGGCGCATAGACCCGCGCCGCCCGGTCCGCCCAGCGGTCATAGCGTGTCTTGCCGCGCTCGGCGCTCTCGATCATGCGGGCGATCTCGGCCAGCAGCGTCGCCTCGCCGGTCGCTGCCACCCGGACCCGCAGCGGCCCGGACAGGTTCAGCATCCCGGCATGGACCTCCCGTCCCGGCCCGACCGATTCGGGATTGCTCTCGCCGGTGACCATCGAGCGGTCGAGGTCGCTGGTGCCCGCCTCGACGCGCCCATCCGCCGGCACCCGCTCGCCCGGCGCCACCTCGACCAGCGCGCCGGGCGCCAGATCCTCGATCGCCACCGTCTCGCGCGCGCCGCCGGGCCCGATCACGGTGGCGGCGCGGGCCGACATCGCGGTCAGTTCCGCCGCCGCCGAGCGCGCCGACGCGCGGGTGCGGTGGTCGAGATAGCGCCCGATCAGCAGGAAGAAGATCAGGCTGATCGCGGCGTCGAAATAGGCGTGTTCACCACCATGGATGGTCTCGTAGAGCGAGGTCCCCGCCGCCATCCACACCGCCAGCGAGATCGGCACGTCCATGTTCAGCCGCCGCGCGCTCAGCGCCGCCAGCGCCGAGCGGAAGAACGGCACCCCGGAGAAGGCGATCGCCGGCAGGGCGATCAGGGCCGATATCCAGTGCAGCAGGTCGCGGGTCGCCGCGTCGGCCCCGGCCCAGACCGAGACCGACAGCAGCATCACGTTCATCGCCGCGAAACCCGCCACCGCGAGGCGCACCAGCAGGTCGCGCCCGACGCTGTCGCGGTCGACGTCCGCCATCGCGGCCGCATCGTAGGGCCGGGCCTCGTAGCCAAGCTCGCCGAGCCGCTCCATCACCGCCGCCACCGAGCCCAGCGCCGGGTCGTAGAGCACCCGCACCCGGCGCATCGACAGGTTGACCCGGGCCGAGGTCACGCCCTCGAGCTTGCCCAGCCCGGTCTCGATCGCGCGCATGCAGCCGGCGCAGCGAATGGCGGGCACCATCAGATCGACGCTGGAGGTGTGCCCCTCGGCCGGGCGCGCCCAGCGTTCGGCACCCATGCGGGGCATCCGCTCAGCCGCCGCCGAGGCCGCCGGACCGGCGGAACAGCAGCCGCCCGGTGTGGATATGGCGCCCGATATCGTCACGGTATCGCGCATCAGGCGGGATTCCGGATGTAGAGCTGCGCCACGGCTTCGAAGCTGCCGCCCTCGGCGTCCGTTCCGGTGATGACAATCCGCCACATCCCCGGCGCCAAAACCAGCGACGCGGCATAGCCGTCCGCGCCCTCGGCCAACTCGAGGCGCATATCCTCGCGTGCGCCGGCGGGGCGGCCGACCACCGCCACCAGGTTCAGCCCGGTCACCGGCACTCCGTCGCGCCCGGTCATCGCCACCCGCAGCGTGCCATCGCCGTAATCGGCCGCGGCCTTCCAGCCCAGCGCCCGCTGGGCTGCCGTCTTCCTGTTCCAGCCCTGGCTGGCGACATAGGAGTTCTTCACCACCAGCCCCGGGAAGGTGCTGGTCGCCGCGAACAGCATCGCCAGGTTCGCCGCGAGGACCACCCCGAACGCCGCCACTGCGATCAGCAGCACCTTTTTCCCGGTCAATGGTTTCGGTTCAGTGCTCATCTCGAAGGCCCCCGGAAATGCGTATCGTAGGACGCGCGCTCATGGGTGACGAGATCCTCGACCCAGATCCGCACCGGCGTGCGCTCCGCCATGGTGAACCACGGCCGCGCCAGCAGGAACACGCGCAGTTTCCTGGCCTCGTCGGCGTCGATCTCGAACTCGTTCCGCGCCATGCCCTGGATGTCCAGCCGCAACTCGGGCTCCGACTTGACCGAGATGCGGAAGGGATGTGGCTCGCCGTTCATGTTCTGGATCTTCACCGTATAGGCATTGCGAATGGTGCCGTCGCTGAGCGTCACATAGAGCGGGTTGCGGTCAGGCGCCACCGCCAGGCCGATCGAGTCGCGCATGAACAGCGCCACCACCATCCCCACCCCGATGGCGCTCCACAGCACCGTATAGAGGATGGTGCGCGGCCGGACCACCCGCTTCCAAACCGGCGCCGGCCGGGCGCCGGCGCGCTCCAACGGCTCGTCGACCAGCGTGCAGTAATCGATCAGCCCGCGCGGCTTGCCGATCTTGGCCATGATGTCGTCGCAGGCGTCGATGCACAGCGCGCAGGTGATGCAGCCGATCTGCTGGCCGTGGCGGATATCGACCCCGGTCGGACAGACCGCGACACAGGCGTCGCAGTCGATGCAGTCGCCCAAGGCTTCCGCGCCCGCTTTCTTGCGATGCCTGCCGCGCGGTTCGCCGCGCCAGTCCTTGTAGGTGACGATCAGCGAGTTCTCGTCCAGCATCGTTCCCTGGATGCGCGGCCAGGGGCACATGTAGATGCAGACCTGCTCGCGCATGAAGCCGCCGAGGATAAACGTCGTCGCGGTCAGCACGCCGACGGTGGCATACGCGACCACTGGTGCTGTGCCCGAGAACAGCGCCAGGAACAGGGTCGGCGCATCGGCGAAATAGAACACCCAGGCGCCCCCGGTGGCGACCGCGATCAACAGCCAGATTGCCCATTTCGAGAGCCGCGCCGCGATCTTCTCCCGGCCCCACTTCTGCCTCAGCAGCCGGAACTGGGCGTTGCGGTCGCCGTCGATCCAGCGCTCCACATGCTGGTAGAGATCGACCCACACCGTCTGCGGGCAGGCATAGCCGCACCACACCCGGCCCAGTATCGAGGTGAACAGGAACAGCCCCAGCCCGGCCATGATCAACAGCCCGGCGACGTAATGGAACTCCTGCGGCCAGATCTCGATCCAGAAGAAGAAGAACCGCCGGTTGGCCAGGTCGACCAGCACCGCCTGGTCCGGCAGATGCGCACCGCGGTCCCAGCGGATCCAGGGGGTGACGTAGTAGATCGCCAGCGTGACGCCCATGATCCACCACTTCAGACGGCGGAAGGCGCCGCCCACCGCCTTGGGGAAGACCGGTTCGCGCGCAGCATAGAGGCCCGGGCTCTCGGCAGTCCCTTCGGGCATGGCAATTCGCTCCATGATTGAGAATCATTCCAAGGTCACAATGGTGACGTGCACCCCATCATACCTTGATCCCGATCAACCGCCACCGGATGCTCCGGAATGTCGCGATTCCAAAGAAATCACGCCGAAAAACTGCGTAAATCCAATATACTGCGCCTTTACGTTGAGAAACTAGTCGAAATCGGCTAAGCTCCCGCCAGTGAGGAATTGAGGGTAATCCAGAGGGGTGCACACGGCCTGTCATGTGTAGTGAAGTCGCTTTTCGACCTCCGGTAGAACCGCCGCGGAGGGGCAGAATGAAAGACGGTCTGTTGCCGGTCGTCGCAGCAGTGGGAGGCGTCGCGGCCATCCTGATCTGGAGCATGTCGGTGCACGATCCCTATTGGCGGCTGTTCGAATCCCAGAGCGTGCCGGCCCCGGCTTATGAACAACCCGAAGATCTGATCGCGGTGCTGGCGAGCGTGACGCCGGAGTTCGCCAACAACGATGCCGGCGCCATCAGCCCGGCGGCCGATCCGCTGGCCAGCGCCGGGCACGCCAACGTCGCTCTCGGCATGCTCCCCTCCATCCCCCCCGACATCATCGTCCGCGAGGCCGAAGCCGCGGCAATCCCCAAGCCGATGATCGCTCTGGTGCCGCCGTTCGAGCCGGAACCGATGTCTGGCCCGGCGGTCGAACAGATGATCGCGTACCAGTTGCCACGCGCCGCCATTTTCGCGCCGATCGATTTCGAAACGGAAACGGACTTCGTTGTCGCTTTCGCGCCAACGCCGCTGCCGGCACCGGCACCGGCAGCGCTGCGCGACTCCGGCGCGGGCGCCGTTGCGGAAACTCTCTCCGGACGCGCGCTGGACCCGTTCGTGGCGCCGGCCCCTCCGGCCCAGCCCCGCGTCACCGCCTCAGATCTCACCGAACACGCGTTGGCGTTGGAACGGGCCGGGCGGATCGACGTGCAGCGCCGCCTGGCGCTGGCCGGTTTCGACCCGAGCGGATTCGACGGCACATTCGGGCCGCGGACCCGCGGCGCGATCGCCGATTTCCAGGCCGCCTGGGGTTTCCCGGCCACCGGCTATCTCGAGGCCGCGGTCCATGCCGACCTCTACCAGCGCACCGAGCACGCATATCAGGCGCTCAGGCGCCAAGCCGCCGCCGCGCCCAGCGCCGCACCGAAGCTTGCGCCGATCGCACGCGAACGCCAACTCGCCAGCGCCGGGGATGACAACCGATGCGCACGGCGCTCCGACGGAAGGATCATCGAGCGCCAGAGCTTCGCCTGCGACCTCGCCGGTTTTGGCGAGCAGTTCGTGAGCCTTGGCCGGAACATCCTGAACGACGAGGACGGCGACACCGCGGAGACCGCGGCTCGCACACCGCTCGTGCCTGCTTCAGGCAACGACCGCTAGGGTCTTTCCAACCAGCAGCCGTCAGGCCGCCCGGCGCGCCAGCGCCGTCAGCACTCCGGCCCCGATCAGGAATCCGCCTCCGGTCCGGTTGATCAGCTTCAACGTCCCGGGTCGCTCGAAGCGCCGCCGCATCTCGCCCACCAGCACTGCCCACAGCACCGTGTTCACCGCCGCCAACCCGACGAAAGTGGCGGTCAGGATCGCGAACTGCGGCAGCAGCGGCGCATCGGCCACCACGAATTGCGGCACGAAGGCGATGAAGAAGACGATGCTCTTCGGGTTCAGCGCGGTCACCACATAGGCGTTCCAGAACATCCGGCGGGACTCCTTCGGCGCCCGGTCGCCGCGCGCGATCTCCAGCCGCGCAGGCGCCGCGCGCCATAGCCCGATGCCGAGCCACACCAGATAGCCCGCGCCGCACAGCTTCAGCACCGTGAACAGCGTCGCCGAGGTAGCCAGCACCGCGCCCGCTCCGGCCAGCGACACGGTCATCGCGGTGAGGTCGCCCAGCACCACCCCGGGCACGGTAGCCCAGGCGCTGTCGCGCCCGCGCCCCAGCGCGCAGGACACCACCAGCATCACCGTCGGTCCCGGAATGGCCAGCAGCACCGCGCTGGCCAGCGCGAAGGCGATCCAGATCTCCAGCGACATCGGCGACTCTCCTCTGCTACCGTGCAGCTAAGACAGAGGCCCGCGGCGGTGGCAAGTGCCACGCCGGGTCAGGCTGGGTTCAGCCGGTGCCCCTCCGCCCATGAAAAGCCCCGGCACGGGGGATGCCGGGACCGCGTTCAGGGAAAATTACCCAGGGAAGCAACTCATTCGCCGCCACCCAGGCCGTGGACATACAGCGCGACCTGCTTGATCTGCGCCTCGCCCAAGCGGTGCGCCCAGGCCGGCATCACGCCGGCGCGGGAATTGGTGATGGTGGTGATCACCGTGTCGCGGTCGCTGTCGTAGAACCAAATGGCGTCGGCGAGGTTCGGCGCACCCAGATCCTGCGCTCCCTCACCGTTTTCGCCGTGGCAGGCGGCACAGTTGTCGGCAAAAATCACGCGGCCTTCTTCGTTCGCCGCCGCCTGGCCGGAGAGCGACAGAACATGACCGGCGACCGCCGCGATTTCCTCCTTGGTGAGGATCTCGTCGCGACCGAAGGCGGGCATCTCGGAGAGGCGCGTATCCTCGTCCTCCTCGAAGCGGATGCCATGGGCGATGGTCTGCCGGATGTCCTCCGCCGTGCCGCCCCACAGCCAATCGTCGTCCTGCAGGTTGGGGTAGCCCTTGGCCCCGGCGGCGCCGGCGCCGTGGCACTGCGAGCAGTAGTTGCGAAACACCGCCGCCCCGCCGGCGCGGGCGAACTGGGCCAGATCCTGATCCGCCGCGATCTCCGCCATCTCCATCGCCGCGATCCGGTCGGTGTAGATCTTCTGCGACTCGGCGTGCTCGGCCAGCGCGGCGTGCAGCTCGCCCCGGCTGGAATAGCCCAGCAGCCCCTGGGTGGTCGACGAGATCAGCGGCCAGGCCGGGTAGGCGATGGTGTAGGCGACGCCCCAGACGATGGTGGCGTAGAGGGTCCACAGCCACCAGCGCGGCAGCGGCGTGTTGAGCTCCTTGATGCCGTCCCATTCATGGCCGGTGGTCTCGGTGCCGGTGAATTCGTCACGTTCTCTCTCAGAGTTCCCGCTCATGGCTCACTCTCCCGGACGTTCATTGCGGAAGGGGATCTGGGCGCTGTCGTCATGCACCTTCTTCGACCCCGGCCGAAAGGTGTAAAGGACGACACCCACGAAGAAGATCACCATGGCCAGCAGGCCCCAGCTATCGGCGAACTGGCGCAGGATCGAATAGGTCTCCATGCTTCCCTCCCTCAGCGCGCGTTGGCTTCGGCGTCGTAGGTCGAGAAATCGACCAGCGTGCCCAGCATCTGCAAAAAGGCGATCAGCGCATCCAGCTCGGTGATCTCCGGCTGGCCGTCGAAGTTGCGCACCTGCGCCTTCGGGTAGCGGGCCAGCAGGTCGTCGACCCCGTCATTGTCCGGATCGACCTGAGCGCGAACATCACGCACCGCCGCGGCGATCATCTCGTCGGTGTAGGGCACGCCGACGGCCCGGTTGGCCCACAGGTGATCGGCGGCGTAGCGATAGTTCAGCCTGGTCTCCGCCAGCCAGGGATAGCGCGGCATCACCGACTCCGGCACCAGCGCCCGCGGATCCATCAGGTGGTCGACATGCCACTCGTCGGAATAGCGCCCGCCGACGCGGGCCAGGTCCGGCCCGGTGCGCTTCGAGCCCCACTGGAACGGGTGGTCGTACATCGACTCGGCGGCCAGGCTGTAATGACCGTAACGCTCGACCTCGTCGCGCATCGGCCGGATCATCTGGCTGTGGCAGACATAGCAGCCCTCGCGGATGTAGATTTGCCGTCCGGCCAGCTCCAGCGGCGAGTAGGGCCGCATCCCTTCCACTTTCTCGATGGTGTTCTGCAGGTAGAACAGCGGCGCGATCTCGACGATGCCGCCGATGCTCACCACCAGCAGCGAGGCGACCAGCAACAGCGTCGCGTTGCGCTCCAGGACGGCGTGTTTCTTGAGGAAGCTCATCTCTGTCGCCCTCCCTTACTCGGCGGCCATGGCGGCGGGCGCGGGTGCGCGATCGCGGCTCAGCTTGCCCCGGGCCGTCTGCCACAGGTTGAAACACATGATCGCCGCGCCGGTGAGGTACATGACCCCGCCGAGGCCGCGTACGACATACATCGGGAACTTGGCCGCCACGGTGTCGGCGAAGCTGTTCACCAGGAAGCCCTGATCGTCGTATTCGCGCCACATCAGCCCTTCCATGATACCGGTCACCCACATCGAGGAGGCGTAGAGCACGATGCCGATGGTGGCGAGCCAGAAGTGCCAGTTGACCAGGCCCAGGCTGTACAGCCGCTCGCGGTTCCACAGCTTCGGCACCAGGAAGTAGAGCGCGCCGAAGGTGATCATGCCGTTCCAGCCCAGCGCGCTGGAATGCACATGCCCGATGGTCCAGTCGGTGTAGTGGCTGAGCGAGTTGACCGCCTTGATCGCCATCATCGGCCCCTCGAAGGTCGCCATGCCGTAGAACCCGACCGAGACCACCATCATCCGGATCACCGGATCGGTGCGCAGCTTGTCCCAGGCGCCGTTCAGCGTCATCAGGCCGTTGATCATGCCGCCCCAGGAGGGCATCCACAGGATAATCGAGAACACCATGCCCAGGGTCTGCGCCCAGTCCGGCAGCGCGGTGTAGTGCAGGTGGTGCGGACCGGCCCAGATATAGAGGAAGATCAGCGACCAGAAGTGGATGATCGAGAGCTTGTAGCTGTAGACCGGCCGCTCGGCCTGTTTCGGCACGAAGTAGTACATCATGCCCAGGAACCCGGCGGTCAGAAAGAAGCCGACCGCGTTGTGGCCGTACCACCACTGGGTCATGGCGTCCTGCACGCCGGAGAACAGCGAATAGCTCTCGGAGCCGAAGATCGAGGGGGGAACCGCCAGGTTGTTCACCACATGCAGCATCGCCACGGTAACGATGAAACTGAGGTAGAACCAGTTGGCGACGTAGATATGCGGTTCCTTGCGCTTGATGAGAGTGCCCATGAACACCGCCAGATAGGCGAGCCAGACCACCGTCAGCCAAATATCCACATACCAGACCGGCTCGGCGTATTCGCGCGACTGGGTGGCGCCCAGCAGGTAGCCGCTGGCCGCCAGCACGATGAACAACTGGTAGCCCCAGAACACGAACCAGGCCAGGTTCCCGCCCCACAGCCGCGCCGCGCAGGTCCGTTGCACGACGTAGAACGAGGTGCAGATCAGCGCGTTGCCGCCGAAGGCGAAGATCACCGCCGAGGTGTGCAGCGGCCTCAGCCGCCCGAAGCTGGTGTAGCTCAGGCCCCAGTTCAGCTCGGGGAATGCCAGCTCGAAGGCGATGTAGACCCCGGCGGTGAAGCCCACCATGCCCCAGAAGGCGGTGGCGATGACCCCGGCGCGGATCACGTCGTCCATGTAGCCGGTTTCGGCAACACGGCGCTTGCCCATCGTCCGGATGGTGTGGATGAAGAAGCCCGACGCGACCGCCATCACGGTCAGCGCGTTGACCTGATAGGCGATGTCGCGCGCCCAGTTGGCGGCTATGGCGGCAAGCACCGCGGCCAGCGCCAGCGCGACCAGTTTGACAACAGAACCCATGCTATTCCCCCGAATCCAGTTCGAGGGCCAGCCGCCTGGCAGACCGCCCGGCACCCTCCCCGGGCTTTTGCCGTGCGAAAGCCGGAGTGGCCTTGATTTATATCAAGAGTCGCCGGTCCGTCATAAGGCCTAGGTGGCCTCATCGCCGCACCGCGACGTTTCTCTGGTGAGGATGCCGCCTCAGCGTTCGGACAGTTGCAGCGCCGGGCGGTAGAAGATGTGATCGCCGATCCGCGCTGTGCGCACCAGCCGCTTGGCCCAGCGCGGCAGCACCGAGGCGGCGTGGTAGTGGGTCGCCTTGCCGGTCAGGATCCGCGGCTTGCCCTGAAGCATCACCCAGGCGACCTTGCCCAGTTCCTCGAAGGCTTCCCGGTCGCCGATATGCTCGACCTTGCCGTCGCAGATGAACGAGAACTGGCAGGCATTGCGCTTGTACTGGCCCTGCTGGATCACCCCGCAGACCGAATTCGGGTAGGATTTGCTGTCGACCCGGTTCAGGATCACCTCGGCCACCGCGACCTGGCCCACCAGGTTCTCGCCCCGGGCCTCGAAATACAGCGCCTCGGTCAGGCAGCGCCATTGCCTGGTGCGCTTGCCGACCCGGACGCTGCGGATCTCCGAGAGGTCGATCACGCCGCCGAAATCGGTCACCAGCACGTCGGTGATGGCCTGGCTGCGGGCGCCGCTGGCATCGGCGGCGGCTCTGGCATCCTCGGCCGCCAGCGCCGCCAGCGCCGCGCGGGTCTCGCCGTCATCGGCGGCGGGGTCGTGCTCGATCTCGATCGCCACATTCGCTGCCGGAAGCCCGGCGACACGGCGGAAGTTCTCGGTCTCCGAGAAGGCCGCAAAGGCCGAACGGTCCTCGCCGAGCAGGGTCAGCACGACCCGCCGGTGCTGGGAGCTGATCCTGGCGTCCCAGTTCTGCGTATCCGCAGCCGCCAGACCGCCAACGAAGACGAGCGCCGCCAGAACCCCGGCGACGGCTGCGAAAGACAAAGCAACAACGCCCCTGCGGGGCTGGCGCAGCATCGGCAAGCTACTCATGGTCTCCCCCATTAACGTCCGCGGTTCCCGACCGATGCGGCCCGGAGATTCCGGCGCCTGACGGTCGATCCACGATTGGCCCATGATTGACAATGGAATCAGGAATATTCCAGGCGATCATTTACCTCTGCGGGCATCAGGACAACACCCGGATGCGCCGCTACGTCGCAGAACTTCGCCGGAATCGAGGTAAATTTTCCGGATCGCGGGATCGAGTGTTACAAATCTGCCGCAGAAATCGCTGCACGGAACCGTTCCGCGAGGGCGGCGGCGCGGCCAACGGGGCCGATTCTCCCCCCGGCCGCCCGGCTAGGCGGAGTCTCGCGGCCCCCACGCGCCCGAACAACCCGCCCGGATGCGCCGTCAGCCAGTGCGCGCCTCGATATCGTTCAGCGCCCGCGCCCGCGCCGGCTTGCCGCCCGCCCGAAGACCGTCGAGCCGGCTCACTTCGGTTTTCCGTCCCGCCCGCTGCCTTTTCTGCGCACCCGGATCGTCGCCTGCGCCGCCGCCAGCCGGGCGATCGGCACCCGGAACGGTGAGCACGAAACATAGTCGAAACCGGACTCCTCGCAAAACAGCACCGACGCGGGGTCGCCGCCATGCTCGCCGCAGAGCCCGATCGAAATTTCCGGGCGGTGCGAGCGGGCGCGTTCGGTGGCGATCCGCATCATCTCGCCCACCCCTTCCAGATCGAGGGTATGGAACGGGTCGTGCGAATAGACCCCCTTCTCGACATAGTCGGGGATGAACCGCCCGGCGTCGTCGCGCGACAGGCCAAAGACCAGCTGGGTCAGGTCGTTGGTGCCGAAGCTGAGGAAATCCGCCTGGTCGGCGATGTCGCCGGCGCGCAGCGCGGCGCGCGGGGTCTCGATCATCACTCCGACATGGTAGTCGACCATCTCGCCGCGCTCGGCCCGCACCTCCGCCGCCACCGCCTCGATATGGCGCTTCAGCAGTTCCAGCTCGCGCACCGCCGAGACCAGCGGGATCATGATCTCGGGGCGGACCGGCTGGCCGGTGCGCCTTGCGGCCTCGCAGGCGGCCTCGAAGATGGCGCGGGCCTGCATCTGGTAGATCTCGGGGTAGGCGATGCCGATGCGGCAGCCGCGGTTGCCCAGCATCGGGTTGAACTCGGCCAGTTCCAGCGCCCGGGCCTTGACCTTCGAGACCGGCACGTCGAGCGCTGCCGCCACCTCCGCCATCTCGGCCTCGCCATGGGGCAGGAACTCGTGCAGCGGCGGATCGAGCATCCGGATCACCACCGGCAGCCCGGCCATCTCCACGAACAGGTCGATGAAATCGGCCCGCTGCATCGGCAGCAGCTTGTCCAGCGCCCGGCGCCGGGTGGCCTCGGTGTCAGCCAGGATCATCTCGCGCATGGCCGAGATGCGGCCGCGCTGGAAGAACATGTGCTCGGTGCGGCAGAGCCCGATCCCCTCGGCGTTGAAGCCGCGCGCGATGATGGCGTCGGCGCCGGTATCGGCGTTGGCGCGCACGCCCATGCGGCGCTCGGCGTCGGCCCACTCCATCAGGGTGGCGAAGGCGCCGCTGATCTCCGGCGGCACGGTCTCGACCCGGCCCGCCAGCACCTGGCCCTCGCCGCCGTCGACCGTGACCACGTCGCCCTCGCCGAAGACCCGGCCATCTCGGGCGCGCAGCATGCCCGCCTTGCGGTCCAGCTCCAGGTCCTTGACCCCCACCACGCAGGGCCGCCCCAGCCCGCGCGCCACCAGCGCGGCATGGCTGGTCATGCCGCCGCGCACGGTCAGGATTCCCAGTGCCACATGCATGCCGCGGATATCCTCCGGGCTGGTCTCGATCAGCGCCAGGATCGCCGGGCGCCCGGCCGCCGCCGCCGCCTCGGCCGCGCCCGGCGTGAACACCAGCGGGCCCGAGACAGCACCCGGCGAGGCGGGCAGACCCTGCCCGATCAGGTCGCGCTCGGCGTCGGGGGCGATCGAGGGGTGGAGATGATCGTCGAGGAAGGCCGGATCGACGCGCAACAGCGCGTCGGCGCGGCTGATCGCACCGCGCTCGGCCAGCTCGACCGCGATCCGCACCGCGGCGCGGGCCGAGCGCCGGGCCGGGCGCACCTCCAGGATATGGGTCTCGCCCACAGCTATGGTGAATTCCAGGCTGAAGCTCTCGCCGAACGCGACCTCGAGCCGGTCCGCCGCTTGCGTCAGCAGGGTCACGGCGGCGGGGCACAGCTCCTCCAGCGAGGGCTCGCTCAGCCCTTTGGCATCGCGCTCGGCGATGGTCAGCACGGTCGGGGTGCGCAGCCCCATCAACGCCTCCTCGCCCTGGGCCGAGGCGAGGTAGCGCCCGCTCAGCGCCTTCTCGCCGGTGGCCTCGTCGCGCGGGTGGGCGACCCCGGCGCCGCTGGGCACGGCACCCAGGCCCAGCACCATCGTCTGCACGATCAGCGACAGGCCGGCATCCTCGCCAATCCCCCGCGCGGTGCGGCGCAGCCGCGCCCGGGGGCTGTTCCACGCCGCCGCCATCGCCGCGATCGCGCCGCGCATCTGGTCGCTTGCGTCCTGCGGGAACGCGCCGCCCGCGTCCTCGATCAGGGCCAGGCAGGCGCGGGCCAGCTCGTCGAGATCGGTGGTGGAAAGCTCGGTCTCGCTTTCGACCCCGGCATATTTCATCGCGTCGTAGAGAGCGTATTCGAAGTCTTCGCCCTCGATCCCCAGGGCCCCGGCGCCGTAGGACTGGATCAGGCGGCGGTAGAGGTCGTGGGCGACGTGCTCGCCGTGGCGTTTGGCCAGCGCGGGAAGGGTGGTATCCGAGACACCGATGTTCAGGATCGAGGGCGCGGTCCCGCCGCCCCCACCCGGCGCCGAGGGCCGGACCGAGACCAGCAGCGGCATCTCGGCATCGCCGAGCCGGGCCTCGGCGCGGGCTTCCAGTTCGGCCAGCGCCGCCTCGATGGCGGGCCGGGCGGCGTCGGGATCGGCGACCAGCGCGGCGGGGATGACGAAAGCCGGCGGCACCGGCAGGCCGAGTGCTGCCGCCTGGCTCAGCCAGGCCGCCTTCTCGCCATGGGTTGCGGCGCCGAGGGGTTCCTCCCCCGCACCGATCCATCCGATCCCGGTTGCGTGCTCGGTCATGCGCCCGTCATAGCGCGCGGTTTCGCATGCGCACAAGAGGGGTGGAGGGCCCGCAGCAAGAGACGGCTTCGCCGTACCCCCCCTCCCACACGAGGGGAGAGGGGGCCAGGCGGCGCCGATGGCGCGGCGAGGCTGCCTCCCTCCTTCACGGGAGGGCGCCAGGCCCGTGTGGCCGGCGGCCGGTCCGAATGCCCGCCGGGAGCGCCCGATGCGGGAGTTCAATCGGCCACCGCCACCGCCGTTCGCCGGTGCCCACATGTGGGCAGGGGGTCAACACATTGATAATACATGATTTCTCGAAAAAGGGTTTTCGGGCGGGCAAGTAAAGTCGGACCGCGGCGGCAAGGGGGCGGGTTCCGATCCGGGCAAACCGGCATGACTCATCCAGCGCCTGGTCATTGCCGGGCTTGACCCGGCGATCCAGTCTTCAATTCAATGAGTTAAGGCTGGATGCCCCGGTCAAGCCGGGGCATGACGTGGGCTGGGGTCGGCGCAACTTGGTATTAACGGCCACCTCGGTTGCCGTCGCTCAACCGCACTCGGGTGGCGCCGCCGAGGCCGCCACGGTGTCGAGGAACAGGGTCAGGGACTGGCCGTCGCCCATGTCGGCGACGAAGAGCGCCTGGCCCTCCCATCCGGGATGGACGGCGAGGGCGGCGTCGAGGGCGGCGCGGACCGCGGCGATCTCGGCTGCGCTGGCGCAGAGACAATCCTGATGGGCGCCGCCATCCCCGATGCATTTGCCGACGCGCTCGGTGGTCGCATCGACGGCGGCGCTGATGGCGACGGCGAGCGCGGTGTCGGCGGGTTCGGTGAGCTCGATCTCGGCCGCGCTGGCGGGGGTGGCGAGACCCATGCAAATCAGGATGGCGGCGAAACTGCGCATGGCCTTATCCTTCTATGGCTTCCCACACCGCCACCTGGCGCATCACCGAGCGGATGCGATTCAGCAGGCAGAGGCGGTTGCGCCGGACGATGGCGTTGTCGGCATTCACGGTGACCTCGTCGAAGAAGGTATCGATGACGGGGCGCAGCTTGGCCATCTCGGCCATGGCGGCGGCGAAATCCTCCGCCGCCAGTGCGGCGGCGATGGCCGGCTCGGCGGCGTCGAGGGCAGCGAAGAGCACGCGTTCCTCGTCCTGCCGGGCGAACTTGACCTCCGGGGTGCCGGAATACTCGACCCCGTCTCTCTTCTCCTCGATGCCGACGATATTCGCGGCCCGGCGGTAGGCGACCAGCAGGTGCTCGCCGTCCTCGGTGCCGAGGAAGTCCTGCAAGGCCCGGACCCGGTTGACCAGCAGCACCAGATCGTCCTGCCCGCCAAGCTCGAAACAGGCCTGGATCACATCGTGCCGGATGCCCTGGTCGCGGAGATGCACCTTGAGGCGGTCGGCGAAGAAGGAGAGGAGGTCAGCAGCGACTTCGGAGCCTGGGCGCAAGTCCGTGATTGGCGTTTCAATCACGCCTTCATGCCTACGAGAAAGGTCGCTGTCGGGATCATACCCAACGACAGCGTCCGGCTCTCCGACCCATTTGGAGGTAAATCTATCTCTGTGCTTTGAGATTAAAGGGCTGAGCGAAATTCTTATAACGCCGTCAATTATAATCTTAATGTCTCCCAAAGCGGCTCGCCGCAGCGCGAAAGGATCCTTCGATCCCGTCGGCTTTTCGGCGATGGCCCAGAACCCGGTCAGCATGTCGATCTTGTCGGCCAGCGCCACGGCGACCGAGACCGGCTCGGAAGGCACCTCGTCGGAGGGGCCCAGCGGGCGGTAGTGGGCCTCGCAGGCATCGGCAACCGCGTCGGGCAGGCCGGCGGCGCGGGCGTAGTAGCCGCCCATCACGCCCTGAAGCTCGGGAAACTCGTAGACCATTTCGGAGGCGAGGTCGGCCTTGACCACCTTTGCCGCCTGCTCGGCGAGGTCCGGGTCGGCGCCGACCGCAGGCGCGATCTCGCGGGCTAGCGCGGCGATGCGCTCGATCCGCTCGGCTTGGGTGCCGAGCTTGGCGTGGAAGACGACGTTCTCCAGCGGCTTGGCCATCTCGGCCATGCCCTCGATGCCCCGGCCCTTGATCACCCGCCGGTCGTTGTCCCAGAAGAAGCGGGCGTCGGCGAGCCGCGCGGTCAATACGCGGGTGTTGCCCGCCAGGATCGCCTTGCCGCCGTCGGGGGCCTCGATGTTGGCCACCGTGATGAAGCGTTCGATGCGGCCGGTTTTGGGGTTGCGCACGGAAAAGAACTTC
>Ga0209988_10000753_pt1 | contig 20448 bp, 18 predicted proteins | sample N075metaG_FD_183115 | JGI IMG/M metagenome (GOLD analysis project Ga0209988, IMG submission 183115) | Deep subsurface microbial communities from Kermadec Trench to uncover new lineages of life (NeLLi) - N075 metaG (SPAdes) (version 2) | ecosystem: Environmental > Aquatic > Marine > Ocean trench... | reverse complement strand
TCAAAACAGAGTTTTTCAACAGAATAGACCCAAAGTGGCCATAGAAATGTCAATTTTTTGGCCCCCCCACACCAATTCATTGGTGCGGGGGAATCTGAGAGCCTGTGTGATATCGACTTCGGGCTTTAGGCGGAAGCTGGCCAAACGAAGTCGGGGCGCAGACCTTCGTACACGGGACGGCCGTCATCAGGGGCTGGAGCACCAGCGGACTCGTCATAAAAGGCATGGTAAGTCGCAGGCAGGCTCTCTGAATCATATCCCATGAGGTTCGGCACGATTACGCGGATTCGTCCTTGTTTGTCATCGAGCATAATCGGTGTGCCACAGTCCGAGCAGGTGCACAGCTCCAGCGGCCCATCTGGGTTTTTAGCGTTGAACGGCTGACGTTTCAGACCATCGAGGTTGTCTACTTCCAGATCTCCGTGGTTAAAGAAGACGACATGAGTGGTATCTTGCCCAGTAACGCCTTTACAGACAGAGCAGTGGCAAGTGTGGATGTCTATCGGGTCGTTATTTGAATGGGTGTGAATATGGTCGCACCCTCCAGCATATTTATTTGACATGGCTCGTTACCTTTTCTTGTTAGGGCTATATTCCGTCGATCACCAGGGCCGACGACTTGATGCACTAAAGCGCTTCGATTATATAGAAATCTCGAAGCTAGAAGGCCGCTTGTAGCCTATTCTGTTGAAAAACTCCTGCTGATAATACATCTACCGATGGTTTTGCAAGCTGAGTATCAATGACAAGGTGCCGGATCACTCGACTTTCTCGAAGAATCGGCACGACCGGTTCCGCGAAGCGGAAGCGTTTCGCTTCGTTTTCGAGCAAGTCTTAAAGCGATGCATGGATGAAGGCTTGATCGGTGGTGAGGGCTTTGCGGTCGATGCCAGCGTGGTGAAGGCCGATGCCAGTCGTCAGAAGCATCACCAGAATGATGACGATGACTGGGGTGGTGGTAGCCGCGCCATCAATGAGTATTTGGATGCGTTAAAAGAAGACGGTTCCTCGATCGCACCGGCGAAGAAGGTCTCACAGACTGACCCGATGGCACGCTGGACGGCAGCACCCGGAGGACCTGCCTACTACGCATACTCCACCAACTACCTGGTAGATACCCAGGCCGGCATCATTGTGGACGTTGAGGCAACGCCGGCATTTAGAAGCCAGGAGATTGAGTCGACCAAGACCATGAGCGAACGGGTCAAGGATCGCTTGGGACTGGACACCAAGAAACTCATCGGTGACACGGCCTACGGCACCGCGGAGTTCCTGGGCTGGATGGTCAATGAAAAGGGCATCGAGCCGCACGTCCCCGTCTGGGACAAGGGCAAGCGCACTGACGGTACGTTCTCGCGATCCGATTTTATCTTTAATGAAGACAACGACCAATACATCTGTCCCAACGGCAAGCTGCTGAAACGCCACCGCCGAAACTTCAAGGTGCCACGCACGGGCGTGACCCAGAGCAACGAGATCAAGTACCGGGCGAGCAAATTGGACTGCGCCGCCTGTCCGTTGAAGGAACAGTGTTGTCCAAACGTGGAGTTACGCAAAGTCGTTCGCAGCATCCACGAGTCCGCGCGCGATGTTGCAAGGGCGGTGAGACAGACACCGGACTATCGTCGAACGCGACGACAACGCAAACAGGTTGAGATGCCCTTCGCGCACATGAAGCGCATCCTAAAGATGGATCGCTTACGATTGCGGGGCATTAGTGGTGCAAGAGACGAATTCATTCTCACCGCCACCGCACAAAATCTGAGACGTATGGCGAAATACTTAAGCACCGGTCCGCCTGGAATCTGCGCAACGGTACCAATATGAGCAAAATGACCCCAATAAATGCACTAAAACGACGTTAGAAAACAAAAATCCGGCAACGCCGGATCAAGAAAGTCGCATCGACAAAATCGCGACTATAATGGCGGCTTCAGCACCGAGTTTTTCAACAGAATAGGCCGAAAGCTGCCGTCAAACCGATCGATATCTTTGTCTCATCTGCAATCACTCCATCTTTCCGGTTAAGATAAAGTATTGCGTCGATCGGTGGAGACCGTCAACCAAAGCGGATACTCGATGACGACCCAATCGGTATAAATTTTACGTCCCGGCCAGCTTGAAGATTTCTCGATCAGGGAACGCAAGCTGGCGATCCATATTCGACTGAAATTCTTCGTGATAGCAGGATTTTCTTTGTCGCCAGTAAACTTGAGCGCTGGACAACGATGTACTATATGGCAGGCCTATCGCAAAATGGATGCCAATGTGTAATGGATGAAAAATGATGAGATCCCGACCCCTGTTCCCACTATTGGCTTTGATTTCGTTGCTGCCCAATGCGCTCGCCCAAAGTTCAGGCCGAGCTTTGGCGTCACACACGGTAATACAGCAGACGTCGGACGAACTTCTCGAAGCGATCGATGGGCGACGGGAGGAACTAGCAGCAAATCCGGCCGAGTTATACGCGATAGTGGACGAGGTGCTTCGGACGCGCTTTGACGCGGTTTACGCGGCCAGACTCATCCTGCCGAGACATTGGGCCAAGATCACCCCAGAGCAACGCCAAAATTTTGTCGAAGCCCTGTACGGGTCGCTGGTTCGACGCTACTCGAGTGGCGTGCTCGAGCACAACGAGACACGGGTTCGCGTAACGCCTTTGCGGTTAAAGCCGGTGCCACTCAGTGAGGAGGAATTTGTTACCGTCAAAACGTTGGTGACTCTGGATGATGGCACCGAGGTGCCGGTGCACTACGAAATGCGTTGGTTCGAGAACGCCTGGAAGATCTATGACGTGAACATCGAGGGTCGCTCATATGTGTTTTATTATCGGGGCGTCTTCGGGCAGGAGATCGAAGCTAAGGGTTTCGATAAGGTTATCGAAGATCTGAACGCCTCTTAGTTGGCGTATATCTCGGGTAAATTGCAGTCCGACCCGGAATTTGAGGATCGCGTACGCTTGCCAGAGTGGCCGAAAGCTGCCGGTCGAACTCGACCTGATCAAGACAGCGCCCGTTCGGTCGGGTCTGAATAATCATCGCTATTCTTCGTCTGAGTCTTCGCCGATCCAGCTTCTGCGGAAAGCCAATTGGGCATCACTGACGTCCATATCAGCTGACTCGTAAGTCACAACCTCGAGTTCATTGTCTTCGTCAAATGTGATCTGTGTTGACCTTTCGATGCCACGCTGAATGAAACGTATCGTTGCTGTATCGAAGGGCTCGTAACGCTCCACCGCGTCGTCCCATTGTTCCTGGCTCTCGATTTTCAGCCGGTCTATGGCAAGGATCTGGTCGCCCCTGTCCAACCCGGCCTGGTACAGCGGACTTCCGATGATGGTATTGTTTTCGATCAACGCCGCTCTCCCCTCGAACTCCAGCAAAACCGGGCCCACGCTGGCATCACCGTCGTTGACTTTACGCAGCAGCATTCCGGCATTTGTAAGAAGCGATGCATAATCAGGCAAATCCTGACCCCTGATATAGCTGGTAAAAAATTTATTTGCAAAACGCTGATTGTCCGTGACATGCGCCAGCGCGTTACGAAGATCATCGGTCGTGTAAGGAACTTCAGTCCTGCCATGCACCTGCCAGACACGTTGCATCAGCGTATCCAGTGTCACGCCGTCAAATTTTTCGCGCAACGTCAGATCAAGCGCCAGCCCGATCGCGGCACCATAGGTGTAATAGGAAATAAACGTGTTTGAAAAATTGTTGGGATCGATAGACGTTGCAGCATCAACGAATGGCGCCTGGATGCTCATGCCCAGCGATGACGCAAACGAGCGGCCCGGCGCAAAAGAAACTGTGTTAATGGGCTTGGAGATCGTCTCGGCGTATTCTTTGATCGTCGACTCGCCCGCACGCCGTATCATCAGCGGTCCGTAATAGGAAGTGAACCCCTCCATGAACCACAGATTGAGCGACATGTTTGCCTGCTCAAAATTAAATGGTTCGAGCCGGTGCGGCCGGATGCGTTCGGCATTCCAGGCATGAAAAAACTCATGTGACAAAGTGCCCAGCTGACTGAAGTCAGCCTGGTTCAGTGACTTGGTGTTCGCCAGGATTGTGGAGTTGCGATGCTCCATGCCGTCGCCTGCCACGTAGGGCAGGAAATCGGCAATAAACGTATAGGTGCCGTAGTCGAAGTCAGGCAGCTCGCCGAATACCTCGATTTGCGCGTCAACGACTTTCTTCGCTTTTTCCAAATAGGTGTCAACATCCTCAGCTATGCCGTCGTGATGCACCACGAGCCTGATTGTCTGGGTCCTGCCATTTGACTCAAGCTGCCAGCTTCGCTCCGAAAAATTGCTGAGTTCTATCGGGCTGTCCATGAAATACTGCAAGTCCGGTGCCGAGAATACGAAAGCATCATCAGTTGCTGCTAATTGCGTTGCTATCTTCCAGCGCTCATCCGCGGGACTGAGCGTCAAATTGATCGGCCGATTGTCGAATCCACGAGCCCACATGAAAGTCGCCGGCATGTTCAAGTGGGCATGTGTCAGATCGATCCCCGAGTACGTGCCGCCTGCCCGATCCGCGTATAAGGTGTAAGTGACTGTCACCGTGCCATCGTGCCCGGCAACGTCCCACTGGTAAGGGCTTGGCCTGGTATACGTCAGCGGATTTCCCTGCCCGTCAATCACCGATACCTGGTAGACGTTTTTTGCAAACTCATGGATCGCATAGCGGCCAGGAGACGACCGGCTCATACGCATCTGCAGGGGTGCATCACCGATATCACGCCAGGTCACCGTTATCCTCGCTTCGTGATGCACTGCATTGTTGAACGAAACATCGTACTCAACGGGACTTTGCGCCCAAACGACAATCGGCAATATCAACAGGGTCGTCGCAAAGGATTTACTCATAAACTTTCTCGTTGCGCGCAGCCAAAATGGCGTAAGAACCACAGGGCAAACAAGACTATCTCATTGGTGATCCCACTGACAGTTCCACTATACTGATGGACAATAACGACAAGGGGCAAGCAATGAAAAACCAGCGATCAAACCTTCTTGTTTCCGTTGTGGTCACTTTGCTTACTGCATTCCCGGCTACGGCAGACGATGACGCGCTGACGAAGGAACAGATTCTCGCCCATCCGGAAGTCGCGGGCGCCATTGCGGCCATCGACGCTTATGTGGAGGGCGTGCAGAGGTACGAGAAAGTCCCCGGCATTTCTGTCGGCATTGTCCATGACCAGGACCTGATCTGGCAACGCGGCTATGGCTACTCCAACCTGGCGACCAAGCGGCCTGCTGATGCCGACACGCTTTACAGTATTTGCAGCATCAGCAAATTATTTACCGCCATCAGCATTATGCAATTGCGCGATGCCGGTCAACTGAACTTGCGCGACCCTGTCGGCGACCATCTTGACTGGTTCAATATTGAACAGGCGCACGACGGGTCCGGCCCTGCAACAATTGAAAGCCTGTTAACGCACTCATCCGGGCTGCCACGGGAATCAGACTTTCCGTACTGGAACGGCCCCGACTTTCCATTTCCAACCCGGGCCCAGGTTATCGACAGGCTAAGCGTTCAGCAGACGCTCTATCCTGCCCAGCATTATTTCCAGTACTCGAACCTGGCCCTGACCCTGGCTGGTGAAATCGTCCGGGAGCGTTCGGGACAGGACTATTCGGAGTATGTCAACCAGAAGATCCTGGAACCGCTCGGCCTCGCCGACACGCGCACTTATTATCCCGAAGACTTGCGTGGCGAACAAATGGCCATCGGCTATACGGGAATGCACCGCAGTGGAACGCGAGATCCGGTCGCGCCATTCTTTACTCGCGGCATCACGGCCGCGGCAGGATTCACGTCATCGATCAATGACCTTGCGAAATTCGCGAGCTGGCAGTTCCGGCTTCTCGAACACGGTGATGACGATGTGCTGAGTGCAAACACCCTGCGGGAAATGCATCGCGTGCACTGGGTCGATCCGGATTGGGAAACGACCTGGGGCATCGGCTTCCACGTGAGTCAGGTAGATGACGTTACCATGGTCAGTCATGGCGGAGGATGCCCGGGCTACATTACGCAGTTTGCCCTGGTACCAAAATACAAGATCGGCGCCATCGTTCTAACCAACGCCGGCGACGGACCCGCCGGGCGCCTGGCGAGGGACATTCTTAAAACAATACGTCCAGCACTGAAAGCCGCAGCGACTCCGGAAGAGGATGAAATGCCGGACTTCTCGAGGTATGAAGGAAATTACGAATCGCGGCCCTGGGGCGGTGAACTGGCGGTTCGCCAATGGGGTGACCAGCTCGTGGTTATCAATTTACCCAACGACGATCTCGATGAGGCAATGATCAGGCTGGAACACGATGGCGACAATACGTTTACACGCCTGACAGACAATGACGATCGCAGAGAACCCTGGGTCTTCGAAGTTGGCAGGGACGGCAAAGCCGAGCGCATTTTTCGCCACAGTATTTATCTGACCAGGATTGAATAATGATGAGAATTATTAAGACGATGATGTTGTGTAGCCTGGCAATTGCATTTACGTCGCAGGTCAGCGCGCAGGGCAACAATGGCCGCGGCAAATGCATGCAGCCTTTCGGCATCTCCTTCTATGCGGTGAAAGCAGGATACGAAGACGAATGGCTGGCGCTTTATATGAAATGGCACTATCCATTGATGGAGTATGCCCTGGAACACGGAACACTCCTCGAGCACAAACTATTGGTGCCGGATGGACACGGGATTGAAGCGCAATGGTCTTTTGCCGCGTCCTTCCTGTACCCGGCGGCACAAGGCCGAGCATCGGCACCGCTGGACCGGGCAGAGCAAATTCAGGAATTGTTTGGCGAGCGGATGGATGACTACGTGGCCGGCGAAAAACGCCGCTGGGAACTGACGCTGAGCCACTGGGATACCGATTTCATCGAACTGGACAAGTCGGAGAGTCCGTTGTCAGTTTATTTGCCATCCAGGGGCGGCTGTCATTCGTGACAACTCGGACGGCCAGGACAGGCAGTGGGAGAACACCAGAGATGACCGTAAAGATATCAAGGCAGCCATTAATTACGTCAGAATACTGATCTGTTTTGATTGTGCATCGTAAGGAGCTGAAGCCATGACTATTTTAGAATTGGGGGCCCTGGGCGAATTCCTGGGATCGATTGCTGTGCTGGCCACACTGGTGTACCTGTCCGTACAAATTCGGCAAAACACCCGATCCATGGATGAAGGCAAGAAACTCGCACTGGCCCAGACCTATCAAATGAGATCGGATGCGCTGCAGATGATGCTGGTGCATGCGGCCGATTCGGAACATATCGGACCCATCATCACTAAACTGACTGGTGCCGGTTATCCAGAAGATATCAGCGCGCTTGAAGACCTTTCACAAGAGGACCGCGGGCGCTTCCGTCAATGGCAAATTGCACAGCAAACGCACTGGGACAATATGTTCTTTCAGTATCAGCAGGGCTTTATCGATGATGAATACTATCGAGACTCATTCAGGGAGAGAGTCAGACGATTGGCACCAACGTGGAAAGCGCTCAACGTGACGGGCGCCAGAAGTTCCTTCGTCGACGAAATCGACGATATTCTGGCAGAAGATAGCTGCAGCTAACCGAACGTTGCGTTGAGACGATTTGGCCAGAGTCCAAAAGCCTGCTTTCGACCCATTGCAGAGCTTGCTTTGTTAGCGCTTGTTTACTGTTATTGAATTGACAATTTTGTTTATCTCATCGTTCTCGATATCTGTTGATTCAGTATCACTGTCATAGACGATGAGCATTATCGTTCTTTCATTAACAAGCCACCACTGTCTATAGAATGTATCCCCTTCAGAATAATCATATTGATAACCAGAATAGTCTCCCCAGTCTTGCCAGATAAGGGGTGTTGATAAGTCCACGTTGGTCAGGTTTCTCAAAATTTCCCTACTGACAAAATCCGGAGCGCTATAAGGTTGCATTTTTAATATGCCAATCCCATTTGGATTATAAATATTGACCAGATTTGCCATTGCATTATGCGCTTGGGGTCCTTTTTCGAGGTTATGCACCCAACCATCTCCTACTTCTATTCGAAAGTAAGGAAAAGATAGAGTTTCCGCATTGGATGCCGCGGTAATTCCGAAAATAGCTATCGCAAGAAGAGTTTTCATAACCGGGCCTGATTTGGCCTTCTCCGTTTGAAATTCGTGGTTTTGGCTGAGATAAGTAAAGATTCGACGCCCCGAGACGCGATTGGTGCCGGCAGTCTTAGACTGACTTCTTATATCCGCTATTGGCCGTGTGGTTTTGCCCCGGAATAATGGACGCCTCAGTCTGGATTTCTATAAAAAAAGGGCCGTCCCTGGCCCCAACGTCCCTTGCTAAAGACTGGATCTGCTGGAGACCGATAGACAAATCATGAGTTGACGACATCCACCAGCACATAACGCAACAGCACTTCGTAACTGCTCTTCTCCATCGCCATGCCCTGGGGTAGTTCCAGTATGTGAATCAGGTTATCGTCGATATCCCGAATCTCCTGGTAATGCCGTGTGCCGTTCTGAAAAACCTTGTACCGCACGTCACGTCCGTCGCCGTGTTTCATCGGTACCTGGGTGCTGGTCCAGTCCTGTATAACATGAGTATTCATCGTCCCGTCATCCCTGTTAATCCGCTTAAATCGCGCTTTATCGCAGGCCCAAGCGAAGCGTAAGCATGCACTCTGGTTATAGTGTTGCAAGCCCCATGCCAACCCGCGAAAAAACGTCTAAACCGCCATAACATTTTGTTTTTACACGCTTTGTTGCTAGCCGGCAGAATCGACTCATGCCTCGAACAAGCGGCAAAAAATGACGGTTTGTGACCAAAGTGTCAGGTAAATTGCGACAGCCGTTTGACATAGTTTCCGGCGGACGCATTGGAAGTGAAATAATCGTTTATCATTGCAGCCACCATCCAAGGATCCCACCATGAACAAGACTAATTTCCGTTTGTCTGGCCTCATTTTCCTCGCCGGCATACTTGCGATGACCAACGTCCAGGCAGAGAGCGAAGCACGAAAAACAGTTGAAAAGATCGACGTGAATACGGCACAGGAATACCTTGCACAACATGAGAATGCAGTGATCATGGACGTGCGCACGCCGGCCGAATTCAACCTGTCGCACATCACCGGCGCCATGAATATCAATGTGCAGGACGATAGCTTCGAGTCGATGGTTGCCGGACTGGACAAGGACAAGACTTACCTCGTGCATTGCACGAAAAACCCGGCCGGCGGACGTTCAAGCCGCGCGCTCGACACTCTGCAGAGTCTTGGCTTCAAGAACCTCTACAACCTTGAGGGCGGATATATCGCCTGGAAAGAAGCCGAGTTGCCCCTGACCGAGGCCGGTAACTAGCGTTTCATCGGCAGGCCGCAGTGATACGGCGGCCAGTCAATAAATTGCCTGGCGGCTGCCAGGTCTCGCCAGCGACATTCGAAATAACATTAAAACAATTATTTAAGTTGATGTTTAATATCGGTTATTAATGTCGAAGATAGGAGGCGCCGTTGACGTCGATGATGCTGCCCGTCAGGTATTCGGCCTGCGATGAAGCCAGGAAGCAGACCGTCTCGGCAATCTCTTCAGGGCGCGCAACCCGCCCTAGCGGGCTTTGGGCCTTGATCCCGGCACCCGCTTCACTGTTCAAAAACTCCCGCGCCATGTCCGTTTCAACCCACCCAGGGGCAACCGCGTACACCAGGATGCCTTGCGGGCCAAGCGCCAGGGCGAGAGACTGGCTCATTGCATGCAGGCCCGCCTTGCTCGCACCATATGCCGGGCATTCCGGCTCGCCGCGGAATGCGCCGCGCGAGCCTATGTTGATGATGCGGCCGCCGCCCTGCTCCGCCATGACCTTTGCGGCCGCGTGGCAGAGTACCGCGGGCGATACGAGGTTGACTGCCAGCGTCGCCTGCCATTTATCCAGCCATTCCGCAGCGTCAACGGCTAGCGGCGGATGAGGAACATAGATCCCGGCATTGTTGACGAGAACATCCAGCCGGCCGGCTTGCGTGACTACCTGTTGAATGAGGCCCGCAGCGCCTGCAGGGTCGGCGAGGTCGGCGCCGAGCACCAGGTGCTTGTCTCCATCGAGGCTTGCGGCCACCTGCTCCGCAAGATCCCGATTCCGGCCATAGTGAACCGCGACACGCGCACCCTGCCTGGCCAGCTCGGCGGCGATTGCGGCGCCAATACCTCGCGACGCGCCAGTGACCAGGCAAACTTTACCGCTGAGGCGACTGTTCACTTCAAAGCGACCAGTTTTTCCGGATCGATGCGGACAACCATGTAGGTAATCGCTTCGGTAATCTCACTGAAGCCATGAGCAACGCCCGCCGGGATGATGACGACATCACCCTCCCCGATCAGCTGGCTATTGTCGGCGTCGGTGATGATGCCGCGCTCGCTCGGGCCGGTCAGATTGACGACAACATAGCCTTCAGGATCGTAAGGGCTGGTGTCACTCATGCTGGAACTCGTGACCAGCGTGCCCGAACCCGACATCACGCGATAAACCTCGGACTGCTTGTGATGCTGGATTCCCACGAGCGGCCCGCCGGATTCGAGCACCGGCCGGTGCACGACACCGATGCCAAGATACCCTTCGGCCGATTCCACGTGTCGTATTGGCTGGTCGCTGACGCGGTCGGCCGGAGCCGCCTTTTTGGCGGCGTCCAGGGTTTCTGCGCTGATTATTGTGACGACCTTGTAGCCTGAATCGGCAGGAGACTCGCTCGCCCCGAAAAGAGCCACCGCTCCCAGGGCAACGGCTGTCGCATGTTGGTATCCAGTCATTTTATTATTCCTTATTTAGTTGAGCCGCTAACTTTGCGTCGCTTACATCGGCCAGACCCACAGGATCATCGGCACTGCGACGGCAATGACCAGGATCTCCAATGGTAATCCCATACGCCAGTAATCACCGAACCGGTAGCCACCGGGCCCCATTATCAATGTGTTGTTCTTGTGGCCAATCGGCGTCAGAAAAGCGCTGGATGCCGCTACTGCGACGGTCATCAGGAATGGATCAGGGTTAACGCTTAAACGCGTTGCGATCTCCAGCGCAATCGGTGCAGCGATCACTGCCGTCGCCGTGTTGTTCATGACATCCGACAGCGTCATGGTCACAATCATCAGGAGCGTCAGGACCACGACCGGCGAATACCCTGCTGAAATACTGACGATGCCATCAGCGATCAGCGCAGTACCACCCGTGGTCTGCAACGCGACTCCAATCGGTATCATGCTGCCCAAAAGAACAATGACGGGCCATTCGACGGAATCGTAAATATTTCTTGCCGGGACAATATCCAGGAAAACGTACGCACCGGCAACGCACCCTAACGCTACCGGCAAGTACACTGCACCGACGCTCGCCGCGAAAATTGCCGCGGCAAAAAGTCCGACTGCCATCCAGGCTTTCCTGCGTTGAATGACGCGCTGGCCACGGTGCTGGAGGGGCAGAAAATTCAGGCGACTGGTTGCGTCACTCAGCCGCTCTTCGGAACCCAGCAGCAGCAATACATCCCCCGGCTTGATGGTTAGTTGCCGGACATGGTCACGAAATCGTTGCCCCTGGCGAGATACCCCGACAAGGGCAACCCCGTAGCGATACAGCATCCTGATCGAGGACGTGGACCTGCCCGTAAGCCGCGACGTCTCTGGCACCACAAATTCGCCCAGGCTCAGGTGCGCTTCCTTGAGCATGTTGACACCCGTGCCAACAAACTCCAGCCCCATCGCACCGAGTAACGATTCGATATTTTCCGGGTTTGCTTCGACCACCAGCAGGTCGCCGGCTTTGACCTCGACCATACGGGCCAGCCCGGGCATGCGCTTGCCCTTGCGCACCAGGCCGACAATCTCGACATCGTTTTTTTCCGCATCCTCATCAAGGTCCCTGACCTTCTTGCCGATAGCGGGTGAATCCTCAGCAACCCTGAGTTCGGCGATATAGTCGGCGAGATCGAATAATTCCCTGGCGGAATCCTTTTTTTGCCGCTCGGCCGGCAGCAGGCGCCAGCCGATCAACGCAACGAAGGCGACACCGACCGCGGCGCAGGCGATACCAACGGGTGCAAAATCAAACATCTTGTAGGGTGCACCGAGTGCATCGTTACGAAATTCGGCAATTACGATATTCGGCGGCGTGCCGATAAGCGTGATCATGCCACCCAGGATTGTCGCGAATGACAAGGGCATCAGCGACAGCGCCGGACTTCTCCCGGCCTTCGACGCGGCCTGCATGTCGACCGGCATCAGCAGCGCCAGGGCCGCTACATTGTTCATCAACGCTGACAGCACGGCCGCAAGCGTGGCCATGATCCCGATATGTGCAGCCAGCTTCCTGGTGCCTGATACAACGAATCGGGCCAGCAGCTCGATCGCACCCGAATTGGACAGGCCCCGGCTGATAATCAGTACCAGCGCAATGATGACGACGGCCGAATGGCCGAATCCCGAGAACGCCTGATTCGACGGTACCACGCCGGTCAGCAGCGCCACCAGCAACGCGAAAAACGCGACGAGATCGTAGCGCCAGCGTCCCCAGATCAGGAAGACGAAGACGAAGAACAGGATTGTAAATAGCAGGATCTGATCAGGTGACAAAACAGACTGATTCCCTTAACCATTGCGCTGCAGGAACGGCTTCAGCCGCGAATGGCCACAGTCTAGCAACTGACGCTCGAAGGTACTCGCCTGGCGAGTGATTACCTTACTTTGTCTCAGCAATCGCCCAATCATAGTCGAGGAATTTAAGCTCGTATTCCGCCGCACTATTCAACTCTGCCTGCAGGGATTCAGGCGCGACCCTGGCAATATAGCCGACCACTCCACTCTCCGCGGGCAGACCTCGCCGCGTCAGTTCCCTGGTGAAATCGCTGCGATACATGTCGAATATTGCCGACAGGACTATTTGCTTTTTGTCATGATCGACGCGCACGTTGCCGGGATCGCTGATGAATGCAATGGTTGCCTCCTGCAGAAATGTCTCTAATTCTTCACCGGTTGGCAGCTCCGGCCGCAACACCGGACAGCTCCCGGACGCGCAATAGAGGACGAAATGAATGCGGGGATCATGGAACGCCTTCCGAATCTGTTCATTTTCCACGGTATACAGGCTAAGCGGCGTACCGCCAAAGTAAAATCGTTGCCGGTAGAAGAATCCGAGGCCCGTCACTGCCTCGATGGGCGCCTTTACATCAGTGACACTCTTGATAGGCCAGTGATCAAGCACGCTCTTGATCACGTATCCGTTATAGCCGTACATCCAGTAGGCGAGTTCGTCAGATTTCCCGGGGAAGCGTTCCGGCGTGGTTGCGGGACTAAAGCTGCCGACAGCGGCAAGGTAGCTGTCCAGTAACTCCCGGTGCGCGAGGTGTTGATGCCAGCGATCGAAATCTACTTTTCCCTCAGCATCGATATACTCGTGCAATAAATTTTCGAAGGTGTCGTGTGCGAAGCCGGAAACGGGAAAATTCTCCGGGATATCGGCGTCAATTGTGATCAATTGCGGGCGATTGGCCACGAAAAACACGCAAATCAGCACGATCGCGCCGATCGCGCCAGCCAGGAGGATGGTCAAGAAATTGATCCGCATGTCAGGTAGCCGTGGTTTTTCCGCTCGAAGCCCAGGGTCATATGACTACAGACCGCAGCGCGGCCGAAAATATTTCGCCTAATCGGCGACTATATTTCGCGTAATATGCCCTGAATATGTACTTGCTTGTTTTCGGCCTGATGATTCTCGGCATGGTGTTCCTGCCCGGCCTCTGGGTGCAGCACATCTTGTCCAGGTATTCGAAGCCTGAGGATCGCTATTCCGGCACCGGGGCACAGCTTGCCCGTCACCTGCTCGACAAGTACGGCATGCAGTCCGTAAAAGTCGAGGAAACCAGGGATGGCGATCACTATGATCCGAACGACAAGGCCGTACGCCTGACGCCGGACAAATACGCGGGCCACTCATTGACTGCTATTACGGTCGCCGCACACGAAGTGGGACACGCTGTGCAGGACAGTGAGGGTTACAAACCTCTCAGGTATCGCAGCCACCTGGTCAAAGTGACGCAGAAGTTCGAGAAGCTCGGAGCGGGCATCCTGATGATATCTCCATTCATCGGTGCGATTACGCGGGTGCCGGGGCTGGGCATCATCATGTTTCTCGGCGGCATGCTGACACTGGGTACGTCAACTCTGGTGCATTTGGTAACGCTGCCGACCGAGATAGACGCAAGCTTCAATCGCGCATTGCCAATGCTTGAAAAGGGAAATATTCTGAAAAAGGCGGACCAACACCACGCACGACGGATTTTGAAAGCTGCCGCGTTTACTTATGTTTCGGCGTCGTTGATGAGTCTGTTGAATATTGCGAGGTGGTTCGCGATTCTCAGGCGATAACCGCAATCGATCCTGTTCGTACGAGCCCGTCCCCAATCCGCCTACATCGATAAAGATTACGCCGACGAATGGTGCGGATTGATCTTTAGTGCAATCGATCGGAGATCCGCCATCGCCCGCCAGGGCGGGCTCCTACGGGTTCGCACTACATTTTTTATTGACGGGATGGTTCCGGATCCCTGTTCAGCAACAGGTTTTTGCCATCGGTCAGTAACTGGCTGAAGTCTTCCTGCAGCAAATACAGGGTCGGGATCAGGAACAGGGTAATAATTGTCGCAAAGATGATGCCGAAGCTCAGCGAGATTGCCATCGGGATCAGCATCTGCGCTTGCATGCTCGTTTCGAGCATGATCGGCATGAGGCCGGCTGCCGTGGTCAGCGAGGTCAATATAATAGGCCGGAACCGCTCCGTACCGGAACGAATCACCGCCTCTCTTACAGCAAGTCCCTCCTGTCTTGCCTTATTGACGAAGTCGATCAGGATCAGGCTGTCGTTCACCACGACCCCTGCCAGCGCGATCAACCCGAATAGCGAGAACATACTGATCGCCCTGCCCATCAATATGTGGCCGAATACAGCACCAATCAGCCCAAAAGGTATCACCGACATGATAATCATCGGCTGTATGTATGAATGCAGCGGGATCGCGATTAACGCATAGATCAGGAACAACGCTGCAATGGACGCGATCGTAATATTTCGCAAAAGCTCTATCGTCTCGAGGCTCGCACCCTCGAGACTGAATTTGACACCAGGATTCCGGGCCAGCAGACCCGGAATATAATCCTCTGTAATCTCTTTGACGATTTCTGCAGGTTCAACGATTTCCGGATCGATGTCGGCAGAGACCGTCACCGTGCGCTGTCTGTTGCGGCGCGTAATGCTCGAATACGCGTCACCAAAGGTAACCTCCGCCACTGAATGGAACGGTACCTCGTCTCCGGACGGCGTGCGGATACGCATATTATCCAGGTCCGCGACAGAGCGGCGTTCGGACAAGGGATAACGGACCATCACTTTCAATTCGTCCTTACCGCGTTGAATCCGCTGGGCCTCCTCACCATAGAATGCCTGGCGCACCTGGCGTCCCAATGCAGACATGGTCAGGCCAAGCGCTTCCGCTTCAGGCTTGATCTTGAGACTGATCTCCTGCCCACCGGACACCGCGGTATTGCGAATGTCGAACACGCCAGCGTATTCGCGCAGCTTGTCCTCGAGTTCATGAGCTGCATTTTCCAATGACTGGTAATTATTGCCAGAGAGATTGAAGCTAAGCGGTGAACCGCCGCCGATATGCCGACCACCCGAGTAGGTCAATTCCTTCATTCCAGGAATTTCACCCACTTTGTCACGCCACATGGTGATGATCTCATCGCTGCTGAGTGGCCGGTCATCACCACGATAAAGCTCGGCGAACATGAACGCACCAGTGCCACCGCTGGTGAATACGATGAGATGCTCAACAGGATCAGCAGAACCGGGATTGTCCGCAACATATTCGTCATTGATGTCGAAAACCGCTTGCTCGATCCTGGAAACGGCAATATCCCTGGTCGCCGGTGCCGTTCCGTTTTGCATCTTCATTTGCACCTGGATGAAGTCGCTGGGCACCTCCGGAAACAGCACCACTCGCACCACACCACTGCTCATAATGCCAATGGTCAGGATGAGAATCGCAGCAAATAGGCTGAATGTCAGACCGCGGTTCTGAATCGCTTTATCGAGGAATGGCGCATACCAGTCGTGGATCAGCGAATGCAAACCGTGTTGCACATGACGCTGAATCTTTTGAAAAAATCGCGGAATCCTCTCCCACCAGCCAATCTGCCGTTGCGGATTGAACAGATCGGCTTCGTCAACCGGCTTGATGTTCGCATGCACCAGGTGCGCCGGGAGAATCAGCTTGGACTCGATCAGTGAAAAAATCAGGCAAAGAATGACAACCACGGACATCGCCTCGAAGAACGGCGCTGTAATGCCGCCTACAAAAAGCATCGGCGCAAACGCCGCGATGGTGGTCAGAACGCCAAACGTTGCTGGTAGTGCAACGCGTTTTGCACCCTTGATCACATTGTCCAGCGTGTGGCCGTCGGCTCGGATCTTTGTGTAGACACTCTCGCCAATGATAATCGCGTCATCGACGACGATGCCGAGCACCAGGATGAAACCGAACAAGCTGATGATATTTATCGTTACCGGCCACGGCCCGAGCGGCATCAGCCACAAAGCGCCGAAAAACGTAATCGGTATGCCGACGATGACCCAGCCGGCAACTTTCATGCGCAGGAATAATGACAGAATGAGACCGACCAGCAGCATGCCCTGGATCATGTTCTGCATCATCATGTTCAACTGGTCTTGCAAATAGTAAGCGCGATCAACCCAGACTTCGATGCCGACTCCATCGGGTAGTGTTTCGGCTTTTCTTTCAACATACTCTTTTACTGCGGCTGCAGTTTCCAGTTCATTCTTCTGTCCTATTGCCATCACGCGCATCGTCGCTGTCGGCTGTCCCATGTAGCGGGCATAGCCGTAGGTCTCAACAAACCCGTCATTAATCGTTGCAATGTCGCCGAGTGTCAGCCGTGTCCCATCCGGAAATGTGCGCAGGACGAGCCGGGAAAACTCCTGGCCGGTATAAACCTGACCCTCGGTGCGTAACAGGATATCGCCGCCCGATGTCTTGATTGCACCACCCGGCATGTCGATCGATGAGTCACGAATCGCCTGTGAAATTTCGCTCATCGTCAACCCGTACTGCCGCAATGTGTGCTCCGAGACTTCAATGCTGATTTCGTAGTCGCGATCGCCAAGCAATTGCACCTGGTTGACGGTCGGAATCGCCATCAATTCATCGCGCACCTCATTGCCGATCGCCTTCCTGGCATATTCATCGAGGTCGCCGGTGATGGTGACAAATACGACATGCACCGGAACTTCCTGTTTGTAGATGATGGGTTTTTCCGTCAAGCCGGGAAAGGTGGAAATCGCATCGATGCGAGTCTTGATCTCAGTCAGGATCTCGTTGATATCCTCGCCGGTGGCAACCTCTGCAGTAATCGAGCCCATACCTTCGCGCGCAGTAGAGTTGATCTCGACGATGCCGGAAATATCCTGGATTGCCTCCTCAACTTTGATGACGACACCTTCTTCTACTTCCTGAGGAGCGGCGCCGAGATACGGCACCCGAATCTGTACCCAGTTCAGTTCAAAGTCGGGAGAAGTTTGTTTGCGAATGGTAAGGGTAGAGACAATGCCGAAAGCAATGATCAGAAACATGAGCAGGTTTGCTGCCACATGATTGGCGGCAAACCAGGCGATAATGCCCTTTTGTGAAGTCTTGCCCGGTTGATTCATGCTCCCCTGCCCCTGAGTGAACTGTCTATCCGCGATCGCTTTCTGCCGCCAGCCGTTGCTCTTCATCATCTTCGGGCTCTGCAACGGGATCGTCACTGGTTCTGACTTTCATGCCATTGATCGGCGACTCAATGGCCGTCGTACTGATGCGATCGCCGGGCATTGCCCCACCACCCAAATACGCATACTCTGCATCCGCACGCAGAACATTGACGGTTCGCATTCGCAGGCGATTATCGGCATCAATGAACATCAACTGATTGTTGCCTCTCAACGCACTTCGTGGAACACGGATGATGTTTTCAACAGTTGCGCCTTCGATGTTTGCGGCGACGAACGTACCCATCGGCAGCGGTGATTCCTCGCCCGCCCCAGGTTGCAACTTGTAAGGATCCGCAATGCGGGCAACCACGTAGGTAACGCGGCTCCTTTCATCGACTACGCCTTCGGTTCTGACAATGCGCGCCTGCCAATGTGTCAATTGCCCTTTTTGAATCGCCGAAAGCTCCACCAGCGGTCCCTCAGCCGCACCGGAGGCCCTGATTGCCGCCGCATCCGGCAGATCGATAAAAGCCAGGTCGCGATCCGTCAACGGTAAGCGCACTTCGGCGTAGTCAGTCGCAAACGTCACGCCGAGGCGGGTACCGGGATTTACATATTGCCCAAGGTCAGCCTCTTTAGCCCTGACCATGCCGTCATACGGCAACGTGATATGAGTTCGTTCAAGATTTCGTTCGGCCTTGACCAGATCAGCCCTGGCTGTGGCCAGCGCTGCGGCCGCCGATGCGTACTCCGATTCCGCCCGGTAACCCTGTGTGCGAAGCTTCAGTGCGCCGTCGTATTCGATTTGCCGCTGCCTGAGCAGCGCCTCGGCCTGATCGACTGCCACCGAGTAATTGGTTGGATCGATGCGCAGGAGTTCCTCACCTTTGACGAACACGCCGCCGGCGATGAATTTTGGCGAAATACTGACGATGGATCCTGAGACTTCGGCGCTCAGAATGGTCTCAGTACGCGGACGTACGGTGCCCTGACTCGCTATCCTGAAGCTGGCAGTCGACTCGAGCAGCGGCAGGACTTCCACCAGCGGCGCCACATCCGGGATGTCTTTAGTCTCCGGCGGCGGTTTCAACTGGCTTAAACCCACGGCGAGACCGACTGCCCCGGCGAATATGCCGCTGATCAGAAGAGCCCTTTTCGCCTTACGCTGCATGCACCAACACCTGTGACCGTCGTCTTTGTCGTTATTATCAGCGCTCGCACGAAGAACCGGAACCCCTTGAGTGAGGTGTTATACTTCACTATATCACTAACACAGTCAAACCCTGTCCCGGAATCTTTGAGCGGCAACGCCTGTATTTGTACACTCACCAAGGATGATTCAAGCGACGAAACGGTCGCGAAAATCTCATGCCTAGCATTATGGGCTTATCCGGGCCAGTGTCCTGCTGGTTCGCCAGGCATCGATACTGAAGAGAATCACAGCCAGCCAGATCAGGCTGAAGCAGATGATATGCGCCCTCGTCAATTGCTCGCCATAAATCACCGCGATGACAAATTGCAGCGTGGGCGCAATAAACTGCATCATGCCGAGCGTCGAAAGATTCAGCCGCCGGGCCGCCAGCGCAAAGAACAGCAACGGCGTGACTGTCAGCGGGCCTGCCAACAACAGTATTCCTGCCAGGGACGGATCCGTGAACGAGAATGCCGCCTCACCCGCCAGCATGATCCACAACAGGTAGCAAAGCGCAAAGGGCAACAGCACGAGTGTCTCAATGAAGAGGCCGGGCATGCCGCCTACAACAACCTGTTTGCGAATCACACCGTAAGTCGCGAAGGTAACGCCAAGAAACAGCGCAATCGCCGGAAATTCCCCGCCACTGAAGGTCAGCACACTTACACCAATCGCCGCCAGGATGATTGCCGCCGTCTGCGCCTTGCGTAACTTTTCACCGAAGATGACAACCCCGGCGAGCGCAAACAATAACGGGTTGATGTAATAACCGAGGCTGGCCTGGTTAATTTGCTCGAGTTGCACCGCCCAGATGTAAACCAGCCAGTTGCCGGTAATCAGTATTGCCGACACGATAAGAAACATAAATGTGCGCCGATGCTTTAACGCACTGATTACCTCCGCCCATTGCCGCCGCAGATGAATAATGAGTGCCCCGAAAGGCACCGCCCAGATAATGCGATGTGCCAGCACTTCGAATGCCGGCACATCCTTCACTACAATGAAATACAGTGGAAACAGGCCCCAGAGGAAGTACGCGATAAACGCGGAGACGATGCCGTCGCGCGCCCGTTTCTCGGGCGATTCCAGGTCGCTATTGGATGACGTGCCGGACACCTAGCGGGATCCGTCCCACGCGACGCGCGTCGCGGCGTTTTTCAGTAACCGCCGATTCTCCTCCGTCGGCGCTGGTTCGGAATCACCGAATATCGCCCGCACCCAGTGTCCATCGGTCGGGTTCGGCAACAGGATAAATTTCGCGCCCCAGTCGTCACGGTCCCGCTCCATCAATGCCCTGCGCTCGTCGACATCCTTAACGTAGTAGTCTCGACGATAATCATTGAGATTATCACCCAACATGAGCGCGACCTCGTGTGTCTCCTCAATCTTTCGTCGCGCCGGCGATTTGTCGGAGGTTTCCCGAAAGACGAACAGGTTTTGGTCATTG
>Ga0209988_10000752_pt1 | contig 20449 bp, 18 predicted proteins | sample N075metaG_FD_183115 | JGI IMG/M metagenome (GOLD analysis project Ga0209988, IMG submission 183115) | Deep subsurface microbial communities from Kermadec Trench to uncover new lineages of life (NeLLi) - N075 metaG (SPAdes) (version 2) | ecosystem: Environmental > Aquatic > Marine > Ocean trench... | reverse complement strand
CTTGAACGGCGTCGCCAGGGTCGCCGAGTTGGTGCTCGACATCACCTTGGGCACCATGAACGGCCCGACCCGCTTGGCGTTCTTTTCGCGCAGGGTGTCGGTCGACAACAACAGGTTCTTGGTCGAGGTGCCGCCCGAGCCCATGACAATGCCGGTGCGCTCGTTGGAAACCTGATCGTCGGTCAGGCCGGCGTCCTCGATGGCCTGTTTCATGGCGAGGTAGTTATAGGCCGCGCCGTCGCCCATGAAACGCCGGTGCTTGCGGTCGATGGCGTCGTCGAGATCGACCTTGAGCGAGCCGTGGACGTGGCTGCGGAAGCCGTGATCCTTGTATTCCTGGCAGAATTCGATGCCCGAGCGCCCCTCGCGCAGCGACGCGGCCACCTCGTCGAGGTCGTTTCCGATCGGGCTGATCACGCCCATGCCCGTTATGACGACCCGTCTCACGTCATGTCTCCCTTCGCATCGTCGTCGGCGGCAAACAGCCCGACCCTGAGGTTGTGGGCTTCGTAAACCGTCTGTCCGTCGACTTCCATCGTCGCGTCGGCGATACCGAGAACCAATTTGCGCTGTATGACTCGTTTCAGATCGACATGGTAGCGGATCGTGGTCGCCGTCGGCAGCACCTGTCCGGTCAGCTTGACCTCGCCGACGCCGAGCGCGCGACCGCGGCCCGGGCTGCCGCGCCAGCCGAGATAGAACCCGAGCAGCTGCCACAGTGCGTCGAGGCCCAGGCAACCCGGCATCACCGGGTCGCTCTCGAAGTGGCATTCGAAGAACCACAGGTCGGGCCGCACGTCGAGTTCGGCGACGATGTCGCCCTTGCCGTGGCTGCCGCCGTCCTCGGTGATCCTGGAGATACGGTCGAACATCAGCATCGGCGGCAGCGGCAGGCGCGCGTTGCCTGGGCCGAACAGCTCGCCATGCGCGCATTCGAGCAGCTCGTCGTAGCCGTAGCTGCCCTTCCTCTTGGCCACGTTGATGGTCGCCGGCGTGACCGGCTCGGCGACCACCTCGTCGATACGCTCGATCATCGCCTCGCCGCTGTCTCGCGCCTGGACGACGGCGCGCTCGAGCGCCTTCGCGATGCGCTCGATAGCGTGTTCGCCGCTGTCCCGCGCCTGCTGCATGGCGCCGTCGAGCGCCGTGGCGATGCGCGGCAGATCGGCCTCGATCACGGTGCGCAGCGCCGCCACGCCGGTCTCCCTGGCTGGCGTGGCGTCGGCCGGCGGGTCGGCGGCGGCCGGCGGGTCGGCGGCGGCCGGCGGGTCGGCGGCGGCCACTGGCGCGGCGTCGGCCGGCGGGTCGGCGGCGGCCACTGGCGTGGCTTGGGCCCCCGCTTCGTCTTCGAACCGCACCGGCTTGCCGTCGATCGCCTTCATGCCGACGATGTTGTAGCCACAGTCGACGTGGTGGATCTCGCCGGTTACCGCGCCCGAAAGATCGCTCAACAGATAGACCGCCGAATTGCCGATTTCGTCGAGTTCGACGCTGCGCCGGAGCGGCGCGTTGTCCCGGCTCCATTTGTAGATGTAGCGCGCGCTCGAGATACCCGAGCCGGCCAGCGTGCGCATCGGCCCGGCCGACAGCGCGTTGACCCGGATGCCGTCGCGCCCGAGGTCGGCGGCGAGATAGCGCACACTGGCCTCGAGCGCCGCCTTGGCGACGCCCATGACGTTGTAGTGCGGCATGACGCGCGCGGCGCCGGCGTAGGTCAGGGTAAGCAAGCTGCCGCCGCGGTTGACCATCGGCGCGGCGCGCTTGACGACGGCGGTGAACGAGAAGCAGGAGATGTCCATCGTCTGCTTGAAGTTCTCGGGCGTCGTGTCGAGGTACTGGCCCTTGAGCTCTTCCTTGTCGGAATAGGCGATGGCGTGGACGACGAAATCGAAGCTGCCCCAGGTCTCGCCCAACGCGGCGAAGACGTCGTCGAGGCTCTGCTCATCGGCGACGTCGCAGGGCAGCACGATGGTCGAGCCGACCTGTTCGGCGAGCGGCGCGACACGCTTCAGGAAGGTCTCGTTCTGATAGGTGAAGGCGAGCTCGGCGCCTTCGCGGCCGAGGCACCGGGCGATGCCCCAGGCGATCGAACGATCGTTCGCGACGCCCATGATCAGGCCTCGTTTGCCGGCCATCAACCCCGTCGTGCCGCTCATTGTCTGGTCGCCCATCGAATTACTGTCCGGAATTCCCACGCGGTCGTCGCGCCGTCGAGGCTATAACGTTCGGCCGGCGAAAGGAAGCGTCGGCAGCTCAATGACCCAGGCCCGCCGCCGGCTCTCATGGGCCGTCGGCGTCGCCGTGGCCATGAGCGCGCGCCGCGGCGAGCACGGCGCCGGGATCGTCGCTGACGACCGAGGCGACGCCCCAGTCCAACAGCTCGACCGCGCGCCACGGCTCGTTCACCGTGAACGCCATGACCGTGACGCCGGCCTCGTTGAATGCGGCGACGGTGCGGCGCGTCAGGTTGCGGTGCAGGCAGACCAAGACGCGGCAGTCGAGCGCCTCGAGCCGGGCGCGCCAGTCGCCCGGCAGGGCGCGGCAGAGCAGGCCGATCGGCAACGCCGGCGCGGCGGCGCGTACCGCCATCAGGCTCTCCGGCGAGAAGCTGGTGATCAAGGGCGCGGCGCGGTCGGTCGGCCAGCGCGCCGCGACCTCGACCGCCACCGCGCGCCCGGTCTCGGATTCGCGCCCCAGACAAGCCTTGATCTCGATGTCGGCGGCGAGGTCGAGCGCGAACAGCGCCTCCAGCGCCGCGTCGAGGCTGGGCACGCGCTCGCCGGTGAAGCGGGCATCGAACCACGCGCCGGCGTCGAGCCCGGCGATGGCGTCGTAGCGCGTCGCCGCGACCCGGCCGCGGCCGTCGGTGGTACGCTCCAGCGTCTCGTCGTGGAAGACGATGCAGCGACCGTCGGCGGTCAGCTTGGTGTCGAACTCGACGCAGCGGACGCCGAGCTCGGCGGCCAAGCGCAGGCCGGCGAGCGTGTTCTCGGGCGCCAGCGCCGCGGCGCCCCGGTGGCCGATGACCTTCGGTAACCGCATCGCGCGGCGCGCCGTCGTGGCGCGTCCCGACCGCCGGCCTGGCGTGATCGGCTAGCCGGCGGTCTGTTCGGCCCTCTCCTCGCGCGGCGCGGGCGCGATCTCCTCGCCGGTTTCCTGGTTGACCGACTTGATCGAGAGACGCACCTTGCCGCGGTCGTCGATGGCCAACACCTTGACCTTGACCACGTCGCCCTCGTTGACGACGTCGGTCACCGTGTTGACGCGGCGCGGCGCCAGCTCCGAGATGTGGACCAGGCCGTCGCGGTTGCCGATGAAGTTCACGAAGGCGCCGAAATCGACGACCTTGACCACCTTGCCCGAGTAGATGACGCCGATCTCGGGCTCGGCGACGATGTCGTGGATCTTGTCGACCGCCGCCTGCACCGCCGCCGCATCGGACGCCGCCACCTTGACGGTGCCGTCGTCTTCGATGTCGATCTTGGTGCCGGTCGTCTCGCACAGCTCGCGGATCACCTTGCCGCCGGTGCCGATGACTTCGCGAATCTTGTCCTTCGGGATGTGGATCGTGGTGATGCGCGGGGCGTGCTCGCTGACCACCTCGCGCGCCGTCGACAGGCCCTTCTGCATCTCGCCCAGGATGTGTATGCGGCCGTCACGCGCCTGATCGAGCGCAACACGCATGATCTCCTCGGTGATCGAGGTGATCTTGATGTCCATCTGCAGCGAGGTGATGCCCCGATCGGTACCGGCCACCTTGAAGTCCATGTCGCCGAGGTGGTCCTCGTCGCCCAGGATATCGGACAGCACGGCGTACTTGTCGCCTTCCTTGATCAGCCCCATGGCGATGCCGGCGACCGAGCGCGCCAGCGGCACGCCCGAGTCCATCAGCGCGAGCGACGCGCCGCACACCGTGGCCATCGACGACGAGCCGTTCGATTCGGTGATCTCGGAGATGATCCGGATGGTGTAGGGGAAGTCTTCCTTGCTGGGCAGCAGGGGGCGAATTGCGCGCCACGCCAGCTTGCCGTGACCGATCTCGCGGCGGCCCGGCGGCCGCATGAACGAGGCCTCGCCGACCGAATAGGGCGGGAAGTTGTAGTGCAGCATGAAGTGCTCGCGGTACTCGCCCTCGAGGACGTCCATGATCTGCTCGTCCTGGCCGGTGCCCAGCGTCGCGCTGACCAGCGCCTGGGTCTCGCCGCGCGTGAACAGCGCGCTGCCGTGGGTGCGCGGCAGGACGCCGACCTCGGCCAAGATCGGCCGCACGGTCTTCAGATCGCGGCCGTCGATACGCCGGCCGGTCTCGAGGACGCTGCCGCGCACGATGTCCTTTTCGAGCGACTTGAACAGGCCGCCGAGGAGCGCCGCATCGAAGCCCTCGCTCTCCATCGTCCCGGCGACGTCGCGCTTGACGGCGGCGAGCTTCTCGACGCGCGTCTGCTTGACGACTTCGCCATAGGCATCGCGCAGGCCCGCCTCGGCGAGCTCGGCGAGACGCGCCGCCGCGGGCGCCTTGGCCTCGTCGTCGCCCGGCACGGCCCAAGGCTCCTTGGCGCATTTCTCGGCGAGCTGGATGATGCCGTCGATGACCACCTGCATCTCGCGGTGACCGAAGGTCACGGCGCCCAGCATGATGTCCTCGGACAGCTCGCTGGCCTCCGATTCGACCATCAGCACACCTTCCTGGGTGCCCGCGACGACGAGGTCGAGGACGCTGTCGATGCGCTGGTCGGCGGTCGGGTTGAGCACGTACTGGCCGTCGATGTAGCCGACGCGCGCGCCACCGATGGGGCCGAGGAACGGCAGGCCCGAGAGCGTCAGCGCGGCCGATGCGCCGACCAACGCAACCATGTCGGGGTCGTTCTCGAGGTCGTGCGACAGCACCGTGCAGACGACCTGGGTCTCGTTCTTGAAGTTCTTGGCGAAGAGCGGCCGGATCGGCCGGTCGATGAGGCGCGAGACGAGCGTTTCCTTCTCGCCGGGGCGCCCCTCGCGCTTGAAGAAGCCGCCCGGGATCTTGCCCGCGGCCGAGGCCTTCTCCTGGTAGTTGATGGTGAGCGGGAAAAAGTCGAGACCGACCCGCGGCTCGCGCTGCGCGACCGCGGTGCACAGCACCACCGTCTCGCCATAGCTCGCCAGGACGGCGCCGTCGGCCTGGCGCGCGATGCGCCCGGTCTCGAGCGTCAGCGTCCGCCCGCCCCATGAAATTTCCTGTGTATAGACGTCAAACATGTTCTATCCCTTCCTTCCGTCGGCGCGAACCACCTATGGCCCCGCCGCTATCTGCAAAAGTTGTGCGCCGACGCACGCGCCGAACGGCATGCCGGTCCCATGACCGGGCAATCTACCGTCTCGACGGCGCGTAGCTGTGGCGCGAAAAATGCGGCGGGGATGCGACAATGCGTCCCCGTCCGGTTGTCATCGGCGCAGACCCAGGCGTTGGATCAAAGTCGTGTATCGCTCGTGGTCCTTGCGATCGACGTAGTCCAAGAGCCGGCGGCGCCGACTCACCAGCATCAGCAACCCGCGGCGCGAGTGCCTGTCCTTGTGGTGAGACTTGAAGTGGCCAGTCAGATTGGCGATACGCTCGCTCAAGATCGCGACTTGTACCTCGGGTGAGCCGGTATCACCATCCTTGATGGCGTATTCCGAAATGAGCGCAGCCTTGCGCTCGGGCGTAATCGACATCGTTCCTATCCATCCTAAATGTTGAAAACACGAACCGGGTGCACGTTCTCGCCCCTGACCTCGGCCAACGCCACCAATCGATCTCCGACGGCGACGCGGACCAATCCGGGGGGACTGTGGAGCACGTGCACGGCCTGTCCGCTTTTCAAGCGTTCGGCCTGATTTTCGGTTACGGCCAGCGCCGGGATGTCGGCCAGCGCGGTCTCTACCGGATGCACATGTTCGAACGGCGCGGCACTATGCCCCAGCGCCGCCAGTTTATCTAGCGAAATCGCATCCGCCTCGTCGAATTTACCGACCGCCGTTCGGCGCAGTTTCACGACGTGGCCGACGGTGCCGAGACGGCGCGCAAGGTCGCGCGCAAGGGCGCGCACGTAGGTTCCCTTGCCGCAGTGCATTTCGAAGTCGGCGTGGTCGCGATCGACGACCGCGATCAGCTCGAGCCGGTCGACGAACACTGGCCGTGCCGCGAGTACCGCGGGCGTGCCCCGACGCGCCAGATCATAGGCCCGTTCGCCGTCGACCTTGATCGCCGCGTAGGACGGCGGCACCTGCATGATCTCGCCGGTGAAACCGGCCAGCGTGGCGCGGATCGCCGTCGCGTCGGGCCGCGTATCGCTGGTTTCGGTGATCGTGCCCTCGGCGTCGTCGGTATCGCGCGCCTCGCCCCAGCGCACGGTGAAGCGATAGGTTTTCAGGCTGTCCATGGCATAGGCGACGGTCTTGGTCGCCTCGCCCAGCGCCATCGGCAGAACGCCGGTCGCCATCGGGTCGAGCGTGCCGGCGTGGCCGACCTTGGCGGCGTCGGTGATGCGCCGGACCCGGGCGACGGCCGCCGCCGACGTCATGCCGGCCGGCTTGTCGATGATCAGCCAGCCGTTTATCGGCGTGCCGCGCCGCCTACGCGCCATCGTCGTCGCCCGTCGCGCCACGCGCGTCGCCGGTGTCGCGCAGCAGGGCTTCGATGCGGCTGGCGCGATCGAAACTGGTGTCGGCCTCGAAGTCGAATTGCGGTGCGAATTTGAGATGGACCATGCGGGCCAACTGGGAGCGGATATGGGGCGCCGCGCGGCGCAGGCCGCCGAGCACGGTCGACGGGTCGCCGCCGCCGAGTGGCACGATATACGCCGTCGCGTTGCGCAGATTGGGGCTGACGCGCACCTCGGTCACGGTCACCGGCGCGCCCTGCACGTCGGGATCGTGCAGCGCGCCGCTGGTGAGCAGCTCGGCGAGCGCGTGGCGCAGTGCCTCGCCAACCCGCAACTGGCGCTGGCTGGGTTCCCTGCCGGATGACCTGGGCATATCGACCCCTCGCTTCAAGGTCCGTCTGCTGTGCGGCGATTGAACGCTGGTCGGCTTCACGCGGACAAAGATGACCAGACAATGAACTACAGCGTGCGCGCGATCTCCTCGATCTCGACCGCCTCGATGATGTCGCCGACGCGGAGATCCTGGTAGTTCTCGAACGACATGCCGCATTCGAGCCCTTCCTTGACCTCGCGGGCGTCGTCCTTGAAGCGCTTGAGCGTCGACAGCTTGCCCTCGTGGATCACCATGTCGTCGCGCAACAGACGCACCTTGGCGGTGCGTCGGATGATGCCGTCGGTAACCCGGCAGCCGGCGATCTTGCCGACCTTGGTGATGTTGAACACCTCGAGCACCTGGGCGTTGCCGACGATGCTCTCGCGCAGCGTCGGCGCCAGCATGCCCGAGAGCGCCGTCTTGATGTCGTTGATGATGTCGTAGATGACCGAGTAGTAGCGGATCTCAATGCCATCGCGCCGCGCGTGCTCGCGTGCCTGGGCGTTGGCGCGCACGTTGAAGCCGATTATCAGTGCCTTCGACGCCATCGCCAGCGTGATGTCCGATTCGTTGATGCCGCCGACGCCGAGATGCAGCACGCGCACGGCGACTTCGTCGGTGCCGAGCTTCTCGAGACTGGCATTGATCGCCTCGGCCGTGCCCTGGACGTCGGCCTTGATCACGATCGGCAGTTCATTGGCCTCGCCGGCGGCGATGTCGGCGAACATCTGCTCGAGGCTGCCACGCACGCCGGCCGCGTTGCGCAGTTCGCGCAGCTGGTCCCGACGGTAGTCGACGACCTCGCGGGCGCGCTGTTCGTTTTCGACCGCGTTGACCTCGTCGCCCGCCATCGGCACGCCGCTCAACCCGAGAATTTCGACCGGCGCCGACGGTCCGGCCACCTCGACGCTGTGGCCCCGGTCGTCGATCATGGCGCGGACCCGCGCCCATTCGCTACCCGCGACGACGATGTCGCCAATTCTGAGCGTGCCGCGCTGTACCAGGACGGTCGCCACCGGGCCGCGACCGCGATCGAGCCTGGCCTCGACGACGACGCCCTCGGCCGGCCGGTCGGGATTGGCGCCCAAATCGAGGATCTCGGCCTGCAGCAGGATGGCCTCCTCGAGTTTGTCGAGGTTGAGTTTTTCGAGCGCCGAGACCTCGACCGACAGCACGTCGCCGCCCAATTCCTCGACGAACACCTCGTGCTGCAACAGATCCTTGCGCACCGCATCGGGCGCCGCATCGGGCCGGTCCATCTTGTTGATCGCGACGATGATCGGTGCCTTGGCCGCCTTGGCGTGGTTGATCGCCTCGATGGTCTGCGGCATGACGCCGTCGTCGGCCGCGACGACCAGGACGATGATATCGGTCACGCTGGCGCCGCGCGCGCGCATGGCGGTGAACGCCTCGTGACCGGGCGTGTCGATGAAGGTGATGCGCGCGCCCGAGTCGAGCTCGACCTGATAGGCGCCGATGTGCTGGGTGATGCCGCCGGCCTCGCCGCTTACCACATCGGTCGAGCGCAGCGCGTCCAAGAGCGATGTCTTGCCGTGATCGACATGGCCCATCACGGTGACCACCGGCGGGCGCGACACGATGGTATCCTCGCTGTCGGCCTCGCCCTTGAGGCCGAGTTCCACGTCGGCCGCGCTGACCCGCTTGATCTTGTGGCCGAACTCCTCGACCAGCAGCTGGGCGGTGTCGACGTCGATCGCCTGATTGATCGTCGACATGGTGCCCATCTTCATGAGCGCCTTGACGACCTCGGCGCCGCGCACCGCCATGCGGTTGGCCAGCTCCTGCACGGTGATGGTTTCCGGCACGACGACTTCGCGCACCACCTTGATCGGCTCGCCTTGCTGGCCCGATTGCGCGCCGCGCTTTTCCTTCTCGCGCTCGCGCGCCCGGCGCACGGATGCCAGGCTTCGGACGCGGTCCTCCTCGACGAGCGCCTGACTCATGGTCAGTTTGCCGGTGCGCCGGCGCGGCTGTCCGCGGCGCGTCGCGAGGGTCGATCGACGCGGCACATCGCCCTTGCCGCGACGACCGGAGCCCCTCTTGCTGTCCTCTTCGAGCTCGAGCTTGCCACGGGTGTGCGCCCCGGGCGACACGGCGGTCGACGGCTTGGCCGGCGCGGCGGCCGCGGCGGCCCCCTCGGCGGCCTTGCTGAGGACTGCTTCCTCTTCGGCCTTGCGCTTCGCCTCTTGTTCGGCTGTCTGCCGTTCCGCCTCTTCCGCGATCTTGCGCCGCGCCTCTTCCTCGGCCCGACGATCCGCTTCCTCGACGGCCCGTTCGCGCGCCACCTGGTCGACCTTGCGCGCCGTCTCGAGCGCGCGCACGCGGGTTTCCTTTTCCTCGTTGGTCAGCGTCTTCAGGACTGTGGGGCGCTGCTCGACGACCACCGCTTCCTCGACAACGGGCGCCTTGTCGGCGGCCCCGGCGGACAGCGCTGCCGCCGCCTCGACCTCGGCCGGTGTCGGCGTCTTGACCTCGGTCATGCGACCGCTCTTGCCAGGCGCGAAGGTCCGCTTGCGGCGCACCTCGACGGTGACCGTTTTCGAGCGGCCGTGCGAGAAGCTCTGGCGAACCTGCCCGGTCTCGACTGTCGTATGCAGCTCAAGCCGACCGGGACGCTGAATGCTCAGCTGGCCCTTTTCGCTCTTGCCGTCTTTTTCGTTGATTTCCGACATAACCCTCTAACCGCAATCCACGATTTACCCGTCGCCGCCCGCGCGGCGAAATCCGGCGAGCCGCGCCGTCTCGATGACGAACCGGTTCGCCATGCCGCTCTTCTTCAGAGCCGCGTACACAACCCTCTCGCGACCCAACGCGCCGGCCAACTCGTCCGCCGTAAACAGCGTCACGAGCGGAACGTCGCGACCGACCGCTATCAACTTCCGCCGTCCGTCCTCGGCGCCGTCCGCGGCCGCGACCAGAACCGCGGCCGCGCCCGACTGCAAGAGCGCGCGAACCTTCTCGAAGCCAGCGATCGCCGCGCCACCGCGGCGCGCGAGACCGAGAAAATCGAGACAGCGGCGCGTCAGCAACCGCTCCACCTGGTCGGCCAAATCGGGCGCGGCCACCGCCTTGGTCCGCAATCCCCTGGCAATCAAGTTGTTCGACGACGCCGTATTTACCACATCCCGCTCGGCACTCAACCACAAACCCCGACCAGGCAACGTGCCGGCCACGTCAGGCACGACGGCGCCGTCCGGTCCGGCGACGAAGCGCAACAGCGTCGCGCGATCGGCGGCGCGCCGGGTGACGAAGCACCGGCGGGTGCGCGCAGCGGTCCCGGGGGGGCTGTTTTCGTCGGCGATCTCAGTTGCTTGCGCGACCATGGCAGGGGGGGCCCATCGTCACTCAGCTTTCAGCGTCTGCGTCGGTCTGGGTCTCTGCCTCGGCGGGCTCGGCGTCGGCGTCGGCCGCTTCGCCGTCGGTCTCGGACGGCGCGTCCTCGTCCTCGAACCAATGAGCGCGTGCCGCCATGATGATCGCGTTGGCCTCGTCCTCGTTCAACATGTTTTCGGGCAGCATCTCGATCAGCTCGTCGCTGGCGAGGTCGGCCAGATTGTCGAGCTCCTTGATGTCCTGCTCGCCGAGCGCGACCAGCATGGTCGGCGTCAGCCCCGCCACCGCGGCGAGGTCGTCGGAGACGCCGATCTCCTGGCGGCGTTCGCTCAGCTTGCGGTCGCGCTCGGCCAGATGGCTGCGCCCGCGCTCCCTGAGCTCGCCCGCGACTTCTTCGCTGAAACCCTCGATCGAGGAGATCTCCTCGACCGGCACGAAGGCGACCTCCTCGACCGTGGTGTAGCCCTCGGCAACCAGCAAATGCGCGATCACGTCGTCGACATTGAGCGCATCGATGAACATCTGCGAATGCCTGTGGAACGCCTCGGTGCGGCGGTCCGATTCCTCGTCCTCGGTCAGGATATCGATGTCCCAGCCGGTCAGCTGCGACGCCAGACGCACATTCTGGCCGCGTCGCCCGATGCCGACGCTGAGCTGATCGTCGGGCACGACGACCTCGATCTTGTTGGCGTCGTCGTCGAGCACCACCTTGGTCACCTCGGCCGGCGCCAGCGCGTTGACGACGAAGGTCGCCGGGTCGGCCGACCATTGGATGATGTCGATCTTCTCGCCCTGCAACTCGCCGACCACCGCCTGAACGCGGCTGCCGCGCATGCCGACGCAGGCGCCGACCGGATCGATGCTCGAATCGTTCGACAACACGGCGATCTTGGCGCGGCTGCCCGGATCGCGCGCGACCGCCTTGATCTCGATGATGTGGTCGTAGATCTCGGGCACTTCCTGGGCGAACAGCTTGGCCATGAACTGCGGATGCGTGCGCGACAGGAATATCTGCGGGCCGCGCGGCTCCTCGCGCACGTCGAGCACGTAGGCGCGCACCCGATCGCCTTGGTGGAACGATTCGCGGGGCAGCATCTCCTCGCGCCTGAGCAGCGCCTCGGCGCGGCCCAGATCGGCCATCACGTTGCCGTATTCGACGCGCTTGACCAGGCCGTTGACGATCTCGCCGACGCGGTCCTTGTACTCACCGTACTGGCGCTCGCGCTCGGCTTCGCGCACCCGCTGCACGATGACCTGCTTGGCGGTCTGCGCGGCGATGCGGCCGAAGTCGATGGGCGGCAGGGGCTCGGTCAGGAATTCGCCGATCTCGGCGTCCGGCTTGCGCGCCTTCGCCTCGTCGAGCGTCACCTGAGTGACCGGATCCTCGATCTCCGCGGCGACCTCGATGAAACGCATCATCTCGATCGTGCCGTTGGTGCGGTCGATGGTCGCCCGGATGTCGTGTTCCTGGCCGTATTTGCGTTTGCCGGCGTGCGAAATCGCCTGCTCCATGGCCTCGAGAACCGTGTCGCGGTCGATCCCCTTCTCGCGCGCCACGGCGTCGGCCACCTGCAACAGTTCCGACTGGCCGATATCCGATTCTACGTCGATCTGCATCTTGATCTATTCGCTTCCTTGTTGTGTGCTCGCCGCGATCAGCTCGTCGGTCAACACGAGCTTCGCGTCGGCAACATCGTCGAGCGCAATCTCAACCTCGCCATCACCGACGGCGATCACGACCGCGCCGTCACGGACGCCGAGCAGCCGGCCGCGATACCGCTTGCGGCCGTCGACTGCCTGGCGCAACTCAATCTTCGCCTGATGGCCGGCGTAGCGCTCGTAATCGGCGCGGCTGACCAACGGTCGGTCGATGCCGGGCGAGCTGACCTCCAGGTCATAAGCGCCCTTCATCGGGTCCTCGACATCGAGCACGGCCGAAACCAGGCGGCTGACCTTGCCGCAGTCGTCGACCGACATGCCGCCGCCGGACCGCTCGGCCATCACCTGCAGCCGCGGCCGGTGCCGCCCGCCGGTCAACTTGACGCGGACCAGATCATAGCCGGTCGCCTCGAGCGTCGGCGCGACCAGGCGCGCGATTTGGCTTTCTACCGCCGTCGTCATTCTCCGTCCTGGCGCGTAAATAAAAAGCGGGCCGGAGGCCCACATTTCTTTCAGGATCCGACCCAGTAACCGAAACCCATTATAACAAACCCCGAAGCATAGTGATCCGGCCGCGCCCCGCAAGCGTTTTTTGTCGACCGACCGCTGTTGACATGGCGGCCCGGTAAATGGTCTTCAAGACCCTTAACCCGGAGTTCTCACCATGGACAGGCACGCGGGGTCGAGGTGGACGGCATCATCAAGTGGTTCAACGCGGATCGGGGCTATGGCTTCATCGAGCCCGGCGACGGCGGCGACGATGTCTTCTTCGATTCTGCGGCCCTCGATCCGGAATTTGGCGGCGCCGGCCCCGAGCTGGATCAGCCGGTGACCTTCGAGATCGTCGATGGACCGCGCGGCACACAGGCCGCGCGGGTCGGTCGGCTCATCGGTCCCGGCAGCGGCTTCGCCGGCTGAAGCGCAGGAACGCGGGTGCTGCGCCGGCGGCGCGGGCCTTCGCCTCGTAGCGTGTCTCGGGCCAGTCGTCGGGCCGCGCGCGCCAGTCGCCGGGGCGCCGCGCCAGCCATTCGAACGCGCCATCGCGCCTGACGTGATCGAGCATCCAGCGGACGTATTCGGGATGGTCGCTGGCCAGGCGCAGCTCGGCGCCGTCGGCCAGCACGCGGGCCAGGGCCGCGACCGTCGCGCCGTCGATGAAACGGCGCTTGTGATGGCGCGTCTTGGGCCAGGGGTCGGGAAACAGCACGAACGCGCGGCCGATCGAGCGCTCGGCGAGCGCCGCGATCAACAAGCGCGCGTCGTCGGCGAAGACGCGGACCCGCGCGCGCTCGGCGTCGGCAAGCCGGCCCAGCAGCGCAGCGATGCCGGCGATATAGGGTTCGCAGCCGATCATGCCGACGTCGGGATTGGCGCGCGCCTGGGCGGCGAGGTGCTCGCCGGCGCCGAAGCCGACCTCGAGCCAGACGTCGCGCACCGGCCCGTCGAACAGAGTGCGCGGATCGAGCGGTCCGTCGCCCGGCAGCGCGATCGAGAGCCGCGGCAGAAGATCGGCGACGAGCCGCTGCCGACCCGGGCGCAACGGACGGCCCTGCCGGCGGCCGAAAAGGCGACGCTGCGGCTTGTCGCCGGTGGCCGGGCCGGCGGGCGGGCGGTCGCTCAGGAGAACGCCGCGGCCAGTTCTTCGACCAGGTCGAGACGCTCCCACGAGAAGCCCCCGTCGGGCTCGGGCGGGCGCCCGAAATGGCCGTAGGCCGCGGTGCGCGCGTAGATCGGCCGGCTCAGCTCGAGGCGCTCGCGAATGCCGCGCGGCGAGAGATCGACGAGCTCGCCGAGCGTGTCGCCCAGGCGGGCCTCGTCGACGCGCCCGGTATCGTGTGTCTCGACGTAGATCGCCAAGGGGTGCGAAACGCCGATCGCGTAAGCGAGCTGAATGGTGCAACGATCGGCCAGCCCCGCGGCGACGACGTTCTTCGCCAGATAGCGCGCCGCGTAGGCCGCCGAGCGGTCGACCTTGGTCGGATCCTTGCCCGAGAAAGCGCCGCCACCGTGCGGCGCCGCGCCGCCATAGGTATCGACGATGATCTTGCGGCCGGTCACGCCGGCGTCGCCGTCCGGCCCGCCGATGACGAAGCGCCCGGTCGGATTGACGTAGAACGCGTCGTCGTCGCACATCCAGCCTTCGGGCAGCACGTTCTCGACGTGCGGGCGCACGATGGCGCGGACGTCGTCCTGGGACAGCTCCTCGCCGTGCTGGGTCGAGACCACGACGGTGCTCGCCCGCACCGGTTTGCCGTCGACGTACTGCAGCGTTACCTGGCTCTTGGCGTCGGGACCGAGGCCCGGCTCGGCACCCGAGTGGCGGGCTTCGGCCAGCGAACGCAACATGGCGTGCGCGTAATGGATCGGCGCCGGCATCAGTTGCTCGGTCTCGCGGCAGGCGAAACCGAACATTATGCCCTGGTCGCCGGCGCCCTCGTCCTTGTTGCCCGCGGCGTCGACGCCGCGGGCGATGTCGGCCGACTGGGCGTGAACATGGATGTCGACGGTGGCGTGCCGCCAATGGAACCCGGTCTGCTCATAGCCGATGTCCCGCACGCAGGCGCGCGCGACCTCCTCGAGATGGTCGGGCGTGATCGACGCCGGGCCGCGCACCTCGCCGGCGAGCACGATGCGGTTGGTCGTCACCAAGGTTTCGACCGCGACGCGCGAGGCGGGATCGGCGGTCAAGAACGTATCGACGATGGCGTCCGAGATGCGGTCGCAGATCTTGTCGGGATGGCCCTCTGAGACCGATTCGCTGGTGAACAGATAATCGCGTTTTGCCACGAACGCCCCCCGATTCAAAGCCGAGCCCGATGTTAACCCGAGGTGGCGCGCGGAACAGCGTGGTTGCGGCGCACCAGCCGGTCTCGGCGGCCCGCGAGACCATCGTCGTTTTGACAAGCTTTCCGGCACGGGTCAAGCGCTTTTCAGGAACGCTCCCGCGACGTGATCGTCAGCTTTCGATGGGCCCCCCGAGCCGGCCGTCGCAGCAGCCTAGGACGACAGCCTGGCCATCGCCTTGGTCAGCTCGAACAAGCGCTTGCGGGCTGGCGCGTCGGTGATGCGGTAGTAGGCGCGCACCAGCTCGAGCGTCTCGCGCTTGATCATCGGGTCCTTTTCGAACGGCGCCGGCGGCGATTCGCCGAGGCCGGGCATGGCGCGTTTGTCGAGAGGCGGCATCTCGTCGAAGAAATACGAAACCGGCACATCGAGGATCTGGCTCAGATGGTAAAGCCGACTGGAGCCGATGCGGTTGACCCCGCGCTCGTATTTCTGGACTTGTTGGAAGGTCAGTTTGAGCGCCGCGCCGAGCGCCATCTGACTCATTCCGAGTAGGGTGCGCCGCAGTCGTACGCGCCCGCCTACGTGGATGTCGATCGGATTGGGAACGGAAGCCATTTTGTCGAAATCCTCACTTCACTTGATTCTATATCGCCCGTCCGGTCGGTCGACGTTGTCGAAACGGCATCCGCGGTCATCCCGGCCCGAAAACGAGCAATGTGGACACGATTCACCCGATTAATAATTGATTAATCGCCGCGAAGCTAGCATACGATTGCGTGCCGCAACATTACATTACCGCCCCGGCCCGGACTTCCCACCACGGACCAGTGCGGCGCGAACCGACCACAATGCGGACAGCGCGCCGAGCAGCGCGGCGAGGGCCAAAGGAATCGCGTCGCCGAAGCGGCCGTAAGGTGTCGCGGCGGCAAGCGCAACCGGCAGCCCGGAATCGATCACGCCGCGTGTATCGAGACCCAGGCGGGCGCGCACGCGGCCATGGGCGTCGATCACGGCCGAGATGCCGGTATTGGCGACCCGGACCAACGGCAGGCCCTGCTCGACCGCGCGCATGCGCGCGCTGGCGAAGTGCTGGAAGGGACCCAGACTGTAACCGAACCAAGCGTCGTTGGTGACGTTGAGCAGCCATTCGGGCCGGTCGTCGGGGTCGACCACCTGGTGCGGGAAGACCACCTCGAAGCAGATCAGCGGACCGACCGGCGGCAGGCCAGGCAAGCGGATCGTGCGCGGCCCCGGCCCCCGCGAGAAGTCGATGTTGCCGAAAGTCAGGCCGACCGCCGCCAGCACATCGCGCAACGGCAGGTATTCGCCGAACGGCACCAGATGGAACTTGTCGTAGGTTTCGAGAATCGCGCCCTTGGCATCGATCGCGTAGATGCTGTTCCAGGCTTCGGGCGCGCCGTCGGTCGGGCGCAGCACGCGTACCGCGCCGCTCAGCACCAGGCCGTCGGGCGGTGTCACCGCCGCGATCAGCTGACGCCGCACGGGATCGTCGGCAAGCGGGTAGGTGATCGCCGTCTCGGGCCAGATCACGTGGCTCACCGATGCGTCGCGATCATCGGCCGTCATCCGCAGATAGCGGGTGAAATGGCCGTCGCGCAGCTCGGGGCGCCACTTGTCCCGTTGCGCGATGGCGGGCTGCACCAGACGAAGGCCGACGCCCTCGACCATCGCCGTCTCGGCGTCGGCGAGACGCAGCGCGCCGCCGGCCCAAAGCGCCGCGACAAGGGCGGTGGCGGCGATGGTCCCGGCCCAGCGGCGCGCCCCGCCACCATCGGCGAGCGTCGCCGGCAGCGCCGCGGCGAGCACCGTGACGAGGCCCAGGCCGGTGCTGCCGGCCAGCGCGGCGAACTGGATCATCTCGTCGGATACCGTCCAGCTGTAGCCGATCAGGTTCCACGGGAAGCCGGTGAACAGGCGGCCACGCAGCAATTCGGCGACGACCCAGGCGGCGGCCAGGCCAAGGATGCGCGCGATACCAGGCCGGCACAGCCGCGCCGCCAATGCGGCGAACCCGGGGGCGACGCCGAGCAGTGCCCCGGCGCCGAGCACCGCGAAGGGAATCAGCGCCGCGAACCGCTCGGGCTCGACCAGCATGGCGTGGGCGAACCAGTAGAGCCCGCTGGAGAAGTGGCCGACGCCGAACCACCAGCCGGCGGCGAAGGCGGCGCGGCGCGTCGCCGCGGCGTCGATCAGCCAGACCAGACCGACGAAGGCGACGACGAGCAGCGGCAGGACATGGAGCGGCGGCAGAGCGAGCGTCGCCAGGGCGCCGAGCAGGGCGGCCGCGGCCCAGCGGCGCCAGCCGACGAGCGCGGCGATGCGTGCCTTGTAGCCGGCCACCGTTACGCCGCAGCGCCGGGCGTCATTCGGGGGGCGCCGGCGCGTTATGAATGCGCAAACGCTTGATGCGGCGCGGATCGGCGTCGACGACCTCGAATTTCAGGCCCGATGGATGCGCGATCAGTTCGCCGCGTGTCGGCACCCGGCCGACCAGCGCGAAGACCAGCCCGCCCAACGTGTCGACGTCGTCCTCGGAGCCCTCGAGGTACAAGTCGCCGCCGACGCGCGCCTCGAGATCCTCGACCGGCAGCCGCGCGTCGACCTCGATCAACCCGCCCGGCTTTTCGACCAGCATGGGCTGGTCGTCGGTGTCGTGCTCGTCCTGGATCTCGCCGACGATCTCCTCGACCAGGTCCTCGATGGTCACCAAGCCGTCACTGCCGCCGTACTCGTCGACGACGACCGCCATGTGGATATGCGCGTCGCGCATCTGAAGAAGCAGGTCGCGCACCCGCATCGACGGCGGCACGAACAGCAGCGGCCGGACGATGTCCTCGAGCGTGAACGGCTCGTCCGAGCCCCAGTAGCGCAGCAGGTCTCGGACATGCACCATACCGGCAATGTCGTCGAGTGTGCCGCGGAACACCGGCAGCCGCGAGTGGCCAGCCTCGTGCAGCGCCTTGACGACGTCGGCCGCCGGTGTCTTCTGCTCGACCGCGACGATGTCGGCGCGCGGCACCATGACGTCCTCGACGCGCAGCTCGCCGAATTTCAGCATGTTGAGCAGCATGGTGCGCTCTTCGGCATCGATCGCCTCGGTCTCGGCGGCGTGCTTCTCGATGAACTCCTCGAAGCTGCCGCGCAGCGCTTCGTCGCCGTTGCGGTGCTGGCCGAGCCCGCCGAGCAAGCTGCGCAGGAACCGGCGGAAGCCCGACTGGGATGCCACGCCGCTGCCGTGCTTTGCGTTGGCTGGCGCGCGGCCCGTCATGTCAGGCCGACGGATTGCGCGCGGCCGTGCTCGGGACGCCGGCGCGCTGGGCTCGGGGCATAGGGGTCGGCGATGCCGAGGCCGGCCAAAACGGCGGTCTCGAGCCCTTCCATGACGTTTGCATCGGCGTCGTTCTCGTGGTCGTGGCCGACCAGGTGAAGCACGCCGTGGACGACCAGGTGGCCGACGTGGTCGGCGACCGTCTTGCCCTGGGCGCCGGCTTCGTCGAGCACCGTCTCGAGCGCCAGCACGACGTCGCCGAGCGCGAGCGGCGCGCCGTCGTCGGGCAACGCCGGCAGGCGGCCGGGCGTCGCATCGCTGGCGGCGAAGGACAGCACGTTGGTCGGCGCGTCGCGGCCGCGGTAGCGATGGTTGAGGCGCCTCAGCTCGGCGTCGTCGGCGAGCCGCACGCCGAGCTCGACGCGCGGCGCCAGCGGGCCGAACCCGGCGGCATCGAGCGCGGCCTTGGCGGCGTCGCGGCACAGCGCCGCCGGTTCGTCGAGCGCGGCGCGCCAGCCGGCGTGGTCGATCACGACGTCGATGTCGGGCGCGCCGGCTATCGCCGCGTCCTGGTTTTCGGGTATGGGTACGTCGTCGTCGCTCACCGTGCCGGCTCCTCGGTGACCGGTGGCGGGCCGGACGAGCGACGGTCGTAGGCGCGCACGATCTCGGTCACCAGGTGATGGCGTACCACGTCGGCGTCCGTGAACGTGACCGTCGCGATGCCTTCGACGCCTTCGACCGTGTCGAGTGCGTCGCGCAGCCCGACGCGCGCGCCCTGGGGCAGGTCGATCTGCGACAGGTCGCCGGTCACCACCATGCGCGAGTTCTCGCCCAGGCGGGTCAGAAACATTTTCATTTGCACCGGCGAGGTGTTCTGGCCCTCGTCGAGGATGGCGAAGGCGTTGGTCAGCGTGCGACCGCGCATGAAGGCGAGCGGCGCGACCTCGATGTCGCCGTTTTCCAGGCGCCGGCGCACGACGTCGCCGGGCATCATGTCGTGAAGCGCGTCGTAGAGGGGCCGCAAATACGGATCGACCTTGTCGCGCAGGTCGCCGGGCAGGAAACCGAGGCGCTCGCCCGCCTCGACCGCCGGCCGCGACAGGATAATGCGGTCGACCCGGCCCGAGGTCAGCATCGACACCGCCATCGCGACCGCGAGATAGGTCTTGCCGGTGCCCGCCGGGCCCAGCGCGAAGACCAGCTCGGACTCGTGCAGCGCCCGCAGATACGCCGCTTGCATCGCCGAACGCGGCGCGATGCGACGCTTCTGGGTGTTGATGATCAGGTCGGCGCCGGCGATGTCGCCGCCGGCCGCGATCGTCTCGGCGTCGCGCAACGCGGCATCGACGTCGGCCGAGCCGATATCGTCGCCGCCCTTGAGCCGGTCGTATAGGCCGCCGAGCACCCGCTTGGCGGATTCGGTCGATTGCGGCGCGCCGGTGATCGCCACCCGATTGCCGCGCGAGACCAGCGTCACGCCAAGGCGCTGCTCGATGCGCGCCAAATTCTGGTCGTGCGCGCCGAACAGTGACGACAGCAGCGCGTTGTCGTCGAAAGTGACGTAGAGCGGCGGCGCCTCGCGCGCCGCGCCCGCCGAACGGGTCGATGCGCTCATGCCCCAACCCCGATCGTCTCGGGCGCGGCCGAATGCGGCGCGCAGCCGGTCACCGTACCCGCCAGGCTGTTGGCGTGGCAGGCGGTAATCGTGAGCTCGACGATATCGCCGATGGCGGCGCCGGCGGCGTCGGCATGGACCGCCTGCATGTAGGGACTGCGGCCGACCAGCTGGCCGGCCCGGCGGCCGGCGCGTTCGAACAGGACGGCCAGGCGGCGGCCCATCCAGGCCCGGTTGAATGCGTTCTGCTGCGATTTGAGCAGCGCCTGCAACGCCGCCAGGCGCGCCGACTTGGTGGCGTCGTCGATCTGACGCGGCAGCGTCGCCGCCGGCGTGCCCGGCCGCGGGCTGTACTTGAACGAATAGGCCTGGGCGAAGCCGATCTCGTCGACCAGCGCGAGCGTCGCGGCGAAGTCGTCGTCGGTTTCGCCGGGGAAGCCGACGATGAAGTCGCCTGACAGCGCGAGATCCGGCCGGGCGTCGCGCAGCCGGCCGACGACGCGACGGTAGTCGTCGGTGCCGTGACGGCGGTTCATCGCGCTGAGCACGCGATCGGACCCCGATTGGACCGGCAGATGGACGAACGGCATCACCTGGGGCACCGCGCCATGGACAGCGATCAGCTCGTCGTCCATATCGCAGGGATGCGAGGTGGTGTAGCGCAGCCGCGCCAGGCCGTCGATCTCGGCGAGCCGGCGCAGCAGGCGGCCGAGGCCCCAGTCGCCGCCCGGCCCGGCGCCGTGATAGGC
>Ga0209988_10000750_pt1 | contig 20461 bp, 22 predicted proteins | sample N075metaG_FD_183115 | JGI IMG/M metagenome (GOLD analysis project Ga0209988, IMG submission 183115) | Deep subsurface microbial communities from Kermadec Trench to uncover new lineages of life (NeLLi) - N075 metaG (SPAdes) (version 2) | ecosystem: Environmental > Aquatic > Marine > Ocean trench... | reverse complement strand
GCCAGTGGTAAGCTTTATGTGGTTGTTGCTTTACAGAATACTCCCGGGATTCAGAATGGAATTGGCACACAGGTGCAGGATGAGATTTTGAAGTGGTTGTATCAGCAGTAGGGCTCTATCGTCATACCGGCCTTCGACTACATGGATGTAGTCGGTACGATTACACGGAAGTAATCGGTAGAGTCGAGTCTGGAACAGAGACCAAGAGCGACGCAGGAAGCCAAAGCCGAGAGGCGGTATCCAGTCCCGCGCCTTTTCGTCATACTGGCGAAGGCCAGTATCCAGTAAACATTCATCATGCTGGTGGATACCAGCGTCCAGTCTTAACTTCTCGTCATTCTGGCGAATGCCAGAATCCAGTATATTTTTAAGATTAGTTTCGCCTCTATGGCGAGTTACTGCTCTTTCGCATCCATGCGATCGCAGCATAAGTACATCCTTGTACAAAACTTCTTGTTGCTCACCCCACAAGAAGTAACCAAGAAAGAAGGTGCCCCGATGTCACGGCCTGCGGCTTCCCTCGATAGAAAACAGTTTCTGGCGGTCGTTGATACGCAACCTCCTGTCGCGGATCAACTCAAATGACCATCCTGGTCATTTGCCCTTGAAACAATTTTCTATCTCGGCATGACATAGGAGATTACGGTTGAGCTAAGGGGAGTTTGACCCCTTGATTTGTTCCTGGGCTAATTGTTGATCATTCATTTTAGTTTTTCTTGAAGCATTTGATTAACTTGTTGTGGGTTGGCCTTGCCTTTGGATTGTTTCATGATTTGTCCGACGAAGAAGCCGATCAGTTTGCCCTGCTTATCAGCAGAACTTTCCTGATATTGCCTGACCTGATCAGGGTTGGCAGCAATGACATCATCAACCAATTTTTCAATGGCGCCTGTGTCGGTGACCTGCTTCAGGCCTTTGTTTTGAATGATCTCATCGGCAGTTCCTTCGCCGTTAACCATGGACTCAAAGACTTGCTTGGCTATATTACTGGAGATGGTGTTGTCCTTGATGCGTTTGATCATGCCACCCAGTAACTCTGCGCTAACAGGACTTTGGGTAATGTCTTGATTACTTTTATTTAAGACAGCTGATAATTCACCCATGACCCAGTTGGCACTTAGTTTTGCTTCGCCATCGGCAGCCTTGACGACGGACTCAAAATAATCAGCATGATCGCGGCTGGCGGTCAACACATCACTGTCATATTCCGATAGATTATATTCATTGATAAATCTTTCACGTTTGGCCTCCGCCAATTCAGGAAGTCCTTTTCTAATCGCTTCTATGGTTTCCTGATCAATACATACAGGAAGTAGATCAGGATCCGGGAAATAGCGGTAGTCATTGGCTTCCTCCTTACTGCGCATGGCCCTTGTTTCATTTTTATTCGGATCGTACAAACGCGTTTCCTGAACGACTTTAGCACCGGATTCGATAACATCGATCTGACGTTTAATCTCATAGTTGATTGCCTGTTCGATAAATTTAAAGGAGTTCAGGTTTTTCAGTTCAGTTCGCGTCCCCAGTTCTTCCTGACCTTTGGGTCGTATAGAGACATTGGCATCACATCTAAATGAGCCTTCCTGCATATTGCCATCACAGATTTTTAGATAACGAACTATGGAATGGATTTTTTTCAGATAGGCAATGGCCTCTTCAGCGGAACGCATATCTGGTTCCGAAACAATTTCTATTAATGGTGTTCCAGCGCGATTGAGATCTACACCGGTATTATCAAAGAAGCCATCATGCACGGATTTCCCGGCATCCTCTTCCAGATGAGCGCGGGTGATGCCAATGGTTTTCTTACTACCGTCGGCTAATTGAATCTCAATGTCACCATGTCCGACGATGGGCAATTCAAATTGACTGATTTGATAGCCTTTTGGCAAGTCTGGATAGAAATAATTCTTTCGTGCAAAGACCGATTTATCGGCAATATGTGCATCCACCGCCAGGCCGAACTTGATGGCCATTTCAACAGCTTGTTGGTTGAGAACAGGTAAAACCCCCGGCAGTCCTAGATCTACAGCACAGGCTTGAGTATTTGCATCTGCACCATAGGTCGTTGATGCGCCTGAAAATATCTTGCTTTTGGTCGCAAGCTGGGCATGTATCTCCAGCCCGATAACTGTTTCCCATTCCATGTCTATTCGAACCCTTTTGGTGATTGTTGATGCCAATCGGTGGCTAGTTGAAACTGATGCGCAATATTCAGCAATCTGGATTCAGCAAAATAATTACCGATGATTTGCATCCCCACAGGGAGTTTATTGGTAAAACCAGCAGGGATAGAGATGGCGGGGAGTCCGGCCAGGTTCACTGACACGGTATAAATATCTGATAAATACATACTGATGGGATCATCAACGAATTCATTCAGCTTAAAAGCTGCTTGCGGTGCGGATGGCCCAATAATGACATCAACATCTTCAAGCGCTTTGCGAAAATCATCACGTATCATGCGACGAAGTTTTTGTGCCTTTAGATAATAGGCATCGTAATAACCGGCGGACAAAACATAAGTCCCGGTAATGATGCGTCGTTTTACTTCTTTACCAAAACCTTCAGCGCGTGAACGCATGTATAGATCAGTTAAATCTTTAGGCTCATCACAGCGATGTCCAAAACGAACCCCATCAAAACGTGCCAGATTGGATGAACATTCTGCTGATGCAATTACGTAATATGCAGGAATAGATAATTCTGAATTCGGTAATTCAATTTCTTTAACATTTGCACCAAGGTTTTCTAACTCTTTAACACCCTCTTGAATCACAGATTCGATACTGGCATCAAGTTGACCATGAAAATATTGTTTGGGTAAACCGATCGTCAGTCCATCAAGACTTTCATCGAGGTTTTTTGTGTAATCTTCAACGGCTTGTTCTGCTGATGTTGAGTCACGATTATCAAAACCTGCCATAGCATTTAACATGATAGCGGCATCTTCAGCCGTTTGTGTTATTGGGCCTCCCTGATCAAGACTGGAGGCATAAGCAATCATGCCATAGCGTGAAACCCTGCCATAGGTGGGTTTCAGGCCAGTGATGCCGCATAATGAAGCGGGTTGCCGAATCGAACCTCCTGTATCCGTGCCTGTTGCAACCGGGGCAAGTTTGGCTGCCACTGCTGCTGCTGACCCACCTGAAGAACCACCGGGGACACGACCAGTATCCCATGGATTTTTGACCGCACCATAAAAGCTGGTCTCATTTGTTGAGCCCATGGCAAACTCATCCATATTGGTTTTACCCAATGTCACCATACCTGCTTCGTTTAATTTTGAAACAACAGTGGCATCATAGGGCGCAATAAAATTATCCAGCATCTTTGATCCACAGGAAGTTTTTGTCCCATTGGTACAAAAGATATCTTTATGCGCCAGGGGAATGCCTGTGAGTGGACCTGCATCACCATTTTGTATTTTTTTATCTGCAGACCTGGCCTGCTCCATGGCTGTCTCAGGCATCAAACTAATAAAGCAGTTTAAATCTGCACTGTATGAATCACATCGATCCAGATAAAATGACACGAGTTCCTCACTGCTAAATTCTTTGTTATGTAATGCGTTTCCGAGTTCTTTGATTGTTTTTGTGTGCATGTATATTAAAAGTATTCGTAAATTATATTTTTGATCATGTATTAGCCTGAAAAAAACAACCGCGGAGCTTATTGGGTTAAAGTGGATTTAATGCCTCACTTTTTATCTTGCTTATTCGATCATCCTTACTCAATTACTTTAGGAACGAGATAATGACCATTATCCACAGCAGGCGCGATTTTCTGAAAATGTTCACGCTGATCAGTTTCTGTGACCTTGTCATCCCTGAGTCTGGCAGTGATCTCCAGCGGATGGGCAAGTGGCTCTATATTATCTGTATTTACGCTATTCATTTTTTCGACCAGCTTGAGGATGTTGGACACGTCGTGAAGGTAATTCGGGATGTCTTCTTCGGAAATAGAAAAACGCGCCAACCAGGCGATCTTGTTGATATCGGATTTATCTAGAAACATTCAAGATCCTGCAGTTAATTTGTTGAAAATCAAAAATTTATCACATTCTATCACTTGCCCAAAGCGATACTCATTGTTACAGTTACCCGATTAAGCCGGAAGTTTTTGCAGGAGCCCTAAATTACCCATGAAAAGTCAGAAAATGAGTAAAATAAGTGCTCCGGGTGACTCTACACCAAACGCCTTGTTAACTTGTTTTCGGGCGGAGAGTAACAGGTTTTTTCCGCTAAAACGTATCATATATAATATAACCATACAGTAAACCAAAGTAATCCATGTTTAATAAAATCAGAGGTATGTTCTCTAACGATCTTTCGATCGATTTAGGCACAGCCAATACACTTATTTATGTCCGAGGTAAGGGCATTGTCTTAAACGAACCTTCTGTCGTCGCTGTGCGAAATGATGGTGATACGATAAACGCCAAGTCGATAATAGCGGTGGGGACTGAGGCAAAAAACATGTTGGGCAGGACGCCCGGACATATCACGGCGATCCGCCCATTAAAAGATGGTGTGATTGCAGATTTTACAGTGACTGAAAAAATGCTTCAGTATTTTATTAACCAGGCCCATGGCGACACCATGTTCAAGCCAAGCCCCAGGGTGCTGGTTTGTGTGCCATGTGGTTCAACACAGGTAGAAAGGCGTGCCATCCGTGAATCTGCCAGTGGTGCTGGGGCAAGAAAAGTCCACTTAATGCAAGAGCCAATGGCCGCAGCGATTGGTGCAGGGATGCCAGTGAGTGACGCCAAAGGTTCCATGGTACTCGATATAGGGGGGGGTACAACCGAAGTCGCGGTAATTTCCCTGAATGGAATTGTTTACGCGGATTCTGTGCGTATTGGCGGGGATAAATTTGATGAAGCAATCATTAATTATATTCGCCGAAATTATGGTAGCTTGATTGGCGAAGCCACCGCAGAACGAATCAAAATCGAAATTGGTTGTGCCTATCCAGGCAACGAGGTCAAAGAAATGGAGGTCCGTGGTCGCAATCTTGCGGAAGGCATCCCCCGTAGTTTTACACTCAATAGCAACGAAATCCTTGAGGCTTTACAAGAACCATTGTCTGGCATTGTGGGTACTGTTAAAAATGCGCTGGAAAAGACACCGCCGGAACTTGGCTCTGACGTCGCCGAGGTCGGTCTTGTACTCACAGGCGGTGGTGCACTTCTGCGTGATATGGATCGACTCCTAATGGAGGAAACGGGTCTGCCTGTCATCATTGCAGAAGATCCTCTGACCTGTGTAGCCAGAGGTGGTGGTCGTTACCTTGAAATGATAGAGGAGTATGGTGACGATATTCTGGTTGTTGAATAGCCTGACTTTACTCATCAACAAGGAGGCAGACGATTAGTACGCTGTTTCTCAAGGGTCCATCTGCCAATGTGCGCGTTGTTGTGTTCATTCTGGCCTCATTAATTATGATGACTGTTGATCATCGACAAGGTCATCTGGAGAAAGTGCGCTCAGCACTTTCGGTCTTTGTCTATCCCCTGCAGTATATCGCTAATCTACCTGTTGCAGTCACTAACTGGGCATCAGAGGCGCTGACAACGCGAACCAGGCTGATGGAAGAAAATGCTTTGCTACGTGATGAACAGTTAGTGCTCAGCTCAAAAATACAGAAATTTGAAATTCTTCAAGCAGAAAATGAACGTCTCAGGGAAATGTTGCAATCCTCCGAGAAACTCGATGAGCGGGTACTCATAGCAGAATTATTAGCAATTGATTTACAACCCTTCAGGCATCAGATCGTGATTAACAAGGGTCAGCGTGAAGGGGTTTATGATGGGCAGCCTATTGTTGATGCCAATGGTGTGATGGGTCAAATAGTTCATGTCGGGCCATTTTCCAGTACAGTTCTTTTATTGACTGATCCTACACATGCTATTCCAGTGCAAATCAATCGTAACGGATTAAGATCAATTGCTGTGGGCACTGGGCAAAGTCATATTTTGCAACTGGAACATCTATCCAATAACGTTGATATCAGGGAGGGTGACCTGGTGGTCTCCTCAGGATTGGGCAGCAGATTCCCATCTGGATACCCTGTGGGTGTTGTTCATAATATCAGCCGTGTTCCAGGCGAACCTTTTGCAAAGGTAACCGTTATTCCCAGCGCCCAACTTGAAAAGAGTCGAGAAGTTCTATTGGTCTGGCCAGAAACGAGCCCCAGGTCATCAGCAGATTCTGAATCTGCAGTTGATGATACGGATACATCAGCGAGACTATGATGTTAAATAAAAATACCGGTGGTTGGATAATATTTATAAGCCTGTTAATTGCATTTCTGTTAACGGCTTTGCCCTTGCCGGTTTGGGCCGATGATTGGCGACCTGCCTGGGTTGCGATGGTACTTATTTATTGGTGTATGGCGTTACCAAACAAGGTAGGTATTGGCATCGCGTGGTGTCTGGGTCTGTTACTCGATGTGCAACAAGGTACCTTACTGGGCCAAAATGCCCTGGGTCTGGCATTGATCGCTTATTTTGTGATTCAGATTTACAAACGTTTTCGACTCTTCCCACTGGTTCAACAATCCTGTCTGGTTGGGTTCATGATCATATTTTATTTACTTATTGCTTCATGGGTCAGTGGGATTATGGGAATACCCCCCCAGACATGGACCTATTGGATGCCTGCGATAAGCAGTATGGTTTTGTGGCCCTGGTTGTTTATTATCCTCAGGGACATACGCCGTCAATATCACGTGAGCTGATAGCAATACTCACCAGGCTATGGGCTTAAAATTTACACTTAAAGATATACAGGAAGAAACAAGACTCGTTCGCTTTCGTGTCTATACTGCAGCGGTAATAATTATTTTGTTAGTGATGGTGCTTGTCGGACGCTTGTTCTATTTGCAAGTTATACAACATGATCACTTTACTACCTTATCCCAGGGTAACAGAGTTAAAGTTTTACCGATCCCACCGATCCGGGGACTGATTTTCACTCGAGATGATGTTCTGGTCGCAGATAATCAACCCTCATTTAGTCTGGAATTAATTCCAGAACAAATAGAGAGTCTGGACAAAACAATAGATCAACTCTCCAGATTGATTGATATTGATGAAGAAAGTATCAATCGCTTCAAAAAATTACGGCAAGGTAAAAGGCGCTTTGAAAGCATACCGCTTAAATTTAAACTGTCAGAGGATGAGATTGCGCGTTTCTCAGTCGAGCAACACAAATTCCCTGGTGTTGAGGTCATTGCCCGACCCTATCGCCACTATCCTGAAAAATCTGGCCTGGTACATGTTCTGGGATATGTCGGCCGCATTGATGAGAATGATCTGCAGAAGATTGATGTGTCTGATTATCTGGGCACGACTCATATTGGAAAATTGGGTGTCGAAAAAGCCTATGAGAATATATTGCATGGACATGTAGGTCATCAGCAAGTCGAGGTCAATGCCCAGGGCCGTATCATTCGCGTACTTGAAAGGACGCCACCAGAACCCGGTCAAAATATTCATTTGACGCTGGATCGTTCATTGCAGATTGCTGCAGTTAATATTATGTCTGGGAAACGCGGATCGATCGTTGCGATAGATCCTGAGAATGGCGATATCCTGGCACTGGTTAGCTCACCTGCTTATGATCCCAACCCATTTGTAAATGGGATAGATTCAAAGTCATATAAGGCATTGCTTGACGCCAGGGATACACCCCTTATCAATCGAGCGCTTAATGGTAAATATCCTCCGGGTTCAACCATCAAACCATTTATGGGAATTGCTGCACTCACAACTGGTGTTAGGGAGGCCAGCGATACAACTTGGTGTAAGGGCTGGTATTCATTGAAGGGGCACAGCCATCGTTATCGAGACTGGAAAAAAGGAGGGCACGGGCATGTGGATTTGAATTATGCAATTATGCAGTCCTGTGATGTTTATTTTTATACACTGGCACATGATCTTGGTATCACCAGGCTGAATAAGGCCTTAACAAATTTTGGTTTTGGTCTTAAAACGGGTATTGATATTGGTGGAGAATCAACGGCATTGGTTCCCTCAATTGACTGGAAACGTCGTGCGTTAAATCAACCCTGGTACCCTGGTGAGACTTTAATCGCTGGTATCGGCCAGGGTTTTGTTCTGGCCACGCCCTTACAACTGGCTACGGCAACCGCTGCTTTGGCCAATCATGGCAAACGTGTTATCCCAAGGTTGGTGTATAAAACCAGCAATCCTATTTCAGGCGAATCCACGACCTTGCCACTTGCAACTCCGAATTATGTTAGCGACTACAAAAAAAAATATTGGGATTACATTATACAAGCAATGGAAGACGTCGTTCATGGAGCGAGGGGGACTGCCAGACGTAGTGGCGCTAATGCTGCTTATACATTTGCTGGAAAGACGGGGACTGCACAGGTTATCGCTATGGGGCAGGATGAAAAATACGATAAAGATAATGTGCCGGAACATTTGCGCGATCATGCATTATTTATTGCATTTGCCCCTGTCGAGGCACCTAAAATAGCACTCGCCATTGTTGTAGAAAATGGTGGTGGTGGGTCATCAACCGCTGCACCCATCGGCAGACAATTACTTGATCATTATTTGCTGGATGAGTCTGGGAATCTTAAATGATCCATTTTGAACAACAATCATTATCTCAACGACTGCATCTGGATATGCCTTTGTGTTTTGGTTTGTTGGTGTTATGTGGTTTGGGGTTGATGATACTTTATAGTGCCGGCGGGGAGGACATCGGCATCCTGATTAGACAAGCTACACGAATGGCTGTCGCTTTTGTGTTAATGTTTTTAGTGGCGCAATTATCCCCAGCTGTCATTGAAAGATGGTCACTATGGATTTTCCTCACAGGCATCGCCATGCTGGTCGTAGTGCTGTGGGTGGGGCATGTTGGAAAAGGGGCTCAGCGTTGGCTGGATGTGGGGTTCTTCAGATTTCAACCTTCCGAGCTCATGAAATTGGCCGTGCCCATGGTCATTGCCTGGTACCTTTCTCACAAAACATTACCACCAAATATAGGTAATACCTTTATTGTTGGCCTGATGATTATTATTCCTGTTGGCCTAATTGCAAAACAGCCTGATCTGGGTACTTCATTGTTGGTGGCAATAGCAGGTCTCGCTGTCCTGTTTATCTCTGGAATGCGCTGGAAGCTTATTATGGCCTTCGCTGCACTGTGTAGTTTGTGTGCACCGATACTCTGGCACTTTATGCACGACTATCAAAAACGTCGTGTATTGACCTTGTTTGATCCGGAACAGGATCCACTAGGTGCCGGTTACCACATTATCCAATCCATGATCGCAATCGGATCGGGTGGGATCTATGGCAAAGGCTGGCTAAATGGTACGCAATCTCATCTGGAATTTTTACCAGAGCGATCAACTGATTTTATTTTTGCAGTCTACTGCGAAGAGTTTGGTTTGATGGGTGTATTACTTCTGCTTTCTATTTACCTGTTTATCGTCGCCAGGGGTTTATATATAGCGATGAATGCACAACAGACGTACGGAAAATTACTGGCTGCAGCACTAACACTGACATTTTTTGTCTATGTATTTGTCAATATGGGTATGGTGATAGGTCAGTTACCTGTGGTTGGTGTTCCCTTGCCCTTGATCAGTCATGGAGGGACATCAATGGTTACATTGATGCTGGCCTTCGGTATTCTCATGTCGATACAGACGCATCGCAGAATACTCTCCGACTGAATGCTCTGAATTATCAAATCATTTAATATATTTATTTTAATCAGGGATATCTATGCGTAATTTAATAAAAAGCAGTTTATTGTTGATCTTGTTCCTGCCAAATATTGGCTTTACTCAATCGCTGGATCCCAAACAGGTAAATCAATTTATTGATGAGATGGTAAATAAACATGGGTTTGATACCAATGAATTAAGAATATTGTTTGGTGGTACGAAGTATTCAGATAAAGTCCTGCAGGCCATGGCTAAACCTGCTGAAGGTCTGCCCTGGTATAAATATCGTAAAATATTTCTAAAAGATTCACGTATTAAAAAAGGCGTTACATTTTGGAAAAAATATAAAGATAGCTTGAACAGGGCTGAGGAAATATATGGCATTCCACCTCAGATTATTATTGCGATTGTAGGTGTGGAAACGCAATACGGGAAATATAAAGGTAAAGATAAAGTCATGGATTCCCTGGCGACACTCGCCTTTCATTATCCAAAGCGTGCAAAGTTTTTTCGTAGTGAACTGGAACAGTTTTTATTGCTGACCAGAGAGGAAAATGTAGATCCACTCTCATTAAAAGGATCTTATGCAGGGGCGATGGGGATCCCACAATTTATCTCCAGCAGCTACCGGAATTATGCTGTGGATTTCGATGAAGATGGCAAAAAGGATCTGTGGCAAAATCCTCTCGATGCAATCGGCAGTGTCGCGAATTATTTTAATCGGCATGGATGGGAAGCAGGTGCAGCAGTGACGTACCCTGTGCTTGTCACAGGGGATAGGATAGATGCTGCTATAGATAAAGATTTGAAACCAGATATCAGGGCAGGGGACCTGAAAAATTACGACATCATTTCTGATCAGAATATTCCAGAAGCAACCCTGGTTAAGGTGATGAAGTTTGAGCAAAAGGATGGTAATGATTACTGGATAGGACTGCATAACTTTTATGTAATTACGCGCTATAATCACAGCGCATTGTATGCCATGGCCGTGTATCAGTTATCAGAAGAAATAAAAACAATATACGAGAAAGAAACTACTGTTGAAAAATAGAATATTTAGTATGGGATCACACTGTCGTATTTGTTTATCGTTAATATTAATGATATTCACCGGATGTTCTTCTATTATCGTTGAACGCGATAGTGCTCCTGATAGACCTGTAGATGTTTCATCCGTGCCTGATGCCATTCCAAAAGCAGAGACTAGAAGTAAATACGGAAATCCAGAATCGTATGTTGTCTTTGGCAAACGATATTATGTAATGAATGACAACGGAGGATTTACTCAACAGGGAATCGCATCCTGGTACGGTAAAAAATTTCATGGCAGGCGAACGTCGAGCGGTGAAACCTACGATATGTATGCAATGACAGCGGCACATAAAACCATAATATTACCTGCTTATGTTGAAGTAACTAATATTGAGAATGGGAAAAAGGTCATTGTTAAGGTAAACGACAGGGGCCCCTTCCATGAGAACAGGATTATCGACCTGTCTTATTCAGCCGCAACAAAACTTGATGTTGTTGCTAAAGGCACGGCCCTGGTGAAAATACGCGTAGTAGGCCCAGGATATAAATCTCAACAGGTTTTTGAGAAGCGAGGTGCACCTGTTGAAACACATTCTCCTAATCATTCATCAGGAGACTTTTATATACAGGTTGGGGCTTTTTCTGATTTAGGCAATGCAGAAAATTTACGCAGAAAACTAAACACTATTAGTGACTCATTGGTAAAAATAAGCCAGGCGGTCGTCAATAACAGATCACTCTATAGAGTTAGAATAGGCCCATTATCAGACGTAGAGTATGCAGATAAGATAGTACAACAATTAATTCAGCTTGATGAACATGATCATCATATCGTCATTAACTAAATATATATAAAACATCTATGATTAAAAAAACACTTGTATTACTTATTGTACAGTTATTATTTAGCTGTGTTGTTTATGCTGCAGCAACTGCAATTCCTGCACCGCCAGGCATTAAGGCAGATTCATATCTACTTCAGGATTTTGACAGTGGAAGAATTCTGGCATCAAAAAATATTGACCAGAAAATTTCTCCGGCAAGTTTGACCAAAATGATGACGGTCCATGTTGTTTCAGCAGAATTGGTTGCAGGGCGAATTTCACAGGATGATGAAGTGTTAATAAGTGAAAAAGCATGGAAGATGCCTGGCTCACGTATGTTTATAGAGGTGAATAAAAAAGTATTACTTGGTGATTTATTGCGAGGCGTGATCATTCAGTCTGGTAATGATGCCAGTGTGGCATTGGCAGAATATATTTCTGGAAGTGAAGAAGTATTTGCAGAGCTTATGAATAAATATGCCAGTGCGTTGGGGATGACAAATAGTCATTTTATAAATAGTACTGGACTACCAGATGAACAGCATTATACGACGGCAAAAGATCTGGCGATCCTTGCGGCGGCTTTAATCAGGGAATCACCTGAAATATATGCCCTGCATTCTGTGAAGGAATTCACCTTTAACAATATCACCCAACAAAACAGAAACAAGTTACTTTGGCGTGATCCAAGTATCGATGGCATAAAGACAGGACATACTGAGGCCGCGGGTTTTTGTCTGGTTGCTTCGGCCAGGAAAGATAATATGCGACTTATTTCTGTGGTGATGGGGACTGATAGTGATGCTGCAAGGGTGAAAGCGAGCCAGTCATTACTTGGTTATGGTTTCCGGTTTTATGAGACACAGAAGATATATGCTGCCAACGAAAATATCACTTCTGTAAAGGTGTGGAAGGGTGATGTTGAGGAATTGGAACTCGGCATAAATACCGATCTTTATATTACCTTCCCCAGAGGCCAGAAAAATCAGCTGACTACTAAATTTGATCTATCTGAACAATATATCGCGCCTCTAAATAAGGGAGATGTGCAGGGCAATCTGAAAATCAGCCTTGCGGAGGATGAAGTCGCAGAGGCAAATTTAATTGCACTACAATCGGTTAATGAAGGGAGTATTATCGTTCGTTTGAAGGATAGCTTACGACTACTTCTAGAATAAATTCTAATATGTCTTCTATTGTTTATCTGAACGGTCAATATCTACCGATCGAAAAAGCCAGGATCTCTGTACTGGATAGGGGATTTACATTTGGTGATGGCGTATATGAGGTGATTCCTGTATATCACGGGCATATCTTCAGATTAAAGAAACATATCGAAAGGCTGAACAATAGTCTTGATGAAGTATATATAGAAAAACTCTATGACCTGGCGCAGTGGCAGGAAATATTATGCGAATTGATTCAGCAAAACCCCGCAGAAGATCATTCTTTATACATCCAGGTTACCAGAGGTATCTCAGAAAGAGATCACGCCATAGATATGGCAACAGAACCAACAGTCTTTGCAATGAGCAGGCCGTTACTTAAAAAGGATCGTTCTGCAGGGATATCTGCTATTGTTGAGGAAGATATTAGATGGAAATATTGTCATATCAAGGCCATTACTTTGCTTCCCAGTGTCATCTTGAGACATAAAGCAAGGCTAGCAGGGGCAACTGAAGCACTGCTAGTCAAAGATGGGTATGTCACAGAGGGGGCGGCAAGTAACGTATTTGTCGTCAAAGATGGTGTTGTTAAGACTCCTCCCAAAGATGGTAGTCTGCTTCCCGGCATCACCCGAGATCTGCTGGTTGAATTATTGGTGGAAGCAAATATTCCCTGCGAAGAAGTGGCCATCACTGAAAAAGAGTTAAGACAGGCCGATGAAATATGGATCACCAGTTCTACCTGGGAAATTGTGCCAGTGGTGAAATTAGATGCCGAGCCCGTTGGAACAGGCAAACCCGGTGAGGTATGGCAACAGGCAACCGAGATGTACCAGGCATTTAAAACGGCAATGGCGAAAGACGCTTGATCAACTGCATATATATAAATAGGCTAGGGGAGCCTCTGAATAAGTTTGTACCCAAAGGGCATAGCAATCATTTCGACCCTTGTCCCGATCTTGAGAGGGAACTGGGGAGAAATCTATGACGAGAAGAATCAAATGAAAACAATAGATTACAAGATTTCTCGCTGCGCTCGAAATGACGAGTTCGGCTTGATCCGAGGTTTCCTAGATTAATAATGGATATATACAAAGAATTTACCATCGAGGCAGCGCACCTGCTACCTAATGTTCCAGAAGGCCATAAATGTAAAAGATTACACGGTCATTCTTTTAGAATAGAGATCTATGTAGAAGGAGATGTTGATCCTGAACTGGGTTGGGTGATGGATTTTGCACAGTTAAAAAACAGTTTCAAGCCTGTGTTTGAACAGCTAGACCATCACTATCTCAATGATATTGAAGGTCTGGAAAACCCTACCAGTGAGAATCTGGCGCGCTGGGTTTGGCTAAAGCTGTTACCTGATTTACCTCAGTTAAAAAAAATTGTTGTTAAGGAAACCTGTACTTCGGGATGCGTCTATCAAGGTGAATAACTATTGGGTGCCCAGTTACAGTAATCCCTGCTTCTAGCTTTTAATCCCCACCCCCTTGTTCAACAGATAAAGACATAAGCTGAAAAGTGCAACAGTGAATATTAATATGATCGCAAGTGCAGACTGGATGTTAATATCTGATACTCCCAGCATGCCATAACGAAATGCATTGACCATATAGAATATGGGGTTGAGTTTCGAAACCGTTTGCCAGAACTCAGGCAATAGATTGATGGAGTAAAAAACACCGCCCAGATAAATGAGCGGGGTGAGTACGAAAGATGGAATAATGGCAATGTCATCAAATTTCCGGGCGAATATGCCATTTATAAATCCTGCCAGGGAAAAAAGAGTCGATGTGAGGAGAACAACAGTGATTACTATCAGTGGATGTTCAATATGTAGCTCGGTAAAAAATAGTGCAACCAGAGTAACTACAAGACCTACCATCATGCCCCGAGCAACCCCTCCGGTGATATATCCACTCAGTATTATTATATTAGGAATGGGTGCAACCAGCATTTCCTCGATGTATCGTTGAAATTTTGCCCCAAAGAAAGACGAGACAACATTGGCATAAGAACTATTGATGATAGACATCATAATAATGCCGGGCGCGATGTACTGGATATAACTAAATCCATCCATCTGGCCGATACGTGGTCCGATCAGGTTGCCAAAAATGACAAAATACAGTGTCATGCTGACAGCGGGAGGCAAGATCGTCTGTATCCAGATACGAGTAAAGCGGCTCACCTCTTTGATAACAATGGTACGGAATGCAGTGAGATACAGGCTCGTATTCATGTCTGGCCGTCAGATTTATTTTCTTTGAGGAGTCTGAGAAATAATTCCTCAAGGCGATTAGATTTATTACGCATGCTGAGAACTTCTATTCCTTGTACAGATAATTGTTTGAATAAATTATTGAGGCCCTGTTGTTTGGATATATCGACTTGTAATGTTGTACCATCAAGCATGTGGCAATCATAACCATTTATTTTAGGTGGACTTGATCGAGGCTGTTTTAAATCAAAAATGAATGTCTCAATATCAAGTTTTGACAAAATTGATTTTATTGAAGTATCTTCAATAATATTTCCTTTATCAATAATAGCGATGTTTCTGCAAAGATTTTCGGCTTCCTCAAGATAATGTGTTGTTAAGACTATCGTTGTGCCCTGTTTGTTAATCTCGATCAGAAATTCCCACATCGAACGTCGCAACTCGACATCAACCCCTGCGGTTGGTTCATCAAGTATTAGTAATTTTGGTTCATGGATTAGTGCACGAGCTATCATTAATCTGCGTTTAAGGCCACCTGATAATGTGCGAGAAGGATCGTTACGTTTATCCCAGAGACCCATATTACCCAGATATTTTTCAGCACGTTCGTATGCGGTCTTTCTGTTGATTCCGTAGTAACCGGCTTGATTGAGTAAAATCTCTAGCGGATTTTCGAATTGTGAGAAATTTATTTCCTGGGGGGCAACACCTATGAGTGATTTTGCTGCTACAGAATGAGAGTCAATATCCAGACCAAAAACACTTACCTTGCCATCAGTTTTATTCACCAGTGAAGTGATGATACCAATGGTTGTTGATTTTCCTGCGCCATTCGGCCCGAGCAGGGCGAAAAAATCTCCTTCATCAACTTCAAGGCTAATGCCTTTCAAGGCATGAAGGCCACTCTTATAGGTCTTTTTCAGATTTGTTATTTGCAGTGCTTTCACAAAAATATTGTAACAGCTATCGTGTTATAACGAGTATTTTGTGGAATTAAAGGCCAACTAATCACCATGGACAGATGATGCTTTATGCCATGGTGATTTTTGAAAAGAGAGTAAAAAAAAATTACTGCAATCAGCGGTTTTCTTGAGTTTTCTTTAGTTCGGCCGCAATTTTTTCATCACGGGTAAGGATTAATCTGAAATATTCCTTGGGTATTTTAATTAGTCTTGTTTCATCATTTGTTCTGACAAATGCATTACGTTTGCCTTTAGCATCAGGCATCAGTGCCTGTTCTCCAAAGAATTCTCCTGCACTCAGTTCGGCTAAAATGATAATTTCACCATCATCATCTAGCGTAAAAACTTCAACCTTGCCATCAAGAATGACAAAGAGATGTTCTCCTTTCTGAAATTTTTTAACAACAAAATCACCAGGCCCAAATGCAACGATCTCGGTCCAGTCCCTGATTGTTGCGAGTTCCTGATTATTAAGACTTTTGAATAAACGCATATCCATGATTAAATCACGGACTTCATCAGGCTCAAATTTTGCGTTAATCGCTGTTACATCTTCTGACTCAGAGTCTTCAATGTCTTCATCATCATGTTTGATACTCAGGAGCACATATTTTTTATCAATACGAAAAACCTTGGCGGCATGCAGTGCTTTGACGCTCGCATTTCTTCTGCCTGTGCCCCAGGGTAAAAGGGATTGTTCGCCAAAGAAATCACCAGGGTGCAATGTTGCGATGCCCACTTCACGGTCAGATGAACCACTGCGGATACTGACTTCCAGATAACCGTCTAAAATGACGTACATGCAGTTACCAACTTCTGCTTCGCGAACAACAATTTCCCGCTGACCGTACTCCTCGATACCATTCTCAGGTGCATTCAGGATATTTATCAAGTCATCATCACTGAGTGACTTGAAGAGGGGGATGCTACGCAATAATTCGGGGTCGTTAAGTGGATCTGTCATGGTTATTGCTCTGTTAATTAATTGGGTTACCTGTAATCCTTACTGCTGCTTATTATATTCCCGTGAAAGGACGATTTCATTGATTATGACGAATATCGTCAAGAATATGAACGTTTATAGATAGAATTTCAATTGATATTCAGCAAACTGCAAGCTGGGTCACAATTTAGCATCACAAAATGTGAACTGGACATGTTTTGAGCTGATTCAGGCCTGTAAATCAAGTAAATAGTCGAGCCACAAATTAGATAATTTCTCCTGCACGGTATTTTGTCTGAGCCGGGCATTCAGATTTGGGAAATCTACCCTGTCCAAATCCTCATCATGTTGTTGTACAGAGTCTTCAAACGTCTTGTGTAAATCACGAAGCCGAAGTGGCTGATGCAGATCGGCATAGGTATATCCATTAATACCAAGAGGAAAATCTTTATTCATTAATTCTGTATCTAATGACAATGTAACAGCCTTATTTTTTTGCTTACTAAATACGCGTGATTTCAGCCTGTCTTTCATATTCCCAGGTATATTCCCGGGCATATTTTCAGGATAAATTCAGGAGGGGGAATGTAGCGGAGTACAAGTATAATTAAAAGTAATTATCACGAATATTTTTATAATATATAGGAATAAGCATGCGTCCCTTTATTCTCTTTTGACACACTGCACAATAGTGCAGCCTGAAGTTCAATTCAGGGACAAATTGACGAACCAGGCTGGATCTAAAAAATGTTTAATTTTCGTCCTTGTTACTTGTCGTCTTTTCTTTTTCGTCACTTTTTTTAGGTGATTTTTCTTCTAATTTTGGGCGTTGTGCCCCAATATTTCCCTCCGGGAAAGGACTGAAAGGAAATGGACGTTCCTCAGATTGATAGGTAATGTAATTCAAAATCTGCAATGCGTAGGAAGTCATTTTTGTGCTGAACTGTTCAAGATTACTGTTTAACTCACCGGTAAGGAGCTTGGTGATAAACTGAAAGATAACCAGTAACCAAATTACGAGATAGAGGAAATAAAAAATTACCCCAAAAACCAGAATAAAAAAACCTCTAAGCCAGGTGTCTGTGTTTTTAGCATTATCTTTAATATCCATTGTTAACCCTCTTATATTTATTTGTAAAATAACAGTAATATGAATTGAACATGTGGATTATATCACTCTGGAACTTTAGATATTGGCTTTATGGGTTTATATTGAGCCGTATCAGGTCAATATATTTTACAATTACGAATCTACATAATTTTTATGGAACCAGAAGATAATAAAGAAGCCAATACTGAAGAGACGCTGATGGAATTCCCCTGTAGCTTCCCGATTAAGGCCATGGGCAAAGCGGCTGATGATTTCGATGTGCTGATCGTAGAAATTGTACGTAAGCATTATCCTGATTTGACTGAAGGCGCAGTGAAAACAAGGCCAAGTCGGGAAGGCAAATATATTTCAGTGACGGTGACTATCAATGCACAAAGCCGGGAGCAGCTTGATAATATCTATCTTGATTTAACAGCGCATGAACGCGTTCTGATGGCATTTTAAGATGTCTCTTGATCTGATTATCAGGAATAAGGGGTTTTGCGATTATCAAGCGGCTTATACCGTAATGTCCCGTTTTACTGATAATCGAGATTCGACAACGATAGATGAAGTCTGGTGTTTACAACATTTGCCAGTCTACACATTGGGATTAAATGGTCATCGTAAGCACATCATTAACACGGGTGATATTCCGGTTGTAGAAACTGATCGTGGCGGACAGGTAACATACCATGGTCCAGGTCAGTTAATGGTTTATTTGTTGATGGATCTCAAGCGGAAATCAATCGGTGTTAAGGATTATGTGCATCGTCTGGAACAGTCAGTCATTGATATGCTAGGGACTTATGATATTGAAGGTCATAGAAGACAAGGTGCTCCAGGTGTTTATGTAGATAACAAAAAAATTTCAGCCCTGGGCATCAGGGTCAGAAAAGGATGTAGTTATCACGGCATATCTATCAATGTTGATATGGACCTGGCACCATATGATGGTATACATTCGTGCGGATATCCTGAGCTTGAAGTGACACAGATACGTGAAATTGGAATAGAGAAAAATTTAGTGCAAATAGCAGATACATTCATACCTTGCTTGATGAGACAAATGAATTATTCGGAAGACAGTATTAGTATCGTCAATGAATCTAACTCAGATCAGGCTGCATAAATAAAAACTATTATGCCCAGTGAAAACCCGACAGGTGATATTCAGCAAAAACCATCTCGCGACCAACGTGGAAGGTTAAAGACTGCAAAGATACCTATCAGGGTCATACCCATGGAAGGTAAACCAGCAAGAAAACCCCCATGGATAAGAGCCAAGGCTCCCATTGGCAATAAAGTTTCACAACTAAAAGCTTTACTTCGTGAACATAAGTTACATACAGTTTGTGAAGAAGCGGCCTGCCCAAATCTGGGAGAATGTTTTTCCCATGGTACAGCGACCTTTATGATCATGGGCGATGTCTGTACCCGGCGCTGTCCATTCTGTGATGTCGCGCATGGTCGCCCCAAACCTCTGGATGTGAATGAACCGGAGCATCTTGCGCAGGCTATTGCAAAGATGAATCTGAAATATGTCGTCATCACCTCTGTCGATCGCGATGATCTAAAAGACGGCGGTGCCGGTCATTTTAAAGCCTGCATTGAAGCTATACGGAACAAAGCGCCACAAGTTAGAATAGAAATTCTGGTGCCGGATTTCCGCAGGCGGATGGAAATCGCTCTATCTATTTTGGCGGAGTGTCCTCCCGATATTTTTAACCACAATCTTGAAACAGTGTCACGCTTATATAGGAAGGCCAGGCCTGGCGCTGACTATCAATGGTCGTTGCAGTTGATTAAAAGTTTCAAGGCGCAACATCCTGAGCTGCCAACTAAATCAGGTTTGATGTTAGGCCTGGGAGAAACCATCGATGAGGTCAAACAGGTGTTGATAGATCTGCGGGAACATGACTGCGACATGTTGACACTCGGTCAATATCTGCAACCTAGCCGTTATCATTTGCAGGTAGAACGCTTTGTAACACCCGATGAGTTCTCCGATTTAGGTGATTATGCAAAAAGCCTGGGCTTTAAAAATGTGGCCAGTGCACCTATGGTGCGTTCTTCCTATCATGCAGATCTGCAGGCTGCGGGTGAAAAATTGGAGACTGAAATTAGTTATAATTGAGTATTAGAAGAATAGAAATAGCACTCTTTATGAATTTTTATCAAAGACAGTGCTACTGGAAACCTCGTTAACCGTGCATTTGGCCTGGCCCCTGGAAAAACGTGTTAATACTTCATCTCCTGAGACCAGTTGCCTCGCATCACGTATTATTTCCTGATTGTCATATTTTTGTACGATAGCATAGCCCCTGTTCAAGGTAGCGAGTGGACTCACTGCATTTAATGCCCTTGTTACTGTTTGTATTTGTGCGTTCAAATTTTGATAGAGATGATTTGTTGCCTGTTGTAAGCGTTGATATATTTGCTCAGACCGTTCCATATAAAACTTTAATCTTTGTAAGGGATTGTATTTATTTAAATTAGAGAACTG
>Ga0209988_10000749_pt1 | contig 20471 bp, 18 predicted proteins | sample N075metaG_FD_183115 | JGI IMG/M metagenome (GOLD analysis project Ga0209988, IMG submission 183115) | Deep subsurface microbial communities from Kermadec Trench to uncover new lineages of life (NeLLi) - N075 metaG (SPAdes) (version 2) | ecosystem: Environmental > Aquatic > Marine > Ocean trench... | reverse complement strand
CCGCCTCGCCGGTGCCCTTCGCCGCATCGCCGGTGACCTTCGCCGCGTCGCCATGGTCCCTGCCGGGTCCGCCACGGCGCGACCGATCGTCGCGCGCCGAGCGCGACTGCATGATCGCGGACGGGTTGGGATCGAGTTCGTCGACACGAACCGTCATGTAGCGCAGAATGTCCTCGTTGAGGCGCATGTTGCGCTCGTACTCCTGGATCGCTTCGGACGGCGCATCCAGGTTGAAGAAGACATAGTGGCCCTTGCGGTTCTTCTTGATCCGGTAGGCCAGCGTGCGTGGACCCCAGAACTCGGTCTTGGCGACCTCGCCCCCGTTGTCCTTGACGATGGTGGTTAGATCTTCGGCCAGAGATTCGACCTGGCGGGTCGACATGTCATGGCGCGCGATAAACGTGCTCTCGTAGAGCGGCATCCCTAGCTACTCCTTCTGGCTGTTGGGTGCTCGGCGCCGGGCGAAACAACTCGCGCTGCGGCGGTTCGAGCTAAGCCGGCTAGGCCGGCAAGGAGCTATGAAGCGGCGCACTATACTCGAATTCTCGCGCCACGCAAGCGTGCTTGACAGCCCCCGTGCCGTTGCGGATTGTGATACCAAGGATCAGTGATAAAGGCCCCTAGAGATCGCGACCGCTTTTCGCCGGTGAGGCAAGGGAGCCGCGGGCGATGCAGCGCATCGTCAAGGCTTCCTGACGCCCTCCGGCGATAAGCGGGCGAGAGCCACGGGACGCCGCCTCTAGGGGTCGTTATCACTGATCCTTGGTATAAGCTTCGCCCGGCGGGCAATCAGATCATCGCGAGAGGGGGTGAAAGCGTGGCGTGTGCATTCGTTTTTCCGGGCCAGGGGTCTCAGCATGTCGGCATGGGCAGCGCTCTCGCCGAGGCCTTTTCCGCTGCGCGGCAGGTGTTCGAGGAGGTCGACGACGCACTCGACCGACGCCTCTCGCGGCTGATGTTCGACGGCCCCGAAGATGAGCTGAAGCTTACCGAGAACGCGCAGCCCGCACTGGTCGCGATGTCGCTGGCGGTGGTGCGGGTCGTCGAAGGCGAGGGCGGCGCGACGCTCGCCGAGAATGCCGAATTCGTCGCCGGCCATTCGGTCGGTGAATACGCCGCGCTGGCCGCGGCCGGCGCCCTCGGTCTGGCCGATACGGTGCGCCTGGTGCGTCATCGCGGCCAGGCCATGCAACGGGCGGTGCCGGTTGGCGAGGGCGCGATGGCGGCGCTCCTGGGGCTCGACATCGAGGCCGCCGAGGCGGTTGCCGAGGCGGCGGCCGAGGGCGAGGTCTGTGTCGCGGCCAACGACAACGCGCCGGGCCAAGTCGTCATCAGCGGCGCGCGCGCGGCGGTCGAGCGCGCTATCGTGATCGCGCCCGGCCACGGCGCGCGGCGTTGCGTCGAACTGCCGGTAAGCGCGCCCTTCCATTGCTCGCTCATGGCGCCGGCGGCCGATGCCATGTCGGAAGCCCTGGAGGGCGTGATGATCGCGGCGCCGTCGGTCCCCGTGATCGCCAACGTGACCGCCGCGCCGGTCGCGGTACCGGCCGACATCCGCCGGCTGCTCGTCGAGCAGGTGACGGGGCGGGTGCGCTGGCGCGAGAGCGTGCTGTACATGCGCGATCACGGCGTCGACACGCTGGTCGAGCTTGGCGCAGGCAAGGTATTGACCGGTCTTGCGCGGCGCATCGACCGCGATCTTTCGGCCATATCGGTCGCGGCGCCCGACGGCATCGAGGCTTTGCTAAAGATATTGTAGGGAGTTGTGCGATGTTCGAATTGAGCGGCAGACGTGCGCTGGTGACCGGCGCGTCGGGTGGCATCGGCGGCGCCATCGCCCGTGCGCTCCATGCCCAGGGGGCGGTCGTGGCGCTATCGGGCACCCGGCGCGACGCGCTCGACGCGCTCGCCGGTGAACTCGGCGAACGGGCCCATGTCGCAACCGCCGATCTGGCCGATGCCGAGGCGCTCGCCGCCTTGCCGGCAGCGGCCGCGGCGGCGATGGGCGGCCTCGATATTCTGGTCAACAACGCCGGGCTGACGCGCGATGGCCTGATGGTGCGCATGAGCGACGACGACTGGCAGACAGTCATCGACATCGACCTGACCGCGGCCTTCCGACTGACCCGCGCCGTGCTGCGCGGCATGATGAAGCAACGCTGGGGCCGGGTCATCGGCGTCACCTCGGTGGTCGGCACGAGTGGCAACCCGGGCCAGACGAACTATGCCGCGGCGAAGGCGGGCATGGTCGGTTTCAGCAAGGCGTTGGCGCAGGAAGTGGCGAGCCGCAACATTACCGTCAACTGCATCGCGCCTGGCTTGGTCGAGACCGCGATGACCGCCGTACTGGGTGACGCGGCGCGCGACGCGATGCTCGGCCGCATACCGATGGGCCGCGCCGGCGTGCCCCAGGATATCGCCGGATGCGCTGTGTTCCTGGCGAGTGACGAAGCGGCTTACGTCACCGGTCAGACGCTCCATGTAAACGGCGGAATGCTCATGGTTTGACGCCGCTCCGGGCGCGTTCGCAGCGACTGGTCAAGGGCTAGAAAGTATGTTACGAAACCTCGCCTTCAGGGGCCGGCGAGATCTTGTACGAAAGCGGCGCTAGCGGCGCCGCCAATGCCAAAGAAAGCCGAAATATATAAAACAGAGGGATAGCGATTATGAGCGATGTCGCTGAGCGCGTAAAAAAGATCGTTATTGAGCACCTTGGGGTCGACGAAGCGAAGGTTACCGATTCGGCGAGCTTCATCGATGACCTCGGGGCGGACAGCCTCGATACGGTCGAGTTGGTCATGGCGTTCGAGGAGGAGTTCGGCTGCGAGATTCCCGACGACGCGGCCGAAAACATCCTCACCGTGAAAGACGCCATTACCTTTATCGGGAACAACGTCTAGCCAGTTGCATACAGGACGCGCCGTCCTCCCGACCCCACACCCTGACCCGTCGCCATGAGACGCGTCGTCGTCACCGGTCTCGGGCTGGTGACGCCACTTGCCAGTGGCGTACAGCGTTCCTGGCAACGGTTGCTCGACGGAGAGTCGGGGTTCGGCCGTATCGAGACCTTCGAGGTTAACGACATCGCCTGCCAGATCGCCGCGCAAGTTCCGCGCGGCGACGATGCAGACGCCTTCCACCCCGACGATTTCGTCGAGCCGAAGGACCAGCGCAAGATCGATGACTTCATCCTGTTCGGCATCGCGGCCGCGGTGCAGGCGGTCGAGGATTCCGGCTGGACGCCCGACAACGAATACTCACGCGAACGCACGGGTGTGATGATCGGTTCGGGCATCGGCGGTCTGGCATCGATCGCCGCCGCCTCGCTGACGCTCGAAAGTCGCGGGCCGCGGCGTATCAGCCCCTTCTTCATTCCCTCGGCGCTGATTAATCTGGCCTCGGGTCAGGTGTCGATCCGCTATGGCTTCAAGGGTCCGAACCACGCCGTCGTTACGGCGTGTTCGACCGGCGCCCATGCGATTGGCGACGCGACGGGATTGATCCGCGACGACAAGGCCGATGTCATGGTCGCCGGCGGCACCGAGGCCGCGGTGTGCCGGCTGGGCATGGCTGGCTTCGCGGCGGCGCGTGCGCTGTCGACACATTTCAACGATGAACCCGATCGCGCATCGCGGCCATGGGACCGCGATCGTGACGGGTTCGTCATGGGCGAGGGCGCCGGGATCATCGTGCTCGAGGAACTCGATCACGCGAAGAATCGCGACGCGACGATCTACGCCGAGATCATCGGTTACGGCATGTCGGGCGATGCGCACCACATCACCGCGCCACCGCCCGACGGCAACGGTGCTTTTCGTGCCATGCGCTCGGCGCTGCAAAGCGCCAGGGTCAACGTCGACGATATCGACTACATCAACGCTCATGGCACCTCGACGCCGTTGGGCGACGAGATCGAGCTGTCGGCGGTAAAGCGCCTGTTCGGCGACCATGCTTATTCGCTTTCGATGTCGTCGACGAAATCGTCGATCGGCCATTTGCTGGGCGCCGCGGGCGGCGTCGAAGCCATATTCTCGATACTCGCGATCAAAGACGGCGTCGTGCCGCCGACGCGCAACCTGGACAATCCGTCGCCCGGTTGCGACATCGACCTGGTGCCCCACGACGCCAAGCAACGACCGGTGCGTGTGGTGCTGTCGAATTCCTTCGGCTTCGGCGGTACCAACGCCTCGTTGGTGCTAGCCAGGGTTACCTAAGACCCGTGCGGCGGATCCTCGCCCGTACTGTCATTATTCTCCTCATCGCCGCCGCCGTGGCCGCGGCCGCGGCCGCCTACCAATGGGGCCGCCAGGCGTTCGAGCGGCCCGGCCCGTCGCGCGAGGAAGTCATCGTCATGCTGCCCCACGGTATCGGCCTCGACGAACTCGCGCAGCGTCTGGCGAAGGCCGGCGTCGTCGATCGGTGGTGGGTCTTCGCCCTCGGCGTGCGCGCTGCCGGCGAGGCGCGGTCGTTGCGCGCCGGCGAATACGCGTTCAAGCCTGAGATCAGCGCCAAGGGCATCATGGCGATTCTGCTGGGCGGGCGCACCGTTCAGCACCGCCTGACCATCCCCGAAGGCCTGACCAACCGCCAGACGCTGGCGATGATTGCCGGCGCGGCCAATCTCGTGGGCGAGACCGGCGAGGTGTCGGGCGAGGGCACACTGATGCCCGAAACCTATTATTTTTCGCGCGGTGACGAGCGCCGCGAGATCGCCGACCGCATGCGCCGTGCGATGGATACGGCACTGGCGGAGCTTTGGGTCGACCGTGCCGAGGGCCTGCCGCTGGCGTCGCCCGACGAAGCGCGCGTACTCGCGTCGATCGTCGAGAGGGAGACGGCGCTCGCCGACGAGCAGCGGCACGTCGCAGGGGTCTTCATCAATCGCCTGAACCGGGGCATGCGCCTGCAAGCGGACGCAACGGTGATCTATGCCATCGCCGGCCCGGACGGCGCCATGGACCGGCCGTTGACGCGCACCGACCTCGATGTCGACAGCCCCTACAACACGTACCGCGTCACCGGCCTGCCGCCGACGCCGATCGCCAATCCCGGGCGCGCCGCGATCGCCGCCGTGCTCGATCCGCTGCCGACCAAGGACATTTATTTCGTCGCCGACGGCACTGGCGGCCACGCCTTCGCCGAGACGCTCGCCGAGCACAATCGCAACGTCGCGAAGTGGCGCAAGATCCAGCGCAACCGCAAGCAGCAGACCGAGTAGAGACGTTAGAGTTGTTCTTACGGTCACTTATTTGTGCGGTCACCTTCGGTGACCTGCGCTCAATCGCCGCGCATGCTCTTCGCCGAACGGTCGGCGGCCCGCAGTCGCGGGCTGAAGTATCGAACGGTCGGCGGCCCGCAGTCGCGGGCTGAAGTATACTGGGCGATTCCGGTCGATCGGATTTGCGCTATATGTCCTCGGGCAGTGTGGGTTTCTCGGGCAGGCGGGCGAACAATGGGTCGGTGATCAGCGGCGGCAGCATGCCGAAGAACCAGGCGGCCGCGTACATCGGCCAGGGAAATGCGATGCGCGCGGCGTTGCGCGCCAGGCGGCGCTTGATCAGGGCGGCGGCGGGACCTGAGTCCATCAGCATCGGCATCGGGAACGGGTTGGCATCGGTCATCGCCGAGCGGACGAAGCCGGGACAAATGACCGACACCTCGACGCCGTCGCCACGCAGGGTGCCGCGCAACGCCTCGCCCCAGTTCTTGACCGCTGCCTTGGATGCACAGTAGGCCGGCGCGCCAGGAAAGCCACGGAACGCGGCGAGCGAACTCATCAGAGCGATCTGGCCGCGGTGCCGCGCGCGCATGCGCGGTATCACCGGCAACACGGTATTGAGCACGCCGTCGAGATTGACGGCGAAGATGCGCCGCGCCTGATCCTCGCCTTCGCCGCCCGACGTGCCGCCCGAGATGCCGGCGTTGGCGACGACCAGGTCGAGCGGCGCACGGTCGTCGATGTCGGCGATCCATGCCGCGAGCGCGGCGGCATCGGTGACGTCGATCGTGGCGCATACGGCTTTTGCGCCCCGGGCGCGACAGCGCGCGGCGACCGCCTCGAGCCGCTCTTCGTTGCGCCCGATGAGCGCGAAGGCGACGCCGTCGGCGGCATAAGCGTCGGCGAGCGCGGCGCCCAGGCCGCTGCTCGCGCCGGTGATCAGAATCGTCCGTGGATTTCGCATGCCGCCTATCGCAGTTTCCGTCGCTGGTGGCTTGTTGGCTCCGGCTCGCTGAGTATATAGTGCGGGCGTCCGCCATGGCGGGCGCAAACCGCTGCAATCATTACCTTACGAGGAGCCCGTGCCCGTTGCCAGCATGACCGGTTTCGCGCGTGGCGCGGGCCAGGACGGCTCTGTCGCCTGGGCCTGGGAAGCCAAGAGCGTCAATGGACGCGGGCTCGATATCCGGTGCCGGCTGCCGGCCGGCATGGACGCGGTCGAACCCGAAATCCGGCGTATCGCCGGCGAGTTGTTCGCCCGCGGCAGCCTCACCGTCTCGCTGCAAATCGACGGTGGCCAGGGGCAGACGCGGCTCAGCGTCAATCGCGAGGCGCTTGATCAGATACTCGATGTCTGCCGCGAACTGCGCCAAGAGGTCGATGCCGCGCCGCCGTCACTCGAGGCGCTGCTGGCGATCCGTGGTGTCGTCGAGGTGGTCGAGGAGGAAGCGGCGCCCGAGGCGCGCAGTCAGCGCGACGCGCTGATCGTCGATGACTTGCGCGAGACCCTGGACGCGCTGCTCGCGTCACGCCGAGACGAGGGTGCGCGCATCGCGGCGGTGCTTGCCGATCAGCTCGACGAGATTGCCGGGCTTGCCGAACAGGCGGCGGAAAATGCCGCGCTGCAGCCCGAAGCGCTGCGTGCGCGCCTGACCGAGCGTGTCGGCGCGCTGATCGATGCGACGCCCGCGTTGCCCGAGGAGCGGCTCGCCCAGGAGGTTGCGTTGTTGCTGGTCAAATCCGACGGCCGCGAAGAAGTCGATCGGCTGCGCGCCCATGTCGCCGCGGCGCGCGAACTGATCGAAGCGGGCGGCGCGGTCGGCCGCCGGCTCGACTTCCTATGCCAGGAATTCAACCGTGAGGCCAACACCCTGTGTTCGAAGGCGACGGACGTCGAACTCACGCGCATCGGGCTCGATCTCAAGGTGGTGATCGACCAGTTGCGCGAGCAGGTACAGAACCTCGAATAGGGACGTTGCGCGTGACCATACCGACGATAGACCGCCAAGGACTGATGCTCGTACTGTCATCGCCCTCGGGGGCGGGCAAGACCGCGATCGCACTAGCGATTTCCGACATCGAGAAAATTCCCCTGTCGGTCTCGGCGACGACCCGGCCGCAGCGCACCGGTGAGCGCGAAGGCAAGCATTATTACTTCGTCAGCCATGAGCGGTTCGACGAAATGGCCGCCGCGGGCGATCTGCTCGAACACGCAACCGTGTTCGGCAACGCTTATGGCACGCCGCGTGAGACCGTCGTCGAGGCGCTCGAGCAAGGCACCGACGTGCTGTTCGACGTCGATTGGCAGGGCGCCAGGGACCTCGCCGCGGCGATGCCCAAGAACGTCGTGCGCGTCTTCATCCTGCCGCCGTCGATGGCCGAGCTCGAGCGGCGCTTGCGCGGGCGCGCCCAGGATTCCGATTCGGTCGTCGCCGAGCGCATGAGACTCGCCGCCGAACAGATGAGCCATTGGCGGGAATACGACTACGTCATCGTCAACGACGTCCTCGACGAGAGCATCGCCAATGTCCGCGCCATCCTGAAGGCCGAGCGTCTGCGCCGCACGCGCCGCGACGATGGTCTCGCCCGCTTCGTCAGATCGCTCGGCGAAACGTCCTGACCGGCGCTTCGCCGGCGACCACGGTCGATCCCAAGACACCGCCGGCGCCGTCGAGCGCGCCCGGCGTCAATGCGCAAGCCAGGAAGCGCGACGGCGCGACCGGCACTGGCATCGTCAGGCCCCGATCGAGCGCTGCAACGAATCCGAAGCGCGCGAACACCGGCGCCTCGCCGATCGCAACGACGATGCGGTGGCCTCGATCGCGCGCCGCATCGAGGCCGTGGCCGACCAGCGCGGCGGCCACGCCACGGCGGCGGAAGGCTTCCACGACGGCGAGCGGACCGAGCAGCAGGGCGGGCGAGGTGCGGCCGATCGTCACCGGCCAGAATTGTATGGTGCCGACAAGCTGCCCGTCGGCGCGCGCGACGAAAGAGAGTTCGTCGAGCGACGCGGCATTGCCGCGCAGGCTATACGCCGGCCGCAACCGACGTTCGGGTTCGAAGGCGTCGTCGAGGAGCTGCTCGATGATCGGCGCGTCGGCGGGCCGTTGGGGAACGATCGTAATCATGGTCGGACACCGGCTTTTTGGTCGGAATTTTGTTGGGACGTCAGGCGTCCGTGTGCCGGGTCGACGATGTTGGGAAGTGCGCTGAACGCGGGGTTCTGGTGGTGGCGCGCTTACCTGGACAGGCGATAGCCGGCGGCGGACGCCGCGCACGGTCGTGCGGGCGTATGTCGTCGTCGTCGCCGTTCCGTGCAGGTAACGCAGGACATGCCTGGTTTCTCTTCCGCCGGTCAACGGGCGGCCCGACGGGGCCACCCTCGTTAGGGTCGCTCTCTACACGACCGGCACGGCGGCCGCAAGGGTCATGATGCTGCGTCGTTGCGCGCCGCGAAGGCGCGAGCGATCGAACAAAAGCCCTCGATGTCGATATCCTCGGCCCGCGATGTCGGCGTGATGCCGGCATCGGCGAGAAGACCTTCGGCGTCGGCGCCGAGCTGTCGGAGGCTCGCGCGCAGCATCTTCCGCCGTTGGCCGAAGGCGGCCGCGACGACCCGCTTCAACGTCGCCGCGTCGGCTGGCGCGAGCGGTTCGGGGCGCGGCACGAAACGGACGATGCTCGAGGTCACTTTCGGCGCCGGGACGAAGGCGGTGGGCGGCACGTCGAACAGTCGCCGCGTCTCGCAGCGCCACTGTGCCGCGATCGACAGCCGGCCGTATTCCCGGCTGCCCGGCCGGGCGGTGATGCGCACCGCGACTTCCCGCTGCAGCATGAGCGTCAGGCTGGTGAACGCGCTGATGTTGCCGAGCCAGGCGAACATCAGCGGCGTCGCGATGTTGTAGGGCAGGTTGGCGACGATGGCGCGCGGCGCCGGCGCAAGCGACGCCGCGTCGATTTCGAGCGCATCGCCCTCGATGATGCGCAGCCTGTCGGGGTAGGCGCCGGCGAGTTCCGCGAGCGCCTCGACGCAGCGCGGATCGCGCTCGATGGCGATCACCGATTGGGCGCCGCCCGCGAGCAGGGCGCGCGTCAGCCCGCCGGGTCCTGGCCCGATTTCGATGATCGATGTCGTCGCGATGTCACCGGCGGCGCGGGCGATGCGATCGATTAGGTTGAGATCGAGCAGGAAGTTCTGTCCCAGCGACTTGCGGGCAGTGAGGCGGTAGCGGGCGATGACCTCGCGAAGCGGCAGGAGCGCGGCCGCCGGCGCCGGTTCAACCATCGTTTCGCCTGTTGTGCGCGATCTCGGCGGCGGTCGCGAGGGCGGCAAGCAGGCTGTCCTCGCGCGCCGCGCCGCTGCCCGCGATGTCGAGGGCGGTGCCGTGGTCCGGCGATGTGCGGACGAACGGCAGGCCGAGCGTGATGTTGACCCCGCGGTCGAAATCGATCGTCTTGAGCGGGATTAGGGCCTGGTCGTGATACATGCACAGGACGGCGTCGTACGAAGCGCGCGCGCGTTCGTGGAACAGGCTGTCGGCCGGCGTGGGCCCACTGACATCGACACCCGCCTGGGCGAGCCGCGCGACCGCCGGTGCGATGGTTTCGATCTCGTCGCGGCCGATGCTGCCATCCTCGCCGGCATGCGGGTTGAGTCCGGCGACCGCGATGCGCGGCGCCGCGATGGCGAAGTCGCGTCGCAATGCGTGGTCGGTGACGGTGCCGCAGCGCACGATGTCGTCGGCGTCGAGCGTGGCGATGGCGTCACCGAGCGCCATGTGGACGGTTACCGGCACGACGCGCAGCCCCGGGCAGGCAAGCATCATCACCGACCGCGCGCCGCCGCCGGCCAGGGCAGCGAGATATTCGGTGTGGCCGGGGTAATCGAAACCGGCCTGATAGAGGCACTTCTTGTGTATCGGGTTGGTCACGACAGCCGCGACCCTGCCGTCGATCGCCAGGGCAACGGCGCGGTCGATGGCGGCGATGACGGCCGGCGCGTTTGCCGTGTCGAGTTTCCCCGGCACGACCGGGGCGTCGATCGATTGGCGCAGGACGGGCAACGCCTCGCCGAATGCCGAGGCCGCCTCTTCGGGTTCGGCGATCTCGGCGACCGGGACCTCGATGTTCATCCGCGCCGACAGCGCGCGCAGGCGGTCGGGATCGTCGATGACGAAGAATGGACGCTTCAGCTCGGCGCGACGTCGCCATGCTTTCAAAGATATGTCGCCGCCGATGCCCGCCGGCTCGCCCATCGTTACGGCGAGTGGCAGGTTTGAACGGCGCTCGGTCATATACGGATGTCCACGAAGGCCTCGCGGCGCAGATTGCGAAGGTAGCGACGCGAGAGAGATTCGAGCTTGTTCTCCATCAATCTGGCGTGAACCTCCTCCCGATCGGGCATTCTCGACCCCGGCGGTTCGATCCGCTCACAAACCATCAAAAGATGGATGCCGGCTTCGGTCCGCGTGGGTTGGCTGATTTTGCCGATTTCGAGCCCGATCACCGCCGATCGTAGGGCGTCCGGCAAATCGCCGATACGCACGGTGCCGACATCGCCCGAGGTCGATGGGTCCAGTTCGGCGGCTGTTCGGGCCATGTCATCGCAACCAGCAACCGTGCCGTTTAACTCTTGGGCGAACTTTTCCTGGCTCTTGATTTCATCAGCACCAGCGTCGCTCGAGATGGGCAAAAGGATCTGTTTAAGCGCAACCTTCACTTCGTTGGGGTTCGTGGTGAGACGTTCCCGGCGATCGCGCAGTAGAACGATCAGGTAGCCGCCACTGGTGCTTATCGGGTCGGAGATTTGGCCCGGTTCCAGCGCCATGACCGCGACGCTGACTTCTTCCTGCAACTGTTCTCGCAGAACCCAGCCGGCGTCGCCCCCGGCCGCCGCCGTGACCCCGTTCGAAAGCTGCCGCGCCATGTTTTCGAAATCCGCGCCGCCGCGCAATTGGTCGACGATGCGTGTTGCGTTGTCGTGTAGTTCGGCGTCTTCCCGGGTATTCTCGACGATGATGAATATCTCTGACAAACGGTACTCGGTCCGGCCTTCGCTCGCCTTGCGTTGGGCGAACCATTCGTCGATCTCGTCGTCCGAGATTGTCACGGTCGATTGCAGCCGTCGGCGGACCAGCTTGATCCAGGAAATTTCCGACCGAATTTGGGTAAACATCGATTCGGGCGCGATGCGTTGTGCCCTCAAGAATTCGGCAATCTGGTTCTCGGGAATATTGTTCTGCTGCTCGATCAAGCGAATTCTCTCGCGCAATTCGTCTTCCGTCACGGACACATTCTGACGCTTCGCTTCCTGCAAGCGCAATCGCTCGTCGATCAGCGTACGCAGGACCTGGGGCCCGATACGCTTGCGGGTCTCGGCCGAATCCTGGAGCCCCGACGAAAAAATGACCAAATTGATTCGGCCGACCAAGTCCATCACCGAGACGACTTCATCGTTGACGATGGCCGCGATGCGCTGCACTTCTTGCGCCGTTGCGCGAGGCGCGAGGGTGAGCTGAACCAGCGCGACCATGACGATCGCGAGTGTGGCGAGGGTGTTGTGACGTTTCATCCCGTGAAGACCGTTCATGCCCGGAGTTCCCACCATGGACAGACGCGTCATTGCCTGTCGTCCGTCATCCGCCGTGCCGCGCCTGTCCATGGTGAGAACCCCAGGCTAATACCAAGGATCCATGATCCTTGGTATAAATTCGATCCGTTCGCGATCGGTTGCGCAAGGAATATATCAAATCTGCGCATAACGCCACGGCGCAGCATCACCCCGAGTGACGCCGCCGGACAAATTGACGGGCGCGGCGTGGTGTCGGTCAGCCCAAAGTACGCAGCGTGATAACGAATAGGATCGACGATGAGGGCTCGACGTCGCGATCTCGGGTGAAACTGCGGACAAAGCGCGTCGAGAAGATCAGACATTCATTTTCGTAGTCGATGCCGAAGCGATAGCTGATCGTATTGTTCGTGGTCAGATTGTGCCGGACGATTGTCGAGATCGACCAGTTCGAGCCGAACCGAAAGCGGGCCGCTGCGTTGATCTCCTCGCGCGCGTCGACGTCATCGTTGAGATTCGCCGGCGCGTCGTCGAGTGACAGGTATCCAAGGTTGACGCGAAGCCAGTCGGGCCCGCCGCTCAGAGTGACCTCCGATCGGCGCAGCGAAAGGTCGTCGTGATCCAGGCGAAACCGGTACGCGATGTCGACGAAATCGGATGGCGAGATATTCACTCTGCCAACGAAGTCCGAAAAATTGTCTTCGAGCCCGCTGCCTTGCTCAAACGTTGAATCCGCCTTGACGCGGTAACTTTGCCCGATGAACGCCGTCGTGCGGCCGCCGCTGATGCCATAGACACCCATGCGCAACCCATAGCTTGCCCGCGGTCCACCCTCGACCCGATCGAGCCCGGGGAAGCGCATCAGATTGAACAAGTTGGTGTCGTCGAACTCGAAGTCCTGACTGTCCTCGTTGGGAATTCCGTCGGGATTGCCGCCGTAAGGGCTGACCGTAATTTTCGCGACAGGTTCGATGAATTGGCGCGTCGTGCCGGCTTGACGAATCCAGGGATAACGCCAGTCGAGCGAAAGCGAGGGTATGATGCGGCCGGTGATCTCGTCGCTCGAGTCCGGTTGTCCCCCTTTTGCCAAGTCATCGACCCAATAGAGGTCGCCGCGAAGCTGTGCATTCAAGGTATATATGTCGCCGGCGCTGCCAAGGAACGGCAGGTGCCAGCCGCCGTCGAGAGAGATCCGGCGGGTATCGGTTCCTTCGGACCGAGACAGCGACATCAGGTTGGCGTCGAACGTGTAATTCCCGCCGAACAGGCCGTTGTCGAGTATCAGGTTGTAATCGGCGATGGGCAGGACGAGTGGCGTCTGACCAGAATCGTCGCCGGCCCGTAAACCTTGAAACGCATAGCTATTTATGGCGGCGTAGTTCCGGCCATCGATGCCTTCCAGATAAAGTCGACTGGTGAGCGTGTCCTCGTTGCTGAAATTATAACGACGAAGGTAGGTATCGTCGGTCGAACGTTCGAGTTGGTATCCCCAGGCCCAGACATCGGTAAGCCGGAAGGCCCCGGTACCCTCGATATGGCCGCGTACTTCGTGTCCGCCGGTCGTCTCGCCATTGAGACCGCGGCTTTCGGGGTAGGTGATGCTGCCGGCGAGCAGGTATTCGCCGCTTTCGGTGCGCGCCCGGTATTCGCCGACGAATACGGGACCTTCTTCGGTGGTGAAGATCGGCGCCAGCGTCAAGTCTCGGTTCGGCGCCAAATTGAAGAAGTACGGCACCTGCAACATGATGCCGAGATCGCTGCTGGTGCCGTAAGTCGGCGTCAGGAAACCGCTACGCCGCTTGACCGTCGGATCGGGGTGCGAGAAGTACGGCGTGTATGCGATCGGCACGCCGAAGGCCTCGAGCACGACGTCGCTGTACTCGATTTCCTGGCGGCGCTGGTCGTGCACCACGCGCGCCGCCTTTAACTGCCAGAGTGGCGCGGCGTCTGGGTTGTCAGGGCACAGTTTGCACGGCGAATAGACGGCCTGGCGCATCTCGGTACGATAGCCGCCGCTACGCACCGCGCCGTTCGCGGCCATCCTCGAGTTGTCGGTCAGGATGATGCGGATGTCGCGCATCACGCCTTCCTTCATCTCGTCGGTCAGCTCGACCTCCTCGGCGAACAGCACCTCGCCGGTCGGTTCGAGCAAGATCACGTTGCCCGATGCCTTGACGGTGTTGGTCTGTTTGTAAAAGATGATCCGGTCGGCGAGGAGAATGCGATTGTTCTGCGCGATCTCGACATTGCCGGTTGCGATGACGATTCCTTGCCGGCTGTCATAGGCGACGTCGTCGGCGCGCATCACCACGGGCGCCGAAGCGTCGAGCGTGGCGATCTGCGCACGGGCATTGGCCGCGGCCAATCCGAGCGCCAGCAAGACGATGGCGAGCCCGCCGCGCACCGGTACTATCCGTCTTCCAGGTGCAACAGCATAGCGACGCCCAGGAGCGTAAAGACCCCGGCCGGCGCCCATGCGGCGAGCACGATGGGGATGCCTGCGGACAGCCCTAACGCTTGCACGACTTTACTAAGGAAGAACAACAGAAATCCGGTGAACAGGCCAGCCAGGATCAACAGTCCGGTGCCGCCGCGGCGCGTGAGCCGAAGCGAAAAGGTCGCCGCGATGAGCACCATCGCGCAGAGCAACAGGGGGCCGGCGAGGATCGAGTGCCAATGCAGGCGGTGCTTGCGGGCCGAGAAGCCCGCCGCCTCCAATGTTTCGATAAACTCGGGCAGGTCCCAGAACGACATGGTCTCGGGGCTGGCGAAACTTTCCTGGATGCGGTCGAACGTCAGTTCGGTGTCGATCCGGTAGTCGGCGACATAGATACTCGCTTGATCGGGCCTGCTGACCCAGGCGTCACGCAGCTGCCAGTAGCCGTCGTGCAATTTGGCCGTCGGAGCGTCGATGCGGCGCACGAACCGGTCGGTGCCTTCGTACACGAAGATGATGACGTCGTGGAGTTCCATATCCTCTTGCGAGACGCGCAGCGCATGGATGACCGTCTGGCTTTCCTTGGTGCCTTCGCGCAGCCATAGGCCGGACGAAGAAACCGCCAACAGGCTTGATCGGCCGCGCAAGAACTTCGCCTCGAGCTGTTCGTAGCGCCACATTGTGGCCGACGCGAAGGGGTTGAAGACGGTAACGACGAACCCGCCCATCACGAGAGCCAGCGCGAGTCCGGGCAGCAGGAACTGCCATACCGATACACCCGCCGCGCGTGCCACGACGAGCTCGTGGGTTCGGGTCAGCCGGGTGAGCGCCAACATGCCGCCGAACAAGACGGCGAACGGGATGATCTTCTGTGCCAGGAATGGTGCGCGCAGGAGCGCCATTTGCGCGACCGCGAAGAAAGTCGCGGCTTCACGGTTCGACGAACGCCGCAGCAACTCGACCATGTCGATCAGTGCAGCCAGTCCGACCAGGACCAACAGCACGAGCGCGGTGCCGCTCAGGAAATGCCGTGCAATATACGTCGACAAGGTGAATGACAGGCGCATCGCGCGGATCTAGCCGACACCCGGCGCGGCGCGGACACGGCGCGCACGTGGCGACCGTTCGTGGAGCAGGACATAGCCGGCGACCAACACCGCCAACACGGCGTTGATGTAAAGCAATGGCGTCAACGCCGGCATCTTGACGATGATGTTTGCCAGCGTCAGTGAAGCGACTTGGACGACGACCACCGCGGCCGCGGCCGCGAACATGCGCGGCACCTGGCCGCGCCGATTGAATTCGCCCGATAGCAAGCCAGCGAGTCCGATCAGGGTGAAGGCAATGCTGAACACCGGCGCGACCAGCCTTTGGTGGCCCTCGGCGAAGAGTCCGTTGCGATAGGCCTCGTCGCTTTTTGATCTGGGCGGGCCAAAGAGTTCGTACAGGTACCGCTCGCGTGGTTCGCGCCAGCGCTGCCGATCGACTTTGGCAAGGCCCGTGAGGTCGATGTTGTAGCGATCGAAGTAGAGCAGGCTAAGCTTGTTGGTCGCCCGCTGCATTTCTTGCCGGTTGCCGTTGATCAACAGAAGCCTGGGTCCGCGTGGAGTCGAAATGAGCGCGCCTCGCTCGGCCATCATGGTGACGGGCACATCGGGGTTTCGGTTGCTGTGTACCAAGATTCCGACGAACTCGCCGTTGGCCTGACGCTCGCGCATATAGACGGTCAATCCGTCCGGCAATGTGTTGAAGGTGCCTTCCTTCAAAAGCACGTGTGAAAAATCACTGCGGATGGTGAACTGCCGGTCCTTGAACGTGCGGTACCCCAACGGCATGAAATAGAGCGTGATGGAATAGCACACGACGGTCATCCCCGTGGCCAGGATCAGCGCTGGTCGCGCCAGGGCCGCTTGGCTCAACCCGGTGGCGCGCATGACGACGATCTCGCTGTCGATCGACAGCCGGTGATAGGTGTAGACGATGGCGCAGAACAGCGCGATCGGCAGGATAATCCCCAGAAAGGTCGGCAGCAGCAGAACCGTGAGATGAAGGAAGGTCGCGGCCGAAAGGCCACGATTGATGATCAGGTCGACAAAGCGCAAGGATTGCGACAGCCACACCACGCCCGTCAGGGCAAGCGTAACGAACAATGTCGCCCCGATGAGTTGGCGCAAGACGTACCGTGTGAGTCCCTGCATGCGTGATCATTCGCCCTGCTGAGCGGCGATTATACGCCGGCTGCCTCGGCTGCGTACAGTCAGCCGTTGCATACGCGTACGGGGCGGCGCGCCACGCTGTTGGCCGAGATCATGTCCAACCACGCTCCAGTTTGAGGCGCAGGCCTTCGTCGAAGGATCGTGGCGTGATGCCAAGCCGGTTCGCGAGAGGCTCGACGTCGAAGCGCTTGTCTTCGGTTGCGCGCCTGATCTCGGCGGCGTCGAACGGTATCTTGAACCCCACTGCCACCGCCGTCCGCGCGCCGGCGACGAGCAAAGCGGTCGGCACCGGCAGGATCGTGACCCGGCGGTCAAGCGCGACCGCGCAGGCGCGCAGCATGTCGGCGTAACTGATCGGCGCGGGCCCGGCCACGACGATCGATGGCCCCGGCGCCTCGGGTCGCGTGATTGCCGCGGCGAGCGCCGCGACGACATCGTCGACAAACACGGGCTGGACCAGATGCCGACCGCCGTTCGGCAGGGGAATCACGGTGTAGCGGCGCACCAGACGCAGCAATCGGTTGACGTTGCGGTCGTCGGGCGCGCCGTAAATCATCGATGGATGCAGCATAACGCCCGCGACGCCCGAGGCGAGGAACGCCGCCTCGCCGGCGCGAACCGCGTCGGCGGCGGGGTCGGGCAGCGTCGAGAAACAGCGTGTCGAACCGGTCAATACGAGGCGCTGGCAGGACACCGGGAGAACCGCGAGCACCGCCGCGGTGTATCGGGCATGGGCGCAGCTGACGATGAATTCCGCCCCGTCCAGCGCCGCGCCGAGCGTTGCCGGCTGATCGATGTCGGCGACGGCGGTGTGGGCGCGCGGGTCGATCGCCTCGAGGCGCGCCGCCGAGCGGCCAATCGCGGTCACGTCATGGCCCTCGTCGCACAGCCGTGTGACGAGATAGCGTCCGGTCTTGCCCGTCGCTCCGAGAACCACGATCATCCGCGTCACCGCCGCCGCTTCGATTTCGGGCGCATCATACCGCCGTACCGGCGCGCCGGGGTAGAGGCGGGCGCAACTATCGCTTTTTTTCCCCGCCGCATCGGCTAATACCAAGGATCAGTGATAAAGACCCATAGAGACGGCTTGCCGTGGTTCTCGGCTAGGCGCGCCCGTTGCCGCGATGCAGCGCATCGCAAGATGGGCGCAACGACGTCCGGGAGCCTCGGCAGGCCGCCCTCCGGGTCGCGTCCGCTTATCGCCGGAGGGCGTCAGGAAGCCTAGCCGATGCGCTGCATCGCCTGCGGCTCCCTTCCTACCCGGCGAAAAGCGGCCGCGATCTCTATGGGTCTTTATCACTGATCCTTGGTATAAGTTCCTCGCACGATGCGCGGCGTACGCCCGCGATCACCCGGAAAGTCACAAGACGAGGACGCCATGAAGATCACATTCGCCGCCAAATCGCCAGTCGCTCCCGAGTCCGTAGCGGTTGCCATCTTCGAGGGCAGGACGCTCGGCAGCGCCGCGCGCGATATCGACAAGGCGACCGGGGGCGCCCTGGGCCGCGCGATGGCGACCAGCCGGTTCACCGGCGAGCGGGGGCAGTTCCTCGACGTCAACGCGCCGAGCGGCGTCAAGGCCGCGCGCGTCGTCCTCGTCGGCCACGGCAAGCGCGACAAGATCGACGACCTGGCGGCACAGGAACTGGGTGGCAAACTCGTCGCGCATCTCAACCAGGCGGGCGCCAAGAAGGTTGCCGTCATGGTCGAAGGCAAGTCGGCGGGGTCATCGGCGCATGCCGCCCACCTCGCGTTCGGCGCCCGGTTGCGGGCTTATCGTTTCGATAAGTACCGCACCAAGGAAAAGGCCGAGAACAAGCCGACGCTCGGGCGCGTCACCGTCGTCGCCGCGCATCCGCGCGAGGCACAATCGGCGTTCGGCCGCCTGGACAAGATTGCCGACGGCGTGTTCTTCACGCGTGACTTGGTCTCCGAGCCGGCCAACGTGATCTACCCCGAATCGCTCGCCCAGCAGGCGCGCACGCTGTCGCGTCTCGGCGTCGAGGTCGAGGTCATGACCGAGGCGCGCATGGCCAAGCTCGGCATGGGCGCGCTGTTGGGTGTCGGTCAGGGCAGCGACCGCGAGTCCAGGCTCGTCGTGATGCGCTGGAACGGCGCGCCGAAGCGCTCGAAGACTGCGCCGATCGCCTTCGTCGGCAAGGGCGTCACCTTCGACACCGGCGGCATCTCGATCAAGCCGGCCGGCGGCATGGAGGACATGAAGTGGGACATGGGCGGCGCCGGCGTCGTCATCGGCCTGATGAAGGCGCTCGCCGGACGCGCCGCCAAGGTCGATGTGATCGGCATCATTGGCCTGGTCGAGAACATGCCGTCGGCCAAGGCGCAGCGGCCGGGCGACGTCGTCACCTCGATGTCGGGCCAGACCATCGAGGTCATCAACACCGACGCCGAGGGCCGGCTCGTGCTGGCCGACGCGCTGTGGTACTGCCAGTCCAAGTTCAAGCCGCGCTTCATGGTCGATCTGGCGACGCTGACCGGCGCCGTCATCGTCGCGCTCGGCTCGTACCAGGCGGGGATGTTCGCCAACGACGACGACCTCTCGGCCAAGCTGACGGCCGCCGGCAAGGCGGTCGGCGAGCCGGTCTGGCGCTTGCCGCTCGGGTCGCGCTACGACAAGGACATCGACTCCGACATCGCCGACATGAAGAACGTCGGCAAGGGCCGCGAGGCGGGCAGCATCACCGCGGCGCAGTTCCTGCAGCGTTTCGTCAACGAGACGCCCTGGGCGCATCTCGACATCGCCGGCGTGGCCTGGTCGAAGAGCGCCACGGCGACCGTGCCCAAGGGCGGCACCGGCTTCGGCGTGCGCTTGCTCGACCGCCTGGTGGCCGACAACTACGAGGCGTGACGAGCGCGGTGTACGACAGGCGACGATGACCGAGGTCGGCTTCTATCACCTGACCGCGACGGCGCTCGACCGGGCGCTGCCGAGGTTGCTCGGCAAGGCCCACGAGGCGGGCATGCGCGCCGTCGTCCTGGCGGCGACCGAGGAGCGTGTCGCGGCGCTCGACGCGGCGCTCTGGACTTTCGACCCGGCGTCGTTCCTGCCCCACGGCACGGCGCGCGACGGCAACGCCGAGGCGCAGCCGATCTATCTAACGACGACGGAAGAAAATCCCAACGGCGCCACCCTGCTGGTGCTCGTCGACGGCGTCGAGCCCGGCTATCTCGATGGCTTCGCGCGGTGCCTCGACCTGTTCGACGGCAACGACGAGGCCGCCGTGCAGGCCGCGCGGGCACGCTGGAAGCGCCTTAAGGACGCCGGCCACACCCTGACCTACTGGCAACAGACCCCGCAGGGCGGCTGGGAGAAGCAGGGATAGGCGTTACTCCGCCGCGGTCTCGATGGCTTGCTGGGCGGCGAGCCAGGCCTCTTCGGCCTTGGCGGCGCGGCGCTGGATGTCGCTGCGCTTCTTGGCGAGCGTGGCGAGCGCCGCGGTCGGGCCCTGGTAGACTTGCGGGTCGGCGAGCGATGCCTCGATCTTGGCGACCTCGGCGGTGAGCCTTGCGACCAGTGCCTCGGCGTCGCGCACGGCGCGGCGCAGCGCGGACTTGTCCTCGCGCGCCCTGGCCGACGCCTGGCGCGCCTCGCGCTTGTTCCGGCGCGGCGGCTTGGCGGTCGCCTCGTCTTCGACCGGGCCCTGGCGTGGCTGGCGGCGCTGGCTGAGCACTTGGCGGCGGTAATCGTCGATGTCGCCGTCGTAGGGCGCGACCGTACCGTCGGCGACCAGCCACAGGCGGTCGGCGCAGGTCTCGATCAGGTGCCGGTCATGGGTGATCAGCACGACCGCGCCCTGGTGATCGTTGAGCGCCTGGATCAACGCGTCGCGGGCGTCGGCGTCGAGATGGTTGGTCGGCTCGTCGAGCAGCATCAGGTGAGGCGCGGCGTGGCTCATCAAGGCGAACAGAAGCCTGGCCTTCTCGCCGCCCGACAAGCTCGCGACGTCGACGTTGGCCTTGTCCTGGACCAGGCCGAAGCCGCCGACGCGCGCGCGCACCGTGGCGTCGCCG
>Ga0209988_10000748_pt1 | contig 20499 bp, 18 predicted proteins | sample N075metaG_FD_183115 | JGI IMG/M metagenome (GOLD analysis project Ga0209988, IMG submission 183115) | Deep subsurface microbial communities from Kermadec Trench to uncover new lineages of life (NeLLi) - N075 metaG (SPAdes) (version 2) | ecosystem: Environmental > Aquatic > Marine > Ocean trench... | reverse complement strand
GGACCATAGCAGGGTAGTCCAATGCAAATATCCAGCGTTGTTCCGTCGGTTCCATTTGCACTTCATAACGGAATATGGCTTTAGCAAGCTCAGGTTTTTCAGTGGCCAGCAAATTGCGACTGAGATAGCTGGTTTTCCAGCTGCTGCCGTCAAAATCCCAGAATATCGGCCCGCGCCAATAACGTTCGCTGTTGCTTGGAATGCGGCCCTCGAATTTGACCCGAAAGGCAGGCGAGTCATCCATAAACAGGCCCTGAATACTGCCGGGGCTCATTGAGTCGGACAGACCGGAGCGGGCATCCAGCGCATCTTCAGGTACACCCCACATCGGGCTGCTCCAACGGGGGAAAAGCAAAAAAAGCGCCAGCCCGATTGGAAAAGCCAGCACCAGCAGTTTTACGCCAAAACCCAACTCGGTATAAAGACCGCGTCCTGTTTCCGGCGCTTTTCCGAGGTCTTCAAAAGCCTCCCTCCGGTGCAGATACATGAGTGCGGTTAACGAGCTCAGCAGACAGGCGATGATGTAGATAATCATCGGTACCCCCTGGGAAAAAAGAAACTGGGTGCCGCACAGAAACAGACTCAAACTGGCAACGATACGCGCATCCCGGGTGCGGAACGTTTCCAGCAGCTTGAGTGACAACATCAGCACCAGCAGACTGACCGCGGCACGTCTTCCAATCAAACCACCATAGGTGAGTACCAATGCTGCAACTGCGACGGCGGTTGCAAAGACCCGCAAAACCATCGGTAGCGGTTTCCAGTTGCGAAATTCGGCCAGCAAGCGCCATACAATGGGTAAAAGTGTGATTGGCACGAGGTGTATAGGCATGCTGGTCAACTGCGGGAACATACTGATACACAGGGCTGCAATCACCCATAAAATACCACGTCGTTTAATCGACATTTTGCTCGACGGGTTCACAGCAGATGCAGGGCCAGCAATTCCAGGCACTTTGACCGATGATCAACACCATTGCCGATCGGAATCTGTTCGCCGGGCAGTTTCAGGCTGTACGACAATTGTTTGTGGTCTGCCGCGATGACCCAAGCGGTTAAAATTGACAGGCGGGTCTCAGCATCAGCCCCATGTAACAATTCCCAATTCAGTTCGCAGGCTTCTTCTTGGGGTGTTTCCATATCCAGACTGTAGAGTTGGTTATGACGGGCGCTGGCCCGCCAGGCGACACGCTGTTTGGAATCACCGGCCTGGTATTTTCGTAACCCGTGTACTTCATCACCGTCGCCCTTGATGGCCCGGCCTGCATGACCATGGCCGGATTTGGGCAGGGCCGGGGCATTCCTGGCGGGTGATGGATAAACCAGGCAACGGGATTGCGGAAAAATCCACGACCAGGCTTTGAAAAGACCCAGCGGGAATCGTGTTTCGAGTCGAAAAGAGGGCATTTCAAGCCAGCCCCGGGTGATGGTTGGCTGATGCAGACGGAATGATTCACTGCTGTTGAGTTTAAAGTCTTTACAGTCCTGCGGAGACTTGAAACCAGCCTGGATGGCAAACCGTTGCCGTTCATCCCGGTTGCTGGCAAAAACACGGAAGCGGGCATTTTCACCACAAAAAACCGGCTCAGAGTAGATGCTTTCGATACGCAGACCCGACATATTGCGGTAGGCGATGAGTGTTGTCAGTTGCGCAATCGTGCCGAGTAAAAACACCAGCATCAACGCCATGTTGTTATTGAAGTTAAGCCCACCCAATGCCATGAATGCCAGCATCACACCAAAACCCCAGCCAAAACTTGTTGGCAGGACAAAAATGTGTCGGTATTCCAACTCGAATGGCGGTGTCAACGGCCCGCGCCTGACCAGCACGCGCTGCTTGATCCGGTCTACTATGGCGTCTTTAAAAGACCTGCGGGTTGCTGTGCCGGCGATTGTTGGCATTGGTACGAATCAGGGGATTGCAACCTGGTCCAACAAGGCGGAAATTTGTTCTTCAACCGATGATTCCATGCCGTGAGGCAGGTTCATGCGATGACGCGCAAGCCCGGGGAATATCGCTTTCACATCCTCGGGGATGGCAAATTCCCTGCCTTCAAGAAACGCGAAAGCCTTGCTGCATCGCAACATGGCGATACCGGCTCTCGGCGACAGGCCGGTTTGAAACCAGCGGTTGTTACGGGTTTCTGCGAGCAGTGCCTGCACATAATCCAATAAGGCATCGCTGACGTGTATCTTTTGGCAGTCCTTATTAAGCTGCATCACATCATCCGGACTTATGACTGCTTCGGTATCACGCAGCATCTGGATACGATCCTCGGCAGTCAACAATTCACGCTCAACTGCGGGTTCCGGGAATCCCAGCGAGATACTCAGCAGGAAACGGTCCAGTTGAGAATCAGGCAGAGGGAATGTTCCGACCAGGTCAAGCGGGTTTTGGGTGGCAATGACAAAAAACGGCTTGGGTAGTGCATGGGTTACACCTTCGATGGTGACCTGGCCTTCTGCCATGGCTTCCAGCAAGGCGCTTTGCGACTTGGGCGTGGCGCGGTTGATTTCATCGGCCAGCACCAGTTCCGCAAATATCGGTCCGGGGTGAAATTCAAACTTTTCCTGGTCACGGCGATATATGGAAACCCCGAGGATATCGGCGGGTAGCAGATCGCTGGTGAACTGAATTCGTTGATAACGTACGCCGATCACGGTTGCCAGTGCGTGCGCCAGCGTGGTTTTGCCAACACCCGGTAAATCTTCGATTAACAGATGCCCGCGTGCCAGCAGACAACTGAAAGCAAGTTTCACCTGCTGTTCTTTGCCCAGGATGATCCGGTTGACCGTGCTGACTGCATCATTCAGCCGCCCAAGACGGTTACTTTTAGATGAAGGTCTGTGTAAAGGGATTTCTGTCATTGATCAGGATCCGGTAAATCGTTGATTTTTGCGGCACAGATAAAGTCATTTCCAGACAAACCGCCAATGGCATGGGTGGTAAAGCGCACTTCGCAATAATTATAGCCGGCAGAAAAATCCGGGTGATGCCCTTGCTGTTCCGCAATATCGGCCATAGCATTGATGAAAGACATCGTAGCGACGAAATTTTTGAACTTGAAAGTGCGGACGATGCCTGATTTATCTTCAGTCATTTCCCAGCCTGGTACCTGATCGAGGTACTGAATCGAACGGCTTTCATCAAGCGGGCGCACACCGCCTTCGCAGGGTTTACAGTGTTGGTTTCTTAAGTCGCTCAAATCCGCTCCTTGACCTTTTTGATCGGAAAAAAAATATTCCGGCCTGATTGTTATGGTTTAACTCCTCACCGAGTATACATTCACTGGCAATGAATCTCATTTCATGGAAGTATTCACCCATCATAAATGTCTTGCGTTTAAGTGTTTTAACCGACCTGAAATGGACCACTGAGATTTGACTTAATTCAATATGCAAAGCACATCATCAAAATGCACAGCACTGATACTGCCCGGCGGCGGCGCGCGTTGCGCCTACCAGGTGGGTGTTGTCAAGGCGATACAGGAACTGCTCGCCAATGACGCCAACCCATTCCCGGTCATTTGCGGCACCTCGGCTGGATCGATCAACGCCGCTGTTTTGGCCAGTCACGCTCATGAATTCTCAAGCGGCGTAAAACGTCTTGAGCACTTCTGGCGCAGTATGCGTTGCGAACGCGTCTACAAGACAGATGCGTGGACGGTTTTCATATCCGGTATGCGCTTTGCAGTCACATTGTTATCCGGCGGCCTGATCAGAACTGAGCCCAAAGCCTTTCTGGACAACACACCCTTACGCCAGTTTTTGCAATCGACGCTACAATTGGATGGTATTCAAACGGCGTTGGATCAGGGCGCATTGCGTGCCATCGCCATCACGGCATCCGGTTACACCAGCGCCAGCGCGATCAGCTATTTCCAGGCTCAAGAAGGAATCAGTGCCTGGCAACGGCTACGACGCAAGGGCCAGGCCACAAAATTGAAGGTTGGTCATTTGCTCGCTTCCGCGGCCTTGCCGTTCATTTTTCCGGCCGAGCGGATCGGCAATGAATATTTCGGTGATGGCGGTATGCGCATGGTTGCGCCGTTAAGCCCGGCCATTCACCTCGGTGCAAACAGGATACTTGTGATCGGCACACGCGATGAGAAACCGGATTCGCCACCGGAGAGTCCAACAGAATATCCATCGGCCGGCGAAATTGGCGGTTATCTGATGGACACGATTTTCATGGATACCCTCAATGCCGATCTGGCACGGATGAATCGTATCAATAAAACACTGGAGCTTGTGCCGGAGGAGAAACGTCAGCAGGCCGGTTTAAAGAATATTGAAACCCTGGTGATAAAACCGAGCCGTGACCTGCGTCACGTCACCAAGGCGCATGTGCACGAAATACCGCGGAGTGTGCAGGTTTTATTGCGCACTTTAGGGGGCTGGGGAAAGGACTGGCGGATGGCCAGTTATCTTTTGTTTGAATCAGCCTATTGTTCAGAATTGATTGAATTGGGTTACACGGATGGTATGAATGCCGAGCAGGAAATCATTTCTTTTCTCAAAAAATAAGAGCTACTCGCTGGCCGATGCTTGCTCATGCTCATTACACGTTTCATTTTTCCCCTTTGTCTCGCTTGCATTTACGTTTGAGCCTGCTGAGCGTGTCACCTGTTCACGGGGGAATTCATCAACTGCGATTACACTGGCACTTGCCCGTTGCGCCAGACGCACCATGGTGGCTTGTTCCTCGGTAATCACACCGCTCTCGGTTGCACGTTTGACCAGTCCCTCGTAGTTTTCAAAATTCACGGATTCCTTCAGGGCATTTTTAATTGCCCGTTCTGCCGGACCTGCAGCGAGCACCAGGTGAAATGCTTTGTTTACCCTGCCGGTCGCATCATCACGATCTGAAATGAACACGCCATCGATCAGGCGGTCACGGCTTTCATTGTCGTTGATCAACAATTTGGCAATAGCCTTGACGATTTTATCGCTCGGTTCGGAGTAAGGCCTGCCAAATGGAAATACGATCAATCGCACAAACCAGCCCAGCACCGGGACCGGGAAATTCTTGATCACGCCCCGCAAACCCCGCTGGATTCTGTACAGGCTGTCTTCCATACCCCATACCAGCAACGGCAGGTCGCCGGCAGGTCTGCCGTCATCCTCGAAGCGTTTCAGCAATGCGCTGGCCAGATATAAATGGATCAATATGTCCGCAAGACGACCCGAAAGCTTTTCCTTAAACTTGAATTTACCACCCAGTAATAACAATACGGCGTCTGCCGTGAATGCAAAGGCAGCACTCATTCGGCTCAGTTGCCGGAAATATTTCGCATGAGGTCCGCGTAAGGGCGCCGGCGCCATTCGACCGCCAGTCAAACCCAGCAACAGGCTGCGAACGGTATTGCTGATGATAAAGCCGATATGGACGAACAGGGCATTGTCAAAATCGCGTCTCGCCCGGGTATTGGCAATTCCTGATACGGCATTCATTTCTTTTAGCAGGCATGGGTGCGCGCGGATAGCACCCTGACCGAATATGATCATCGAACGGGTCAGTATATTGGCGCCTTCCACGGTGATGGATATCGGCAGCGCCTGGTAAAAATGGGAGAGGTAATTATTGGGCCCCTGGATGATGCCTTTGCCGCCATGCACATCCATTGCGTCAAGGATGCACTGACGGTTGCCTTCGGTCAGCTGGTATTTATTGATGGCTGACAAAACGCCTGGTTTTTCGCCCTGGTCCAGGGCGATGAGTGTGAGTACTCGCGCTGCATCCATACGGTAGGTTCTGCCGCCAATTCTGGCCAGCGGCTCTTCAACACCGCCGAAATAACCGATGGGCACATCGAACTGGGTGCGTATGCGGGCATACGCACCGGTCAACATGGAGGCCATTTTGCCTCCTGCGACCCCCAAAGACGGCAGGGAAATGGCCCGTCCAGCCGCCAGGCTTTGCATCAGCATACGCCAGCCCTGACCGAGGCGCTCCTGACCGCCGATGACCCAGTCCATAGGAATAAAAACATCTTTTCCGCGGGTCGGACCGTTCATAAACACCGCACCAATGGGCATGTGGCGATTACCGATTTCAACACCCGGGGTAGCGGTCGGAATTAATGCGCAGCTGATGCCCAGGTCTTTGTTCTCACCCAATAAGCCATCTGGATCAAAGGCCCTGAAGGCGAGACCCAGCAAGGTCGCTACAGGGGCCAGGGTTATGTAACGCTTGTTCCAGGTGAGGCGCAAGCCAAGTACCTGTTCACCTTCAAACTCGTCTTTACAAACAATGCCTTTGTCCGGCATTGCGCCTGCGTCAGAGCCTGCCAGTGCGGAAGTTAATGCAAAGCAGGGGATTTCCTCGCCGCTGGCCAGTCGCGGCAGGTAGTGGCTCTTTTGTTCTTCGGTGCCATAGTGCATCAACAATTCACCCGGGCCCAGTGAATTGGGCACCATGACGGTCACGGCAGCGGTCAGATTACGACTGGCGAGTTTCATGACCACAGCTGAATTGGCTTGTGCTGAAAATTCCAGACCGCCATATTCTTGCGGGATAATCATGCTGAAAAAGCCGTTTTCCCGTATGTATTTCCAGACAAATTCCGGCAAGTCCTGGTGTTCGTCACAGATTTCCCAGTCATCGAGCATCAAACACAATTCTTCAACCGGGCCGTCGATGAATTCCTGTTCGCGTGCGCTGATGCCGGGTTTTGGTTGCCGTAACAAACGCCGCCAGCGGGGCTTGCCGCTAAACAGTTCTGCATCCCACCAGACTGTGCCGGCTTCCAGGGCTTCGCGCTCGGTGGAAGACAGCCGTGGCATGACTTTACGAAACAAGCCGAACAGCCGGTTACTGATGAGCAGGCGCCGTAGGGGTTTGAGTGCAAATCCGGCGAGGCTAAGGGTAATAATGCCAAACGACCAGCGAAACCAACCCGGTATCGGGTAAAAGTGACGCAGCTCGGTAAACGCAAAGGTGAGACCGGCGAGGATGGCGATCGAAATCAGCAGCGGGATACGGTAGTAAGCCAGTAAAAGCAATGACAATACAATAATGGCCAGAAAAAGGGCGGTCATACATGTCCTCGCTTCAGCGTGATGATGTTTGCATTAATCCGGGTGGCGGATCATTTTAGCTAACCGGTGGACATAATAGGGTCGCCTAAAGCGCAGGGTCAAGATAGTAACTGAAAATGCCCTGAATCCTGATTGCAAGCGAGCCTGTGTCAGCTTAAAATTGAGGATTAATTTTGGTCGTATCGCATCAATCCAACCAAATCATTCAATGATATTAATATCATTTAGTTACAAGGAGTTCTTAAGTGTCTGTTGAACGTACATTGTCAATTATCAAACCCGATGCCGTCGCAAAAAACGTTATCGGGAAAATATTCAGCCGTTTTGAAAAGGCCGGACTGAAGATTGTTGAAGCGCGGATGGAGCATCTGAACCGCGAACAAGCTGAAGGATTTTACGCTGTACACTCAGCCCGCCCGTTTTTTAATGACCTGGTAGAGTTTATGACCTCGGGTCCGGTCATGATCCAGGCGCTCGAAGGCGAAGACGCGATTGCAGTGAATCGCAAGTTAATGGGTGCAACCAATCCTGCAGAAGCTGACGCCGATACCATCCGCGCTGATTTTGCTGAAAGCATTGAAGCCAACGCGGTGCATGGGTCTGATGCGCCGGAGACCGCAGCAACCGAGATAGCTTACTTTTTTGGCCACTAGCAATACAAATAGCCAGCTTTCTGTAAACGTGGATACAAACCGCGTCAACCTGCTTGATCTTGATGAAGCGGGTTTGCGCGCTTTCTTTGAGTCGATCGGCGAAAAACCATTCCGCGCACAGCAGGTTCTGAAGTGGATTTACCACCACGCGGAAACGGATATCAATGCAATGACCGATTTGGGCATTGCACTGCGTCAAAAGCTGGTTTCTGTCGCCGAGATCAAGCTGCCAGAGATTCTGCGGGAACAGCGCTCCGTTGATGGTACGGTCAAATGGTTGATCGGGTTTCACGGTGGTAACGCCATCGAAACCGTTTACATCCCCGAGCCCAAACGCGGGACTTTGTGCGTCTCCTCGCAGGTCGGTTGTGCGTTGAACTGTTCTTTCTGCTCCACCGGTGCACAGGGGTTTGCACGCAACCTGACCTCCGGTGAGATCATTGGCCAGGTCTGGTTGGCAGCCAGGGCGTTAGGCCATGAACGTCATGGTCAACGTCGTATTACGAATATCGTGATGATGGGCATGGGCGAGCCATTGCTGAATTTTGATGCTGTTTTGCCGGCCATGTCACTGATGCGCAATAATCTTGGATTTGGTTTCGCTGCCAAGCGTGTCACTCTCAGTACCGCCGGCTTGATTCCGGGTATCTACCGTTTGCGGGAAAGCCTGGATGTCGCGCTGGCAGTATCTTTGCACGCACCTGTTGATGATGTGCGCACAGAACTGGTGCCATTGAATCGAAAATATCCGATTGCGGAGCTGATGCAGGCCTGCCGCGACTATGTCTCTGCAAAGCATAAACGCTCGGTAACATTCGAATACACGCTGATCGACGGTGTAAATGATCACCCTGAGTATGCGAGAAAGCTGGTTAAACTACTCAGAACAGTACCCAGCAAGCTGAATCTGATACCATTTAACCCGTTCCCGGGTACGCAATACAAATGCTCCAGTCCGGAGCGTATTAAACAATTTCAGCAGATCGTAATGCGCGGCGGGCTGATCGCAACAGTCAGGAAAACCCGCGGCGAAGATATCGATGCTGCCTGCGGGCAACTGGTAGGGAAAGTACAGGATCGTACAAAACGAAGTGAACGAATAAGATCACGCATGGCGGAGGCCAACCCATGAATTTGTCGACATTCAAGCCAATATTCGAATATAAGAAATCCACGCAACTTTGCCTGCCGGCGATACTGCAGATCTGTGCCATATTGGCAGTGATGTTTTTATTCGTAGCTTGCGCATATACGCAAGGGCAGGACCCTTGGGAGGAGGGCAGTAAGCGCAAGGCCGCTGAGTCCAATACATCCATGGGGCTCGAGTATATGAAACGCGGCCAATACGAAATAGCGCTTGGCAAACTTAAAAAGGCGGTCAGGGCTGATCCTGGCTACGCACCGGCATACACCGTTACAGCAGTTTTGTATGAACGCATCGGTGAATTGGACCTGGCAGGCAAAAACTATAAGAAAGCTGTTGAAGCCGACCCCAAAGATGGCGATACGAATAATAATTACGCCGTCTATCTATGCAAAACCGGCAATTTAGATCGGGCCATGGGGTATTTCCGGAAATCGCTGGATGATCCATTTTACAGCACACCCGAAGTCGCATTATCAAACGCCGGTTCATGTTCGCTCGGTGCAGGTAATTTTGCCGAAGCAGATGAGTATTTACGTGCTGCATTAAAAATTGACGCCCAGTTCCCGGACGCATTGATCACCATGACAGGGTTGAATTATCGGCAAAACAATTATCTCAAGTCCCGGGCATTTTTACAGCGTTACGAAGCAGTATCAACCCATAACGCGGCAACTCTGTTGCTCGCGACCCAAATTGAAGTGGCCTCGCGCGATAGCAGGGCTGCCAACGAATATTTACTCATGCTTGAAACCAACTTCCCCGAATCAGATCAGGTCGCAGAAGCCCGGAGAATAACTGGAAGATGAATCCACCAGAAGAACAATCAGAATTGATACCACTGGCACCGGGTGAGTACCTGAAACAACGACGGATTCTTAAAAAGTTAAGCCTGGCTGCCGTTGCCGATGCAATAAAGCTTGATGAAAAACTACTGAACCAAATTGAACTGGACAAGGCTGATCATATTGCTTCGGTTTACCGGAAAGGATATATCAAGGCCTATGCGCGTTTTCTTCAAATTCCACAAGATGAAATTTCTGCATTGAGCGCCTCGATTGAAAAAAATGATCCGGTTATACGCAATATTTTTCCCTTGCCGCCAAATCGCAACCCGCTGGACAAATGGTTGCGTGCAACCAGTTACGTGCTGGCTTCTTTGTTGATTGGAACGCTGGCATGGCAATTTACCCATGAAGCAGTGAGGCTGTCGCAAGGTGGTTCACGACTACCGAGCGAGCCGGTCAATGTCACTCGAACGCAGGGTCCGGTTAACGCATCTATTGCCTCACTGGGGGCGCTGCACAACAACACAGACACCGGACCGGGTACAGCTGAGCAGGCACGGGCAGCAGTATCTCAGCCGCTACTGGCTGAAGGCGAAAGTGGGTTATTGATTAGTGTCTCAGCGGACAGTTGGATTGAGATTACGGATGCCAACGGTCTGGAACTTGAGATGGACCTGCTACGCGGTGGGACTGAAAAGCGTTACCAGGGCAAGCCACCATTCCGCATTCTGTTCGGACACGCATCGGCTGTGCGATTGTCTGTGGATGGCGTGCCCGTTGATATAACCCCATTTACCCTCGACGATGTTGCGCAACTAAGCTGGCCTGTAGAAACCCACGCCGAGAATCAGTTGACCGGTGACGGGCCAATCGATCAGTAACATGAATAGCCCGATCCGCTCAATACGCGGGATGAATGACATCCTTCCGCAAGATATCCATTACTGGCAACGATTGGAAAAAACAGCAGAGCAGACTTTTTCAGCTCATGGTTTTGAGCAGATCCGTATGCCATTGCTTGAGAAAACTGAAGTATTTACCCTTGCCATCGGCTCTGCAACGGATGTGGTTTCAAAGGAGATGTATAGTTTTGAGGATCGAAATGGCGAGTCCTTGAGTCTGAGACCGGAAGGAACCGCCGGTGTGGTGCGGGCAGCTTTACAAAATGGTTTGTTGTACGGACCCGTAAAACGACTCTGGTATGGCGGCGCAATGTTTCGCTATGAACGCCCGCAAAAAGGCCGAAGCCGACAATTTCATCAATTAGGCGCAGAAATATTCGGTGCCTCTGGCGCCGATGCCGATGCCGAGATTTTGGCGCTCGGCACCCAATTGTGGAGCCGGCTTGGATTGGGCCGATTGCGTTTGGAAATCAACTCCTTGGGAAACTCGGAAGAGCGTCGTACATACCGTGACCAATTGCGTTTCTTTCTTAAGAGCCACCAAGGTGAACTCGACCAGCAAACCAATGAACGGGTAGAGCGAAACCCGCTGCGTGTACTGGACAGCAAGGATCCTGGGGTCAGAGCCCTACTGGAAGACGCTCCATTATTAAAAGATCACCTTGGTGAATCGTCCCGTTCTCATTTTGCGCAACTGAAAGGCTATCTTGACCGTCTTAATATTGAATATGTCGAGAATCCCCGGTTGGTGCGCGGTCTTGATTACTACTGCCATACGGTTTTTGAATGGATCACTGATGAGTTGGGCGCGCAGGGCACCATTTGCGCCGGTGGTCGATACGACAATCTGGTTGAATTGCAGGGTGGAAAACCATGGCCCGGTATCGGATTTGCGATGGGTGAAGAGCGCCTGGTTGAATTGCTAAGGCAAAAAGATGATATTGTGCCGCCGGTTGTGCACGCCTATGTGGTTGCCGTCGGCGAAAACAGCGCTGAATCTGCAATGGAACTCGCGTATCATTTGCGCGCCGGGAATCCTGCCTTGAAGCTGATCAGCAATTTGAATGGCGGCAGTTTCAAAACACAGTTCAAACGTGCAGATAGAAGCGGAGCATTATTGGCCCTGGTATTGGGCGAGGATGAGGTACGTAGCGAAAAAGTCGCGATAAAATTCTTGCGTAGTGGTGATGAACAAATAATCCTTGGCCGCGATGAAGCCGGGGACTGGATTCGTGAGTATATCGACTCCATATAACAATCTTGCGGACGCTAGTCCGGTGTAAGTCAAATGAAGGATCAATAGATTAATGTCAGATTTATATGACACCCGCGAACAGGGTGAACGCGTAAAAAGTTGGTTAAGAGAAAATGGAAGCGCCATCGTCATGGGACTGGTTCTGGCTTTCGGCCTGATGTTTGGTTTTAAGCAATACCAGGCATGGGAAATCAGCAAACGCCAGCAAGCATCCGCAGAATACCAGGTGATGCTTGAACTTCTGGAAGTGGACAACATGGATGCCGCGGTACCCAACTACGAGGTCCTGAAATCCGAGTTTCCCAAGTCCGCTTACACTTCAATGGCTTCGTTAATGATGGCAAAAGCACGCTTGAAAGCCGGTCAAACGGATCTTGCTGCCAGTGCGCTCACCCAAGCGATGGAAAACGCCCAGCCTGAGCCCTTGAAAGTCATAGCGCGGGAAAGACTGGCACGGGTCCGTCTGAGTCAGGGTGATGCAGATACAGCAGAAAAAATATTGGATGCTGCCGCTTCTGAGAAAGGTTTTGAAGCACAGTTTGCCGAATTGCGCGGTGATATTCACCTGGCCAGGGGAGAAATTGAACAGGCGATACAAAACTACCAGGAATCGTTGGATCTACTGGAAGAGGGCATAGGTAACAGGCTGTATCTCACCATTAAGCTGGAAACGCTCAGTAGCAGCGTTGCTTCCGACATCAGTACCGGCAACGGGGGTGAAATGTGAAGCATTGGTTTATCCCTGCTTTGACAACGCTATTGTTGCTGAATGGTTGCAGTTGGATAAAAAGTTGGGGCGATGATGACGACCCTGACGCCCCGGCTGAGTTGGTAGAGTTTGAAGCAACGCTCAATGTAAAAGAGGTCTGGTCTGCCAGTATCGGTAGCGGTCTGGACAAGGCCGGTCGTCAGCTGCGGCCGGCATATTCCTCAGGCACATTGTACGCAGCAGATTACAAAGGCCTGTTGATGGCCATCAACGCCGACAACGGCCGCACCCGCTGGGAAATCAAAACCAAACTGCCATTTACCGGTGGGCCAGGGGTGTCGGGCAAGCTGTTGCTGATGGGTACGCAAGACGGTGAGGTATTTGCGTTCGATGCGACTAGCGGCACCCAGCTGTGGTCTGCGACGGTTACATCAGAAGTGCTGGCGCCACCAACCGAGGCTGATGGCATCGTCGTTATACGCTGTATCGATGGTCGGGTTTTCGGCCTGGATGCAGAAACCGGCCAACGAAAATGGGTTTACGATCACAGCGTTCCCTTACTTACTCTGAGAGGAAATGCACCGGTCTTACTGCGCGCCGGCGTGGCCTTTGTCGGCTACGATGGCGGCCAGGTTGTGGCCTTACGGGTGGATGACGGCACCCTGATCTGGGAACAAACGCTGGTAACCACCGAAGGGCGGACGGAGCTTGAGCGTCTTTCAGATATCGATGGCCAATTGGTGTTTATTGCATCCGATTTGTTGGTTTCAAGTTACAAGAATCGTCTCGCGTCGCTGGCCGCAGACTCCGGGCGTTTGCTCTGGTTTAAAGATATTTCATCGGCAAGCGGTGTTGATGTTAGTCGCATCAATCTCACACTGAGTGACAGGGAGGGAAATGTATGGTTGCTCGACCGCAGAAATGGCGCCGAGTCGTGGAAGAATGACCAGTTGTTTCACCGTGGTCTGACCCGGCCGACCATCTATGGCAGTTTTGTCGTGGTGGGTGATGCAGATGGTTATCTGCATTGGATCAATATTTCCGACGGTCGGTTTGCCGCACAAGTCAAAGTTGGCGGTAAAGGTTTTTCCGGACCACCACTGGTGGTGGGAAACACCCTTTATATCATGACAAAAAAGGGAAAGCTGGTGGCGTTTCGAGTAGGTGCTGCAGCCGCCTGAGACCGTTACTTTGCGGACCTCGCTACTGTATGATGCTGGCATCCCGGACACCCTGAAGCAGAACTGATCTCATGTTACCTGTCGTTGCCATCGTCGGCCGGCCCAACGTCGGCAAATCCACCCTATTCAATGCCTTGACCCGCACCCGGGATGCGCTGGTTGCGGATATACCTGGGGTTACCCGGGATCGTCAATATGGCATCAGTGATGTGGGCGACGCACCGTGTGTATTAATTGATACCGGCGGATTGGTTGGCAAGGCCGAGGGCATTGATTACCTGACGGCCAAACAGGTGCACCAGGCAATCGAAGAGTCCCAATTGGTTTTCTTTGTGGTCAGCGCCAGAGACGGGTTGACGCATGAAGACGAAGGAATTGGACAACTGCTGCGTCAACACAACCGACCGGTAGTCCTGGTGGGCAATAAAATCGATGGCACCGACCCTGATCTGTCTTTAATAGAGTTTGCGGCGCTGGGTATGGGTGATGCCATGGCCGTTGCAGCCTCACATCGACGCGGCGTCTCTGAACTAATGGATCAGGCTGCCAATATGCTGCCGGCAGCAGAAGCAGGCGAAGATGAGCTTGAGGATGACCCGGAGCGTATACGCTTGGCCATTGTTGGTCGGCCCAATGTAGGCAAATCAACCCTGGTTAACCGTTTGTTGGGCGAGGAACGGGTCATGGCGTATGACCAGCCCGGCACCACCCGCGACAGCATCAGCACGTTTATGGAACGCGATGGCGTCAAGTATGAGCTGATTGACACCGCCGGTGTCAGGCGGCGCTCCCGGGTCAGTGATATGATCGAGAAGTTCAGTGTTATTAAAGCGCTGCAGGCTATTGACCGCGCTCACGTGATCATCCTGATGCTGGATGCCAGCGAGGGTATTACCGATCAGGATGCAACTTTGCTCGGCCACATTCTGCAACAGGGCAGGGCCCTGGTCATCGCCATGAACAAGTGGGACGGGATGGACGAGTACGACCGTAAGCAAATGCTTTCTGAAATGGATCGCCGCCTGCAGTATGTTACCTGGGCACGGCAAATTCGCCTGTCCGCCTTACATGGCTCAGGTCTGAAAGAATTGATTAAAGCGGTTCGGGAAGCGTGGCGCAGTGCAACCATGAACATGCCGACCCCGGAATTGACCCGGGTGTTGCAAAAAGCCTGGGAAGCGCATCAACCGCCGATGAGCCAGGGACGATCATCGCGCTTACGCTTTGCCCACTCCGGCGGTAGTTTGCCGCCACGGATCATCATTCATGGCAACCGTACCGATGCCATTCCCCCATCCTATAAACGCTACCTTGAAAACGTCTATATCAAACATTTCAAGTTACGTGGCACACCATTGCAAATTAACTTCCGCAGTGGTGAGAACCCATACAAAGATAAGAAAAACATATTGACCCAACGTCAATTGGCCAAACGCGCGCGACTTAAGAAATTTACCAAGCGCAAATCCAGAAAATAAATGACGTATTTTACAAAACCCAGGAGTGCAGGTTGCACTCAATCTGGTGAGTAATGGCGATATCATTCGGAATTACCGCGGACGGCCAGAAATCAATCAATTGTCCTGTGCGATCAAACAGGTACTTGTAAAAATTCCAGCGTGGTGTGGCATCGTCACCGAATTCTTCACGTATCGTATGGAACAAAGGGTGGCCGGAAACACCCATTACCCCATATTTGCAGGTCATCGGAAAGCTCACCTGGTAGTTTTTTTCACAAAACTCGGCAATGCTTTCTTCATCCCCTGGCTCCTGATGTCCGAAATCATCACAGGGCATGCCGATCACAACCAGACCACTTTGTCTGTAATCCATCCACAGACGCTGTAACTCCCGGTACTGCGGTGTGTAAACGCACTCCGAGGCTGTATTAACAATGAAAATGGGTTGGCCCTGATAATTCGACAAGGGCAAACTGCCGCCGCTGATGGACATGAATACAGATTCAAAAACATTCATGATAATCCCCAGTGCCTGTCTTTATTAGCATAGACCAAAGGCAGTGTTTCTGCTTGCAATCCGTTACAATGCACAGAATCTGTCCGTCCGGAAAACAAAAAATGAATGCGAATAACAAATCTGGAAGCGCCTCTATACTTGATGGCCATGAAGTCAGTGATGCCGTTCTTACTGTAGTACACAATTCGATCGCTGCGCATGTGCAGGCAAGGGGGTGCAGACCGGGTCTCGCCGTCGTGCTTGTGGGTGCCCCCACCTGAGACACGCTGCGAGTACGTCCTTGTATGCTCTGTAAAAAACATCCCTGTTTTTTAAGGTCTCAGGTAGAGGTACCTACACCCCAGAAGCCGTGAGCAGTTGAGACTTCGAATAAAAACCACTTTTTGAGTGTCTATTAGAATCCACTCTTTGAGGTTTGAATTGAACCTGTATTAGTTTTTTTCCAGGATTGCGCATACGCCCATGCCGCCGGCGGTACAGACGGATATGAGGCCGCGTCCTGATCCTTTTTCTTCCAGCAATTGCGCCAGGGTTGCGACGATGCGGGCACCGGTGGCAGCGAACGGGTGGCCGATAGCCAGGCTGCTGCCGTTGACGTTGAGTTTTTCGGGGTCGATGCTGCCCAATGGTTTGTCCGAACCCAGGCGTTCGCGACAGTATTCTTCGGATTCCCAGGCTTTTAGTGTGCACAGCACCTGGGCGGCGAAGGCTTCGTGGATTTCGTAGAAGTCGAAATCCTGTAGTTCGAGACCGGTGCGTTGGAGCATTTCTGCAACTGCAACCGTAGGGGCCATGAGCAGTCCTTCGTCATTGATGAAATCGACTGAAGCGGAGCGACCGGTGGTCAAATATGCCTGTATCGGCAGATTGTGTTCGGCGGCCCATTCTTCAGAACACAGCAGGACGGCTGCGGCGCCATCGGTCAGGGTGCTGCTGTTGCCGGCGCTCAATGTGGCCTTTGGACCCTTGTCAAAAACGTTTCGCAGACTATTGAGCTTTTCGATGCTGGTGTCGGCCCGCAGGATATTATCCTTGCTGACGCCGTTCCACGGGGTGACCAGATCATCGAAAAAACCGGATTCGTAGGCGGCGGCGGTTTTTTGATGGCTGTCGAAGGCCATTTGGTCCTGGTCTTCGCGGCTGATCTGCCATTCCTGTGCCATGCGTTCACAATGTTGACCCATCGACAGGCCGGTGCGCGGTTCGCCGTTGGTGGGTGATACCGGTTTCAGTTCTTTTGGGTTGAAGCCTTTGAGCGCGGCTATTCTTTGTTTTATCGACTTGGCCTGGCTCAACTTGATCATGCGCTGGGCGAATTTCTTGCCGAAGACGATCGGGGCGTCTGAGGTGGTGTCTGTTCCGGCGGCGATGCCGCTATCGATTTGGCCGCTTGCAATTTTGGCCGCGAGAATCAGGACAGCCTGTAAACTGGTACCGCAGGCTTGTTGCAGCGTAACCGCTGAAGTCAATGGTGACAACTTGCTGGATAGCACAGCCTCCCGCGCCAGGTTGAAGTCTTTTGAATGGGTGATGACAGCACCTGCCATGACTTCATCCAGCTGTATGTCATCCAGGTCGAAGCGATCAACGATGCCATCGAGTACGGTGGACAACATGTCCAGGTTGCTTTTGTCGGCATAGATGGTGTTTGATCGACAAAAAGGAATGCGGTTGCCGCCAACGATTGCCACTCTGCGCAATGTATCGCTCATTTATTGTGCTCCTTTTTGCTTCAGGTAGTGCAGCGGGCCGCCGCGAAACGGGGCGAAACCTGTGCCAAAAATCATACCGGCATCCAGCACATCGGCGTCTTCAACAATACCATCGGCTAACGCTGCTTCGCAGGCATCGAAATAGGGTTGCATCAGGCTCACAGTGATTTCTTCAATGGCGTATTGACCGGTTTCTTTGTCCTCGCGTACCGGTTTGCCTTTTTCCCAGACATAAAAACCCTTACCCGACTTGCGGCCAAGATGACCGGCATCGACCTTTTTCTGTAACAGGGCTGCTTCATTTCGAGTTGAATCACCGCCCAGAAGGGTCACAACCTGCATACAGACGTCCAGACCAACGGTATCCGCCAGTTCGACCGGTCCCATTGGCATGCCGAATGACGTGGCAGCCTTGTCCAGTACTTCAATTGGTATCCCGCGTTCAAGGTGCAGGTTCATTGCCCTGGCCATGTATCCGGACAGCACCCGGTTGACCAGGAAGCCTGGGGTGCTTTTGACCGGAAGCGGGAAACGGTTGATCGCACTGCAAAACGCAGCACCTTTGGCAACCTGTTTGTTATCAGTGTTTTCATCGTAAACGACTTCGACCAGTGGCATTTTGGCGACCGGATTGAAGAAGTGGATACCGATCAGGCGTTGTGGCTTTTTCAGTGCTGAAGCGATCTCTGCAAGCGGGATGGCGGATGTGTTGGTGGCCAGCAGCGCATCTGTTTTCAGTCGGGATTCAATTCCGGCAAACAACTCGCGTTTTGCTTCAACATTTTCAAAAATTGCTTCGATGATAATATCGGCTTTGCTGACACCTTTTCCGTCAACATCAGCGATCAAACGCCCCATCGCAGCGGCGACCCTATTCCGATCCCTGAGTTTTTTGTTGAACAGGCTTTTTGCTCTTTTCAAGGCCGGTTCGATGTACTTCAATTCGCGGTCCTGCAAGGTCACTTCCATACCCTGTAGCGCACACCAGGCAGCGATATCGCCGCCCATCACACCGGCACCGATAACGTGTACACGACGCAGCTTGATTTCGGTCTGCTTACCAATAGCCTTCAGGCGCTCCATCAGAAAGAAAACACGCCGCAGATTTTTCGATGTCTCTCCGGTAATCAATTTCCCGACCCGTTCTGATTCTTCCACCATCATGCGTTGCGGGTCGTCGCCGTACTTCTCCCAGGCGTCTATTAATTCAAACGGCGCAGGGTAGTGGTCCGGGTTGGCCTTCGCGGCAACCTGCTTGCGCATCATGCGGGCCATTAACGTGCGGGCCGGGCCGAAATTCTGTAGGCGGGTCAACTGCCCCGGCTGCCGGCTTTTGCGCGCCTGTTTAATGGCGCGCCGTGCAGCCCATCTCAATGAACCGTGTGGGCCGACCAGTTCGTCGACCAGCCCCATACTTCTGGCCGCACCGGCGCGTAAATTACGGGAGCTGAGCATCAACTGCATGGCGTTGGAGGCACCTACCTGCTGTATGCTGCGAGCACTGCCACCGAAACCTGGGTAGATACCCAGTTTTATTTCCGGAAAGCCAAGCCGGGTGTTGTCGGTGCTGCTGGCGATTCGATAATCAAAACACAGCGCAAGTTCCAGACCGCCGCCGAGGCAAAATCCGTCAATGATGACAACCTTGGGAAAAGTCAAAGCTTCAATACGGTTAAATAACCGGTGCACCTGGGTGATGCCATCGCTGGCTACTTCGGCGTCTTCGTAACCATCAAATTCGCGCACGTCTGCACCCACGATAAATGAACCGGGCTTACCCGATTGCAATACCAGTCCGGCCGGCGCGTTGTTCTCAAGTCCGTCAACGATCAAACCCAGCTCACTGAGAACTTCCAGTGACAGACTGTTCGCGCTTTCTGCTTCGCGGTCGATGCTCAGCCACAAGACGTTGTCGATATCAGTTTTGAGTTTCCAGTGTTTGTACGGCGTATCTTCGCTTGGTGTGTCGTTCATCAGGCTTCCAGCGTTTTGGTGGTTGTCGGTAGTATAAAAAGAGCACTATAAAAGATAGGGGCAGAAATCATGCTTGCAAGCATTACAACGATGATTATCAGCGATTAATCAATATATTTATGGCAGCTTGAATCCAGCACGACGCAGTATGGCTGCGGTGCGAATCAGCGGCAAACCGATCAAGGCACTGGGGTCTTCATTAACGATTCGATCAAACAATACCACTCCCAGGCTTTCGGATTTGAATGAGCCTGCACAGTCATAAGGTTTTTCCCGCTCCAGGTAGGATTCGATCTCTTCTATGTCCAGTTTCCGGAAACAAACCCGGGTAACATCAGTGTAGTGTTCACAAAAACCGTTTTTCCGGCACTGTACGGATACCGCGGTCAGAAATTCTACGCTTTGCCCGCTACACGAGCTCAGTTGTTTCAGTGCCGCCTGATGGCCACCGGGCTTACCCATGATTTGGCCGTCAAGCACCGCCAACTGATCGGAGCCGATAACAACCGCAGCAGGGTTTTTATCTGCTACTGACTTTGCTTTCTGGGCGGCCAGACGGGTCACCAGGCTTAAGGGAGATTCGCCGGCGCCGGGTGTTTCATCCGTGTCTGGTGCCACACAATCAAACGGCAAACCCAGTCGTTGCAATAGCAATTTGCGGTATTTGCTGGTTGAAGCAAGAATTAGACTTACAGGTAGTGACTCATTGTTCATTTGTGTAGTAAAATTACCGGTTAAGTTGATTCGTTTTCATTCATTTACGAAGATTTGGTCCTGGCTTTTCCTTGCCCGGTAAGGCAGCCTGTGACCAGATGGGAATTGTGAAGCTATGTCGCGGGAATATCCAGACTGGATTTCGCCAGGCCGTGCCGCTGAAGGTAAACGCATATTCAGTGGAACCGTTGCCTTGTCGCGGATGAAAAGATTGGCAAAACTTCTGGTCCATGCGCAAGGTGAGGCATCCTTTGTGGCGGCATTCAGATCCGATATCGACAGGCGGGTGATTATAGACTTGCAGGTTGAAGCTGAATTACCACTGGTTTGCCAGGCCAGTCTTGAAGTTTATGACGAGCAGGTGAAACGCCGTAGTGAACTGGCTGTCATTGATAACGAATACGAGCAGGAAGAAATACCGGAAAACTACGAACCTGTTTTGATGGAAA
>Ga0209988_10000745_pt1 | contig 20547 bp, 18 predicted proteins | sample N075metaG_FD_183115 | JGI IMG/M metagenome (GOLD analysis project Ga0209988, IMG submission 183115) | Deep subsurface microbial communities from Kermadec Trench to uncover new lineages of life (NeLLi) - N075 metaG (SPAdes) (version 2) | ecosystem: Environmental > Aquatic > Marine > Ocean trench... | reverse complement strand
ACTTCAGGGTGCACGACCTCGATCTCGGACGCCAACTCGCGAGCAGCGGCAACAAGCGCAGGGCGAGCGCTCGGATCTTCCGCGTCATCGGGCATGTACACGGTGACGTTCACTCCGGCGGATGAGCCGTCATCATTCACCAGCCGGTGCACGATCAGGGGTTCTGCAAGCGCATCGGCCTTCGCCCGGGCCACCGCCGCCGCATTTGTTTCCTGCCCGACAGGGACCAGATCCTCGACAATAAGGTTGTCTTCTTCGGCCCGCGTGTTCTGAAAATTCGTCAGAGCATCGACGCGCGTGGCAAACGGGAGAAGCCACGCCCGGTCTTCCAGGTCCTGTATAGCCGCGAGGACTTCGGGAGCAAACACATCTCCCTCGACCGGCTCGATGGAAAACAGAATGTTGTCGTTCTTCGTGTAAATCCGCTCGAGGGTGTCAAACTGCTCTACTTGCGGATTGTTTTCCCCGAAGAACAGGCGGTAGTTGCTGCCGAAACGCAGGTTCTTCGCACCCGCACCGGCCAACACCGCCACGAGGAGTGAGCCGACGATGATCGGCCACCGCCAACGGATTACCCATCTGCCCCATCTTGCGCCCAGTTCCCTGTTGCCGTTGGTCGGCGTCAAAGGATCATAATTCATATGCCTGCACCTGTTCCGCTCTCTGTCATAGTACATACCGGTCGGTATGTACTATGAGTCAAAAAAAAGGACGCCTCGTGTCCACGCACGGTATTCATGCTGCTCGTTCCGTCCGAAGCGTTTCCATGTACTCCATCAGGACTCCGATATTGTTCATCATACGCTCAAAACTCTGCTCATTCTTCGCCAGTCCTATGCTGCCCTCGAACGATCCGATGAAGAACCCGGCAATCTTGTCTGGATCGATGTCCCGTCGAATGGTGCCGGCTTCCTGCCCTCTGCGCAGACCATCTGCAATGATTCCGCTCCACTTTTCGTAAACCTTCGCAATCCGAAGACGGAATCCTTCGTCGATTGGGGACATCTCCTGGGCCAGGTTATTCAGAGGACACCCCTGATCGAGAGATAATTCCTGCATGTCCGCGAGTCCGCTATCGATCGCGCTCTGGAGGGCGGTAATTGTGTCCTCAGCCCTGGCGACATGACCCCATCGCTCGTCAAACCAACCGGCGATCAACTCATCCACAACAGCGTATCCCAGTTCGGTCTTCGAGCCGAAATGGTGGTAGAGGGCGCCCTTCGTGCAAGCGCACCGGCCCAGGATCCGCGATAGCGAGGCCGCCTGGAAGCCATGCCGATAGATCTCACAGAAAGCTGCGTGCAGCAGCTCTTCGCGTGTCCGGGCGGGACTGTGGGTCGTTGTGGTCATCTGTCGCTCTGTTTGTCTCCATGGGAGTCTCGACGTGCTACTGCCGACACCAACATACCGACCGGTATGAATGTCGTCAAGGATACAACCTCGGAGAATGGATTCGGGTTCCCTTTACCGCCCCGGACCCTACCGTGAACTCAGAGTCGGGCGAGCCAGTCCTCGTCGGCACCTTTTTGGCAAGATCTTCGATCAGGTACTAGCTGAGGTACCGCTGGCCCGGGTCAGGAAGCATGGCCAGGATGGCGGAACCCGGCTCCACGAGCAACATCGGCCAGCGTGGTTGAGGTCAAATATTCGTGAATCGTAGCCCGAACTCTCACGAAGTCCACATGTAACGGACAGGGGGTTTCGTCGGAGCAAGGATCCAGTCCGACTGCGCATCGTTCGAGATCACTTGGGCCGTCGACTGTCAACTTTACGTCGAACAAGGAAATTTCCGATGCCGGACGGGCCAGGCGATAGCCCCCACCCGGACCCCGAGTGGACTGTAGCAGCCGTGCGCGGACCAGATCCTTTAGAATCTTTCCGAGATAAGGACTTGGCAGGTCGGCTTCCTCTGCAATTACTGTAACTGGCACCCAGCCATCATCCTGCCGCAGTGCAAGTTCCGTCAACGCCCGAATGGCGTATTCACATGGATTCGAATAGAGCATGAAATCGAATGTAGGTTGGCGACTTAATTTAGACTAATCTATCTTCTTCGCGATACTTCCAAAATTCGAGTTCACATCGTCTCGACGCTTGCTCTCATTGCATCCGTCGGCCCTCAAGTCCTGAATCTCATGATACGAGGAATCCGGGCTGCCAGGACCAGAAGGCGCTCTCGAGCGTGCGTGGGAGCGCATTCACTGACTGTTTCAGGCTGTGGCTGCGCTTACTTTACCGCCACTCGCACGACATTGCGGCGCTTCAGCTCGGCCGGCAACGACCGATCCGCTTACATCGATTCGTTCCGTCCTCGCTACGGCACCAGCGCAGGGCCCTCCATCCGCGCGATCCACAGTCCGGAGGCGCCATCGGAGGCAAAGATCAGCCCCTTGTAGGGTTGCGCGCCCCAGGTGTTCGTGGCGTTGGGACGCGAACCCGACGAGTCCTCCGTCATGAACACGGCGAGCTCCCTGCCCTGCCGATATAGGTCGCCGCGCAGTTCGCCGGAGATGTCGACGACGCGGAGTCCCGCCTGGTAGTATCCGATGAACAGCTTGTCGTCCTCCGCCCAAATGTTGTGGGCGCCGGCCTCAGGCACACGGTAAAAGGCGACTTCGTGGGGGTGCTCGATGTCGCTCACGTCGATCGCATGGATGTACCCGCGCGGTCCGTTCGTGCACTCCGCACACCCGAAGATCTCGTCGCCCGTGAATACGTAATTCCCATAACGGATTGCGTGGTGCGTATTCCCGTACGCCTCCGATCCAAGCCGATACCGATATGCCAGCTGAGACACTAGCTCAGGCTCGGTCGGCGTTCCTCCCTTGATTCCGTTTCCGACATCCAGAATCACCACGCCGTCATTCCAGTAGCTGAGATACGCCAGGCCGTCCTGGACCATCACGTCATGCAGGAAGCGATCGGAGTTCTCGAGCTGCCAGCGGCCGATCTCGACAGGTGATTCGGGATCCGCAATATCGATGATGTGGAGGGCCCTCGTCCCATAGTGCACGGCGTATACCAGATCGCCGACGATCCATGTGTTGTGAACGCCACCCGTCAACCCTTCGGCGTAGTGTGACAGCCGCTTCGGATGCGCCGGCTCGGAAATGTCGAGCACAGTAAATCCGTTCCGGCGGTTGGCTGCATGCTCGCTCGTCACGATCGCAATCGTCCGCGCAGCGTTGACCTTAACGTCGTTCACGCGCCGGCCGTCGAAGCTCACGGAATCCACGATGGTGGGCGCAGACGGATCTGTCACGTCCCAGGCATACATCAGGTTTCCCGAGTAGGTACCCGTGTACACGTAGTCACGCCCGTCCAGCCCCGAAAACACCCACAAATCGGTCGTGGCCTGTCCGGTCGGCACAACGCCGTGCGCGATGTGTGTGATCGTCCGCCGATCTGGCCGCGGCGCGACGGTCAATTCCGTATGCGCGCGATGTACCCCGACGGTGGCTGTGATCAGGTAGCGCCCCGGATCATTCGGAACGAATAACGCCGCGTTCAACCCTTCCGTCTCGTGCCACATGGCATCGAACGGCTGCCCGTCGAGGCTCGTGACCGACCAGGTCACGGGAGCATCTGCCACGGCGTCGCCATGGGTATCGACGATGCCTGCCTCGTACCGGACCACATCGCCGACCCTGCCACGGCTCGGCTCGGAATCGAGTCTGATTCCTGCGACCGGACTGGGAAGCACCGTGACTTCGAAACGACGTCGAGCGGTTCCGGACTCGACGGACTCGACCGAAATCGTCGCGACACCGGGCTCTCGAGCCTCGAGCAACCCGCCGGTCCATACTTCGGCAACTGCCGGATCCGACGATGTCCACTGGAGTTCGGCCCCCTCCAGTCGACGCCCGGATGCCAACGCGTGTGCATCCAGGTGGTACGTCATGCCGACGTAGTAGCGCCGGGGAAGGATGCCGAGTTCGATATCCGTGGCTAGCACCTGAGTGACGACGAGCGTCGCCCCCCCATAGGTGTCTGAGAAGCCAATCGCCCGCTCGTTGGGCAAACGAACCCGCACGGTCACGCTGGTCAGGCCAGGGGCAAGGCCAATCACCTCGCCGCTGTCCTTGTCGTATCCCGCCTCCGCGCCACCGATATAGACTCCGATGTAGGCGTCGGGCACCGGATTTCCATCAGCATCCAGCGCTGTAAATGTCAGCGGCGCCGTCTCACCGACGGCTACGTACACGGTGTCAGTGCTGGCAACTACCGATACGACTCGTGCATCGGGATTGTCCGCTACATCCTGCGCGAAAAGGTCTGACCCCTTTCCGGCAACAAGCACAGCAAGCAAGAAGATTCTGGAGGCTGCGTCCCTTCCCATCATTCCAATCTCCGATCGAGAATAATTTGACCACGCAGTTGCTTAGTGCGGCGCCTGCAGTGCCGCCAACCGATCGGGAGCATCCGCAAGAAGAGGGATGAGGCGGACCCCCTCCCGCCAATTCGCATTGAGAAGCCGCTCATAGCTCGCGACCGCCGCAGTCGTATCAGCCAGGCCTTCATGCGCCCGAGCCAGAAAATAGGCTTGCTGCTTGTTCCCAAGGACTTCTGGTGGCCCAGTGAAACCGCCAATCTGCCAGGTTCGCTCCAACACTTCCTCGTACCGACCCAAGGCAAGCAACGCTCTGACCTCCGAGAAACTGCCGAGCTCCGGCATGTTACCTTGCTCGCGGACTGCGGCCGCACTGACCACCGCCGCTGCAAATTCCCCGCGATAGAAACTCAGGTCCCGCTCGAGCATCGCATTCAGGACAGCACGGAAGTCAGACACTCCCGGCACGGAATCCAGCGCGGCGCGGATCTCGTGAGCATACGCCTCGGCCTGGCTCAAGCGACCAGTCTCCCCCAGCCTGATCAGGTGCGTGAATGTCGGAAACGGATTCAGAGGGTCGGCCGCGTGCAGGGCGGCTTCACGTTCAGTGAGTCGATCCCAATCCTGGAGAGCAACGAAAATCACAATCTGCGACAACAGCGCCGAGTTCCTTATACCGGAGTCACCCACTTGCGTTGCCAACTCACGCCTTGTCTCCAGAGCCTCGACAGACCCGGACAGGTCTCCTTCGCGCGTGCGGAGAATCGACAGCGCCCTGTACGCAGCGAGCCTGGCCTGAGGCTCCGACGCCTCGATGAACTGCCCGATCTCGAGCTCTCCCTCGCCGAATCTCCCGTCCGCCGCCCAGGATTCAGCCAGATGCTCGAGGGACACTCCGAAGTCTGGTTGCATCTTCAAGGCGGCCCGGAACGATTCCCTGGCTTCCTCCTGACGCCCCGCTATCATCAGAATTTCGCCACGTGAGTCGAGTGGGTTGGGTTGGTCCGGTTCCAACTCGATGTAGCGCTGAACGAGAGAATCTGCGGCCGCGAAGTTTCCCTCGTGGGCCCGAAAATAGGCGAGTTGGTTGTATGTGTCTGCGTCGAACGGGTCAAATAGAATGGTCTCTTCGAGTAGCCGACCCCTCTCCGGACTACGCCCGTCATAGAGTCTTACCAGGGCGCTTCGCGCCTGCCTGTCATCGGGATACATGGCCACGAGGTCGGTCAGGATTCGCCGCGACTCCGCCGCATCACCGTGGATGATTTGTGCTAGCATGGCATCCAGAAGAAGGCGATCTCGTTCCGGAGCTTCATCACGGTACTTCTGCGCATTTTTCAGCGCCTGAATGCCGACGGAGATCTGCGCTCTGCCGAACGCGGCCGTGGCCAGCCGTATCTGGGCCAACGCGAAAGTGGAATCAAGAACGACGGCGCGCTGGAAACCCTCAAGGGCCTCGGCTTGATGGAACCGGCGCTCCGCCCGCAGGGCGAGCATGTACTCACGATACGCATCTTGATTCCGTGTCGTGAACGACGCGACGGAGGCCAATTCCGTCGGTTCGACGGTTTCCCCGGCGATTTGAGCCGAAAGGTCGGCCGCGATGCTGTCGATGAGGGCGAACACGTCGGCCCCCCGGACCCGAGTCGACGCCTCGATATCTCCCGTCTCCACATTAACGAGGTCGGCGGTCATAACGAGATCGCCTTTACGGCCCAGGATCGAACCGTCGATCATGAACCGCGCTCCTGCCATTCGCGTCAGCCGGGTTGCCAGTGCCTCCGGGATTTCAGTGGCGTCCTCATGGCCCTCCTGGCGCAGCAGGTCGTATAGGCGGTGACCTGATACGACACGAATCGAAGACAGTCCGGCAAGCCCGGTGGTCAGCAGCTCCGAGGCTCCTGTGCTCAGCCACTCCAGGCTCGGATCGGTCAGCCGATTCCGGAACGGCATTACGGCCACTGAGTGGCTCCCGAGGTCCACGACGGCTGACAGATTCCGATCGATTGCGGGCTCAGCTGTTCCGATCCGGTAGGTTCCGATTCCCGCCATGACCAACAGCAAGCCGAGCATCAAGGCTTCGCCCCGCTGCACTCGCTGATGGCCCTTTTCGCCATGGTACCAGCCGATCACACCGACGGCAGGGAGCCCGAGAATGATCAAGAAGAGGGTGACGTCGATGACCCTGCGCGACAGGTCATAATTGTCGACGGCGAATTCGGCTACTTGCGCCAGGCCCCATCCTACGCCCAGGTAGAGCAGGAGTATCTGAACCAGCTTCCGCTGGCGTAGTTGCTGGAAGACCGTTCCCGTTGGCTGGTTCATGATGCAGAAAAAGATCGACGCCGTCGGCTTCCGTGGCAAGGAATGATACCTGGCAGACTAATCGCCACTCATCTCCGCGAAGATCACGACGTTGCCGCCCGGTTCGCGGACAGCCACCTCGATGGCTCCGTAGAACGTCGTGCGCCGTGGGCTGACAATGTCTGCCCCATCGAGCGCCAACTCGACGGCATCGATGTCATCTACTTCAATGAATAGCATGGTCCCGCCCAACGGCATGTCGGCCAGTTGGGGAAGATCATTCTCAATGCCGGCCCTCGTCTGGTACATGATCTCGACAGATCCCTTGGCCAGGGCAACGAATCCAAGTCCCGTCTCGCCAGGTACGGCAAGTGTTCGCTCGAAGCCGAGTCGATCCTCCCAAAATGAGAGCACCGGCTCGATGGAATCCACGACTAATACGGGAGTAAGCTTCCTCATTTCGATCTCTGACTCGGGCGCAAAGGTTGCCGTCGCGACGAGCAACGGCAGCAATCCAATGGCAAAAGCGAAAGTGCGCATCTGTCCTCCATGCCGGGGTTCAGACCTTCAGTGGCACTCAGTTTCTCAAACGGTGGATCCGTGACACTTCTTAAACTTCTTGCCACTGCCACACGGGCACGGATCGTTCCGGCCGACTCTGGCAAAGGCGGGATCGTAGGCAGCGACCGGGCCGCTGGCTGTCCCTGCGGCCGGCACAGCCGATCCCTGCGCGGTGGCCGCAATACCGGTCGGGCTTGCCTCGGGACGGGCAGCCTGGTCCGCGATGGGTCCACCTGCCGCATAAGCGCCTCTCACGCCCGTGCTCGGCGCATCCGACGGGCCACTTATCCGTGTGACGCGCTGTGCCCGCATGGCCCGTGGCTGTTCCAACTGAGCGCGGAACAGCCGATTGGCTATCGTACGCCGCATGTCGCTCATCAAGCCCACGAACGCTTCGAAGGCCTCCCCCTTGTACTCGACCAACGGGTCGCGTTGTCCATACGCACGATAGCGAATCGAGTCTCGAAGAAGATCGAGGTCGTACAGATGGTCCTTCCACTTTCCATCAATCACTGAAAGCGCGATGAAGCTGAGGATCTGCTCCCATGCCTCCCCGAAGGATTTCAGTTTCGCATGGTAGGCGTCGTTGATGAATCCGATCAGGGCAGTCTCGAGCTCCTCCGTCGTCGCCCACGGATAATCGATGGGATCGAGATCTGAAACGTCCAGAATCGTGGGGAGGAGGAAGTAATTAAGCAGGATCTTTTCTCGCAGGGCGTCAAGGTCCCAGTCGTCGGACAAGCTTCCAGCAGCAATGATCTGCTCAAAATCGCTCCCCACGGACGCTTCGATCATCTCCCAGACTTCGCCCTTCAAATCTTCCCCGCCTTCCAACGCAAACAGGCGCAGATCGTAGACGACTTCACGCTGCTGATTCATAACGTCGTCATATTCAAGCAGGCGTTTACGAGCTTGGAAATTCTGCAATTCGACCCGGCGCTGGGCCTTTTCGATGGCCTTGGTCATCCACGGATGAGTGATGACCTCTCCTTCTTCGGCACCCAGCTTGTCCATTACACGCGCCACCCTGTCCGTAGCGAACAGCCGCATCAAATCATCTTCAAGGGACATAAAAAATTTGCTCGCCCCGGGGTCGCCCTGTCGACCCGATCGACCTCGAAGCTGACGATCGATCCGCCGTGACTCGTGGCGCTCCGTCCCCAGGATCTGCAGGCCGCAGGGTGTGTCAGCATAGCAGCCGAGTGTGTTGACCTGATCCTGACTGAGATCGGCCTCCTCGTCCAATTGGCCGAATGCAGCAATGCTCGACTGAATCCCGCAAATCGTGCATTTCACGACGCCGGCACCGAGTTTGATGTCCGTACCGCGACCGGCCATGTTCGTGGCAATCGTGATCGCGCCAGGCTGGCCGGCCTGCGCCACGATGTCCGCCTCTCGCTCATGCTGCTTCGCGTTGAGGATCTCATGGGTCAGGCCTCGGCGCTTCAACATCCGGGACACGATTTCCGACACGTCGACGCTGGTCGTGCCAACCAGAATCGGCAGCCCACGGCTATGCAATCGTTCGATTTCGTCGAGCAAGGCCGCGTATTTCTCTCTCTTCGTTCGGTACAGCAGATCGTCTTCATCGATTCGGCGAATTGGCCGGTTGGTTGGAATCACCACCACGTCCAGGCCATAGATCTCGTGGAACTCGGTCTCCTCGGTTTCCGCCGTGCCCGTCATGCCAGACAGCTTGTCATACATGCGGAAGAAGTTCTGAATCGTGATCGTAGCGAGGGTCTGAGTCTCCCCTCGCACACTGACGTTTTCCTTCGCCTCGACCGCTTGATGCAGACCGTCGCTCCAGCGGCGACCGGTCATTTTGCGCCCGGTGAATTCGTCGACGATCAGGACTTCGCCCCCTTCGACGACATACTCGACGTCCCGCTCATACAAGGCATGCGCTTTGACGAGCTGATGGATGATGTGAATCCGCTCCGACTTCTCCGCGTACTCCCTTTCGAGATTCTGGACATGATCTCGTTTTTCGTCGGCCGACAACACGTCGTCATCATCGATCTTCTTGACGGCCTCAGAGATATCAGGGACGACGAACGCCTCGGGATCCCCGGGACTCAGCACATCCAGGCCCTGGTCACTGAGTTGGATCGTGTGACCCTTTTCATCGGTCGTGTACAGGAGTTCCTCATCCACCTCGGCAAGCGATTTATCTCGTATCAGTACGCCTTCTGTCTTCAGAAGCAGCTGCTTGACGCCCGTCTCATTCAGCAGTTTCAGCAGGCGCTTGTTTCTTGGTCCGCCACGCTGCGCGGCCAGCAGGTTCTTGCCAACCGTGAACTCGCCCGTGTCCTCGTCCTCCTGCTCCAGTTTTCGCCAGCCCTCCTCGGCGGCCGCCACCAACTCGTTGACGATATTGCGCTGTTTGCGCACCAGCGAGGCGACCTGGGCGTTGTACTTCTTGTAGGCCTGCTGGTCGTCTGCCGTGCCCACCGGACCGCTGATGATCAGAGGTGTACGCGCTTCGTCGATCAAAACCGAGTCGACTTCGTCGATGATCGCGTACGGGTGCGGCCGTTGAACTCGATCCTCAAGCCGCACGACCATGTTGTCGCGCAGGTAATCAAATCCGTATTCGTTGTTCGTTCCGTAGGTGATATCACACAGATAAGCCGCACGACGCTCCGGCGTGCCAGGCTGCGTGTCGTCGAGGCAGCCGACAGTAAGGCCGAGGTATTCATACACCGTTCCCATCCACTGGGAGTCCCGGCGGGCCAGGTAATTGTTGACCGTAACGAGGTGGGCGCCTTTGCCGGCTAATGAATTCAGGTACAGGGGCAGCGTGGCGACCAGCGTCTTCCCTTCGCCCGTTGCCATCTCGGCGATATTGCCCTGGTGCAGAACAATTCCGCCGATCAGCTGCACGTCGTATGGTACCATCTCCCATCGCATGCGGTTTCCCGTAACCTCGATCTCCGCATCCAACAGGCGACGGCAGGCCTCTCGGACTACTGCGAAAGCCTCGGGCAAGACTTCGTCGAGCACTTCGTCGGTGGCCGTACGGAGCTCATCCTCTGCTTCCGCCATGCGCTGAGTGAGCCGTTCCCGGTCCGCCGGCTCTTCCGTGTGTCGCCGCTCTTCCCGGAGCTCCGCTACCTCCGTTTCGATCGCCTCGGTCCGCTCATGGATTCGGGCTTTGAAGATCTCCGTATGGCCCTTCAGCTCTTCCTCGCTGACCGACACGAGTGCCTGTTCATGCTTCAGAATCGCGTTGACGATCGGCTGCAGCTTTTTCATTTCGCGATCGAAGCGAGTGCCCATGACCGCGTTGATAATTCCCTTCAGCATACCCGTCTATGTCCTGTCAAATGTTCTGCGGCCGATTCCACCTCGGCGCGGATCGAGTCAGGCACCAGATAGCGAATCGACTGGCCGGCCATCAGCCGCCGTCTGATACGCTCCCCCGACACATCGACCCGCGTTACATTCACCGGCACGAACGGAAACCTTGGATCAGGCCGGACGATGTCTTCGCCCCGCCGCATCACCGCCAGTCTCGCCAGCTCCAGGATGCGCTCCGGTCGATGCCAGGTCTCGAAGATCGCGTACTGATCCGATCCTATGATAAGCCACAAGTCGGTGGCTCCCGTCTGTTCCTTTATCAGGCCAAGAGTATCCACCGTATACGAAATCTGGTCGTTCCGGTACTCGATATCGCTCACTTCGATGCACTCGTCTTCCGCAAACGCACGTCGCACGAAAGCGAGACGCACCTCAGACGAGAAAGTGGTGCCCCTGTGCGGGGGTCGAGCTGCCGGTACGACGATGAGTCGCTCAAGCTCGAGCTGTTCGCACACGTCCAGTGCCACTACGCGATGCCCGATGTGCGGAGGGTCGAATGCGCCGCCGAACACTCCAACCGGCCCGCTACAGCTCATTCGCCCGAAGCGTCCGTCGGCTCACTGTCGAAGGTCTGTGCCTCCGGACTGTCCGGATATCGGGCCAGTAGCTGATCCCTGACCGCATCCGCTTCGGCACGAAAGCCTACCTGCGAATAGCTGTCATGGAGCATGTAAAGCACGTTCGGGATCACATCGGCCTCCGGAAACTCCTGAACGAGCGACTCGAAGTAGATGATTGAGGACTCGTACAGCTTCAGCCCGTAATACCAGGCGCCAACGCGGGCCTGCTTTGCCGCCAGCTTTTGACGGGCCTCGCGGATCATCGATCGGGCCTCAGTTCCTAATTCGCTTCGTGGAAAAAACTCGACGAGGCGTGTGCAGGCGTCGATGGTCCGCTGCGTGTATTCCTGGTCTCGGGCCACTGACGGAGACAACTCCCAGTACGCTCGACACATTCCAAACTGAGCATCGTCTGCTACCAAGCTATTCGGTCTACTGGTAGCCAACATACGAAATTCGTTCGCTGCAAGCAGATGTTGGTTCGTCCGGAGATATGCCTCCGCCAACAGGAATCGAGCACTGTCTGCCGTTGCGTGCAGGGGCTCACGAAACAGCAGGTCACGGAAGCCGCGAATCGCATCTACGTACTTTCCGTCATCAAACCTGTCCGTGGACCAGCGATATCTCTCCGTCGGAGTCGCGTCCGTTGGCGGAAGCGCAATGCTGCAACCCAGTGGCAGTGCGACAGCCAGGAGCACCGCCAGATGTGAGAAGCTGGCAAACAGGGAATTTCTGGATGGTGATTGGGTCACGAGTTCTTATGGTTTCCCGTAGCGGATTTCGCGGATTCTTTCCTGTGCCACCCGGACCAACGGCCCTGTGAGAGCCGGGTTCAGGTCCAGGACCATCTGATAGTCCAACTGTGCAGCATCAAGGTTTCCGACCCGACGCAAGATTTCTCCTCGTGAAAAATGTGCCCGGTCGAGTAATGTTCGTGGAACCCCTTGACCGATCAGGAGGTCCAGCCTCTTTAGGGCCGACGCCGATTTTCCCGCCACACGGTCCTGTTCCGCAACTTCGAATAGACACTGCCCATACTGCCAGCGTGAAGCAGACCCGGCTCCGCGACGAGCGGCAGGACTCTTCAGAAATCGCTCGAAATACACAAGCCCTTCGCGGCATCCGCCGCTCTCCTGAAACGCGCGTGCGGTGGCAAGCCAGGTATCCGGTCCTGTTTCGCCGGATCCGAGAGCCGAAACATAGAGTGGCAATGCGCGACTGTAATCGCTGACCTTTACGTAATGCTCTGCCAGGGAAAGCTTCAGATCCAGGGGCAGATACGCAGTTCCCATCGGCTGTACCATCTCAAGCGCTCTGGCCATGTTGTCGGGCGACCCCCCGTCTCGGGCAACGCGAGCCGCTTCAGTCAGCTCGACAGCGACGGCGTCCCGGTACGTCGAATCCTGCTCCAACGTGCGACGGAAGTACTGTAATGCCGCCTCCACCTCACCCCTCCGGCCATAGGCGCTACCAAGACGAACCAGCACATGGGCATCTTCGCCAACTTGCCGCAATGCAAGCTTATACTCGGCAATCGCCTCATCAACCGAACCAGCGGCAAGCAGTCGGTCGCCACGTTCGGTAGCGCCGTCCGGACCACCCCTGCACCCGGCGATGACGATGACACCGAGCACTACGAACACCCGGGTTGCCCGGCGCAAAGCCGACAACGGATTCACCTGCTCAGCCGACGGTTTTGTCTGCCGGGGACGGAACCGGCCCCGGTCCTCGGCGAAACACACCATACTTGAGAATGCAGTAGATCGCGCGGAACCCATCCTTCCAGCCGATCTTCTTTCCCTCGGCATAGGTGCGTCCACTATACGAAACACCCACTTCGTATACCCTCCAACCACCGGCAGCAACTTTTGCGGTCAATTCGGGCTCGACCCCAAATCCCCGTTCCTCGATCACCAGACCATCCAGCACTTCCCGACGAAAACACTTGTAGCAGGTTTCCATATCAGAAAGGTTCAAATTGGTGACCATATTGGACAGCAAAGTGAGGAAACGGTTCCCTACGTAGTGCCAGAAATAGAGTACGCGATGCGGTTCGCCGCCCAGAAAACGGGATCCGAATACCACGTCTGCGCGGTCATCCAGAATCGGTTCGAGCAGCTTTCGATACTCGGCTGGATCGTACTCCATGTCCGCGTCCTGCACGATAACGAAATCTCCGGTCGCCGCGGCGAAACCAGATGCCAGGGCAGCTCCCTTACCGAGGTTGCGTTCGTGTACGATCACCCGATCAATGAGCCCCTCGGACTCGAGTCGTCGGAGAATCTCGAGGGAACCATCCGTGGATCCGTCGTCGACAGCCACCAATTCCGCCTTCAGTGTCGTACTGGCAACGCGGCGAACAATCCTGTCGAGCGTTTCCTGTTCGTTATACACCGGCATGACTACGGATAGTGTGCGAAGTCCTGCGGCCTCCTCAGTCATGGCTGATCTTCGGTCAATACGGGCGGGACACGCAGATCACCGCTGTCCCGCAAGCCGCTGAAATAAGCGGTCGCCTTCTCGAGACCCTCATGGAGTGGAACTTTTGCCTCCCAGCCAAGGATTTCCCTCGCACGTGTCACATCCGGCTGCCGCACCTTCGGGTCATCCGTCGGCAGCGGAACATATCGCACACCAGCTTCCGACCCCACGATCTCCAGAATTGATTCAGCGAGTTGGCCGATCGTGTACTCCGTTGGGTTCCCGATATTTACGGGATAAACTTCATCGCTCGCGAACAGGCGAAAGATGCCCTCGACCTCATCCGTCACATAGCAGAAGCTTCGCGATTGGCTACCGTCTCCATAAATTGTGAGCGCACTTCCGAGCAGCGCCTGAACGATGAAGTTAGAGACAACTCGACCGTCGCCAGGTCGCATTCGGGGTCCGTAGGTATTGAAGATGCGAACCACCCGCGTATCCAGGCCGTGATACCGGTGGTAGGCCATTGTCATCGCTTCGGCAAATCTCTTGGCCTCGTCATATACTCCCCTGGGACCGATCGGATTGACGTTTCCCCAATAGTCTTCGGTCTGCGGATGGATGAGAGGATCGCCGTACACCTCAGAAGTCGACGCGAGGAGAAATCGCGCGCCTTTCGCCATTGCCAGACCCAGCGCGTTATGCGTTCCCAGACTACCAACTTTCAAAGTCTGAATCGGCAGTTCGAGGTAGTCGACGGGACTCGCTGGAGACGCGAAGTGGAGCACACCGTCAAGCTCTCCCGGTATATCGATGTACTGCGTGACATCATGCTCGATGAACTCGAATCGTGACTCCGAGGAAAGGTGGTCGAGGTTTTCCAGCTTACCTGTAATCAGGTTGTCAACGCCGACGACCGAGTATCCGGCGGACAGGAAACGATCGGAAAGGTGAGATCCCAAGAATCCGGCCGCACCGGTGATCAGAATCCTCAACGCACCTGCTCCATGCCGATCGGGTAATACTCAAACCCGGCCTCACGCATGCGACTCGGCCGGAACAGATTCCGGCCATCAAACAGGATTGACTTCTGCAGGCCCGCTTCAACGCGACTCCATTCGGGACGGCGGTACTGTTGCCATTCCGTCATAATGATGAGGGCGTCGGCCCCCTCGCATGCCTCGTACTCGTCGGCCGCATATTCGACTCGATCTCCCAAATGCCACTCTCGGGCAACGTCGAACGCCACGGGGTCATGTACGACGACAGAGGCACCAGCGGCCAGCAAGTCTTCAATCAGAATGATGGACGCGGCCTCTCTCATGTCGTCAGTCTCAGGCTTGAAAGCAAGGCCCCATACCGCAAACCGACGACCAGTCAAGTCATGTCCGAAGCGAACCTGCACCTTCTCACCCATCAGTTTCTTCTGGCGCTCGTTTGACTCGTGCACCTGCCGCAGGATCGAGAGATCTATGCCGAGCTCTTCTCCAGTTCGGATGAGAGCTCGCACGTCCTTGGGAAAGCACGATCCGCCATATCCGGCCCCGGCATAAAGGAATGCCGGACCGATGCGTCCGTCGGATCCGATTCCCTTCCGAATCTGATTCACGTCTGCTCCAGTCACTTCGCATAGCAGAGCGATCTGATTCATGAAACTGATTCGCATGGCAAGCATCGCATTTGCAGCGTATTTCGTCAGCTCTGCTGAAGCGATATCCATGAAGATAAGTGGCTTGCCATTTCGGACGAATGGCTCGTACAACTCCTCGAGGACGGGCCGCGCAGCATCTGATTCGATTCCACAGACTACTCGATCAGGACGCATGAAATCATCGACGGCGGCGCCTTCCTTGAGGAATTCCGGGTTCGAGCACACATGAACAATGCCGTCGGATTGCTTCTCTATGACCGATCGAACCTTGGCCGCCGTACCTACCGGAACCGTGCTCTTCGTGATGACAACCAGTTCGTCCTGCATGTGCTTGCCGATGACTTCGGCCACTCCAAGCACGTGCTGCAGATCAGCCGCGCCGTCCTCGTCGGGAGGCGTACCGACGGCAATGAACACCACTCGAGCCGACTCGATCGCCGCTCCCACATCGGTGGTGAATTGCAAACGTCCCTCGGAGAGGTTGCGTGATATCAATCGATCCAGGCCCGGCTCGTAGATCGGCACTTCACCCGCGTTCAATCGCGATATTTTTTGAGCATCGATATCGGCGCATATGACTCGATTACCGGTCTCTGACAGGCAGGCGCCCACGACCAACCCTACATAACCGCTTCCGATGACCGTCACATTCATTGGCGGACACTTTCGCCGACAGTTTCCGCGGCGCTCTGCCGGCACTCGTATCGCCTGGCAACCCACCTGTATACTTCGCGAACCGAGGCCTCAATATCTCTCTTCGGAACCCAGCCCGTCTCATCGCGAAGACGCCCGGCATCACCACGAATCCTCGCGATCTCTCCGGGTCGACATCGAGACGGATCGGAGATGATCTCGGCTTTCACACCTGCCTCGTCGAGGATCCAGTCAAGAATCTGCCGAATCGCTATGGACCGACCGGTCGCCACGTTGTATGCGGCGGCAGGCTGCTCCAGTTCCATGACCATTCGGAACGCCTGGACTCCGTCACGGACATCCGTGAAGTCGCGCTCCACATCGAGATTCCCGACATGCAGGACCTGCTCTCGGGTCCGGCCACACACGATTTTGGCAACCTGCGTGCAAAAATCCGGTACCACGAAATGGGAAGCCTGCCCGGGTCCTACCAGATTGAAGCTCCTGACGACAAGCACTCGCAGATCCCGGGCCCGCCGGTATGTGTGGGCAGCCAATTCCTGCGCAGCCTTGGACAGACCATAGGCGGATACCGGCCGTAATCCCGTTTCCTCAGTAACCGGAACGTCCTCCCGGGCTGCGTCGCCATAGGAGTCTCCGGAGCCCATGACGAAAATTCGTGGATCGAACTCGGGAAATTCGTCTCGGACCGCTACCACGGCTTCGCAAAGGTTTACTGTGCCGCCGACGTTTACATCCACCGCCTGGGCGGCCTGGGCACGGGCAAGAGCTCCAGAGGCAAAACCAGCGAGGTGATAGATCTGGTCAGGACGCACAGCTGAGATGAGTCGGTATAGTGCGTCGTGATCGCGCACGTCTGCCGCTTTCCAGTCGGCGGCAGCCAACTGATCCAGGCTCAGCGTATCTCGCGTTGGCGGTAACGTCAGCGTGGAGGCAGCGACCTCGTGGCCAGTAGCCAGGAGTTCCTCGACAAGGTGCTCCCCTACGAACCCGTCGGCGCCGGTTACGAGGACTTTCATGCTCGACCCCTCCGCAGGTGTAGACGTGACCAGTACGACAAAAGCTCCGCCACATGGCAGAGCCTTCCGGGACACCGATCAGCCCGGGAGTTATCCCGAACTTGCTTGCTTGATGTCAGGGTGCCTTGGTTACTTTGCCCGCTTTGATGCAACGCGTGCATACGCGAACCTTCACACGTCGCCCATCTTCCAGAATTCGAACCGGCTGGAGGTTGGGCATGAAACGCCGTTTCACTCGGTTGTTCGCGTTACTGACGCGATTCCCCGTAGTGGGTCCTTTATTACATATGTAGCAGAAATTTGCCATTTTGCCGTAGTGATCAGTTAAACGTGAGTGAGTCGGCAAGCACAAAACTCATTGTCTGTGGGATCAAAGCCGAATTTTCCGCATCCACGGCCGACTGATTGACCCACTCCGCCCTGATGGAGTCGTTGAGCGTATACGCCCGGCCATACGCCGTTACCCGGTCCCCCGGAATTACCATCGTGCCGCGCTGGATGAGGTCCGGGCCAAGCAGAATGGGATAGCTGTTCGTGCCGTCCAGATCGACTGCAACTGCACCGCGTCCGAGTCTCACCACTACTCCCAGGTCACGGAGCACGCCCGTCTGCCCCACAATGCTACCGGGCTCGGCTGCCATTTGACCGGGAATGAACTCTACCAACTCGCCCGTCGCTTCATCCTCCGTAACCGCCTGAATCTCTCGCTTGTAATTCACGGACTGCACATTCAACCAGTAAAAAAAACCAACGATCGCAAGTGCCGCCACGACCATGAGCCACGGCGATGCTCCCCTGGAACCGGACATCGGTGTCTGCCTTTCCCGGCCGGCGGCCGCAGGATTATCCGTGTGCTCGGTCCGTCAGTTCGATGATGGCCAATTCGGCGCCATCGCCCTTACGGGTCCCCAGCTTCAGAATACGTGTATATCCCCCCGGCCGCTCCCTGAATCGCGGACCGATCTCATCAAACAGTTTTTGAAGCGCAGCCCGATCTTCAATCATTCTGCGAGCCTGACGGCGACTGTGTACATCGTCCGTGCGCCCAAGAGTGATGAGCTTTTCCACCACCGGACGCAATTCCTTGGCTTTCGCCTCAGTGGTGCGAATTCGCTCGTGGACGATCAGGCTCGTGGCCATATTCCGCAGCATGGCCTTTCGATGGCTGGACGTTCGACTTAGCGCCCGCCCCTTCTTCCTATGCCTCATCAGACCCCTCTGAAGCGCCTTCATCGTCGTCCAGCACCCACAGCTTACCGTCCTCATCCCGCTCGATGCGCATGGCAAATCGCAGTCCGTTGAGGGCAACGACTTCCGCAACTTCCTCCAGCGATTTCTCGCCGAAGCTCGGAACGTTCAGCACCTCGTCGCGAGTCATGGTCACGACATCAAACAGAGTGCGAACGTCGGCTTTGTCAAGATTATTGCGCGAGCGAATCGAAATGCCATCGAACTCTGACAACTCGGTGTCGAGCAACTCGCACAGCTCGGCAGACACAGGACGCCTACCGCCAATCAGGACAGCCTGGGTCATGGGCTCACCGTCGTTACCGCCGGAACCGAAGCTCAACAGATAGCCGAGATGTGTCTGGCCGAGTTCAGCAGCGTATGCGAGTGCATCTCCCGGTTCAATCGAACCGTCAGTCTCAACCTGAATTGTCAGTCGATCGAAATCTGTCCGTTGACCGACTCTCGTCTCCTCAACCATGAAATTCGCCCGCAGCACTGGATTGTAGATGGAATCGATCCGGATGAGATCTACCGGAAGATCCTCCGGCTTCTCGTGCATTTCTGCAACGACGAACCCGCGACCACGGTTTACCCAGAAATCTACATGCAGCGGACGGTTATCCGGCAGATCTTCCTGCAACGTGAACACAATCTGCTCCGGATTGACAATCGTCACGCCGGATACGGATCCGATCGACGACGCCCGGATGGTGCCGGCTTCAGTCACCGAGAGCTGCAACTGCGCTTCATCCACACCTGGATCCATCACGATGACGAGGCTCTTCAAATTCTGAATGATTCGGTGCACGTCCTCGACGACGCCATGAATCGTCTGGTGCTCATGCTGCACGCCGTCTGCCCGAAACGCCCAGATCGCGGACCCCGGCAGCGACGACAGCAGCAGTCGGCGCATGGAGTTGCCCACGGTGTGACCGAAACCACGCTCGAGGGGCTGGAGTACATACTCGGCCCGCCGCCCATCAGCCGAACGGTCCGATTCTTCAACGGTGCTCGGAAGCACCAATCCCGTCAAATCTAGCATCTTTTTTCGCTTGGCTCGCTTATTTGCTGTAAAGCTCGACGATCAACTGCTCCTGAACGGCGAGCGGGATATCAGCCCGGGTCGGACGCTCCAGAACCCGGCCCGTCATGTTCTCATAGTCGACACCCAGCCACGAAAGGGTGTCCTTGCCCTTACGGTACTCGACGGCTTCCCGCACCAACGGCATTCCCTGCGCTTTGGGCGAGACGGAAATCTCCTGGCCTGCATCCACCATATAGCTGGGTATATCGACCGTGGCGCCGTTGACCCGGACGTGGCGATGCCTGACAAGCTGGCGGGCAGACTTCCGAGATGAGGTAAAGCCCATCCGGTAGACTAAATTGTCCAAGCGCGATTCGAGCGAAATCAACAGGTTATCGCCCGTGATTCCCTTCACGCGAACCGCCTTCTGAAACAGCGACCTGAACTGTTTCTCGCCGACCCCATAAATGCGCTTGACCTTCTGTTTCTCTCGAAGCTGCAGAGCGTACTCGGAGGATCGACGCCTGCGCCGGCTGTTTCCATGCATCCCTGGTGGATAGGCCTTGCGTTCGATCGCGCATTTTTCCGTAAAGCAGCGCTTTCCCTTCAGAAACAGCTTCTCGCCTTCCCGTCGACACAGCCTGCAGACGGGTCCCGTATAACGTGCCATTTAGTCTCAAATCTCCTGTGGGTACACCTTGGCCGCCTAAACGCGGCGCTTTTTCGGCGGTCGACACCCGTTATGCGGGATTGGGGTTACATCGCGAATGGATCGGACCGTCAAACCGGCACTCTGGAGCGCCTGGATTGCCGATTCCCGCCCCGAACCCGGCCCCTGTACCCGAACGTGCACACGGCGCATACCGGCCGAAAATGCCTGCCGGCCAGCACTCTCCGCGGCGATCGTGGCCGCGAACGGAGTCGATTTTTTTGATCCTTTGAACCCAGCAGTACCGGCACTCGCCCACGCGACAGTACCACCCGCCATGTCGGTCATCGTAATGATCGTATTGTTGAACGTGGCCTTGATGTGGGCCATGCCCTCGGAGTCGACGACTTTCTTGCGACGTCCGCTTCTCGGCTTCGCCATCCTGGTTTCGCTTCTCTACTTCCTCGGTGCCCTCTTCTTACCCGCGACGGCGCGCCTCGGACCTTTGCGAGTTCGCGCGTTCGTATGTGTTCGTTGCCCGCGTACGGGCAGACCCCGACGGTGTCTCAGACCGCGATAGCAGCCTATGTCCATCAGGCGTTTGATGTTCATCGATATCTCGGTACGAAGGGTACCCTCGACCTGGTATCGATTTTCGATAACCCGACGGAGCTTATTGACCTCTTCGTCCGTCAGATCCTGTACACGGATGTCCGGATCAACGGCCGTGTCGGCAAGGATCGCCCGGGCCGATGAGCGGCCGATTCCGAAAATGTATGTC
>Ga0209988_10000744_pt1 | contig 20567 bp, 15 predicted proteins | sample N075metaG_FD_183115 | JGI IMG/M metagenome (GOLD analysis project Ga0209988, IMG submission 183115) | Deep subsurface microbial communities from Kermadec Trench to uncover new lineages of life (NeLLi) - N075 metaG (SPAdes) (version 2) | ecosystem: Environmental > Aquatic > Marine > Ocean trench... | reverse complement strand
CGGCGTTGAAAGCCTGGTTGAGCATCGGGCCTCTGTAGAGGGTCCGCTGAGTCAGGTGCCGCCGAACCTGTTGCGACTTTCAGTAGGGATTGAGGACGTTGACGATCTGATCGCTGATATTGAGCAAGCTCTTGCAGCCATTTGAACTATTCTGACGTTTGAAACGGGGTGCAATGATTTATGATGGAATTGTCTAAAAAAATTAGCCCGAAGGCGTTTCGTCGAGCGTCTTGCTATACACTCCGGGCCTGACAATCCTCGGCGCGGCGCCTTCGGACTAGATTTCTCGGGGTTTTGGATAACTTTCTCCGAATTTCAAACAGCTAAACTTACACCTCCACCTCCACTGGTAATGTCATGAGTCATAAGCCGTCCGTGTTGATTGTGGGTATCGGAGAAGTGGGTCGCTACATCCTTGAGTTTCTTGCTCGGGATAATACTAAAATCAATATCGTAGCTGCTGACCTTCATCTTCCAGATGTTGAGGCTAAGATTAATAATGCGATATTGGGTGCTGCATTTCAAAGTCGCTACCCAGATGTGAAAGCGCTTGAAATCGACCTTTTCGACCTCGAACGAACCGCTGATATACTGAATGAGCTGCAACCGGATGTGGTCATAAATTGTGCAGTGCTCCAGACTTGGCATGTTATCAGGCGTTTACCTGAAAATGTCTACAGTAGGTTGAGTTCGGCGGGCCTTGGGGCATGGCTGCCGGTTCAGCTTACGCTTGCGATGAAACTTGCCCAGGCTATCAAACTCTCGGGAATTTCTGCGCATTACATAAATACCTCACTTTCTGATTTGACCAATCCGGTGCTGGATGCAATGGGAATTCCTCCCACCATAGGAATTGGTAATATTGCTTTAATCGAATCTGCTGTTAGAACCTTGGTTGCCAGAATCTTAGAAATCCCAGGAACGAAGGTTGTTCTTAAAATGGTTGCTCATCATGTGCATTGGGTTACCTGGCGGGAGGCCGGTTATCGGGAGGGCGCGCCATTTTACATGAAGATTTTTGCAAGCGGCCAAGACGTCACCGATCGCTTTGACACACTGGACTTAATGAAAAAGGCAATTCTTCTTTATCCAAGCGGCACCTATTTTTCGGCAGTAAGCGCTTCTTCGGCAATACAAAATCTTGGCGCACTTCTTTCAAAAGAGGCTGTCAGCATACACTCGCCCGGACCAAATGGGTTACCGGGAGGCTACCCGGTCATCCTCAGTAGAGAAGGCGCGCGAGTTGACTTGCCGGCAGACATTAGCCTTGATGAAGCCATCAACATAAACAAGGAAGCACAAACCTATGACGGTATTAAAGAGATTGATGCGGGTGCACGTGTACATTTTATGCCGTACACAATTGACATAATGAAGGAGGTTTTGAATTTTGACTGCATCTCTTTCACCCCTGAGGAATGGATGAGTTAGCCAAGGAACAGATATATCGCTTTCAGGAGTTGGAACGACGCTGTGGAGGATGATTGTTGGAACGAAAAGAAGAGCTGATATCTGAACTCGATCTTGTTGTGTTCGATATGGCAGGAACGACGGTGCGGGCATCGGATCAGGTGCCTGCTGCCTTTCAGGAAGCCTTTGAGCAAGTCGGCGTGACATTATCTGACGGAGAAATTCAGTCTGTCCGGGGCAGGTCGAAACGTGAAGCAATCTCAGAACTGTTGACCCGCCATCTCAATGCAGAAGACGAACGGCGGCTCGGAAGGGGAGTATACAGCGACTTGCAGCGCATTCTGATAGAGCGTTACAAGGAGCATGGGGTTGAACCAGTTGACGGGGCCGACGAAACGTTCGCGTGGTTAAAGACCCAAAATGTGAAGGTCGCGTTAAGCACAGGATTTGACCGAACCGTCGCAGACCTGCTGATACAAATGATTGGGTGGGACAAATCAATGGAGGTGGTCGTATGTAACGAAGATGTGGCTCGGGGACGGCCGGCACCCTATCTGATCTTTCGGGCAATGGAACGGACGGGCTGCGAGTGTATCCATCGTGTGGCGGCTGTTGGCGATACAGTTTCTGATTTGCAAGCTGCTTTTAACGCCGGCGTTGGGTGGAACATTGGCGTGTTATCGGGCGCTCATTCCGAAACCCAACTTAAATCCTGTCCCCATAGCGAGATTATCGCTAGCGTTAAAGAACTGCCGTCTGTGTTCAAATAATAGACGAATGGTGGCAATGACGCCTCATCTAAAGCTCTCGAGTGACTTGGTTTTGTAACAAAATGGTGGCCTTTACTTACGGCAAACCCTCATTAATTTATAAAATTAAACCAGTCCTTCTAAGTAGATAAAGGTTTCTTTTGTGGGTGGCTATCGGGCGGAATAGAAACCGGACAGGGTCTCTCGAATCTTTTCAATCTCTTCCAAAATCTCCGGGTTTGCCAGGGCGTTGCGATTCTTTACGACTTTACCGGCTAACACAGCTTTAACGCTGAGTTCAACGGTCTTGCCACTCCTCGTGACCGGCACTCCTGAAATTTGAAAAATATACTTTGGAACATGTCGTGGCGATTGTTTTTCACGAATAATTTGCCTGATTCTTTTCTCCAGTTCATCGTGAAGAATGTTACCAACCTGTGGAACCACAAACAAGACAATAACTTCATCAAGCTCTCCGGGCGGTGTCCAGGTAACAACAACAGATCCGCTGATTTCTGAAAAATGATCAAGTGCAGAGTAAATTTCAGCGCTGCCGATTCGCACCCCACCCGGGTTTAAAGTAGCGTCACTGCGTCCGCAAACGATAACGCCGCCGTTTTGGGTAAATTCGACAAAATCGCCGTGGCGCCAAAGCCCGGGGTAGGCGTCGAAATAGGCGCTTTTGTATTTGACGCCATCGGGATCGTTCAAAAAATAAATCGGCATTGACGGCATTGGTTGACGGCAAACAAGTTCACCCGGCTCACCAAAAACAGGTTCGCCGTGTTCGTTTAATGCTGCTACGTCTACACCTAAACCCCTGCACTGAATTTCACCAGCACGAACGGGCAAATTTGGATTTCCCAGAATAAAGCAAGAGACAATATCCGTGCCCCCGGAAATTCCAGCCAGATGAACGTCTTTTTTTACGGTTTCGTAAATCCAGCGAAATCCTTTTTTCGATAGGGGAGAGCCGGTGTAAAGAATTGTGGAAAGCTCGGAAAGTTCGCCGAGCTCCCTCTGCTCAATTTTGGGTTGGCTTTTCATGCAGCTTTCTATAAAACGGCCGCTGGTGCCGAAGTGAGTGATTTTTTGCTCATTTATATATCGCCATATAGAAGTTAAATCCGAATACCCCGGATTGCCGTCATAAAGACAGATTTTGGTACCAAGCGATAAAGCTGAAAGCTGCCAATTCCACATCATCCAGCCGCAGGTAGTAAAAAATAATAAACTATCTGTGCTGGTGAGATTCGTGTGAAGTTGAAGTTCTTTGCGGTGTTGCAACAGGCTTCCGCCGGCGCCGTGAACGATGCATTTCGGAACGCCGGTCGTTCCTGATGAAAACAGAATGTAGAGCGGATGATCGAAAGGGAGTTGGGTAAATTCTAATTGGGGTTCATCTTCTGCTTCAAGAAATTCCTGCCAGGATTTATCCCCGGGAAGGTTCGCTTTGCCAATCGGGTAAGGAATCGAAACAATGGTTTGGATGGAAGGGATTTTTTCTTTTAGTTGTTTGACGACATTGTCTGTTTTAAAAATTTTACCGCTGTATTGATAATGACTACTTGCAAAAATCAATTTTGGCTTGACTTGTTGAAAGCGGTCGCAAAGGGCATTTAAACCAAAATCCGGTGAAGCGCTGGTCCAAACAGCGCCGATGCTGGCACACGCCAGACAAGTGATGATTGCCTCCGGTACATTTGCAATGTAGCCGGCTACTGTGTCTCCTTTACGGATGCCGGCTTTTTTTAGACCTCTTGCGCACCGGGCGACTGATTTTTTCAGTTCTTCAAAGCTGATTTCACTGCGAAAGGCGTCGTTTTCAACGCAAAAAAGAATCGCCGCCCCTTTAAAGTTTCGAGCGAAAATGTTCTCGGCGAAATTTAGCTGCATGCCGGAAAACCACCTTGCACCCGGCATTTTGTGAGTATCCAGAACTTGCGTAGGGTCCTGGCTTAATTTGATGTCGGTAAATTCAACAAACGATTCCCAGAAATCTTCGAGATGATCAATGCTCCATTGGTGCAGTGAATCATAATTAGGCATGTCTGTTCCGGTCCTGGCGGTTAACCACCTGGTAAAAGCAGTCATGTTTGTAGATTTAATAAAATCTACTGAAGGTTTCCAGAGAATATGAGGCACTTAAAAGCCCTTCTGCTTAGGATCTTTGCATAAGAGGTTGTCATAAGATTTTATAAAAGGGATGTTTTAATGTCAAGAAAATACCAGTTTGATTAACTGGAAGAATTGTCGGTGTCTAAGAGGGGAGTTGTTCAGGAGTGTAAAAAGGTTTATCAGAGAGAGATTCATGGATAAGGCCTGCCTTTTTTCTTGAGCCTTATCCATGAATCTCTAGTGATGCCTAAGTATTTAGTCTCTTTGAAATGTGTCGTGCAAATTTAAAGATGCAATAGGACTACTAAGCACAGTAAAGCCCTTGGTCGTCTCGACGACCTGGCCGGTTGCTTCGTCAAGAATGCGGACAGTGAGATCGTACTCGCCGCCTAAGAATTGATCGACATTAAGCCTAATACTATGAGCGACTGTTGTGCCGGGTATTTTATTGACCTGCTGGAATTCGGTGGTTTTTTCAGCATTTTTGCTGAAAATTGAAAAATAAGCGGTGTAATTATAATTCAACTTTTCCGGTCGGTAAGTAAGGTTGTAAATTTCAAAATATACGTAAATATCGGCCGATCCATTTGCAAACTTCCGAACAGGGCATGGCTCGACATAGCGGCTGTTTTTTACGAATGGACGATCATCGTTACAAAGTTCAATTTTTTGGCTGAATTGAATGTCGCTAAGGTGGAGTGTGTTTTCTTTAAAATTGGTAGCGGTGAATACTTGGTCAATGTCTGAAGTCTTTTGAGTTTCGTGATCTGTCACTTGAACTTTGATTGAATATACTCCCGGCTCGAAAGTAAATGCAACCATTGAAAGCCTGGCTTTTTGTGTCGATTTGGTTTCATCGAATGTTTTAACATCAAATATATCGCGATTGGTGTAGGTTTCAACGACTTTATTGTTTTTATCTACAATTGATAATTCAATGTCATAGCCGCTTCTGAAGCGTTTTCTGTACTTAATGAATTGTAAGTCACTATAACTAATTTGAATATAGAATTCTGTATAAGTTAGATTTTCCACGCCTTGAAAATTTGTGTAATCTATGTAAAATCTTGGCCCTTCCCCAATTGCTTCATAGGGTGTAGCGGGTTGCATTGATTTTTTTGATGGCAGGGGTGTGGCAACTAAATTTGATACTAAAAGTGCTGTAGCGAGGAAGGCGAATGTTGCTCTCAAGGTGCTCTCCAAAGTTAGGAAATCTTAATACATGTTAAAACCGGTCTACTTTTGTTTATCGGTCGTAACATTTATTTTATGACACCCTAATTGAGAAAAATGATAAAAAAGATTTAATAATCGAAAAGTTAAAAGCGTTGAGGGGGTAAAAATACAGAAAATTTTACCAGGAAAGTAAAATCCCGTAAGGAGAAAAAATTATGGAAGGAGGATAATTTTTTTTGTTAAGACCGCGTTCTCTGATGAAAACCGGTAAAGATAGATCCCCGATGCGAGATTTTCCGGTGCAAATTGGACGTCGTGGTTGCCCGCAGCAAATGTCTTGTCGCTCAGAAAAGCAACTCTTTGGCCGCGCAGATTGAACAGCTCTATTTTTACTTGAGTAGGCCGTTTTAGTGAAAACGGCAAAGTAATTGTTGCTGTTGCAGCGGACTGGCTTGCGCTAAATGGATTTGGATAACTCTGGTAGAGTTGAAAATCTTCAGGGCCAAATTGATTGGGACCTGAGCTAATGGTGGTTATAGCAGTATTGTCAAAAATAAAAAGCAAATCATCGAGTTCGTCGATTCCTGTGATGTCGAGATCGCCGTCGCGGTCTCGATCGTGAAGCACTGCACAGGAGCCGGCGCTGGTTGCCGGGAGTGTCCTTGGGTTTACGAAGGTGCCCGTTCCATCATTTTCATAAAGAGTCCAGTCTGCTGAAGAAAAGTTGCTGGTAACAACATCCAGATCACCATCACCATCGATGTCTCCAACCGCGATGGCCAGGGGAAAGTCTCCTACATCATAAACTTCTGCCGGGCTGAAATTGCCATCGCCATTGCCGCGCAAAAGGGCGAATTGACTTTGCCGTGAATTTGCGGAAACTACATCGACATGACCATCATTGTCCATATCGCCGACCGCTATCATCCAGACAGAACCTTTGGCATCTGTTCTAGAAAATTCATTTAAGTTGCCATTGCCGTCTCCCAGTAAAACCACGATATCACGACTATTAAAACTACCAACAATAACATCTGTAAGCCCATCCTCATTGACATCCGCAGCAGCGCAGGCTGTTTCACCAGAAGCGGCGGTGTTCATGTTTGTACTTTGGGCAAACGTCCCATCGCCATTATTCAGCAAAATTGAAATGTTGCTGCTTGCGCGGTTGGCAGTGACGATGTCAGGCGAGCCGTCTCCGTTTAAATCCAAAACGCAGAGGCCGCGAGTGCCGTTTCCAACAGGATAGTGTGTCGGCAGCCCGAGTGCGCCGGTGCCGTCTCCGAAAAACAGACTAACGGAATTTCCTGAAATATTTCCACAGACGAAGTCAAGAAATCCGTCGCCATTAAAATCTGCGCCTTCGTTTGTACTTGGGGTTGAATTATTTGGAAGCGAGTACGTATCGAAATCTAAATAACCGCCGCCGCCGTCGTTTATAAAAACCCGCACATCGCTGACGTTCTCGTTTGGAACCACAAAGTCATGATACCCATCGCCGTTCAAATCACCGGCGTAAGCTCCGTAAGTACGAATCATGGCCTCGCCACCTTTCCGGACATTTATCAGGTCAATTCTTTCGAAATCGAAAGAACCCCTTTCAACTGACGTCCAGAAATTCCAGGCGTGGCTCGTGGATAACTTTTCACCGGATTGACTTGAAATAGCTTTTGATAATCCAACGGTGACCCATTCCCCAACCGAAAAAGATTTAGCGGGGATAAAACGAATTTGTTGATTGTTATTTAGAAATGAGAAGGTGCCCGGACAAACGCCCGTCCACCTGCCAAATACGGAAAATGACCGGTTGTCCACCGTCGCAGGCGCGATGGGTTGATTAAAGTTTACGGTGATTTCCGGTTTGCCTGCAGCTGTTAAGCTTTGAGGCGTGGGTGCAAAACTAGTGATGTTGAGGCTCTGGGGAAGCGCGGGTGAATTTAGCCAGAATATTGAGAGTGCAATTGATATTTTGACGATTTGTATTAATTCCATAGCCATCTCGATCTTAAGTGAGCTTAAACAGGTTTACTAAAGGTAGGTAGAATCGGTCAGTAACACAACTTTACAAAATACACTATTCGAGTATCCTTTATTCCTTAGGAGTCTGGTTGCGGGCTTCAAAGATTTGAAGAGTTTTTCCATAAAGGCACTCCTTAGCTAATTAAGTACCTAAGACATGATGAAATCTTGCTCTTAAGCAGGTGTTTTATGACTCAACTCTATGACTCAACTGTATGGTTTAATCAATTAAACAAAAATGCTCGAAAAATCAAACTTATTTTAAGCCAACAAGGTTCTGGTTAGCAAATCGATAATGAAACTTATGAATCGTTTGCTCAATTATTGTGCCACCCGATCCTGATTATTTCGTAACTGTCTTATTTATTTTGACTTATGGTAGTCCGGTATTTGACTGAGTTTACCGTGACTGTACCACTCAGTACAGTTTCCTGTGTCCATTTTGGTACAAAGCTGTCTCTTATGATTTGCTAAAAATGCTTAAAATATTGAATCTATTGAGTCTGATTGAATTAGAGAAGTTCGAGGCTAAATGTCAGTTTTCTGAAACATTTCAAACGGAGCTGGAGAAAATCTGTACTAACAATAGCGTTTGACTTTTAGCTAAAAAGTTCTTACATAAATCAGACTACCAAACTCAGAAAGGGGAGGGAGCTCATGGACAAAACTAGAAATATGATTTATGTTTTATTAAGCAGTTTTTGCTTCTTCATTTTACTCTTGGTTAATTATGGTTGCACGGGTCCAAATAATTCAAACGAAAGAGAAAAAATTGAGCCGCAATATTTTCTATCGAGCGATAAAACTCATAACAAATTTAGCAGGAGCATTCCACCGGTTCTCAGGGTTCCGTCCGGTGCCGTTTTAGAGGTTGAAACGAAAGAAGCGACGGACGGCCAACTCACGATAAACTCAACATCCGAGGACATCCCAAATGTTCAATTTGATCCCATTCATCCATTAACGGGACCGGTTTATGTAGAGGGAGCCGAAACGGGTGATATCCTGGCTGTAACCCTGCATCGCTTCGAAATAGGGGATTGGGCCTGGTCGGGTGTTTTTCCCGGGTTTGGATTTCTGGCTGATGAATTCACAGAACCCTATCTCAAGACCTTTGCCATACCCAAAGGTGCGACGGAAGTAAAATTTACGGACAAAATTAGTATTCCGCTGAATCCCTTTCCTGGAGTAATGGGAGTGGCGCCGGCTACCGGGGAGATGCTTTCTACCATCCCACCGCGTGCGAACGGCGGGAATATGGACAATCCGCATTTCACTGAAGGAACCACGGTTTATTTCCCCGTGTTTGTAGAGGGCGCACTTTTTTCGATCGGCGATACGCATGCTGCGCAGGGTTTTGGTGAAGTATGCGGCACAGCCATTGAAGCTCCCATGAAGATCATCTATGAAGTTAATGTCATTAAGAATGGCAGGGCAATCAAGGAGCCGCAGTATGAAACTGAAGAATATTATGCCGTAACCGCGTTTGCCACAACGATCGATGAGGCCGCTAAAAAAGCCACCGGCTACATGATGGATTATCTGGTCGAAGAACATGGTTTGGAGCGAACTGAAGCCTATGTCCTTTGCTCGTTGGCAGGTAATTTGGAAATCGCAGAGGTTGTCGATGCACCCCATGTCTTGGTAAGTATGCATATGCCTAAGAAAGTTCTGGGAATTTAGCCTAAAGCGAGCGAGTTTTAGGCCTTGAAATGGAGAGTAAAATGTCAGCTGAAAAAGTCGCAATAAATGAGTTAAGTCAGCTAAAAGATGAAAATGACCGACTCAGGAAGTCAATTGAAGATTTATGGACGATAAACCAACTGGCTAGAATTATTAGCACCACCTTGCCGGTAAATCAAATTCTTGATAAAGTGGTTTCCGGATCAGTGAAGGCGATCGGCGCTGCACAGGGTGCAATTTCCTTGCTCGACGAAAAGAAAACAGATGACCCGTTCAAAACGCTCATTAGAAAAGTGAATGAAACAGACTTTACAAAAAAATATCGTCTGGATCAGGACCTGAGCGGGTGGATGATAAAGAACAGGAAAGCCCTATTAATAAATGATTTTAGCAAGAATACAACACTCAAAGGTGAACATTCGGCAATTAATAAAATTCATTCGATTCTAAGTGTACCGCTATTGTGCAAGGGTAACCTGATTGGTGTGCTCAGCTTATTTAATAAAAAGAACGATCGCGAGTTTTCAAAAAATGATCAACGGCTGCTTTCGATTATTGCGTCTCAGTCGGCTCAGGTCATTGAGAATGCCAGGTTATATGAGCAGGAGAAACAGTTGCGGCAATTCGAGCAGGAGCTGGAAATGGCTCAGTCAATTCAAAACCGGCTGCTTCCCAAAGAGAGTCCCGAAATCGCCGGAATTGATTTGGCCGGCATCAGCTACGCTGCAAAGGAAGTCGGCGGGGATTATTTTGATTTTATTGAGCTTGAAAATGGACGTTGGGGTATCGCTTTAGGGGATGTTTCCGGAAAGGGAATACCCGCAGCTCTGCTGATGGCGAACTTGCAAGCAACTTTGAGAAATCAGGCGCTCAACCACAGTTCTCTTGTTGAATGCATTGAGAAGGCCAATCAATTTCTATATTTAAACACAGAGTCTCATAAATTTGCCACGCTCTTTTTTGGCGTGCTTGATTCCAAGACCATGAATTTTAATTATATCAACGCCGGACACAATTTTCCATTTCATTTGCTGAAGGATGGGGAATTCCGACAGTTGGAAATTGGCGGCCTCGTGGTCGGCATTGCACCTGACAGTGCTTATAATGAAGGGAAAGTCCATTTGAGTTCGGGAGAAATAATTGTAATTTATTCAGATGGGGTCACCGAAGCTGAAGATGCGTCTGAGACCCAGTTTGGAGAGCAGCGGTTGCAGGGCATAATTAAGAAGAATAAGAATTTAAACGCTCAGAAAATAATGTCTGAGATTTATAAAGAGGTGAAAGAATTTCGGGGTGGTACGGAGCAAGATGATGATATTACCCTGATCGTTATGAAGGCGACCTGACCCATCTTTAGATTTTAATAAACCGCGACTGCTTTGAATGCAAGAATTTTAATTCCGGTCTTTGTTTGGAATTTGTTGTTCATGATAGGTTGTGAGGCCAAACCTCCCGCTGATATTGCTGACCCTGGCCAGCTTTTATTTCTGGGTTTTGTAAAAAAAGAAGTTAACTGCGCACGATGCCATGGGCAGAATGGCGCTGGCGGTCCAGAAGCCCCGGACATTCGAACAGTGTTTGCAAAGTATGACGAGGAAGTTGTGGTCGAAATTATCGAGGTTGGCAAAGGGGAGGGCCCCGACGCGATGCCGTCATTTGAAACGCAGCTAAATGAAGAAGAAGTCGATTTATTGCTAAAGTTTTTGAAGTCAATTCAGATAGAGCTTGAGCCCTAACTTTTTTTATCCTTTAACGTTTTGAAGAACCAGGTTTCCCCAATGCTCTCCTTTGTTTTTCCCTGTAACTGCTGTACGATTTTGTTTAGTAAAGCTTCCTTGTGCACCATTATTGAAATCGTTTTTGCACGAACATAAGACTCCGATAGATAAATAAAGCCTTCGTATTTGCTCTCCTTTTGCCCCCAGGAATTTTTTGCTTTGTAATATTTTGTGCCGTTTTGGTCATAGGCCATACCCGTGATATGCATCAGGTGGTCATCCGTTGAAGTGAAATTGTCAAATGCTTCCTGACGGAATTCTTGGGTTACCTCTATTTCTGGTTCTGGCACGTCGCATAATTCGTTGCGCTCTTCCTTCGTTCTCTCCTCCCACTCTTTAACAGGGAGAATGGCGACCCCTCTCTTTTGGCTAAATGAATTTTCACTGATGTCCCCATCCCAACCCAAGGAATAGCCATTTTGAATCGCGTGATCGATAACGGACATAAGTTCATCAAGTGGCACATTGAGGTATTTATTTAAAGACCAATTGTCAGGAACCTCCAAGCTGAATGTGGTATAAAAAGGATGATGGCTGTAGGAAGTAAGTTCAATATAGTCATCCGGATCAAACCCCAATTCTTCAGCAAAGCTTTTCGGGGTATAGGATTGACCGTTAAAGGAGAAACTTTCAGGAGCTTGACCGAGATAGGCATCCAAAATACCATCAATTGCTTTTGGCCAGACTTTACTCAGTCTGCGCCTTTTTTTACTAATGATGGCGTCTAAAGAAGCGTTAAGAACAGCATCCATCTCTTCGTTGTCGTATTGGGACTGGCCATCTGGTCTGCCGGCAAAAACGCTTTCCGGTACAATTCCATGCTTGCGAATCACGTACAAAACATCCCCGGAGAGACTTTGTGCACCAAACGACATATTGCCGTGCAGGCGGATGTATCTTTCGGATTTTCGAGGATAGGTTTTTCTGACTACGAACATTTCAGAGAGATTATGAGGCTCTTTTCCCATTCGCAGCAGCTCGGTTTCGACAAATGAGATTGTGGAGAAGCTCCAGCATGTATTGGTGTGGGCCTGATTTTTTACGGGGGTTGTTTTTATGTCTTTATCAGGGGATATTTTAAACCCGTCCTTGTTCATTCTTACCTCATAGAACTGACCTTGAGTCGAATAAAAAAAGCGTCCTTTCTCCCCGAGAACGCCGTGTAATTAAATCATACTGCAGCAGGACGACCTGGAGAATCTAAGCCGCTTTCCGGTCAAATATAAAAATATTTTGAAAATAATACAACAAAAAATTCCGATTCATTCGAAAAAAACTGTTTTAAATCAGGAAGAAATTAATCGCTGTCTTAGCAAAGGAGAGAATTTCTGAATTGAAAAAAAAGCGGCCCCGAAACTTGCCGGGGCCGCTATCCCAATCTACCCATCGTATTCATTCAGACTTTTCGCCAATCCTTTTCTACCTCTACAATTCGCTTGCGATGGCGTTTGGGCATCGATCTGAATTGCTATCAACCGCCGCCACCGCCAGGGGGTGGGGGTTTACTTTGTCCACGGCCCATGTGATCACCTCCTTTCAATCAATTTATTGGGTCATAATCTTTAAAGTCGATATTTTCTCTCTTGCAACTGCAATTTCTGCAATCCCTTCGTCCGCTTCAGACCAGATTTCCAGAACCTTCTTGTATGCTTGCTTCGCTTTCAGTTGCTCTCCCGCCTTTTCGTAAGTGCTCGCAATCCCAAAAGCAGCTTGCGCATTATTTGGATTGAATGCTAAGGCTGCATCATACTGTTGCATCGCTTCTGATAATTTTCCTGCCTGATCATAAGCTTTGCCCAGGGCAGTGAGATAAAAGGATCTGTCCAGCGGTTTTAGATCTAAAGCTTTCCTAAACGATGCGATAGCGCTATTGAATTTACGTTCATGCAGGTCAATTTCCCCTTGTAGATGATAGAGAAACCACCTGCCATCAAGTCCTCCTAATTTACGTACGGCAGATTCTAACGCTGAGATTTCATCATCAAGAGCTCTTTTATTGCCTAAGTGCAACTGGACTCTTGCCCTTATCCAATGGGCAAGAAGATTAGCTGAATCCATCTTTAACCCATGGTCGGCCAGCTCAAGTGCTTTCACAAAGTCACCTTTGAGGAAATAAACTCTTGCTTTATATCCTTGACCAATTGACTTTAATTTCTGGCTATACGCGTAGCGCATATCTTCGTCCAATGTCTCTAAAGCGCGAGAATATTGTCCCAAGGCAATATATATTTGAGCTAAAGAAGTTCTGGCACGCAGGAAATCAGGCTGGAGGGCTAAGACACGCTCATAGTTGGATATCGCCTCCTGATATTGACCAATGGACATCTGAATTTCGGCCTTGGTATCTAAAGGGTTGACGTCGGTTGGGTTTAATGAGATATATTTTTCAATAATCTGCAGAGCTTTTGGTTGTTCTCCCTTTTCCAAGTATGCATAAGCTAAGTCATTATAGACCCAGGTATGGGTTGAATCTAGTTGTAACGCCTTCTCCATCTCAGCGATGCCGGCCTCGAACCGCCTGAATTTTTTCCATTGAACCCAACCATAACTAAAATGATAACCTGCCTCAAATGGTTTGATATGTAGTAGTTGTTCCAGGTAGGTCGCATAATCTTTCCAGCGGCCATCGTAATTCGCCATATCGAGAAGATACACCAGTCTCCTCTCTTTGGAGAGCCTGGTGATATATGGCTTACCGTCGGTCAACACTTTTTTCGCCTCAGCAGAATCTCCCCTTTCATCCAGGGAATAAGCCAGCAAGCGATAGGCATCAGCAAATGTCGAATCAAAAGAAATAGCCTTTTGCAATTTGTCGATACTTTCCGGAAACCGATTGTCTAGCGCGGCATCCCTGCCTTCGAGGAAGAATCGAAACGCCTCAAGGGATTGTGTAGGCTCTGCAGGTCTATTGTTTGCATTTATCTCAATTTTTAACAGCGTTACCAGTTGAGAGGATATAATTGCCGCCAATTCATTGAGTTTTTTCGGTTCACCTTCCAGTCGCTTCGTTTCGCGGAGCAACTCTTCTTCATCTATTTGTAGTACCGTGGCTCTCGTACTTATTTTGTTTCCCATTTTGATTAGACTACCTGTGACGATGCTTGTTACTTTTGCCGCCCGGGCAATTTTTTTCAAGTCATCTTTGCTGAGATTTGTTAGGTTTTCGATTCCCAGATTTCGCATAATTGCGGCGCCTTGGCGGGAACCAGAGACCCGCAAAGAATTGTATTGAGCTAAATTTGTATTGATAAGCTCGGTAATAGCACTGCCTAACCAATTCCAGCTTTCTTCACTTCCTTCAAAGGTAAAAGGCAAAACCATAATTGAATTATCTGTCCCTGGTGTTGGAGGGCCTGATCTGAAAACCATGAATAGGGAAAAAATTAAACCGAGCATTAGAATGCTTCCGGCCAAAGCCCAGGTCCGCTTGCGTGCAGAGGATATTGCAATTTTGGGCCGCAAAGATGTTTTTACCGAATCACCATCTTGAATGGCCTTGAAATCTGTTTCAATCTCAGTTGCGGATTGGTAGCGCTCCGGCTCTTCCTTCGCTAGAGCCTTTAGAACTACATCCTCCAGTGCATGCGGGATTTCCGGCCTTTGGTTTCTGATTGGCAGTGGATTCTCATGCATGATCGCATAACTCACTGCTGCCCCGTATTCGCCGGCGAAAGGTCGGTCACCTGTGGTCATTTCGTAAAGCATGATGCCGAACGAAAAAATGTCTGTGAGATGATCTAATGGTTTTCCTTGAACCTGTTCAGGAGACATATAGGCCGCGGTTCCAAGAATTGTATCCTGCCGGGTTAACTCCGTCATGTTAATTCCCTTGGACAATCCAAAGTCGAGGATCTTAACCTGACCGTTTTTGGTAACCATAATATTGGCAGGTTTGATGTCCCGGTGAACAACGCCGGCTTTATGTGCTTCAGCCAATCCCCGGGCAATTTGGATTGCAAATGAATAAACATCCGCTAAAGGCAGGGGACCTTCAGATATGAGATCCAGTAAGGTCTCACCTTCGTAAAATCCCATACAAATAAAAATGGAGTCCTCGAATTCATCGATCTCATGTACGACGGCGATGTTCGGGTGATCTAAAGATGAGACGGTTTTTGCTTCATTGATGAATCTTTGGCGGGATTCTTTGTCGGTAAGGAGGTCTTTATTGAGAAATTTTATAGCAACCAACCGATCCAGTTTAAGATCTTTGGCTTTATAAACCGACCCCATGCCACCGCTGCCAAGCTTCTCAAGGATTTCGTAATGTGAAATTTGTTGACCAATCATATCGTCTGGTTGGCCCCTCCCGCTTAAGTAACAGTTAATTTCAGAAGTTTTTTCTTATCGAGTATTACAGCCGAATTGTTTCGTTGTTTTAATTAATTGAGGATAGTTTCACGAGTGAGCTGAAAAATAATACTAATAAAACCAGCTGAAGTCAAGGAAAACTTTGAAATTAAGCTTGATTTGACCAGGGGTGATTTCAAAGAAAAGACCTCTGGTCAAAATTTAATAAAAGTTCTTGCTTCCCGAATCGAGAGGGAAAAATGGGTGGGATGCGGCGGCAGTCAAGGCGTTTAGACGAGTAGAATGGCAGCCCGCCATCAAAGATGGCAAACCGGTCGAGACTGGTTTCTATTCCGGTGATTTTAAGTTGGGTAAGGTGTTTAGCCCCGAAACCTTTTCAAAACCACACTCGCATTTGTCCCGCCAAACCCGAATGAGTTAGACAGGGTGATTTCTATTTTTGCTTGCCGAGGCTCATTGGGCACATAATCGAGGTCGCATTCCGGGTCGGGTGTTTCATAATTGATCGTGGGTGGCAGTATTTGGTGTTTGATTGCTTTAATACAGTAGATCGCCTCGATAGCCCCGGCAGCTCCCAAAAGGTGTCCTGTCATTGACTTGGTCGAACTTATAGGCAATTTATAAGCGCAGTCTCCAAAAACCTCCTTGACAGCCTTCGTTTCTGTTACGTCGTTTAAAGGGGTTGAGGTGCCGTGCGCATTGATGTAGTCCACATCTTCCGGTTGAATACCTGAATTCTTGAGCGCATTTTTCATGCATAATTTGGGACCTAAACCCTGCGGGTCCGGAGCTGTAACATGAAAGGCGTCCGTGCTCATGCCAAAACCAATCACTTCCGCGTAAATGTTAACCCCGCGATTTTTTGCCAAATCAAGGTCTTCTAAAATCAGAACGCCGGCGCCTTCGCTGGAGACAAAGCCGTCCCGGTTTAAGTCAAAAGGCCGGCTGGCTTTTTCCGGTTCGTTGTTACGCAAAGAGAGGGCTCTGGCTTTCGCAAAACCCGACATGGCGACACGAACGAGGGTCGCTTCAGAACCGCCGACAATCATGGCGTCTGCATCACCTCGCATAATGGTGTAGTACCCATCGGCGATGGCGTGCACCCCGGTTGAGCATGCAGAAACAATTCCATAGCTGGGACCATGTATTTTGTATTTTATCGCGACTTGCCCGGATGCTAAATTTATTAAAGCCGAGGGGATAAGAAACGGTGAAATACGGTTGATACTTCCATTATGGGCTTTTAAAGTATTCTGTTCGATGGTGGTTATTCCACCCTGACCCGAACCGATAATTACCCCGATGCGCTCCGAATTGGATTCGTCAATCATGAGATGTGAATCCCGCATGGCTTCTTTAGTAGCTGCCATGGTGAATTGTATGAACGGATCCATCTTTTTGATTTCTTTTTTATCGATGTAATTTTCCGGATTAAAATTCTTTACTTCGCCGGCGATTTTTACCGGGAGGTTTGTTATGTCAAATTTGGTGAGCACGCCAATGCCCGAGCGGCATTCTAAAATACTGCGCCAGTTTTCTTTGACTGTAAGGCCAATGGGGGTAACCATGCCCATGCCGGTGACTACAACGCGTCGATTCTTTTCACCCATCTATCTATTCATCCTCTCCTTGAATTTACTGTAATAGCTCCTGATGAAATCAGGAATCCAAAACTTTAAATAAGCGTTTGGCCTTTGGCTATTGATTTAATTAAAATTTATGTCGTGCCCCGACTTCTTCGGGAGTACCTGTTGGATATTTAAAATTACGATTGAATTTTTCAATAATAGAACCGAATCCGGAGAAAAAAAACCGCATTTTTTTCTATCGGTCGCCGCCGATGATGTCACCCAGGATTCCCGAAATCGAGCCACCTCTTTTGACTTCGCCGGTACTTGAACGAGTAGCAGACGCAACCCGGTCAGCCAGCCTTGAAAAAGGAAGTGTTCTGTAAATAAACGGTTCCGGGACCGGTTAGTTTCGCAAAAAAAATAAACCTTCGCCTCCCAAAAAAGCGGTTTTAATGCCGCCGACAAATTGAATGTCATAATAAACGGATTGCTCAATCGCTAGCAGACAACCCGTGTCAACCCGTGTCAACCCGCAACGATTCCCCCCGCGCTCAGTTTCATTTCCAGAATCGCACCGACCGGCATGCACCAAGGCCAAACCGTTGCCTTGAAGCCTTTGCAAAATAAATCCCTCATTTCCCAAAAACCGGCGCCAAGCCGTTTTGTAAAAGCAACTGAAATATCGATGCCGTAAGCTGAGCACAACTAAGCATCCCTCTGACAAAGCATGGGACCTAATTTTACCAAATCCATTGGGATGATTTTACCGGGGTAGGGTGCGCCAAATGCAACCCGCTCCCGGCCCGAAGCGGTGTTTAGAAACGTCGTGATAAAAAATGACTCGCCGGTTAGAATTCTTTTCACCCCTTTTAGCAACCCGCCACCGGTACCCGTGTTCATTTGAATGCCCTCCGTCATGAACATCATTGACGCGGCTTCAGCTGGAACCATCTCATTGCCGTCGAGGGTAGATAATGACAGCTTGCATATCATCGCCTATTATTTCATAATCGATTAGATGTGCCATAAATTCCATTAATTTTTATTTTATGAGTTAATATCCTGAAACTGAATTTATATTTATGAAAGTTAAAAGTCAAGATTTTGTGATTATTTTTCCTTGATTTTAACTTTGGCCGAAGTTATTTTCAGAAGTTGTTAAACCTTGCAGATTTTGGCAACCGCAAGGATTCTATATATTGAAATGGAGGATCGTGAATGAACATCGAGACTTTGAGCCAGCTTTTCGATTACAATGTTTCTAATTTTAACAAACCTGACTTGCTGGTCTACCGCGGCCAGGACGATGAATACTACAATATTTCCAGCAACGAATTTAAATCAAGCGTTGTTAATTTTGCTTTAGGACTGCGAGAGCTCGGGATCAAGCAGGATACAAAAGTAGTTTTGCTGTCAGAAAACCGTCCTGAGTGGCACGTCGTCGATTTTGCCTGCCATTTACTGGGCGCGGTGGTGGTGCCAATTTTCCCAACCTTGATTCCGGAGCAGATCGAATACATTGTCAACAACAGCGAGGCCGAGTTGATTGTCGTTTCAAATAGCCAGCAAGCCGCTAAGATCGGCGAAATTAAAGATCAGATAAAAAAGGTAAAGAATGTCATCGCGTTTGAAGAAAATGCGGCAAAAGAAGACATCCTGTTTTTTGAAGTCCTACTGCAAAAAGGCAGGGAGCAGAATGACAGGGATTTCTACGACAAGGCGGTTAAGCTCGCCAAACCGGAAATGATTTCCAGTATTATTTATACTTCCGGAACAACCGGCATTCCCAAAGGGGTCATGCTCAGCCACCGAAATTTTGTCTCCAATGTTCTGGATGCCGTGGATATGATCGAAATTACTGCACAGGACAAATGCCTCTCTTTTTTGCCTTTATGTCATGCTTTTGAAAGAATGCTGGATTATGCTTACTTTTATGCCGGTGCAACCATTGTTTATTCGGCACATAATGATAATGTTGCCCTGGATTTAGAAAAGACCGGTCCGACAATTATGGCGGCGGTACCCCGTTTCTACGAAAAAGTCAAGGCGAAAATCGAAGCGAAGGCGGCCAGGGCTGGCGGTCTCAAGAAAAAAATCTTCGAATGGGCCATAAAAGTTGGCGGGGAGAAGGGAAAATATATCCTGCAAGACAAGAGCGGTGGTTTTATATTAAATTTAAAATATAGTCTCGCTGATAAACTTGTTCTTGCCAAAATACAGGCCAAAACCGGTGGCAACTTAAAGTATTTTATCTCTGGTGGTGCGCCATTGTCTGCCGAGGTGGCTCGATTCTTTTTTGCCGCGGGTTTGAGAATCCTGGAAGGGTACGGTTTGACCGAAACCTCGCCGGTTCTTGCCGTGAATCCCTACGAGAGGCCGAAATTTGGCACCGTCGGTAAGATTCTGCGCAGCGTGGAAATTAAAATAGCTGAAGACGGCGAAATACTGGCTAAAGGACCAAATATTATGATGGGATACTATAGGATGCCAGCCGAAACCGACGAAGTTATGATAGATGGCTGGTTTCATACCGGCGATATTGGTAAAATTGATGATGAAAATTATTTGTCGATCACCGACCGGAAAAAGCAGCTCATCGTAACCTCGGTCGGTAAAAAAGTAGCGCCGCAGCCCATTGAAAAAGAAATTGAAAATGCCAGGCACATTGAACAGGTACTGTTGATTGGCGAAAAGCGCAACTTTATCAGTGCCTTGATTGTGCCTGACTTTGAAAACCTGATAATGTTCGCAAAAGCGAATAAGCTAAACACCGAACAGCCAGAAGAATTGATTAAAGAACAGGCGGTGATCGATCTCATCCAGAAAGAAGTAGATGGACGCCAGAAACACGTTTCCAACTATGAGAAGATTCGCAAATTTACCCTGCTGCCGGCGGCCTTTACCATTGAATCCGGCCTTTTGACTCCGACCATGAAAATCAAACGTAAAGTAGTGATGGAAGAGTTTGCAGATTTGATTGAGGCGATGTATACCGGGTAAAAACTGCCTGGGGATTTCCCTTGCCTTTAGATAAAGAATATTTTTATTTTGCTCCCAGAAAGTGGCCATTGTTCCTAATTTGTAGCCTTAAGAAAAATAATAGAGAGTGTCATCCAATCATAAGTCTAACCTTTATGGAAATAAATAGAATCTAAGGTAATGAATTGATCGGCAAAACGATCTCCCACTATAAAATCCTCGAAAAACTCGGCGAAGGTGGGCATGGGCGTCGTCTACAAAGCCGAGGATACCAAACTGCAGCGCATGGTCGCCCTGAAATTCCTGCCGCTGGACGTGGCCTCCGATGACGAACTGCGCCAACATTTCATCAATGAGGCACGAACGGCCAGCGCGCTCAACCATCCGAATATCTGTACGATTTATTCGGTGGAAGATGGCGACAGCCGTTTATCGCCATGGAATTTGTCGAGGGTAAAGAATTACGCGAATTCCTAATTCCAAATTCTCAATTGACAATTGTCTCACCTACGCCACCCAAATCGCACAGGGCTGCAGGCCGCCCACAAAAAAGGATCGTGCATCGCGACATCAAAGTTTGGCGATTTTTATTCAACTGTGACGGAGAACTTTCCCGATGTTGACAGTGCCAGCGCGGCGCTCCGATCAATGATTAAAGACTTCGCTACGCTTATAGACCAAAGCCCGTTCATGAGCCGGTGTTTGCGCAAGCCCCAGGGATATGCTGGTGATTACCAGATGATGAATTACGTGTATGATAACCAGATTTTCGA
>Ga0209988_10000743_pt1 | contig 20568 bp, 18 predicted proteins | sample N075metaG_FD_183115 | JGI IMG/M metagenome (GOLD analysis project Ga0209988, IMG submission 183115) | Deep subsurface microbial communities from Kermadec Trench to uncover new lineages of life (NeLLi) - N075 metaG (SPAdes) (version 2) | ecosystem: Environmental > Aquatic > Marine > Ocean trench... | reverse complement strand
GTCGTTATCGGTCAGTCCAAGCTCATCTTTTAGTTTCAGGACCGGTTCCAGGGCATAGTCGAGCAGCGCGAGTCTCGCACCTTGTGCAGCCAGGCGTCTTGCCATGGCGCCACCAAGGCCTCCCCCGGCCCCGGTAATTGCGACAATTGTTCCTTCAGTTTTCATGCGGTTTCCTTTCTATTGATCTGTTTTGCTGTGTTTTGATGGGGCAGGGTGTTTAATCTTCTGTATCTTCCGGGTTCGCCTTGTTGGCTGGATTGATCGCGCCAAGAAATGTTTGTTGCAGCGTGTTCATCCACTCCAGGTTCTGCTTGGTCATATCTTTGACCAGTTCGGCCGGTGACCGCATGATGGTTTGCATTTGTTCGCTCAATTGGCCGCGCTGGGTTTGCAGGCGGTCAAGGGCGATTTCCAGGTACTGGGATGCCATTTTTTGCATCGGGTGGCCGTAAAACTGGATCATCGAGGTGAGAATGGATTCATTCAAAATCGGAGTGCCGGCAGACTCCTGTTCTGCAACCAGCTGCAACAGAACTTCACGGCTGATATCTTTGTTGCTTTTCGCGTCCACGATCTGGACGACATGACCATCGACGATCAATTTCTTTAGTTCTTCCAGCGTCATGTAGCTGCTTTCATGGGTGTCGTAGAGTCTTCGATTGGCGTATTTTTTGATAATTCGTGGCATTAAACTCTATCCATAGGTCAAGCGAAAAAAATCCGTCCAGTCGGGGGGCTGGACGGATTTAATTTTAAACCTGGCTTCAGCAGAAATCATGTTTTTACAGGGCAATCAGGCTGCTTTTTTGCTGACCTTGGCGATCTTTGCTGGTTTGGCTGTTTCGCTAGCATTGTTGACAGCTTCGGTGGCAATGTTGATCCACTCGTTTGCAGCATTAGTGATGCCCGCCTGCAGATCGGTTGCTACCTGCTGGAACTCATCGGCCAGCGCAGATGCGCGGTCGCCGGCTTCTGTCATCAATTCCTGGTGGTTTGCAATGGTGTCCTGTACAGACGCACCGGCATACAGGGAAGCAAAGCGCTTCTTGTTGAGATCCAGTAACTCTTCACCAAAGGCAAGCTGCATACGTGCAGTCTTGTCGAATGCCGCAGCAAACAGTGTGTGAGTTTTCTGAGCTGATTTGAGAAAAGGGTTCTCAGCTGAGAAAATGGCTTCTGGTTTGAAGTTTTCAAAGATGTTGTTCATTGCCTTGGCTCCACATTGGTTAAATAATAGTGTAGAGCAATATTAGCATCATAAATGGTGCAGTGCAACATAATGTATCTATATGATATATTGATGGTAATATGTCTATTGTGCGGCTGCGCACTATTCCATGTATTGAACCGGAATCCTACTCTGGCAAAACCGCCTCAAATTCGATAGCAGCCAATTGAGCAGGAGAGTGTCCGAGCTCATTCATTATCTTGCTCCAACGTGGGTCGCTGTGCAGGTTTTCAAACAGGATGCTGGTATGTAAACCAGAGACCCTCCAGTTTTCATTCTTTATCGCGATGTCAATCCACTTGAATGCTGCATCAATATCACCCCGGTATGCCAGAACCTCAGCGGTGGAAAATTCATTTTCTTCGCTATTAACCGCCATCAATTCCTCTAATTTCTGATTCGATTTTTGCCCACGGCCCTGGGCGTGGTACACCATTGCCAAACCCGCTAATCGTGCCACTTCAAGTGGCTCTTTTTGCAGCTCTGCCAAAGCGGCCTCGTGCTCTCCGGTACCCAGGAATGCCATCGCTAAAAGGTAATGAATATAATCATAGTCAGGGCTGAGTTCGATCGTTTTTAGAAAATTTTCAAGCGCTTCATCGTATCGACCGGCGTCTAGAAGGGCTGTGCCGAGGTTGGCTTGCCCAACTGGATGCACGGGGTCGCGGATGTTACTAAATTTGTAGAAAGCAATCGCATCTTCCAGCCTATTGAGTTGGTATAGCAGTGTGCCGGTGTCGCCAATGGTGGTTATATTGTTTGGGTCGAGTTCAAGTCCACGCTGATACAACCCGGCGGCAGCTTGCAGGTCCCCGTCCTTAAACATCTTTATCCAGCCGAGCTGTATATACAGTCGGCCAAAATCAGGATCGATATCCATTCCATTCAAAGTTAATTCGCGAGCGCGTTCATAGCCTTCATCGAATGAGAAACCCTCTGTTTGTGACTGATTCATGACTGAGCTGATCAGGTCGTCGAGTGCCGGCAGGTAGTTTGGATCTATCTCCAAAACCTGTTGCAGCAGGTCAATTGATTGACTCAGACTGTTTTCCGAGTTCTGTCGGCGCAGATACCGTGCTCTGAGGAAAAGTGAATAGGCTGCAGGATCGGTTTCGAGCGATTTTGGCGCCTCCCCGAGCAATTTTAGTTTTAGCTGCTCGACTACCATTGCCGAAATTTCATCTTGCACTGCAAAAATATTATTCAGTGACCGATCATAGGTTTCTGACCACAAATGTGTATCTGTGCGTGCATCAATCAGCTGGGCAGTGATTCGTATCTGGTTACCGGCTTTACGGACCGAGCCTTCGAGGATGTGATCGACATTCAATTCTCGAGCGATATCAACAATATTGATGTCCTTGCCTTTGTATGAAAAAGCCGAAGAACGTGATATCACCCTCAATTCGGGTATTTTGGCCAGTAGATTCAAGAGTTCCTCGGAAATCCCATCAGAGAAGTACTCCTGGTCGCTTTTTGGAGACATGTCAACAAAAGGTAAAACCGCAATCGAATGATCGCCATAGGATTCAACCAGCGCTTCGCTGCGGCCTTCATGTCGGGCGGATTCGGCAATTGCTGCTTCGCGGGATTCTGATAGTACAAACTTGTCAAAGGCGAAGTAACCCAGTGCAAGTGCCAGGACCGCCATGATGACACGGTCCAGTTTTTTGCCGGTTGCAGGTGCGATGGAGTGACTGCGATCAACGTCCTTTTCTTTTTTCAGACCTTCGGGTGTCAGTTCAAACGCCCACGCGAAAATTAGCGCTGGAACCAGACCAATTGCGAAAAGCGCAACCACCAGGCGAATGGCTGCATCACCATAGCCATATGCCGGCAGGACTGTTTCGACAACCTGGACGATCAGCCAGCCGGTGACAATATAGGCTGCCCCAACACGCAAGACATTACGGCGTTTGAGTTCGACGAAAAAGCTCATGGATTATTACTCATATGTCTTCCATTAAAGACCAACATTGCAGCTATATCTACTGAAGAATCAATAAAGCATTTGACTACGGTCACGTTTCACCGGATTCTTGACCACTTTCCTGCCACCGCAAATACCAAAAACAAATATGAGCGCAATCAACAGCAACGAACAATTTCATCCAGAAGACGAATTCTGGGGCCAGCCTAAAGGCCTGTATATCTGCTTTTTCACCGAGATGTGGGAGCGGTTCTCGTTTTACGGGATGAAGGCGCTGTTGTTTCTGTACCTGATCAAATACCACCTGATGGGCGATGCACCCAGCTACCAGTTGTTGGGCGCCTACGGCGGGATGGTTTATGCCATGCCGGTGATAGGCGGCATGCTGGCTGATCGTTGGCTGGGTATGCGTAAAGCGGTGGTTGCAGGCGCGGTGCTGTTGTGCCTGGGGCATTTTGGTATGGCATTTGAAGGTGAACAGGCGCGGGTGGTAGGAGGTGAGATCCAGCGCGATGAAGGCGCTTTGCAGATATTTTATTTTTCGCTGGCACTGATTATTGCTGGTGTGGGGTTTCTGAAGCCGAACATTTCGACCATTGTCGGCAAGCTTTATCCGCAGAATGATCCGCGCAGAGATGGCGGGTTTACCATTTTTTATGCCGGCATCAATGTCGGCGCTCTGTTCGCCAGCCTGATATGCGGTTACCTGGGTGAAACTTTTGGCTGGAAGTATGGTTTTGGTGCAGCGGGCATTGGCATGTTGCTGGGCTTGACGGTCTTTTTAACCGGCCAGAAATACCTGCACGGTCATGCCGATCCGAAAAACCCGGAGCTGTTGAAACAGCGCGTCCTTGGTCCGCTCAATCGTGAATGGGCAATTTACCTGGGCTCATTGCTGGGTGTCGGTGTGATCTGGCAATTGATGCAGCATACCTGGACGGTGTCGGGCGCCATGCACATCATGTCTGCGGTGCTGGTGTCCTGGTTTGTCTGGTTTGTGACCAAGCAATGCAACAAAGTAGAGCGCCAGCAAATGATCAGCCTGGTTGCATTAATCCTGATGGTGTTGGTATTTTTTACCCTCTATGAACAAACCTATGGCTCCTGGGTTGCGTTTACGGATCGTCTGTTGACCAAGGACTTATTCGGTATTTCAAACGCTACCTCCGAACCGGTGCTGCCGTGGACCATTGTGCCACTGGCGATCAGCCCACTGGCCATGCTGATGGCATTAAGACTTGCCGGCAAAGGCAAATTACGCATGGGGGAATGGCTGATCGGCAGTGCCGCCGTTTTGATGATCATTGCATTTATCCGGGACATGTCATTTGTACAGCAGACTGCTGGCTCGCTGACATTCCTGGGAGCTTTCTTTATCGTTGCACTGACACCTTTCTTTAGTTGGTTGTGGCCATGGCTGGAAAAACGCGGTATGAACCCCAGCAAACCGGCCAAGAGCGCCATCGGGCTGTTGCTCGGTGGTATCGCATTTTTACCAATGGCATACGCCGCCCACCTTGCCGGTATCAATGGTGTGGCCAGTGTCTGGTGGCTGGTGCTGGCCTACGCCATACTCGAGTTTGGTGAATTGAGTATTTCGCCGATTGGTTTGAGCGCGGTGACCCAGTTGTCTGTGCCCCGGGTGGTTAGTGTCATGATGGGAGCCTGGTTCCTAGCCACTGCGTATTCTGAAGTACTGGCCGCGAAGTTCGGTGAGATGACGGCGATGAATGTGGCAGAAGGCGAGACCCTGGATGTGGCGGTTGCAGCGGCACGATATGGTGATTTGTTTATGATGATGTTCTGGATTGGCATTGTTGCTTCCGCAGTCGCCTTCGCGGTTACGCCATTGGTGCGTAAAGGAATGCACGGGGTTAAATAGATTCCAATCAACAACGTCATTCCGGGCTTGGTCGTTCCGCGCATCCATGCGCTCCCACGACATAAGGTGCATCCATGCACCGAACCCGGAATCCATTTTTGTTTGTTCAAAAGCAAATGGACCCCGGGACAAGCCCGGGTGACGAAAATTTGGGTCAAGTGGGTGGCCGCTATGGTCAAGCCGAAGTCCATTCAAATGCTTAGAATCAGGTTTGTTCCTGAACCAAAGAAATGCACATGAAAAAGTATATCGTTCTGATCACTCTGGCACTGCTGACCATGACAGGTGCTGTACTCGAAGGTCTTGTTGAAGGTTTGTCGCCACAGCTTGTTCAAGTCCATGGTTTGCTGACACTTTTAAGTGTCGTTGCTTTGATTGTCTGGATACTGAATATTCAGACCGGCAAACTCACCAGGAATTAAATTATTCGAGCCATCCTGATCTGCCTGGCTTGAATCCCGCTGTGAGTAGCCGGGAATGTGGAATCGTTATGTGATTTCTGAGTACACTGGCATATGCGTTGTAAATGCCATTCTTCCATCAAAGAAATACCGGCTCAATTGTGGGATGATCTGTTCAACAGTGATAACCCGTTTGTACAGCATGCTTTTTTGCTGGCCCTCGAAGAAAGTGGTTGTGCAACTTCCCGTACCGGCTGGCAAGCCCGGCATATGCTGATTTCTGACGCAGATCGGCCGCTGGCGGTCATACCGCTGTACGCCAAGACTCATTCATATGGTGAATTTGTGTTCGATTGGGGTTGGGCGGAGGCCTACGAACGCCACGGGCTAAATTACTATCCAAAACTGATTACCGCCATACCATTTTCTCCGGTCGCCGGGCCGCGTATGGGTATATCGGATGATGCGAACACCGATGAGGTGTTTGCGGCTATTCTGGGTGCTCTGCGCAAGCTCTGCGCAGCAAACGCGTATTCCAGCTGGCATTTGTTGTTCCCTGGTCTTCGTTTACAAAAAGCGCTCGTGGGAAAGGAACAGGAGGGCGCATTTTTGCATCGTGAAGCGGTCCAGTTTCACTGGTTCAATCACGGCTACCGCGGCTTTGATGATTTCCTGGCCACACTGCGTTCTTCGAGACGGAAAACCCTTAAACGGGAACGGCGTTTGATTATCGAGCAGGGTGTCAGTGTGGAGAGAAAGATCGCTGCAAATATCAGTGATGAAGAATGGCAAGGTTTCTATCATTGTTACATAAGCACCTACCGTAAACGCAGTGGTCATGATGGTTATCTCAATCGTGCGTTTTTTGATCAGCTTCGTGAGACCATGAACAAAAATCTGATGCTGGTGGTTGCCCGTTGCGCTGGTGAAATCGTGGCCTGTTCATTATTCCTGTTTGATCACAAACGCTTGTATGGCCGCTATTGGGGGGCTTTGCAGGACATTTCCTGTTTGCATTTTGAGGCTTGTTTTTACCAGGGTATCGAGTTTTGTATAGAGCGCGGTTTACAGGAGTTTGACCCTGGCACCCAGGGAGAGCACAAATTGATGCGCGGTTTTGAACCGGTCAAGAGTGTCTCCTACCACTGGATTGCAGACAGTCGGTTCCGTGCGGCAATAGCAGATTTTTTGCAGCAGGAAAAGCGCAGCACCGATGCCTACCAGGAACAGGCCCGGAAATACTTGCCGTATAAAAAGGCTCCCTGATTATCGTGGTAAAGGTCCTGTTTCATTACAGGATGATGAGGGTTGCTGAAGTCATCTTTATCGGAGGTGGACGAAAGACCTGTTGATCGGCGTAAAAATCATCATCCTGTTCATGGCCCGGCCACCAGCCGGGAATTCCCGCTAATGGCAATGGTGTCAGACAAGCGGGGTCTGACAGAATTTCACCTTGCAGTATCAAATTGGCAAGCTGCCGGTCAAGTTGCACCAGTAATTTTTCTCTTGGCAGGGACATAACATCTGAGTTGACCTTCACCAACAAAGCTTTGGCAGTCATGGATTTATATGGTGCCAGATACTTTTCCAGCATCGCGTGACCGCTAATAATGCAATGTACCTGCTTGTTGAAGTCTATGGTTTGAAAGGCTTTCAACCAGTTTCGCTGCGCCAGTGCGTCCAGTGGTTCGTTGTGTTGTGAAATGACAATGACACCGCACTCATCAAACAGGGTCAATGCATCTCGCTGTGCACCCCGTGTCCCCGGGTTGGTGTCTGAGTTCTCCTTGTAATGCAGACAATTCATAACGGCTTTGATACGTGGAAATCGCATCCACACCAGCGCATTGAATAAATCGTGCCAATTGCCGGGCCGTGTGCTGACCTGCCCGCTGTTGTAAATTCGCCGTTCGTAGGCGACACCATCATTAAGCTCGGTGCTGGGGACAAAGCGAATCGTGTGTCCGCCAGCCGAGCTCAATTCATTGATTAGCAGATGGTTGAGTTGATCGCAGTCTGGAAAACCCGGCCCCGCCAGTGATTGCAGATAGGGCAAATAGTCCTGCCAGTACGACTGATTCCAGTCAAAGCGTGTGTTTGATAGCCTCACCGAGAATTTCCAGTGCTGTCTGATTGCAAGGCGGCAGTTCGGCATCCGACAGCTTTAGCGGCGTGGTGCGCTCGCCCCAGCGGATAATACCGGCAGCGCGTGTCAGGCCGGCACCAAATGCTGCCAGCAGGATAAGGCTGTTGGGTTTGACACGGCCGGCTTCAAGCGCCTCGACCAGCGCGACAGGAATGGTGGCAGCAGACGTATTGCCGTAATTCTGAATATTCACCTCGACCTTGGCCATATCGACCGACAAGTGTTTCGCCAACGATTCAATAATCCGCAGATTTGCCTGGTGTGGGATGATCATGTCGATATCGTCATCGGTCAAACCCAGCTCGCCCAGGACTATTTTTGTTTCCTTGGCCATGCCTTTGACCGCCCGCCGGAAGATCTCACGGCCATCAAACTGAATTTCAAAATGGCCGTAATCTTCTTTGAATCGGTTTCCGGTCGTACCAAAATTTGGTATCTGCAGTGCACCAGCGGCTTCGCCCTCACAGCCGAGGTGGGAAAACAACAAACCTGATTCCTGATCGGAGGGCTCGAGTACAACCGCACCTGCACCGTCACCGAATAACACGGCTGTGTCACGCGAAGACCAGTTTAAAAACCAGGTTACGCGTTCTGAACCAATCACCAGGGCCTTTTTGTAAGCGCCGGAACGAACCATCGCGGTTGCCACCGACAAGCTATATACAAAACCGCTACAGCCGGCATTGAGATCAAATACGGCGGCGTTACTGGCACCGATCTTGCGTTGCACATGCGCAGCGGTGCTGGGTATGACCGTGTCGGGTGAACAGGTAGCGACGATGAGTAAATCAACGTCTTCCACACGGGTGTCTGCGGCGGCCAATGCACGTTGCCCGGCAACTGTGGCCAGATCGCTGCATGGTACATGTGATACCCGGCGTTGTTTTATTCCACTACGGCTGCTGATCCATTCATCAGAGGTATCAATTACGGTGGAGATTTCATCATTGGTCAGTATTGCCGGTGGCATACATTTGCCCCAACCAGTGATGGCGGCGTATTCAACCATGTCTTGTTATCCTGGGTGATAATCAGGTGAGACTAGCAGCGAAAATCGTAAAACTCAATAATATGCTGAAGATTGAAATCAAGCTTGCCCGAAGCGGGTCTATGTTGCACTCTGCCCGTTAGGAAAAATATTTTACGGTCGTCAAAATGAATAATCAATTACCCTTGGAAGTACGTTTTCTGAAGCGTTATGCCCGCAAGTTGCATACAGCAGGCGTGCCCGCACATCAATTCGAACGCATGATGACGGCTTTATCAGACAAACTGGGTTTTGATTGCGAGGTATTATCCAGTCCAACGGCGATTTTTCTGTCTTTTCATTATCAGGATGACGAAGAAGACAACCGACCCATACCGATGCAATTGCTACGTATGCAGCCCCCCGCCATCAACCTTGGAAATACAGCCGAGTTATATCATCTAGGCAATTGTTTGCTCGACGGTGAAATCGACGTAGGCCAGGCGCACGCCGACCTGAAGGGCTGGCAACCGGAACAACTCTATCCCCTGTGGTTACAGATCATATGCTGGGGTCTGACCGGTGGTGCGGTGGCGGTCATGCTGAGTGCCAGCTGGTTTGGCATAGCGGCGGCGGCCTTGACCTGTGCTTTGCTAGGCGTATTGGTAACACGAGCGGGTGATGCATTGCGCGAAGGTGGCCTTGAAGCCATAGCGGCCCTGTTGAGTACGTTTTTGGTGTTTGCAATGAACCGACTGGTGCCGGGTCTGGATGTGTTTGTTGTGATTATGTCCAGCTTGATTGTACTGATTCCAGGGTTGGGGCTTACCATCGCAGTCACCGAGTTATCCACCGATCATCTGGCATCAGGTTCGGCTCGTCTCTCGGGTGCGCTAGTTACACTGATGAAGCTTTCTCTCGGTGTGCTGATTGGTACCGTGATCGTACACTGGTTCGGGTGGTCGGCGGAGCATGTTGCAAGCGGGGCATTGCCGACCCCGCCAAGCTGGTTTCGATGGCCGGCGCTGGTTGCTGCAGCGTTCAGTTTCGCGGTGCTGTTTTCAACCCGGAAAAAAGATTTTCACATAGCGATGGCGGCGGCCATCGTCAGTTACCTGATCAGTCGGGCAGGCGTGGCTGCGGGCGGATTGGAGTTTGGCGTGTTGCTGGCCTCGATGTCTATTGCCATTCTGGCAAACCTGTACGGCCGCATATTCAAGCAAGCAGGCGCCCTGGTGAGGGTGCCGGGTATCATATTGCTGGTTCCGGGTACGATTGGATATCATGGCGCCACGGCTTTATTTCTTGATGGTGGTGCAAACCTTGCCGATACAACACTATTGGCATTGCGGTTGCTGATTGCATTGGTCGGCGGCCTGCTATTTGGCAATACATTATTGCCGCCACGACGCGGGCATTGATTGCTTGCGGTCGTCATACCGGGGTATAAAATTATGAGCGTAAGACAAGGTTTCGTATTGATTAGTATCGGTGTACTGCTGTTGGTTGCGGCATGGTCTGCCTATTGGTCACCCGCCGAATGGTTGTTTATTCCAGTCATCGCAATTATTGCGCTGGGTGTCTATGATATGTTGCAGCGTAGCCACACTATTTTGCGGCTATACCCTGTGATTGGCCATTTACGTTATATTTTCGAATCGGTTCGCAAGGAAATTCAGCAGTATTTTGTCGAGTCGGACACCGATGGCCGCCCGATCAGCCGGGAATTTCGTGCACTGGTGTATCAACGTGCCAAAGGGCAGCGGGATACACGACCTTTTGGCACAATTTTTGATGTATACCGTGATGGTTGTGAGTGGATCAATCATTCGCTGGCACCCAAAAAGGTGATCGATCACAATCCGCGTGTAGTGTTTGGAGAAGGTGTATGCACACAACCCTATGCGGCATCGCCTTTGAATATATCCGCCATGAGTTATGGCGCCTTGAGCAAGAATGCCATTATGGCCCTGAATAAGGGCGCGAAAATAGGCGGTTTCGCGCATAACACCGGTGAGGGAGGCCTGAGTCCTTACCATCTCGAATATGGCGCTGACATCATCTGGCAGATCGGCACAGGCTACTTTGGCTGTCGCACCGAAGATGGTGGTTTCGACGCTGATAAATTCGAAAAAACTGCCACTTTACCGACGGTTAAAATGATAGAAATCAAGCTCTCTCAGGGTGCCAAACCCGGGCACGGCGGTATTCTCCCGGCCGCGAAACTTACCGAAGAAATTGCTGCAATACGTCATGTACCCATGGGTCAGGACGTGGTCTCACCGCCGGCCCACAGCGCTTTTGATTCTCCTGCAGGTTTGTTGAAGTTCGTCGTACAGTTACGCGCCTTGTCCGGTGGTAAACCGGTAGGCTTCAAGTTGTGTATTGGCCGTAAATCCGAGTTTCTGGGTATCTGCAAGGCCATGCTGGCAACAGGAATCACGCCGGATTTTATTACCATAGACGGCTCTGAAGGCGGTACCGGTGCAGCACCCATTGAATTGACCAATTCGGTCGGTACACCTTTGCGTGATGGTCTTGTTTTTGTAAATCGTGCGCTGCAGGGGATCGGTCTGCGGGACAAAATCCGCCTTATCGCTGCGGGTAAAGCATTGTCGGCCTTTCATATCATCAGGTTATTGGCCCTGGGTGCCGATACCGTCAATGCAGCACGTGCGATGATGTTTGCGCTGGGTTGTATTCAGGCCAGAAGTTGTAATACCGATCTGTGTCCAACCGGCGTCGCGACCCAGGACCCTGCCCGATACAAGGCACTTGATGTGGACCTCAAGGGCCAGCGTGTTGCCAATTACCATGCGGCGATGATTGAAAACCTGATGGAGTTGCTGGCTGCTGCAGGTATGGAAAAACTGGAAGAACTTGGGCCTGCTGATATAAACCAACGGGTCGGGGGTACGGTGGTCAAAAACTATGATGAAATGTATCCGCCAATTCCGAATGGATGTTTGCTGGAAGATTCCACGGTTCCGGAACACTGGCGGGGTGAATGGGGCAAGGCCGCTGACAACCAGTGGTGAGTAGCGGTTTATCAGGGATTAGCTGTCGTAGCGGTACTCGAAAAAATCGATTTCCCTGGCCCAGCGTTTTGCCACCACTTGCATGTCATCGGTATCGTAATAACTTTGATAGGGTTTGGTGGCTATCGGAGATCAGCGTTTATGCGGTAATTCTATCTGCCCTTTGATGTCTTTGGAATGGATGCTGCCACTACCGTCTTTATACACCCTGAAATCACCACCGACATCCGTGGCGTTGATGTCACCGGAAGAGTCACGTTCAACGATGAAATTCTTGCTGACGTGTGCAACACTGATATCGCCGGAACTATCCCTTTTTATCAGTACTTCACCGTTGACGTTTTCGACATAAATGTCACCGGAACTATCGGCTATGATCGTCAGGTTACCGTCGAGATGGTCAATGTCGATGTCGCCTGACGAGTCCCTGATAACGAGTTCGCCACGGACATTTTCAATGTCGATATCGCCGGAGCTGTCCTGCAAATTCACATCGGCTACATTCTTCAGTGACAGGTCGCCACTACTGTCGCTGATTTCCAGTGACAGGTTTTCGGGTACTTCAATGCGTAAATCGAGTGTCAGATAGTTGCCGCCAAAGATCGACCAGCCGCTTTCGTGTTCCGGTAGGACCACATTGATTTGCGCTTGTTTTCCGGATGTCGTCGCTACGCTGGATTCCTCGAGCCAGGCTTCCTTGGAGGCACAGACCTTGCCGCGGATGACCGCCTCATCTGCACCCGCAACACCAATAATTTCCAACTCACCTGCTGCAGCTGAAATAGCCAATGTCTCACTGTCGGACAAATCCAGTGTCAACTCGATATCCGCTGTGTACTTGCACCAGTCGGCGGTAGCGCTACTGCTGTATTGAAAGATCAGCAGACATACCAACAAAGAAGCCCAAAACCGGATCGGATATGTCATGGATGTTTTCATTGCCGAAACTCCTGCTGTTTTCATTAAGTCTTAGTCGCTATTGATGCAAGAATAGAGCCAACAGCCCCGAGTCGCTTATTCATTACAATTCTTATGAGCTATGACGCCTATACTGGTGGAAAAGTTACATTCTGGCCTTGTATTTTGACCAGACACAGGCGGTTCTCGCCATCCAACTTATGATTCCATCATTGTAGTTATCCATGTTTCGTATCAGTTTAGTGATGCAACTCTTTCTTTTGTAATTGTAAATTGTCTGTTATCCTTAGCATTGCTTTCTGGAGGGACCCAGGATACCGACATGGATATGCCAGCATTGAAGTCGCGGTTTAGTCGAAAATTGCACCTTGCGTTCGGCGCAATGCTGGCGATTACGCTGGCTTTATCCTGGTATTTTTATGACAGCGTGCAATGGTTTGAATACGACGTTGAACGCATCACCATAGCCAATTCTGTGCTCAATGGTCATCGCGCGCTTTCTGCCGAAACCGCACAAAAACTCAGCTTGATCGATGAAAGTGTCGCTAACGGCACGATCAGGAATTTGCCGCGCTGGCATGAAAATATACGTTTGTTGCGCAGTTCAATTGTGGGGATACGCCAGTCACTTGTTGACGAAAACAAATTACGCAGGGTGGATCGTGAAACCGATGAAATGGACGTTCTCAATGAAATGGAGAGCCTTGTTGAAGTCATCATCATTTCTGGCGAGGTCATCAGAACGGCACTGGAAGGGCAACGTCCCGAGGATGCACGGACAGAATCAGAAGCGTTGCAAAGCCGGGGCACCGCAGAACTTTTTAAGGAACTGATGACTGTAACTCTGTTAATGCGCAGCAAGCAGCTGGCTGACGCAAACAGGGAAACGATATCCCTGGCGCATTACATCACGGGTGTTTTGCCATTGTTTATGCTGACGTTGGCTGCACTGACTGCCGTCATCGCCTGGCTTTTTTCACGCAGCCTGACACGATCGGTAAATGTGTTACACCATGGCGCAAAGGCGTTTACCTCCGGTGATTTAAATCACCGCATACCGGAACTGCAGGAAAAAGAATTCGAGAATCTTGGTGATGCCTTCAATACCATGGCACGGCAATTGGCAGACCACAGAGCCGGCTTACGTGATTCCAATGTTCGGCTTGAAGCAATCGTTGAGGAACGTACTCGTGCTTTGAAGAGCAGCAATGAAATACTGGCGTTAGTGGATGAGAATCGACGTAAATTACTGGCAGATATTTCCCATGAATTTCGAACACCACTAACCGTGATACGTGGAGAATCTGAAATCGCCCTGCGGGGCAAGCCCAAAACCAAGGCACAGTACCAGGAGACCTTGAAACGGATCATGGATCAGGCCGAACAGACCACACGTCTGGTTGATGATTTATTATTTATTGCACGCGCGGATGCCGGTGAGCCCCGTTTGAAAGTGCGACCTGTATCTGTAAGCAGTTTGTTGGAATCCACATGTCAGGACTTCAAAGCCAAAGCTGAACAAAACGAGATCGCTATAGTGCAGGATTTTGAAGGTGTCAATGTGGTGGCAATGGGCGATGCCGGGCGATTACGCCAGGTTTTCTCAATTTTGCTGGACAATGCCTTACGTTATTCCAAGGCAGGCGGTACAGTGGAGGTCAGACTGGAACGGGAAGCCGACAATATAATTGTAACGGTTCGGGACAATGGCATCGGTCTGACAGAAGAGGAATCACTGCATGCATTTCAACGGTTTTTCCGTGGCGGTAATGCGCAGGCTCACGCACGTGGTACCGGTCTGGGACTGCCGGTAGCCAAGGCAATCGTGGAAGCACACAAGGGAACTATTACCCTGGAAGGCAAGTCTGGCGAGGGTGCAATAGCGACCGTTATCCTGCCTGCTGAAGATAAATTGAAGGCTGTAGCATGAGAATACTGATTGTTGAAGACGAGCCACGCATTGCTGATTTTTTACAACGCGGACTGCGTGCTGAAGGGAATTTCTGCGTCATTGCAAACGATGGTGAAGCTGGCTTGTCTTTGGCGCTCGACGGCGATTTTGACCTGATCCTGCTGGATATGATGTTGCCGGGTATGCATGGGCGCGAGGTCTGTCAGAAATTGCGTATGGACAAGGTCAACACACCTTTGATTATTCTTTCAGCCATGGATAGCCTGGATGATGTGATCGCCGGTTTGCGTATGGGGGCCGACGATTACATGACCAAACCGTTTTCCTTCGAGGAGTTACTCGCACGGATTGAAACCGTGATGCGGCGCAGCTCGGAAATTGCGGGTGAGGAGCAGGCACTTGCTGCCGGCCCATTGCTTTTTGACCGTCAGTCACTGCGTTTTTCTGTTGAAGGGGAAGAGATCAGCATGACGGCCAAGGAGTTGGCAATCATTGAATTGTTGATGAGTAATCCAGGCACTTTGTTTAGTCGCGAACGTATACTGAGTAACGTATGGGGACTAAACATGGATCCCCTCACCAATGTTGTTGATGTGTACATTGGAAAACTGCGCAAAAAAATTGATACAGATGCCGATAATTCCATTATTGAGACGGTGCGGGGACTTGGATATCGATTGAATGTCGAAAATTAGTTTAAATTTATTTCATTAAAAATTTAATCCGTGTTCATCTTTGTTTCAATATCTGTTCAATTCTGTACTCTAATATAAAGGTGAGGTTTCCGGGTCTGTTTTCAGTTTACCCCTTACTGACTTCCCAAATAACCCAGGAACCTTACGACAGCCTCACCACCGACCACACAGTTTTCATCGGGTGGCGAAGAAAACAGGTCGGGGGTAGGTGGTCGGTCACTGAACCGTGACCGGACTGTTTGATGCTCGCAAGGATGCGAACATTTGACATTCTGAGGGTTCAGTCCACCGACCGGAGTGAGAGTACCAACACCGCTTCGCAGGGATGCCTAGCGGTGTCTTTCGTTTAATTACTCTGTTATATCGAAGCGCAGGTAGTTGGGGAACAGGTTAGCTTCTGCGCTGTAGATTTTATCACCGAACTGGATGGTCGCCGGTGCGAGGTGAATTCTTGTCGGTAGCGGCTGAATCTCCAAAGCGATTTTGCCATGGAAAAAGTCTGCGCCTTCATCTACAAATGCTTGTTCAACCTTACTCACTGTCAGACCTATCCTGCAGTTCGCCAACAATTGGGGGTTACCCACAAACACGGATTCAAGTGGTGATGGAGTGGTTTCAACGGTTTTGCCGAATCCGGACCATGTTGCTGTGAGTGTGCTGCTGCCCTCCTCGAAATTGGTAAGTAAATTATTAACTTCCGGTATTGCAATGAACCGGCTGGTAAAGGGCCCGCTCCAGGCGGTTATGCAGTCGGCCAATGGTCTGGCAATACCTGTGGGGCTAAAATGCAGCTCACCCTTCAGCTCAAGCTCGGATTTAAGCGTCATATCCAGTTTCAGGCCCTCAAGGTTACCGTCAATCCGGAAATTGGAAAAATTTGCGCTCAGGGTACCTTTGGTGTGGGTTTCTGCACTAACCATCGCCAATGGGGCGCCGTCTTTTAGGGAATTCATGGCGTTCTTGATGGATTCACATGCAGAACCCTCAAAACCTGCTTCAATCTGGCAACTACGGGCAATCTGGGCATTGAGCTGCTCACACTCAAATCTGGATGTTTCCGCATTACTGATGCAAGCCTTGCGAGTCGCATCGTAATTGGCATTCTGGCGGCTCCGGGCGGCTTCGCAAAGCGGGTCGATGGCTTCGCTGACGCAGCGGTTGTTCAAAGGGTTACGAAACAGGCAAGAAGAGCAATCACGGGTGTCTCTAAGTCTTTTGCATTGTGAAATATTGGCATTGCATACCTGCGCCTCGGTACAGGTTCGGCGTTCACAGATGATATCGCTTACCTCGAAGGCTTGCAGTCTTGACGAGAACTTTAATGCAGCAAGCCTGGTGGTATCAAATTCGGCATCGATGCTTAAATCCGCCAGCGCAGCCTGAAGGACATCTGCCAGGAACGGACGTCTCACTTCAAGCAATGCAATTTCCGGTTTATCTTCAAATATCGAGAAACCGGATATTCTTGCACTGAAGTCATTAGTCAGTGCTGCAAAAGTATTTTTGGCGGTTGCCTGATCAACACGCGTAACTGTTGTTTCCGGCTCAAGCGAATGAATGGTTTTCGAGTGTAATATGCAGCCTGACTCTTTCTCCACGACCAATACCTCCCAACGGTCGGCCGTGGTTTGTTTGGTACCTCTTGACGACCACGTGCGCCAGCGTTCGCTTTCACCCACTGCCAGCTCCTGAACGGCCATAGGAAGTCCGTCTGCAAACCAGTAATGAATGATTGTCAGCGGGCGTTTCGCACCTGCAATTTCCGAATAAAAATAGCGGATATCTTCGGCGTCGCCCATATTGCCGGCAATCCCGACAGGCTCTCGTAATTCAATTTCACGGGCAAATTCGGCTCTTGACACCGTAACATCAGCCGGGCAAGTTGACAGGTCAGGTATGAATGACAAGTCCAGTGCAATTGTGGTGATCGAAGATGCAATCAGCATACTGCTGCCGGTGACCATGAAAATGCCTCTGAGCGCCTGGGTGTGCCGGGCGGGGGTGCCTGCAAAACCGGGAAGGGACGCACCGACCTGAATTTCACCAAGCGGCACCGCATTGATGGGTATGGTGTTATTGCCTTGTTGAACCATGGCCTGTATGAGGCTGGACTTGAATTGCGTCAGTGTCTGCTGGTGCAACTCCGGAATGGGTTCAGCATAGATACCGTCTCCGAATTCAAAATCCTTGGAGGTGATCTGAAACTGATTGATGCGTGGTGACCATTCCAGACGCGAACCGCTGAAGTCCAGCAATATTTCTCCTGAGACCGAAGCGGAAATTACACGGCCTTCATCGTCATTGATATCAACTATGGCCGTCATTGCAATCACTTGCCGGCCAAAATTCAGTTTTAATTTACGGAAATGAAATTTGCCGCTAGCCGCGGCTTGCGATACAAATTCTGCTTTAATGTGATCCGCCAACCAATCGTTATCAAGCTTGATGAGCGTATCAATATTTTGCAATTGTGATAATGCGACTGCGGCACTCTCTGCACGTTGGTTCTGCAAAGAGGCCCTGTCGGTGAGGGTTCCAGGCGGTTGCAACAGGCTGCAGGCTGCCAACATGTGCATGACAATCACCAGACACGAGAAACGCATCAACATGGATTGCATGCTGTACTCATGTCTTTGGTACTGCCAGGGAACGAGCTGCAATTATTCTTTGCCCCAATTCTACTGAACACTGATCCTTGGTTCAGATAACACATTGTGAATGATTGGCGGGTGCAAAATCAATATCAGGCTATCATGAATTTTTAACCGGCTGGCGTGTTTATGCCAAATCTACTTCCATCCGCAGGCGGCGATCACTAAAACCCACACGCATTTAAATTCGGTACCATTGTCGGTGCGCCATCCAAATTCAGGTGTAATGACATCCCAGAAGCGTTGCAGGTCTCCCTTTACACCGGGGTCGTAGGCAAACCGTATTAAACCGGGTTTGTACTCAAATGGTAGCGTCGGCATTGGCTGGTCGAGCATTGAGATCAAGTCCTGTCGTTTCGGGATGTGGAATTCCTTTTGCGGGTCGGTGCTTTGCATCACAGCTTGGCGGCCAAATATCCGCTCGGTTACGGATTCCTCGGTGATGAATTGCCTGGCCAGTATTGAGTCAGTCAGGCTGTCGATTTCTGATTGACTGAAGTGTTGCAGATTTTCATTCAGTTCAAACAGCAATGGTGCCGGTAACGAATCAGCGGTCACAGGTTCAGGTTTTGTCTCGACAAGGCTTTCTGCCGGCTCTTGAACAGGCTCCGGGAGTTGAGGAAAAAGCTCAGGTGGATGAATGGCTTCGGTTGGTTCAGGCGCAGCTGGTGATGGTGGTGTGAATTTCACTAATCGCAACTCGACCAGGGTTTGGAGTTTTTCGGAGACCCTAAGGGATTTTTTTGCCGGTAGAAATAAAATAGTGAGGTGTAAACCGCATGCGACGAGCAAGGCTATCCAGATACCTGGCTTCCCACCGGCTCTGAAGTGTAGTCTGCTTATCACTTGGTTTTGCATGGACACATAATACCTGTCGCCGGTTAAGATGAAGTTAACAACTCAGTGGGTTTGTAGCCATGATGGCCTTGGTTTTCAAACACTGTTCGGGGGTTGATTCAGGTGTTTTTTGAGCAAATGCTGAATCGTGAGGCTGGCAAAAATGGTGGGTTTATCCTATCGTGTGAATACCGTGTTTTATTCGTGTTATGCACTTCAAATTGGTCCGGCGACCCGGGCTGTTTTTTTAACTTAACGGAAAATGAAAAAAGATGACCAATCAAGTGAACTCCCATGTAAATTCGAATTATTTTCTGGTGTCAGGACTGTTACCGAGGTTTTTTGTTTCCCTGCTTATGTTTGGAGGTCTTATTGCGTGTGCGGTTGCACCGACTGAATCTCCAGTATCAGAGGCAGACAATCAGGTGGAATCCAAGACCGGTATGGCCGGCGCTGCTGACATGTGCAACAGTCGGAATTACCCGGGAGCGATAAGGGAGTTTGACAAAGTCATCTCCGATGCGGGATCCAGCGCCAATAATCGTCGCCTGGCTCATTTGGGCAAGGCCCTTGTATACCTGGGTCCTGATGAGAACTGGCACAGCGTTGACAACGCGAAATTGTCTCTTATGTCGGCGGGTCAGATCGCCCCGGAAGGGAAGCAGGAATTCTCGGTTGAAACCGATTTATTGATGGACGCAGTGTCTGCCGTCATTGGGACCGAGTCCAAATACGCTGTGTTGGCGGCAAAAACCAATGATTCCGGTGGTGAAGTTAAAGAGCTGAGGCGTGAACTGGATGCAGTGAAATCTGAACGCAACGAATTGCTGGCTGAACAGGATGTTTTGAATGAAGCAATTGAAAAACTTAAGGTACTTACTTTAGGGGGCTGATTGGCTCAGCCCTGTGCGCCTGACTTGCCCTGTTGTTGGTTGATCCTGATAAAACTGAGTAGCTGGTCAGCATCCATTGATTCCAGTTCAATGGAGTTCAGGAGTACAAGTGGTGTGTCGCCATAGTCTTCAGAGCGTTTTACGCGACCCATGAATTTGGCAACTTCATCTATTTGCGAATGTTTGCCGACCAGTATGGTGCCAAAGCGGCGTTCAGACATCCATTCAAGTGCTTCATCGAGATCTGCCGTCTGACGGGTTTCAAAGGGTTCCTCACCCTGTGCCTGCGACAGCAGGTCCGCCAGGTTTGTGCTTTCCTCAATGACGAGTACGCCTTCAGCAAGCCTGAGTTTCGGCAATAATTTTCTGACTGCATTGGGAAGATCAGATTTATCCACCGGTTTGGTCAGGTAATCATTTGCTCCAAGTGATAGACCCAGTTCCCGTTCACTCAGCATGGATTGCAGGATGATCGGGATGTCAGCCGTCTCCGGTATTTCCCGCAATCTTTCCAAAACCTGCCAGCCATCCATTCCCGGCATGAGGATATCAAGGACAATAATGTCAGGATGTTGCTCGCACGCCAATTTGATACCGCTTTCGCCATCGTCAGCGCAAATCACGGAATAGCCGCGTTTGGACAGGATGCGTCTGGAGATTTCCCTTGATGATTCGTCGTCATCGACCACCAGGACTGTGGCCAGGCCTTCCATTTGAGCCGGTTCGCTATCGTTCACACAGGTTTCTGCAGGCTCATCTTTTTCCAGGTCCACGGCAATGGCAGGAACGATAAAGGTGAAACAGGAGCCTTCCCCGGGTGTGCTTTCGACTTCAATCCGGTCTTGCATCAACTCGGAAAACTTTTTGCATATGGCCAGTCCAAGACCGGTGCCGCCAAATTCCCTCGTGGTTGAGTCATCCGCCTGGGTGAATTCTTCAAATACTTTTCCAGTTGATCCCCGCTCATACCGATTCCTGTGTCAATGATGGACACGCTGAGCATATCCACCTCATCTTCCATGAAACGATTGGCCTTGATAGTAATGGTGCCTTTGCGGGTAAATTTGGCG
>Ga0209988_10000742_pt1 | contig 20568 bp, 19 predicted proteins | sample N075metaG_FD_183115 | JGI IMG/M metagenome (GOLD analysis project Ga0209988, IMG submission 183115) | Deep subsurface microbial communities from Kermadec Trench to uncover new lineages of life (NeLLi) - N075 metaG (SPAdes) (version 2) | ecosystem: Environmental > Aquatic > Marine > Ocean trench... | reverse complement strand
AACAGGCCGCTAATCTGGTCATGTTGATTCAGGTAGTCAATTTGATCGACAAGATCGCTAGTATCTGCGGCAGTACGGATCATAATCTGGGTGCAGGGTTCGCTGTCATAACTTGCGCGAGAAAATTCCAGTTTAACTTCCAGGTTACTTCCATCATCCCTGAGCAGCTTTAATTTGAGCTCATTACTGTCATTCTCGTCTTTGCTGAGCGATCGTAGGAAAACTTTTAACTTGTCCTGTTCACTCGGATCGACCATATCTATAATGGGTGTTCCCTCAAGTTCTTCGATATCTGTTTTGCCGAATAATTTCATGTACGCGGCATTAGCATAAATGTGCATGCCTTCGTGCACATAAGCTACAGCATCATTAGAGCTAGTCAGCAGGGCCTGGCAGCGTTTTTCACTTTCCTGCAATTCAAGTTCTGTGCGCATGGCCTTGCGCCACATCGAGAGGCTACTTGCCTCGCGTTTGGTTACCAGGATCAGGTGGTCGAAAGTTTTCGATGATACGACGTCCTGTGCACCCTGCTTGATCGATTTTATAATAATTTCGGGTGTCGGGTCCCGGGTCATCGCGATGACGGCAACATGGCGACCACTTTCACCAACCAGTTGGCTAGCCTGTTTTAGTGAAAACTCCGGCAGATCGATAGAAAAAACTACCAGATCAAGTGGTTTATCTTTCAAAATTTTTGCCATGTCCTCGCTATTTTCGGCAAATTCTGCGCGTACCTGCACCCCGGCGGCTCGCAAAGCGCTGGTAATCTGCTCAGCCTTGTGCAGGCCTTCGTCTATTATTAGCAGGCGAATTAATTTTTCTGTTTCATTTTCCATCGTCACTCATTGAACATCTTGACTTTTTTAATCGGGATCCAAAACGTATTTCCCATGATAGATATAGCTTAAATTCCGACAGGTTCCTGGTATTTTTCTTACTACTTTTGCAGTTTCTAAACAGGTATTATAGCGACGCAAAAATATTCTCATCGTCGCAACATCACGCTGTTTGTCGCGATCGATCGGAATCCGTTATGATTACTTTTTTCCGGGAAAACTTAATGACCAGTTATAGCACCAACGAATTTCGTAGCGGTTTAAAGGTAATCGTCGACGGTGATCCCTGCTCGATTATCGAAAACGAGTTTGTTAAACCGGGCAAGGGCCAGGCTTTTAATCGGGTCAAGATACGAAATCTTAAAACCGGCAGGGTACTGGACAAAACTTTCAAATCTGGTGAGTCACTCGAAGCTGCCGATGTTATAGATATTGAAATGCAATATTTATATAGCGATGGTCAATTTTGGCATTTTATGGTGCCCGATAATTTCGAACAATATGCGGCCGATGCCAGCGCAGTCGGCGAATCCCATTTGTGGCTCAAGGTGCAAGATAACTGCCAAGTGACACTATACAATGGAGAACCGATCGGGATTACGCCGCCCAATTTTGTAGAGCTGGAAATTACTGATACTGACCCCGGATTAAAGGGAGATACCGCACAAGGTGGCACCAAACCGGCAACCCTGGAAACCGGCGCATTTATCAAGGTGCCACTGTTTCTCGAAATTGGTGAACTAGTTCGCGTCGATACACGTACCGGCGAATATATGTCCAGAGCCAAAAAATAGGCCCTGTACAACTATGCAGTGGGAACCATCAGCTGCCCTCGAGACCATTCATAGAAGAGCGCAGATCTATCAGCAAATTCGGGCGTTTTTTTCAGCCCGAGATTTGCTCGAGGTTGATACCCCGTTATTATCACAGGCTACCAATACCGATGCCCAGATCGTCTCGATCGAGGTATTAAATCAGGGTCAGGCATTGTTTCTACAGACTTCACCGGAGTTTGCGATGAAGCGTCTCCTGGCAGCGGGAAGCGGGTCGATTTATCAAATTTGCCATGCGTTTCGTGGAGCGGAATCGGGCCGCTTGCACAACATCGAATTCACCCTGCTGGAGTGGTATCGGGTCGCTTATGACTACCGGGCATTAATGGACGAGGTTGAATCCCTGATAGATACGCTGAGTGATCGAAGCAATAGTTACAGGCGGGTTCGCTATCGGGATTTATTTATCGAACAGGCCAATGTTGATATCACCGGTATTCGACTATCTAGTCTACGCGAGAAAACGGATGAACTGGTACCGGGTGCCGATACCAATGATCTGGATTTTGATCAATGTCTCGACCTGTTGCTGAGTATGGTGGTTGCGCCTCGCTTGAAAGGTTATGTATTTGTTTACGACTACCCGGTATCACAGGCCGCGCTGGCGAGAGTGAATGCTACTAATCCATCGGTCGCCGAGAGATTTGAACTGTTTCACGACGGTCTCGAACTTGCCAATGGTTTTTCCGAATTAACGGATGCCGGGTTACAGCGCAGACGATTTGAAAATGACAATGACTTGCGAGCTGCAAAAGGCCTGCCACGTTATCCCATCGACGAACATTTACTCGCGGCACTCCAAACAGGCATGCCCGATTGTGCCGGGGTTGCACTTGGAATCGATCGATTATTGATGGTGATACTGGGTCTCGATTCGATCGATCAGGCGATTAGTTTTGTCGATCGGGAGACTGAATACTCCTAGCCAGATTTTTTTCTTGGGCGGAACTTGGCTATTATTTCGCCCATTTTAACCGCTTGCCCAGCGCGTATTTTCTCTAGCCATTCGACATTTTTGGCTGCCAGTAAAATGACCGTTGATCCCATATTAAAACGACCCATTTCGTCACCCCTGGCGTAGATTTTACGGGTGTGACTATAATTGAAATCACTGATTTTTTTGCCTTTCGGCGGTGTGACTAATCCGGCCCAGACGGTTTCTATTGCGGCGACGTTTATGGCGCCGACGAGTACCATGGCAATTGGCCCGGCCTCGGTAGCAAACAGGCAGGCGACTCGCTCATTACCAGTAAAAAGTCCCGGGATGGTGCCTACTGTCCAGGGTGCTACACTGAATAGTCGTCCCGGTACATGGATCATTTTTTTCAACAAACCACGTGTTGGCATGTGTACTCGATGATAATTTTTCGGTGCGAGATAGATTGTTGCGAAACGCCCGTTTTCAAATAATGCCGACATCGAGGTGTCGCCGCCCAACAATTCGGTCGTGGTATAAAAGTGCCCCTTGGCCTGAAATATCTGGCGCTGCTGAATACTGCCGGCCTCAGATATGGTGCCATCGGCCGGACATGACAGGGTATTTTTAGTTTGATCTACGGGTCGCGCCTTCTGTTTCAACGGGCGGGTAAAAAATTCGTTGAAGGTTACGTACGCTTGGGTGTTTTCGTAAGCAGCCTCGGTCATATCGACATCGAATTTTTTGATGTAGTAATCAATCATCGGTTTCACCATCTGCCCACGTAATCGCGTGATATAGTAAACCACCCGGGAAATTAGGTGATGCGGTAATGCGCCAAACAATAATATTTTAGCTGTTTCTGTTTTAGTGAGTTCGACAGGTCCACTCATAATTATTTCCTTACATCATTTCTATACTTCGTGTTGATCAATCGTTATTACCAGTGGTAACGGGCATTAAATCAATGCGACGAGGGCCAGTCACTTGATCATAGCATTTGATTATTTTTTAAATTAATTAATTCCCAGTTAGTCCTACTCAGCAAAAAAACGCGCCTGCTACGTGTTGTTAATTATCTTGCCCAGATCACTCGCCATCATGACACTGTCATGTGGTGCACTGAACAGGCCAGCAAACTCACCCTCAGGATTAATCAATATTATTTGCGAACTGTGTGAAACATCGTATGCCGTCTGGTTACCTTGGTTATCATCATGGCTATGCGCGATACCGATGGCATGGGTTAAAAGGTTCAATTCTGCAAGTGGTGCTGATGCGCCGATGATGTCGGGATGAAAATTTTGCAGATAAGCTTTAAGAACAGAGGGGGTGTCACGATCAGGATCGACAGAAACGAATATGACCTGGATCATGTGGCTAAAACTGTTATCTTCTATTGTATTTAACAGGTCGCTCAAGGTTTGCAGACCGATTGGGCAGACATCGGGGCAATGGGTATAGCCGAAAAACATTAAGCTCCATTTACCGGTCAGTTCAGGTTTCCCCAGGGTCTTATTATTGTGATCAATCAACCGAAAATCGGGTAAAACCTTTGCCTGATCGCCAAACCACAGGCCCGCCTCAAGCTTTACCGGTACTGAATCGTAAGCCATCCATGAAATGGCGAAACCAGTGCATAATGCAATTAACGAGATGGAGATTAGATGTACCTTTTTCATTGTGAGTCGATATATGAATTTTGGTGTAGAATCCGCGGCATTATATTTTATTCGATTTGAAACTCAACGTGGTTAACCCAAAATCGCCTGGCGATTTATCGACTATCCGGGATTTTATTTGCTGGGGTAGCAGCGAATTCGATAGGCATGAGCTGACTTTTGGTCACGGTTTTGCAACTGCATTCGACGAGGCAAAATATCTCACCATGCACCTGCTTGCATTGCCGATTGAATGGTCTGAAGATTATCTCGATATCGCGCTGACCGACTCAGAGCGCAAACAGGTTATTGGACTATTGCAACAGCGCATTAATACCAGGCAACCAGTGGCTTACATTACGCGCGAATCCTGGTTTTGCGGGTTGAAATTTTATGTCGATCAACGAGTGCTGGTACCGCGTTCACCAATAGCGGAATTGATTGCCAATCATTTTGAGCCCTGGATTGATAGTAGCCGGGTGCACAGCATACTCGACTTATGTACTGGCAGTGCCTGTATAGCTATCGCCAGCCAGTATCTGTTCGAACAGGCAGAAGTTGTCGCTGCGGATATTTCTGCCGATGCACTCGAAGTGGCCCGCATCAATTGTCGCGATCATGGTCTGAGTGAACAATTGACGCTGTACGAGTCAGATTTATTCGACGGTATTCCGCCTCAGCAGTTTGACGTCATTGTCAGTAACCCACCCTATGTAAATGCCGAAGATATGGCTGCACTGAGCGAAGAATTTAAATTTGAGCCTTATCTTGGGTTGGCAGCTGGTGAAGATGGTCTCGCGATGGTCGATCGAATTTTGTTAGATGCCGGTGAGTATCTAACTGGGCAGGGCGTACTATTTATCGAGGTAGGTAATTCGCAGCAGGCTATGATGAAAAAATACTCGTTTTTGCCAATGACATGGATCGACTTCGAGTACGGTGGGAGCGGTGTCTGTTGTATTTATCACGAGGATCTGAAACATCAGCAGTCACAAATTGGTTATGTATAGGATGTACGGTATGCTGAATTCGCCTAAAGCGCCTACTTTTGGTGCAGGAGCAAAATTCGGTTATGTACAGGATGTACGGTATGCCGAATTCGCCTAAAGCGCCTACTTTTGGTGCAGGAGCAAAATTCGGTTATGTACAGGATGTACGGTATGCCGAATTTGCAGGAGCAAAATTCGGTTATGTACAGGATGTACGGTATGCCGAATTTGCAGGAGCAAAATTCGGTGACGCTGCAATCGCGGGAAAAGACAATTAATAGGAGTAGATAAGCATGGCATGGTGGGGAAAAGCACTGGGCGGCGCATTCGGATTCATGATCGGTGGGCCGTTGGGAGCATTGATGGGAATTGCCTTTGGTCATAATTTTGACCGGGGTATGAATTCGCACGGTGATGCCAATTGGCAGGTCGGTGGTCAGGATCGAGTGCAGGCGGCATTTTTCACTGCCACTTTCTCGGTGATGGGCTACATTGCCAAGGCCGACGGCAAGGTAACCCGGGATGAAATTCGGCTTGCCGAATCGATGATGAGTCACCTCGGCCTCACAGCCGAAATGCGCGAGTCGGCGAGAAGACTATTCAACGAGGGCAAATCGGGTGATTTCCCCATCGACGAAATTCTCGATCAATTTAAAAAAGAAACGCGCCGCCGCGGTACGCTGATCCAGATGTTTCTGGAGATGCAGTTGCAGGCGGCCTATGCCGATGGCGTGATGCACCCGGCCGAAAAACAAGTGTTGCATCATATCTGTGGGCGACTCGGGATTCCCATTGCGCAGCTTGATCGACTGGAAGAAATGTTAAAGGCTGGATTCGGCAGTGGTGGCTATCGGGGTCCGCAGGCGCCGCAAGTACCCATTGAAGACGCCTACGCGATACTCGGGGTTGATAAGTCGGTTAACGATGCCGAAATGAAAAAAGCCTATCGCCGGCTGATGTCACAACATCATCCCGATAAGCTCGTCGCTAAGGGCTTGCCCGATGAAATGATCAAAGATGCTACCGAGAAAACCCAGCAGATTAAATTGGCCTATGAAAGAGTAAAAGAGTCCAGGGGTCTGTAGTGCAGAACCTGATTTAATCGATGAAAAAACTCTACACCCATGAAAATCGCATGATTATCTTCAACCTGAAAAATGTACTGGAAGATATGGGTATCGAGTGCTCGGTGATCAACGAGTTTGCCTCGGGTGGTGCCGGCGACCTCGCGACCTTTGATACCTGGCCTGAATTGTGGGTAGCAGATAATGATCGCATTGTCGAGGCAGAATCAGTATTGCAGAAAATCGTATTCGATCGCAATGAGGACTACTGGTATTGCACTGGTTGCCAGGAAAAAAACGGTGGCGCCTTTGAACTCTGTTGGAAATGCGGTCGATCCAGTGATTGATGGCGAAAAGGAACGAAGAATGAAGCGGTTGATTAGTTGGGTAACTATTCTAATCGGAATGTTGGCACCCGGTTTCGTATCTGGTGGCCAGGTCGAAATCGTTAATGTTGAGGTGGTATGTAGTAGTAGTTGTACGTTTTCGGTCACTTTGAAACACGGTGACGAGGGTTGGGATCACTACGCCAACCAGTGGGACGTAATGACGATGGATGGAAGATTGCTGAAATCGCGTGTGCTCTACCACCCACATGTCAACGAACAACCGTTTACCCGATTCCTGTCGGGGGTTAAAGTTCCGGCCGGGACTAGCCGGGTAAAAATTCGCGCGAGGGACCTGAAGCACGGTTATTCATCAAAGGAATATACTGTCCAGATTCCAGAACTAGCCTCATGATCAATGCGCTCGCAGAGGCGCTAAGCACGCAAAGAGATTGTTTGAAGGCCCCACGGGCAAAACTAATTGAGGGTTGTTGTATAGATAATACCATTTCGTTCTTTGTACCTATTCCCTGCTTTTCCTTTGCCTGCCCTGCGTCATTGCGAGACAAATAATCCTTAATTACCAATATTTTGATTTTTGAGTAGCCCGCCAGTCGATTAAAGCATCGATGGCGCCTGGTCATGAGTTGCTGTAAGCTGCACGCCGTCAAATCACCTATCCATCCCATCAAATGTAGCTATATTAAGCAGGCTACAGAGAATTCCTTATGAGTTTTACCTCGCTGGGCCTGTCCGCCCCTATCCTTGATGCTCTTGTTGAACAGGGTTATGAAACACCTACGCCGATTCAGGTGCAGGCGATACCTGCAATACTCCAGGGCAAAGATGTCATGGGTGCAGCTCAGACTGGCACCGGTAAAACAGCGGGTTTCACGCTGCCAATACTGGAACGACTGTCAAAAGGTCGGCCTGCGCAGGCCAATCAGGCGCGTGCATTGATATTGACACCGACGCGTGAGCTGGCAGCCCAGGTTGCGGACAGTGTCTCGATCTATGCCAGGTATCTTCCCCTGAGATCTGCCGCGGTGTTTGGTGGCGTGAAGATAAATCCACAGATGATCAAGTTGCGAAAAGGAGTTGATGTGCTGGTGGCGACACCGGGTCGCTTGCTCGATCTGTATAATCAGAATGCAGTGCGATTCAAACACCTGGAAGTGCTGGTTCTGGACGAGGCCGACCGCATGCTGGATATGGGATTTATTCACGACATACGAAAAATCCTCAATCTTTTACCCAAATACCGTCAGAACTTGATGTTTTCGGCGACCTTCTCTAAACAGATTCGTAATCTTGCCAACGGGCTGGTAAATGATCCAGTAGAAATTTCAGTCAGCCCACGCAATACGGCGGTAGAATCGGTAGAACAATGGATTTACCCGGTCGATAAGAAACAAAAGGCGGCTTTGTTGACGCAATTGATCCTGGATAATCGCTGGCAACGGGTACTGGTTTTTTCTCGTACCAAACATGGTGCCAATAAATTAACCCGCCAGCTGGAGTCAGCCGGAATCAATGCTGTCGCGATTCATGGCAATAAGAGCCAGGGTGCGCGAACCAAAGCATTGGCAGAATTTAAAAGCGGCAAAATACGCATACTGGTAGCAACCGATATCGCGGCACGGGGTCTGGATATCGATCAACTGCCACAGGTGGTTAATTTTGATCTACCCAATGTGCCGGAAGACTATATTCACCGAATTGGTCGAACTGGGCGCGCAGGCGCCACCGGTCAGGCTATATCCCTGGTCAGTGCCGATGAATATATACAGCTCTCTGACATTGAACGACTGCTCAGGCAGTTGTTGACACGCAAGCTGATCGATGGCTTCGAACCTGTCCACGAACTGCCCGAGTCGAAACTGTCGAATCGCCCGATACGGGCTAAAAAATCAAAGAAACCGAAACCGGGACATCGCGATGGACAAAGATCTGGCGATAATGCCAGGGGCCATAAGCCCACCGGTAAAAATAAGCGCCATACCGGTAGTGGTAATCGGGCTGGCGGGAAACCCGGTAATCGAGGCCGTCATCGAAATGTAGCGCTTAACCAACGGTAACCAGCGATGATTTATATCGATATTGGGGATGGATTTATGGTAAGGCGCGCTGTCCTGAAACCTTACTCCAGCGAAGTGAGTGCCACCCGTAATCCCGAATCATTCCCCGGCTGAAAGTATCGACCTGAAATAGTTTATTCCTGGGTAAGAGCATATTTAGCAAAAAATTCTTCTTCTGTCATATCGCTAGTTTTATTTAAGAAACTATAAAACGAAGGTTTTTTATCGATAAACACCTGGTGATCAAAAATAAAACTGTCATCGTCATCGAATAATCCTGCAGGTATAAAGTATCGTTTGTATTGTTTTAATCGGTAAAACAGATGGCTTCCGCATTTTTTTGCAGAAGCCACGTTCGGCCCACTCGGATGAGTCAAACACCGATATACTTTCTTCGCCTTCAAATGAGACATCTGCCCCGCAATCAACTGTCATAAAGGGCCCACCACCCCATTTTCGACACATTCCACAGTGACAGGCACCAACATTTGTATTTGGGGTTTTTGCGGAAATACGGACTGTGCGACAGAGGCAATTTCCAGTTTTTTCAACAAAATCCGACATTTTTTACTCCCTACAATTGATACTGCTTGAGTAACCTATACGCTTACAGAAGGTTAAATTCCATCTGAATATCGTCCATTTCATAGCCCCCGCCAATATCCACGCAAATATCACCGGTTTTAATAAATCCGAGCCTGTAATAGGCGGCTATTGATTCGGTATTATTTTTATTGACGGTCAGTGAAATCTTATTCATTTTATTTTTTTGCGCCAGGTCCTTAATAAAATTCATCGATGCTTTACCCACACCATTGCCACGCTCGTTCGACAGTATGTATATCTTGCTTAAAAATAAATAATCCCCTTTTAGCTGAATACCGATGTAACCAATAATTCGATTTTTATCTTTAATTAGATAGTAGGCATAGTTATCTCGAGTTATTTCGTTTGTTATGGCGTCTTTAGAATGATAATTATCGAGCATGTACTCTACCTGGTCGATTCCAATAATTGGTGGGTAGTATTCTGTCCAGATATCCCGGGCAATTTTTACCACCTCATTTATTTCATTACTGGTTGAAACGACGTGAAACATGGTGGTAGATCAGGCCTTGCGTAATAAAGTCAGGCCATCCCCGATCGGTACCAACGACAGGTCATAGTCGTATTCGTTTTGCGAATGTAACCAGCTATTCAATTGTCGCAACGCGACCGTGTCCTCTGCCTGGTCTTCCGGATCAGCCACCGATCCACTCCACAGGGTGTTATCCAGGGCGATTAATCCACCCGCGCGAACCAGTGCCAGGCAGCGTTCTACGTAATCACGATAAGCCGATTTATCGGCTTCGATGTAGGCGAAATCGAAGCTTTCGGATTGACCGCTCGCGATTAAACCATCGAGAGTTTCGAGAGCGGGTGCGAGGCGTAGATGAATGCGGTCATCTACACCGGCTTGCTGCCAGAATTGTTTTCCAATAGAGGTAAACTCCTCGCTAATATCGCAACAGGTCATATGTAATTCAGTAATACCGAGGGTCAGGCGTAGACTGGTATAACCGGTAAAAGTGCCGACCTCAATACCGGATTTGGCGTTTAGCATTTTGCATAATAACAACAGTAGTTGTACCTGCTCGGGTGAGCTCAACATCATGCCCTCCGCCATCAGCACGGTTTGCTCGCGTAGGCGCTGGCAAATTTCTGGTTCGTGTAATGACACATCCAACAGGTATTGTTGCAGGTCTTCACCCAGACCCAGGCTGGTATTAGACATTATCGAAAGCCCTGTAAATAATTTGAATACAAAGCCCATTCTATCGTGACGCGGGGTTGTTTTCATCTTCACCTGCCCGTATCTTCAATATAACTATGACTAAATTCTAACTAAGGCAGGAACCCCGGATATGGCAAAGTGGTTAAATGGAACTGTAGTTGAGAATCGGCGCTGGACCGAAGATCTAACTTCGTTGAAAATTGACGCAGATCTGGGCGCGTTTAACGCCGGGCAATTTGTTCGCGTCGGACTCGAAATTGACGGCGAAATTGTTGCCCGTCCTTATTCCCTGGTTAATTCTCCGTCGGAACCCGAGTTGGAGATACTTTTCAATATTGTCACCGATGGCCCCTTGTCACCGCGCCTGTTCGAACTCCAGCAGGGAGACGATGTTTGGGTGGCTATCAATCCAGCGGGTTTTCTGACTGTCAATGAAGTACCCGACGTCACAAATTTGTGGATGATGGCGACCGGTACCGCGATAGGTCCGTATCTGTCTATTCTCAAAGGTGATGAAGTCTGGCAGAGATTCGAGCGCGTCATCCTGACCTATTCGGCTCGCACCACAGAAGAACTGGCCTATGCAAAAGAAATTGCAAAGCTGGTGGAATCACACAGTAAACAACTGTGTTTTATCCCGATTATTACCCGTGAGGATATTGCCGATACCCTGCGCGTTCGAATACCCGAGGCAATTACCAACGGTGAACTCGAAAGCAGGGCAGGCGTGTCGATGTCTGCCGACAATTCGCACGTTATGATGTGTGGCAATTCGGATATGATCCGGGATGTGAGTGCAGTGCTCGAAGGACGCAATATGCGCAAGCACCGACGCCGCGAACCGGGCCATTTTACCAGCGAAAAATATCACTAGCCCGCATTTCTCTCCACCGTTCGTAGCGAGACGGCGAAAGGTAGTGTTCTGCTTGACTTCCACGACCGAAGAGTACTCAGGCATAGTTACACTATGCCTGAGTGCTCTGACCGAGTGAAAATCAAGCAGGGTGCTGCATAGCGTCGTCGGAGTAGAAGGGTAGTGAGAAATGCGGGCTTTCCACCCCGATGGTTCCATATGAGCAAAGAAACTCTATAATACGCCGTCTGTAGACGGCGGGTGGAACGGATTGTCCCCTGGCTAAAACTGATAATACCCTTTGCCATATGAGATTAATAAAATGAATGCGCCGTTGACCAATACTGCCCTGCTCGAAAAAGACCAGCAACACATGATTCATCCCCTACACCATACCGCGGGCCACGCCAGCGGCAGGGTATGGGTGAGAGGCGAGGGTTCTTACCTGTTTGACGCCGATGGCAATCGCCTGATCGATGGCCTGTCGGGCCTGTGGAATGTAACCGCGGGCCACGGCCGCCAGGAACTGGCCGATGCGGCCGCCCGTCAAATGCGTGAACTGGCATATGGTTCGTGTTATGCCGGTGCTTCGAACCGGCCGGCTATCGAACTCGCCGAACGTTTGGCGGAACTCTGTTACCCGGGGATTAATAACTTTTATTTTACCTCGGGCGGTGGTGAAGCTACCGACAGCAGCATCAAGCTTGCCCGGTGGTACTGGAAGACCAGGGGAAGACCCGAAAAGACCAAGGTAATAAGCCGCATCTGGGCCTATCACGGGGTTACCCTCGCAGCGATGTGCGCCACCGGAATTAGCAGCTATTGGACCATGTTCGAGCCTCGCATTCCTGGCTTTAGTCATATCCCCTCTCCCGACCCTTATCGTTACCCGATGCCCGCGGACGGTTCTTCGCAAGGTATCGCCGCTGCGAATGAGCTGGAAAAGGAAATTTTAGCGCAGGGCCCCGAAACCGTGGCGATGTTCATCGCCGAGCCGGTGCAGGGCGCCGGTGGTGTTATCGTGCCACAAGATGATTATTTCCCGCGAATTCGTGAAATTTGCGATCAATACGATGTGTTATTCGTCGTCGACGAGGTAATAACCGCATTTGGGCGTACCGGGAAAATGTTTGCACTCGATCATTACGGCGTACAGCCCGACCTGGTGCAATTTGCCAAGGCAATCACCTCCGGTTATGTGCCGCTGGGGGGTATCGGCATGAACGACGATATAGCCGAGCTAATCAAGGCGAGCGATAAACCCTGGATGCACGCCTATACCTATAGTGGTCATCCAACTACCTGTGCGGTTGGTCTGGCTACACTGGACATTGTCGAAAAAGAAGATTTTCCGGGGCAGGCGGCGAGCAAGGGTGAATATCTGCTGGAAAAACTGCACGCCGAGCTCGATGGTCATCCGCATGTCGGCGAGGTACGCGGCAAAGGCATGATGTGTGGTGTCGAGCTGGTTGAAAGTAAGGACAGTAAGGAACTTTATCCTGCCGAGTGGGGTGTAGGCCCGAAAATGACCAAAGCGATGATCAGTCATGGACTGTTTACCCGAATGCGCAGTGAAGTGGTATGTATTGCACCGCCATTGACTACCGAAGAATCTACGCTCGATGATATTGTCAGCGCGGTGCGCGATTCGGTGATCGACGTGTTCGGTGAGTAGGGGGATTCGTTCGTCATTCCGGCTTACGAGCCGGAATCCATCGATCCAAGCCCCTGATAGCCTGGCAATACTAGATTAATAGATTCCGGCTCGCAGGCTGGAATGACGCCGAGCAGCATTACCCCGCATCGAACCCCGAAGCTCACACTACTTTGGCATCTCCTTGATATACAAGTCATGCTTGCTATAAGGAATTTCAATCTTCTCCTCGATGAATCGTTTATATACCTGGCAATTCAACCTGTCGGTCAGGCGACCGCGTAACACCGGTTGATCGATCCAGCAGAGCAGTTCGAAGTCGAGGCCCGATGCGCCGAAGGTACGAAAACGTACGCGTGGTTCCGGGTCTTCGCAGACTGCTTCTTCGTTTAGTGCAATGTTTACCAGTACCTCGCGAACCTTGTCGATGTCGGAACCGTAGGCGACGCTTACCGCTATACGGATGCGGTATTTCTCCCCGGGCCCACCGGATTCATTAATGATTTTGGTATTTCCCATCACCGAATTCGGTACTGTGACCTCTATATCATCACGAGTCAGCAGGCGCGTACTGCGAATGCCGATATGGGTAACTTCACCGCGCTCTCCCGTATCGAGTACCACAAAATCACCGATTTTGTAGGGTGCATCGGCGAGGATAAATACCCCCGAAAAAAGGTTCGCCAGCGTGTCCTTGGCGGCAAAACCGATCGCTATCCCGACGATTCCAGCCGAGGCTAACCAGGCGGTCATGTCGACATGCCAGGTGCTAAAAATTATATAGACCGCGAATACAAATATCGCGATATTGGTAATATTTTCGAACAACGGCAGGGTTTGGGGATGCAAAATGCTGATGTGCCGGTCGCTTCGAGCCACATGCCCGAGCACCAGTTTGGTAACCCTCAAAATCAGTACGGCCCAGATTATATAAGCGATACTTTGCAGGACTGAATAAATAATAAAATCGAATGGTTCGACAGGTTCGAGTGTATGAACCCCGAGCGCGAGTCCGAGGATGATAATGCTGCTATAGATCGGGCCGTGCAGCAGCTCGATAAGACGGTCGTCAATTTCGAACTTTGTTTTCACAGCTAAACGTTTTAGCGTTGAAATAATGAACCGATCGAATATCCACGCGATCAGGATAGAAGCAGCAACCATGCCCAGCGCCTGGATCCAGGGGTAATCATCGAAATAGCCAAAATAGGTTAGCGTGTTTTGCAGGTCATCAAGCATCTGTATTCCTTTCCCCTATTTTATTGTTCAGAGGTTTCCCCGGGTGAAAGATACCATACTCGACCCCGGCTTACTTTTGAGGCTGTTGAGATAACCGGTCTCTCTAGCACTCGATAACATTCACCGCCAGGCCACCGCGCGCGGTTTCCTTATACTTGGTCTTCATATCGGCACCGGTTTCACGCATGGTCTTGATCACCTTGTCGAGCGAAACGAAATGCTGGCCATCGCCGCGCAGAGCAATGCGAGACGCATTGATCGCTTTAATCGAAGCCATCGCGTTGCGTTCGATACAGGGTATCTGCACCAGCCCGCCGATCGGGTCGCAGGTCAATCCGAGGTTGTGCTCCATACCTATCTCGGCGGCATTTTCGACCTGTTCGGGTGTGCCGCCGAGTACTTCGGTGAGAGCACCAGCAGCCATCGAGCAGGCACTGCCGACTTCGCCCTGGCAGCCGACTTCTGAACCGGAAATCGAGGCGTTCTCCTTGTACAAAATACCGATCGCACCGGCAGTGAGTAAAAAACGGACGATACCGTCCTCGTCTGCATTGGGGTAAAAATAGTGGTAATAGTGCATCACCGCAGGAATGATGCCGCCCGCGCCATTGGTCGGCGCGGTAACCACACGGCCGCCGGCAGCGTTCTCTTCATTGACCGCGAGCGCGTAGAGATTGACCCAGTCCAGCGTGGTCAGGGGGTCCTTGTAGGTAATGTTTGGATGTGCACTCAATTTACGGAAAAGATCAGCCGCGCGTCGTTTTACTTTCAATCCGCCCGGCAATATACCTTCATTACGGCAACCATTGTTGACGCAGGTTTGCATCACTTTCCAGATATTCAACAGGCCGGCACGGATCTCGTCTTCACTGCGCCACAGTTTTTCATTTTCCATCATCACATCGCTGATACGCATATCGTGATTAGCGCAATGGATTAACAGGTCGACCGCGGTTAAAAAAGGATAGGGCAGCACCGTGTCGTCCGGCTTGATACGATCGCTGCCGGTTGCGGTTTCATCGACGATGAATCCGCCGCCGACCGAATAAAATGTCGCCCTCGATAATTCATCGCCCCGTCGGTCAAAAGCGCTGAAAATCATGCCGTTGGAATGAAATGGCAGCCTCTTTTTGCGATGCATGATCAAATCATCCTGTTCGGTAAATACAACAGAATGCTCACCGAGCAGGTTGATTTTTTGCTCCTGCCTGATACTAGCCAGCCGTGAGTCGATAATCGTAGTGTCTACTGACTCCGGTAGATCGCCCTCAAACCCCAGCATCACCGCCTTGTCGCTGCCGTGACCCTTGCCGGTCGCGCCGAGAGAACCGAACAGCTCTGATTTGACGCGGTGGACCTCGTTCAGTTGACCATCCTTCTCGAGCGCCTTGACAAACTGGTAAGCCGCTCGCATCGGCCCGACCGTGTGCGAACTTGATGGCCCGATACCGATCGAAAATAATTCAAAAACACTAATTGCCATGGGCCAATGTTATTTCTGGGAAACAAATTCGAACAGGTCCAGTTTAGCCTGCATATTGCATGAAGGGAACAAAGTACAGGGGAAATATGGCAAACAATGTTGATCTATCGCCCGTCGGTGCATAGCCGTAGCCAGGGACCCCATAGGATTTGTTCAGAAGCTCCTTAATCAAGGGGGGGATCGATCAAGATCGCCTACAGGGACGTAGGTGGTAGAGCAACGCAGGAGCAGCTTGCCGGGAGCAGCCAGATTTTTCCTGGCTTTGTTCAGGTACAAACTTCATTTTCCGTTTTTAATGATTTTCTTGTCCGGATATTTGGATTTATTGATTAAAGTCATTTGTGTCACCGCCTTCGTGCAATATGCGGGTTAGATCAAACGATGATCCGGGGTTGTCTGTGAAGCGCCCTGGGCTTGCCTATTCGCGTATTCAGGCGTCGTCTTCGTAGGCCGATACCGGTGGACAGGAACAAATCAGGTTCATGTCGCCGAATACATTGTCGACGCGACCAACCGGTGCCCAGTACTTGTCATCCCGCAACGAGGGTAGTGGGTAGGCGGCCTGCTCCCGGCTGTACGCGTGGTTCCATTCATCGGCACTGACCATATCGATAGTATGCGGCGCGTTTTTAAGTGGGTTATCTTCTGCATCAAATTCACCGTTTTCGATCGCCTTGATTTCCTTGCCAATCGAGATCATCGCATCGCAAAAGCGGTCGATTTCTTCCTTCGATTCACTCTCGGTCGGTTCGATCATCAAGGTGCCCGCTACCGGAAATGACATCGTTGGCGCATGGAAACCATAGTCGATTAAACGCTTGGCGATATCGTCGACGCTGATACCGGCGGATTGCTTGACGATCCGCGTATCGATAATGCATTCGTGCGCAACCAGGCCATTCGGTCCGGTATAAAGAATTGGGAAATGTTTGTCTAGACGACTGGCAATATAGTTCGCATTGAGAATTGCGGTAGCGGAGGCTTTTGGCAATCCCTCCCGCCCCAGCAGGGTAATATAGGCCCAGCTAATCGGTAAAACGCTGGCGCTGCCATATGGAGTCGCGGAAACCGGTCCGGTCGAATTCTGTAGGTTTTCAATGTTGGTTGAGGGTAGAAATGGTTTTAAGTGTTCGCGAACACCTATCGGGCCAACCCCGGGGCCACCACCTCCATGTGGAATACTGAAGGTTTTGTGCAGGTTGAAATGCGATACGTCTCCACCAAATTTACCCGGGGCGCAGAGGCCGACCATCGCGTTCATATTTGCGCCGTCGATATAGACCTGCCCACCGTGTGAATGGATCAGATCGCAGACTTCGGTTACGTCTTCTTCAAATACACCGTGGGTGGACGGATAGGTAATCATGATGGCTGCGAGTTCTTTACTGTGCTTCTCGGCCTTGGCTTTCAATTCGTCCATATCGATATTGCCCGATTTGGCGGTGCCTATGACGACCACCTTCATGCCAGCCATCTGCGCCGAGGCCGGATTGGTACCGTGTGCGGAAGCGGGGATCAGGCAGATATTGCGGTGGCCTTCATTGCGGCTTTGATGGTATCCCTTGATCGCCAACAGGCCGGCATACTCACCCTGCGCACCCGAGTTGGGTTGCAGCGATACGGCGTCGTATCCGGTACAGGCGCAAAGCATTTGCTCGAGTTCGATGAATAACTGCTGATAACCCTGGGCCTGGTCTAGCGGCACAAATGGATGGATGCGACTGTATCCTGGCCAGGTGACTGGCACTAACTGGGTAGCAGCATTCAGTTTCATAGTGCAGGAACCCAGTGGAATCATACTGCGGTCGAGCGCAAGATCCTTGTCGGCGAGCTTGCGCATATAACGCATCAGATCGGTTTCTGAGTGGTATTTATTGAATACTGGGTGGGTCAGGTACTTACTGGTCCTTATCAATGCTTTCGGCAGTGAAATTTTGACCTGGCTATCGATCTCATCGAGTGACACCTCGTCACCCCGGTCATGGGTGAATATATTGAATAGCTTTTTAATATCACCCGGAGTCGCCTTTTCGTCGAGAGAGATGCCGACAGTGTTCATGTCTACGTAGCGCAGGTTAATCTTTTCAGAGCGTGCCGCGGCCATCACAAACTCGGTTGCATTGCCGGTGGTTACAGTAATCGTGTCAAAAAAATGCTGGGTCGGTACGATATGGCCCAGCTGGCGTAACCCCTCAGCGAGTATTATCGTGAGACGGTGAATGCGTTGGGCGATACGGCGAATTTCATCGGGACCATGATAGACCGCGTACATGCTCGCCATAATTGCGAGCAGGGCCTGGGCGGTACAGATATTACTGGTCGCCTTTTCGCGGCGAATGTGTTGCTCGCGAGTTTGCAGGGCCAGGCGCAATGCGGGCTTACCACGGCTGTCGACCGAAACACCTATCAGGCGTCCCGGCATCGAGCGTTTGAACGCCTCGCGCGTGGCCATGTAAGCTGCGTGGGGTCCGCCATAACCCAGTGGTATGCCAAAACGTTGCGAAGTGCCAACCACGACATCGGCATCGAATTCCCCCGGTGGCTTGAGCAGGGTAAGGCTGAGCAGATCGGCTGCGACCGCAACCAGGGCCTTGCGTTCATGCACCTGCTGCACCAGTTCCTGATAATCTAATATTTCACCGGTCGAGCAGGGATACTGCAACAACACGCCGAATAGTTTCAGTTCGTCAAGGTCCTTGAAAGGGTCGCCGACGACTATTTCGATGCCAAAATGCAGGGCCCGATTGCTCACCACGGCAATAGTTTGGGGATGACAGGAGTCGGCAAGAAAAAATACATTTCCCCTGCTTTTTGACATTCGCTGGCACAGGGTCATAGCCTCGGCAGCCGAGGTCGCCTCGTCGAGCATCGACGCATTTGCGATTTCCATGCCGGTTAAATCGCTGATCATGGTTTGAAAATTTAACAGGGCTTCGAGTCGGCCCTGCGATATCTCGGCCTGGTAGGGTGTGTAAGCGGTATACCATGCCGGGTTTCTTAGCAGATTGCGTTCGATTACGGTCGGTGTCTGAGTATTATAGTAGCCCATGCCAATGAACGATTTATACAACAGGTTTCGGGTTGACACCTGATATAGCTTGTCGAGAACCTGGCGCTCGGATCTACTGGCTTTTACCGCCAGTGTTTTCTTCCGTCGTATAGTTTCTGGTATCACCTTGTCGACCAGCTCATCCAGGCTTTTCATGCCGAGCTCGGCCAGCATTGCCTGTTCATCTGCCGAGCTGGGACCAATATGTCGACGGATAAAATCGTTGTATACGTCCAGGTCCTGCAGTTTCAGCTCATGATTAGTCATGCGGTCAATCTCCGGCGTGGTGTTGGCAATGTGGCGTTATATTAATTTATTTTTTATATTTCATCCGCTAAATGTTGTAAAAAGACCATTTAAATTAGAAATAGGAGGCATTCGCCAATCGCCCTACCAGACTATTGCATGTTTAGCCCTGGCAATAATCAGTGATACTGCCGGATTATCAGCGAATCCCCGCGTTGTACCAGTTCCATGTTCTTTAACACATTCATTCCGAGCAGAACCTGGTCGTCAGGTAGCCCGGGGTTCAGGCTGGCTTTAACATCGGTTAGTAAAATTTCACCCAGTTTCAGTTCGTCCAGCCTGGTCATATAGGCGGTAGCGATCCCATTAGCCGTGGAAACCTTGATAGCCGGGCCGAGCTTGAGATTTAAATAGGTTTGCAGGTTGGCCGGTATACTGATTCTAGTCGCGCCTGTATCTACCAGGAATGTAACCGGCTTGCCATTGATCTCGCCATCGAACACATAGTGCCCGTAGCGGTTTCGCTCCAGTACTATCTCCTGGAACTGGCTGGACTGGGAAGTTGCAACCGACTGGTTGGGATTGGTTTGATGATCAACAACTTTCGAGAAAATCAGTGCCAGTAACAGAAATCCAATAATCCAGCCGCTGAGGGTGAACATCATGCCGAGTTTTTTAGTAGAATGCTGCATACAGGTTCAAGTATAGGCTGTTCTTCCAATTTCAATTTTCAGGTCAGGGTTCTATGTCGGGTAACAGTTTAGGTAAATTATTTGTAGTCACATCGTTTGGCGAAAGTCATGGTGCAGCGATCGGTTGTATCGTCGACGGTTGCCCCCCGGGGCTGGAATTAAACGCAGCCGATTTACAGAAAGATCTGGATCGGCGCAAGCCTGGAACCTCGCGTCACACTACCCAACGGCGTGAAGACGACGCGGTACAGATACTGTCGGGCACATTTGAAGGCAAAACCACAGGTACTCCGATAGCATTGCTGATCTTCAACCAGGATCAACGTCCGAAAGACTATAGCAATATCAAGAACCAGTTTCGACCTGGGCATGCGGACTATACCTATACACAAAAGTATGGGTTTCGTGACTACCGGGGCGGTGGTCGTTCGTCGGCCCGGGAAACAGCAATGCGCGTCGCGGCCGGTGGTATCGCAAAGAAATATCTGGCCGAGCGCTGTGGCATTCGGATACGGGGTTATCTCTCGCAACTCGGGCCGCTTAAACCGGAAAAATTCGACTGGGAAGAAGTCAACAATAATCCATTTTTCTGTCCCGATGCCGGGATGGTGCCATCGATGGAGAAATACATGGATGCATTGCGCAAGGAAGGAGAGTCCATCGGCGCGAAAATCTCTGTGGTTGCCACCGGTGTACCGCCGGGCCTCGGCGAACCTATATTTGGTCGCATCGACGCCGATATAGCCCACGCAATGATGAGCATCAATGCGGTGAAGGGTGTCGAAATCGGTGCAGGATTCGATAGTATCGAACAAAAAGGCACCACCCACCGCGATGAAATCACCCCGGAGGGATTTCTGTCGAATAACGCCGGC
>Ga0209988_10000741_pt1 | contig 20578 bp, 16 predicted proteins | sample N075metaG_FD_183115 | JGI IMG/M metagenome (GOLD analysis project Ga0209988, IMG submission 183115) | Deep subsurface microbial communities from Kermadec Trench to uncover new lineages of life (NeLLi) - N075 metaG (SPAdes) (version 2) | ecosystem: Environmental > Aquatic > Marine > Ocean trench... | reverse complement strand
CGCCAAACGCAGAAATATCGATACTATCGTCGTCGGTACGCGTGGCCTAGGTAAATTCAAGGAAATACTGATGGGCAGTGTCTCGCGCAAGATCGCGAACAATGCCGAGGCCAACTGTTTTATTATTCGCTAAGGCGCGTTAAGAACAACTCTCTTCGAGGGTATATAGCAGAGGCCGTCATACCCGCGAAAGCGGCGCCCCGAAATCTCTTTAGGGGAGTACCGCCATTCCGGCCTTTAGAGCCGGAATCTAATCTTACAATGATGGCGCGTTTCAAGATTCCTGCTTTCGCAAGGATGACAGTAATTATTTGAAATTTACTAATTTTCGGGCGGCGCAAAGTCGCGAACCCGCGATTTGGTCGGGTCGTAGAATGGAAATGCGACGACCTTGGCAGGCAAGCGTTTTTGCTTGCCATCGAGTTTGCCGACTTCTACTTCAGTACCCTCTTCGCTATGTTCGACCGACATCCGACACAAGGCGATATTCTTGCCCAGTATCGGTGAGCGTACCGCACTGGTGATTTCACCGACCTGGTTGCGACCAATATTCACGCTGTCACCGTTAGTGGCCAACTCATCTCCATTGAGCTCAAGGCCGACCAGTACTCGTTGCGGATTGGCTTGACGTTTGATCAAAGCGTCGCGACCGATAAAATCATCTTGCTTGGTTTTTAGCGGCACGGTAAAAGGGATGCCTGCTTCGAACGGATCGGTTTGGTCGCTGAACTCGTAGCCGGCAAATATCAATCCGGCTTCGACACGGAGCATATCGAGTGCTTCGAGACCCAGTGGTGTTAATCCATGAGGTCTGCCAGCTTCCCAGATGGCATCCCAGACCGCGGGTGCATCTTTCGGGTGACAAAAGACTTCGTAACCAAGTTCACCGGTATAGCCGGTACGCGATACCAGTATCGGAATTCCGAGCTCATCGCCGATCCTGGCGATTGAAAATCGGAACCACCCGAGTTCCTCCACCGTTGCCTGGTCGGGTCGGGTCCAGATTATTTGCTTTAATATGTCGCGACTTTTCGGTCCCTGAACCTGCAGATTGTGTAATTGGTCGGTTGAATTTCGTACCCATGCCTGCAAACCCAGTTTTTGTGCCTGCTCGCGTAGCCAGATACCACTATCATCGGTCCCTCCTATCCAGCGGAAATTATTTTGGCCGAGACGAAAGACGGTACCGTCATCGATCATGCCGCCATTTTCATAGCACATCGCTGTATAGACAACCTGTCCGGGGGTTAAACGTCGCATATCGCGCGTGACGCAGGTTTGCATCAATCGTTCGGCATCGGGTCCGGTCACTTCGTATTTGCGCAGGGGTGACAGGTCGATCACTACCGCAGATTCGCGGCAGGCCCAGTATTCATCGATGACGCCGTGCCTGGTGTAGCTATTGGCGAGCCAGTAGCCGGCGTATTCGGTGAAATTACGTGTGTGCTCGGAAGTCCTTGCATGGAAGCCGGTCTCCCGTGTCATTTCTTTTACTGCATCAGTAGTCATTCGATAGGCCGTCGCTTTGTTAAATGAATTTTTTGCCGGGTAGATTCGTAAATGAATATCGGTCGGATTCCATCCATTGGCAGAGTCGATATCGCAGGGGCAGGCGGAAGATACACAGACCATGTCCTTTAGTGCGCGCATCAATACATAGTCGCCGGGCCGGGACCAGGGCTCGTCGAAATATATCTGGTTAGATTCGTCGATGCTGGTATTGTAAAAAAAGTTAATTGCCATCCAGCCGCGGCGTGAATCGACTCCATAAGGTTGCAACGCAAGATTGAAGTTGTCGGAGCAATTGACATGTCCCGGGTAACCCCTGTCATCGTAATACTTCGCGGTACAGGCAGTACCGAAGCTGTCGTGGCGGCCGCAGGTATCCTGAATGACTTCGACCAGTGGCTCGAAGTCCTGGTCATAAAATTTGGAAAATAACCCGGGGGCGGGATAGGCCGCTCCGACCGCGTATCGCGTGCTGGTAGCATCAAGACAGCGCTCGATGCCTTTTTCCAGCTTAGCGGTATCGAAGCATTGAAAATCAGAACACTCTCGCCCTTCGACGTCGATTATTTGAATATATTCCCCCGCCTTGATCTCGTAGGCGAAAGCAGTACGTGCGTCTATCCGGTAATCCTGTAATGGATCGGCGAGTGGATCCGGCAGGTGAATCAACCGTTCTTCGGAATTGCCAGGTTGCCGGTGAACATAGACGACGATATTGGTAATCGTATTTTGCTGGTCAGCCAGCATGGCCTCGCCCGGTGCCGCTATAATGCAGCTCAAGGGCTCGTTGGCGGTAAATCGTTGTGAGTCACCGGTCGGTGAATCCTTACCAAAAATACAGGTACTTTGCGCCTTGTCTATAGACAGATTTCGAAATTTAAGTGCCGCTGCCAGTTTTTTTGCGCTCTCGTCGTTCGGGGCCAGAATACTTTTTAATCCTTCTGCTGCACCGTTGGCCTTCGCCCCGATACATTCCATGTCACTTTTGCCCTGGGTATCGAAAACACTGATTTCACAAACCTGCAAACCTTCTGGATTAACCAGTTCGATTTCGTCGCCAGGGTTGAGGTTGATCGCAAGACTGCCACTGGCTCTTACCAGGTAGCGCTCGGTATCGGGCGGTAAAACGTTCAACCCTGGTTGCAGCAGCCTTAATGCGGAATTAAATATTGGGGCATTCATTCAGATGAATCCTTCAAGTCTCAAGTAAATCGTCCTGCACCCCTAAAAGGTGTTCTTTAATAACCCCAATCGCTTCGTTGGCATCACGAGAGGCGATGGCTTCGTACAGTGCGCGGTGTTGGTCATTGTAATAGTCGATACGCTCGGGGGTTAACAGTTTGGCCTTCATAATCCTCCACTGTGAGTAGCGCCGTACTTCGCTGATACGTTCGTATACCCAGTACATCAATTTATTTTTAGAGCATTGTGCCAGTGACATGTGAAAAGCCGTATCGGCCAGCGCGAACTTTTCTGCATCACCACCGCATTCCTCGCACTGCCGTAACGCATTTCGTAACTCCTCGAGATCCCGATGGCTGGCATTAGTGATCGCCAGACGAACCATTTGTGGTTCTATTGCAATGCGAACTTCCACCATTTCTAACGGACTGGTAATGCTTGAGATATCGTGTTGGCTGCTGAGTTCGCGGTGGGTTACATAGGTTCCGCTACCGATTTTGCGCGTGACCAGATTTTGCTCTTCAAGATTTTGCAGTGCTGTCCTTATTGTGCCCCGCGATACTTTGAATTCCTCGGCTAAATTTCGCTCTGCGGGTAATCGCTCTTCATGCGAATAATATCCCTCAAGAATCATATTGCGCAATTGCGAAACTACACTCCCAGTGGTTACGCCGAGCCTGGATTTACCGCCCTTGCCCATGACACCGAGACCGGGGCCGCGCGATCCAGAATCTCGATTTACGCTAGTACCCATCAGCTATTTCCTCGTAACTAGAATAATAATAGTGGTACTATAAATTGGTACAATTTTGCGCTATATAATTATCTAAATCAAGCCTTTTACCCCGGTTGTGGGGTTTAATGCCAACTGAAATGGCTAGTGAACGGTCACCATTTGGAGAAATTTCACCTGCTGACATGATAGCGTTCATCGATTGCACTTACGATCTTATTAATCATATAAATTATTGAATATATTAACTATTATTGCAATTATAAAAACTCAAAATAATCGTTTGGAGCCCGCTATGAAATTATTCACCCACACTTCCCCGGTCATCTGAAGCACATGACAGAAAATTGGTTCAGTTAAATGTTAGAAATTACTAAATATTGTACAACAAAATGACGGAAAGTCTTGTAATAGAACATTGCATAGGTATAACATTAGGATCGAGTTTCCCGGGGGAAAGTTGGCGACTATAAAAACTAAAATCTAAATCTATGGACCGTCGCCTCCGACGACCTGCAGATTAACTGATAACTCGGATGACGGTCATGGCAAGCGGATATAAATTACCAGAAAAGCAGAAAACTAAGAATTAAAAACACTAGGAGAGTATCAATGACTGATTTAGAAGAACACGTTGAAGCACCGGGCCGCGCTGATCTGGTTAAGCAGGTCGCCGAAAAAATAAAGGAAACCGGTGTGAACTACATCTATTACCAGTTTATTTCGGTCACCGGTCGTATCGTCGGTAAAGGTATTCCGGCCGCGCACTGGGAACGGCTTGCCGAAAGAGGTTTTCAGCTGGTTTACGGATCGACCGCAAACCTGTACGTCGACCGTTATGGAAATTACATAGGATACGGTCCAGAATCCTGGGAGCTGATCGGTATCCCTGACCCCGAAACTTTTTGCCAATTGCCCTGGGACAAGCGCGTGGGTCGCGTGTTTTGTACCCTGTTTCGCAATCGCGAGGAACTCGATAATCCGGGCGGCGCCTTGAGTTCGGATTGTCGCGGTAACCTGCGCCGAATCCACAACGAATTTCAGGACAAACACGGCCTGGAGATGCGTTGTGGCACCGAGCCCGAAATGATGTGGCTGAAGCGCGGTGATGATGGTAAGCCCAACGGTGGTGTGACCAAACCGAATTGTTATCACATCGATCAGTTTGAAGAATTGCGCCCGACATTTATGAAGGTCATCGAGTATTCGCAGCAAATGGGTCTCGATATAATTCAGGGTGACCACGAAGACGCGCCGGGGCAGCTTGAACTGAATACCCAGTTTGACGATGTACTTCGTAACGCAGATCGTTTAACGACTTATCGCCAGATATGTGCACAGGTCGCGCGCGAGGATAACTTGATTGCCTGTTTCATGGCGAAACCATTCATGGGTGTATCGGCCTCGGGTTGTCATCACAATATGTCTCTCTGGCGGGGTGGTGATGATGTAGTCAATAAGCTTGGGTTTGACTCGCTGGCTGGTATGGATGGCGCATTCACCTACCGGGTAGGCGGTGAGAATACGTTTATGCCAGATCCCAAGATAGATGAGCGTGCGCCCGGTCCGATGGGTCTGCACTGTATCGGTGGTGTAATCAAGCACCTGGGCGCCCTTACCTCGATCGGCTCATCAACAGTGAACTCTTACCGTCGTCTCTGGGATACCGGTTTCTGGGCGCCGATCTTTGCCGACTGGGGTTACCAGAACCGTACTTGCGCGTTGCGCGTATCGGCTCCGGGTCGTTTCGAATATCGCTCAGTCGATTCGATGGTAAATCCCTACCTGATGGGTTCAGCGCTGCTGAAGGCTTTCGACGATGGCATTGACAACAAGCTGGATCCGGGTGAAGCCGAAGAGCGCAATATCTATGAGGCGATCGACGCGGGTAAAAAAGTCAAGAAATTACCGATGTCACTGGGTGAGGCGCTAGAGGAATTGCGCAATGACGAGGTGATTAAATCTTCCATGCCGGGTGAGATGTTCAGGGTATTCGAGCATTACAAGCGCGACGAGTGGGAAAGATATAATGCCACGGTAACGGATTGGGATGTAGAGACGTATATGGATTGTCTGCCGTAGGCACCCCTAAAAATGCGTTTTTTCCGCGATAGCTGCGTCAATCCCGTGCTCGAATCCTCATGTGTGATTTACACACTCCGGTTCTCCGCGCGGGATTTCCTTGCTCTTATTGCTATGGAAGGCATGTATGCAGGTTTTGCAGGAGCAAAAACCTGCCACAGAAAAACCACTATTTTTAGAGTCACCTAATTAGAACTGATGATGAATTTGTTATCCCGTTTACTAGAGAGTTGGATATTTAATTTTTAAAAGCTGCTAATGCAGAAAATATTTTTTATTGAGAGGAATTTCTTATGTGTGGTATTGCTGGACTTATCTGGAAAGGTGGTGTGAGCAGTGATATCGGTAGCGAGATGACCCAGATGCTTCAGGCACTGAAGCACCGCGGGCCAGACTCGACCGGTTTTGCACTTTATGGTAAAGCACACAAAGGTCTGCAGATTTTACGCTTCAAGGTGGCTGAACAGGAAGAGATGAATAGCGGATTCGATATTCATCGCCAGGTTGTCGATCGCAAGGCAGCTGTAGATGCGCGTCTTGAGGAAATGGGTGCAAAAGTCACCGAACGCGAAGAGGCTACCGAGTATGCATTTCGTTACCAGTTTAAATTCGACGGTGATCAGAAGCGCTTGATCGATTACATCGAAGACCTCGATGGCGTCGAAATCCTGTCTGTCGGCACCACACTGGAATTGATCAAGGACCTGGGTGACGCGGCCGAGGTTTCGGAGCTATATGGACTGAATGGCTTTATCGGAACACATGCTATCGGCCACACGCGCATGGCTACCGAGTCCGACGTCGATATTCGTTCCGCACATCCGTACTGGGCTTACCCGTTTAACGATGTATCGGTGGTTCACAACGGCCAGTTGACCAACTACTGGACTTATCGCCGTGATCTAGAGCGTCGCGGCCATCGTTTTGTGTCTGATTGCGACTCCGAATTGATCGCGGTTTACATTGCTGATCGTATCGACCTGGGAGACGATCTCGAGTCGGCCATGGCGCGTTCGATTGGCGAGCTCGACGGCGTATTCACTTACCTGGTGGCCACCGGAAACCAACTCGGCATGGCTAAAGACGTGATGGGTGCAAAGCCGATGGTGCTGTACGAGAGTGACGAATTTGTCGGCCTTGCTTCGGAAGAAGTCGCCATTCGCAGTATTTTCCCGCGTGAAATAGATACCTGGGATCCTTATGAGGGGGAGGTAAAAGTATGGGCAGCGTAACTACATCCCATGATATGGGGCTACATCAAGAGAAGCTGGCAGGTCGCACTCAACAGCGTTTTTTTTCGCCGGCCGAGGAAGAGAATTTCACCTACCCCTGGTCTTACGAGGTTGACTTCGACAAGTCGGCTGAATTTGATGCAGCCGATATGGAGATTTCTGCAATCAACCTGAAGATTCGTGAGTTGATGAAATCGGGCCACGGCACCATCACGGTCAGTAATCCACGTGCCAAGCATTCGCTGGGCGTCGGCATCCTCAACCGGTTGAATCTGAATTTTGAGGGTAGCCTGGGTTACTTCGGCTGTGGTTTAACCGATGGCGCCAATATTCACATCAGTGGCCGCGTCGGTTGGTCCTGTGCCGAAAACATGATGGCTGGAACCGTGGTGATCGAGAAGAACGCGGGTTCGCTATTTGGTGCTGCGATACGGGGTGGTGATCTGGTCTGTAGGGGACAGGCGGGTGGCCGTGTCGGTATCGACCAGAAAGGTGGCACGATTATCGTTGGCGGCAGCGTCGGTGCTTCCACCGGATTCATGATGCAACGAGGTCGAATGATTATCCTCGGTGACGCCGGGGATAACCTCGGCGATTCCATGTACGACGGGTTGATTTATGTGGCGGGGAAAATTGCCAGCCTCGGTGTTGACTGCGTCGAAACCGAAATGACCGATCTCGACTTGCGCTATTTAAGTAGAAAACTCGAGCTTTACGGCATGGAAGCGCCCGGGGGTGTGGAAAACATGGTCAAGCTAACTTCGGGTAAGCGGTTGTGGAACTACGACAATCTAGAACCCAGCGAAAAGAAACTAGTGCTTTAAAAATCTTGAGGCACCTGGAGATTAAATATGTCTGAACAAATCAAGAAAGATCCGTATCGCCTGGGAAACAGTTTTATTTTTACACCCGAGGTGATCAACGATATTCATATCAAGGCTGAACTGGGCCGGTACCGTATGCGCGGTTTCTCGCTGTTCAAGAAGATTCCGACCTGGGACGACCTGACTTTTTTGCCGGGAACCCTGACGCGTTTTGTTATCGAAGGCTATCGTGAAAAGTGCCTGACCAAAACCATTATCGGCCCTAACGCGAAGAAACCGCTGGAGCTTGATATTCCGGTTTATATCACTGGTATGAGCTTCGGTGCGCTGAGCTACGAGGCGAAAACAGCGCTGGCGCGTGGTGCCACGATGGCCGGTACGGCTACCTGTTCGGGCGAAGGTGGCATGATTCCGGATGAGCGGCGTTATTCAGAAAAGTGGTTTTATCAATTAATCCAGTCGCGTTACGGTTTTAACCCGCATCACCTGCGTCTTGCCGACGCGGTTGAGTTTTTCATCGGGCAGGGTTGCAAGGTTGGCCTCGGAGGTCACTTGATGGGGCAGAAGGTTACCGACCAGGTTGCCGAAATGCGCTCACTGCCTGCCGGTATCGACCAGCGCTCTCCAGCGCGTCATCCCGACTGGTTGGGGCCAGATGACCTGGCACTGAAGATCCAGGAAATACGTGAAGCCACCGATGGCCAGATTCCGATCCAGTTGAAACTGGGCGCGGCACGGGTTTACGACGACGTGCGCATGGCTGCCAAGACCGGGCCTGATTCGATCTATATCGATGGTATGGAAGGTGGTACCGGTGCCGGTCCTCACCTGGCGACCGAAGAAACCGGTATTCCTGGAATCGCGGCAATCCGCCAGGCGCGACAGGCACTCGACGATGTCGGCAAATCTGGAGAAATTACGCTGATTTACGCGGGCGGTATCCGTAACGGTGCGGACCTGGCAAAAGCAATAGCACTGGGTGCGGACGCGGTGGCTATCGGTCACTCGGCGTTGATTGCGTTGAACTGTAACAAGGATATTCCCGAGGCGGACTTTCCGACTGAAATGGGAGTCGAAGCGGGGTACTGCTATCACTGCCATACTGGCCGCTGTCCGGTAGGTATTACCACTCAGGACCCGGTTTTGCGTCAACGTCTCGACCCGGATGCGGCGGCGATACGGGTCTACAACTTTCTGCATACCCTGACGATCGAAGCGCAGTTGTTTGCTCGTGCCTGCGGCAAGACCAACATCCATTCACTGGAACCGGAAGATTTGGCCGCATTGACGATGGAAGCATCCGCCTGTGCGCAGGTGCCGCTCGCAGGTACCCAGCACACGGTCGGACGCCCCGATATGACACGTTTCTAAGGAGGATGACATGGCTGCAAAAGAAGTGAAACAAGATATAGATAAATTCATCGAAGGCGACGGGGTCGATACTGAACGTGAGAAGAGTATCGGCCAGCACATTGGTTATCGTTACGATGTAAACCTGGTGCCCGATATGGAGCGCTGCACCCCGTTTCTGAAGAAGTATATTCAAGTCATGGGGTGGCAGGACCTGAACTGGCTTGAAGACGTCCACATGGGTTATGAAGAGGGTAACCCCGCGGTATTTGATCGGAATATCAACGGCTGGGTGACGATTCCGGAAAACATCAAATTGCCGGATAACCAGCAGGACCGCGATATGATCGCCCGCGAACTGTTAGTGAAGTTTCAGATGGCCAAAGGCCACCCGATGGTTGATCTTCGCAATGCTTACGAGAAATTTGCTTAAAGATCGATGATCAACAGGTACACAGGGGGCGCACTAAATTTTCGCGATCCGATCTATTTTCGACAGGATTTTGTTGAGTTTTCCGATTTTTTGTACCAGGAAAGTACCAATAAAAATCAAATAAGACAAGATCGTAGCCAGTAGAGTTTAATTTGGTTATGATTGCGTCGAGTTTCATTTTGGGAGAATGAAGTTTGATAACAAACGCGAAGGCTTGTACAGGTTTTATTCTGATATAATCTCAAGCGCAGCTCACGGATCGAGTGTGATTACCGGGTTCTTTGGTAATAAATTCAATGAAGGGTAGTTATAAACTAGTTTATTGAGAAATTGTATCTCACTAAATTATTATTGGTTTTTTTGAACAATCGAGTATTTATTCTAAATTGGTGCTCGTAAAAACGATACTTTAGGAGGATAAAATGGATAACGAACTATCTGCACTCGTAGTTATTTTTACCGAGTTCTACTACTGGTTGACCGTCGTATTGATGTTTTTGATACACATCGGTTTCTGCATGTACGAGGTCGGGGTCTCCCGGCACAAGAACCACATGCACACGCTAATGAAGAACACCATGCTCATCCCGCTGGTAACGATCACATTCTTCTTTTTTGGCTGGTGGCTATACTGGGCCCTGCCCAACGGTCCCTTCATCAGTGACGCTGTGGGGAACGGCGGCGGGATCGACTATGGCATGGCCGACGCTAACACCCCATGGAGTGAAACAATGGGCCCGCACATGGGGGACAGGATTACCGGCGTGTTCTGGGCGGCATTTTTACTCTTCTCCTGGACCGCGGCATCGATCGTGTCCGGCTCGGTCATCGAGCGCATCAAATCCTCGGGATTTTGGATCCTGGCGGTCCTGATAGGCTCAGTTCTCTGGATCATAGACGCCTCCTGGGGCTGGCACTGGGCCGGCTGGATGGTGGTCAAACTGGGTTATCACGACGCCTACGCAAGCGGTGTCATCCACGCTATCGCCGGCGGATTCGCGCTGGGCATTCTGTTTGTTCTGGGCCCCAGAATCGGCAAGTTTGCTGCTGACGGCACGCCTAGAAACATCTACCCGCGAAATCCCTGGCTGGTGGCCATTGGGCTATTTCTCATCTACACCGGGTTCTGGGGGTTCTACGTGGCCTGTAACGTGCCCATGTGGGACGTGCAGAGCGGCGACGGTGTATTCTGGTCGGCTACTAATATCTACCTGGCACCGACCACGCTGAGCGCCATCACGGTGAACTTCCTGATGTCGCTTTCCGGGGGCCTGTTGGCCGGCTACATGATCTCCAAGGGCGATGCCTTCTGGACCTACTCGTCGGGCCTGGCTGGCATTATTGCCGCGTCGGCGGGCAACGATCTGTACCACCCCATCCAGGCGTTGGTCATTGCTGGTCTCGGTGTTGTGTTCATGTACAAGCTGCACTACTACGTCGAGCGTAAATTCAAGATCGACGATGCGGTGGGTGCGGTTGCGGTGCACGGCTATGCCGGCTTCTTCGGTGTGGTAATAGCCGGGTTCGTGCTGTGGGGCTACCCATCGTCGCCTGACCCGACCTATGCGAGTATCAATCCGATAGGACAATTCATCGGCGCTATCATAATGTTCGGACTACTCGGATTTCTGCCCGGCTGGATTACGGCCAAGATCCTGAACTCATTCGGTCTGTTGCGCATTCCCAGGGAGATCGAGATCATGGGTCTGGATGCGGCCGCATCGAGCGATATCCTCGCCGAGCAACAGATCATCATCGATGCCGAGCGCGAAGCGATTGGCAATTAATTCATCTAGAAAAACGAGGAGACAACTATGGCTACAATAACTGATTGGTCAACTACGACCTTCGCCGACCTCGGTCCCATTTATCCCTGGGTGGGTAGCGAGAAGGTGATGGTATGGGTCGCTATCGCCGCCTGGATTGTGTGGCACATCATGCAGGCCAAGATGGAGAACAAAACCTACGACGAAGAGGTGAAGCGATTCGGCGACGCCGAATCGTTGAAGAAAATGGTGAAGGGGGAAAAGAACCCTGGCGACCCTTAGCGCGCACGCTCGTAGCTGCGCGCCGGAGAATCCTCTTTCGCTTTTTGGGCGAAGGGGGATTCCTGCTGTCCGGAACGGGCTCGTGCTCGAATAAGGATGAAAACGGACACGAAGATAAACACAAGTAACAAAACCTGATCAGAGGTAAAAAGATAAGGCCCCGCTTGTCATGCAAGCGGGGCCTTTTTCTCGAAACGCGTGCCAAACTAATACTGGGAGCCCGGAATATTGAGTACGATAATCGACGGTAAAGCTTTTTCGGTAAAGCTGCGCGCCGAAATCAAGCGTAAGGTGGATCTATTGAAGAAAAACCATTCTCTGACTCCGGGGCTTGCAGTGGTATTGGTAGGAGAAGATCCGGCCAGCCAGGTCTACGTGCGCAGTAAGGGAAAGCAAACAATGGAAGTAGGGATGAATTCATTCGAGCATAAGCTCTCCACGGAAGCCAGCCAGGACGAGCTACTCCAACTGATCGATGCGTTGAATAACAACCCGGCTGTGCATGGAATTCTGGTGCAGTTGCCGCTGCCCAAACATATCGACGAATCGCTGGTGATCAACTCGGTTGCTGCGGATAAGGACGTCGATGGATTTCATCTTTCCAATGTTGGCAAATTGGTGACAGGGGCCGAGGGTATCGTGCCCTGTACACCTCTCGGCTCTATGATGATGTTGAAGGATCACCTCGGAGACCTTTCGGGCAAAAAGGCCATCGTCGTGGGCCGGTCCAATATCGTCGGTAAGCCGATGGCCGCGTTGTTGCTGCAAGAGAACTGTACGGTGACGATAGCGCATTCTCGCACCCGCGATTTGGCCGCAGAATGTCGCCAGGCCGATATCCTCATAGCGGCGGTAGGCCGTCCCGAAATGGTTAAGGGCGACTGGATCAAACCCGGCGCCACGGTAATCGATGTCGGTATCAATCGTATCGAGACAGAAGATGGCGGCAAGAAGTTGGTTGGCGATGTGGAGTTCGAGAGTGCCTGCAAAGTCGCTGGCGCAATTACGCCGGTGCCCGGTGGTGTCGGACCGATGACTATCGCCTGCCTGTTACACAATACCTTGCAGCAGGCCTGTCGCTTGAATGGTATCGAGGTACCGGAGTAATCCCCGTACTTTCCTGATAGCCCCTTCATTCCCGGGTAATCCCCGTCATTCCTGTGCAAGCAGGAATCTCGTAACGATTCAAATGTAAGATCGCCACTTTCGCGGTGCCCGGGGTGTGGAAGGGGCCGGCAATTGCCAATATACTGCAGGCCTCGCTGGCAGCACAAAGCGGTAGTAGCCCAGGTAGCGGCTCGGGCGGTGGCTCGGTTACCCACGGTTATGACTCTACTTATGGCCCCGCGGCACTTTGGCTGGTGGCATGTACTCGGGTCGAACCTAAGTGGGAAGTCGGTTTTTTGCTACCCGGGTATTTAGTTAAACGACGACTGCGCCCCCGGGGGATGCAGTCGTGCGCAACCCGCGCCCGAGAGGAGCAGTCTTATGCTTCGGTCTGCAGGTAACACTCCAGCGAATCGTCAAGTGCATCCTTCCATGGTGTGTGATGCTCTGGTGCCATGGTGCCGGTCAGCGCAGATTTATATCCATTATCGCGGAAGGTCATGATATTTTCCTTCTTGTGCTTCTTCCACTCGAAAAAAGCCTTGTTCGCCCCGATACAATCGAATTCTGGGTAGTCGGTGAGTGCCATTAAATCCATCGTGTACTTTCCCTGAAACTCGATGCAGGCGTAATCGTCAGGCAGGTTATCTTCGGTTTCGCGCCACTTGTCGATGCCCGCGTGCATTTCGGCCTGCGAGGGCAGGTCGATTCGCCCCATGATCACATCGCGCGCATACCAGGCCTGGGCATCGAACATGTTGAAGGTATACCATTGATCCTGCATGCCGAGGTACATCAGCTTGGGGTTGTGCTCCCAGACCAGGCCGTTATACAGGTTGACCGGGTATAGACGGTTATTGGTCTTTAGTTTCAGGTTCTCGGCCATGAACGGGAAGTGGTGTAGATAACCTGTACACAGGATGATTGCATCGACGTCCTTCTTTGAACCATCTATAAATGTCGCAGTATTTCCCTCTACCTTGTCCAGCAGCGGTACCTCTTCCCAGTTGTCGGGCCAGTCAAATCCCATCGGTGCGGTACGATGCGATACGGTGACCGACTTACAGCCATATTTCCAGCATTGCGAACCTATGTCTTCAGCCGAATAAGAAGTGCCGATTATCAACAGGTCTTTATCTACGAATTCCATCGCGTCACGAAAATCGTGTGCGTGCAGAATTCTACCCTTGAATGATTCGAACCCCTGGAAAAAAGGTATATTCGGCGTAGAAAAATGACCCGATGCAACTATTACATGGTCGAATTCTTCGGTGTATTCGACGTCTTTCTGGTGATCCTTGATGGTGACATGGAACCTGCCTTCGTGCTCGTCGTAATGTACGTGTCGGACCGGTGAATTAAATCGAATCCAACGACGGACGTTAGCCTTTGCTATGCGTCCAATCATGTAATCATAGAGCACAGCACGGGGTGGGTATGACGGAATTGGGCGTCCAAAGTGCTCTTCGAAGGAATAATCGGCGAACTCAAGACCCTCTTTGGGTCCGTTCGACCACAGGTAACGATACATGCTGCCATGAACCGGCTCGCCGTACTCATCCAGACCGGTTCGCCAGGTATAGTTCCATAATCCACCCCAGTCCGATTGTTTCTCAAAGCAAACTAAATCGGGAATATCCGCGCCTTTTTCGCTGGCCGATTGGAAAGCTCTTAATTGGGCCAGTCCACAAGGGCCAGCACCGATAATGGCTACGCGTTTACTCATATATTTTCTCCGGGTTCAGTTTTTATTAGACTTTTGGCTTCTCGATCAATCAAATTAACCGGATCAAATAATACCGACCCCGAATAACTAAACGTCAAAACCATGGGTATCACGGAAATATATCACAACTCAATATCAGAGAAATCAGAATTACATAAGAGATAGTCATCAGGCCTTAGGATGATTCCATTTCAGGCAGATATCCCTATTCATCTGCTTTATTCCTACGCTTTTCATATAACTGCAATTTTATGTCAGGATTTTTTCTATATTTGCTAGTAAGCGGTTCTTCGTAAGTTATGAAGTACCAGGAATTGGGATGCTGTTAGGAGATTTAATGTTTACAGATTTGAAAAATCTTGGCCGTGGATTTGCCATTGCTCTATTAACCCTGAGCTCGCTGAGCGCTGTTGTCTATCATGATGACGTGTTTGCCGGAAAGGGAAATGGTGGTGGCAACGGTGGCGGAAATGGCGGTGGAAATGGCGGTGGAAACGGCGGCGGAAACGCCGGTGGGAACGGGAACGGCGGCGGCAATGGTAGTGCCAACAGCGGCGGAAACACCGGGAGTAATCTCGATACTAAATCTGATCCTGGTATTAGCCCTGAATCCTATGAAAGCTGGTTATCGAATCACACCAAATAGTAAGCTGACGACGAATCTGGACCGATACCAGTTCCCGTTAACTCCCCGAGTCGGCATCATTTCATTGTTAATAATTAGATAAAATCCATACACAAAGTATGCAGGCCACAAGCGAGCTAACAGTTCGCAGGTCAAAGATTTGATGGACAGGAGATTGCTTTTCCACCACCCAGGCGGAAAGTTTCTTCCGCCTGGTTGAACTACCTTTTGTTAAGACATCACCTATGACGATAAAGGAAATTGGCGCAACCATCATGCACACGGCAGAATAGGGCCGAAAAGTGTAGCGCCTAGTGACTTATCCCGGTTGTTTAACATAACGCAGGTACGGTTTGATCTTGCGTACCCCATCTGGATGCTGCTTCTCGGCATCTTCGTCAGACACTGCTGCGACAACAATAACGTCTTCGCCCGATTTCCAGTTGACTGGTGTCGCGACCTTGTGAGCAGCTGTCAGCTGCATTGAATCAAGCACGCGCAGTACTTCGTCGAAGTTTCGTCCAGTCGTCATGGGGTAGGTCAGAATAAGTTTTATATTTTTGTCTGGCGCTATCATGAATACGCTTCGGACCGTCGCATTGGTCATTGCGGTTCGCCCGGACGCATCACCGGATTCATCTGCCGGAAACATGCCGTAGAGTTTGGCGACGTTAAGATCGGTATCACCGATCATCGGGTAGTTAACTGCGGAACCCTGGGTCTCCTCGATGTCTTTGGCCCATTCGGTATGATCGTCGACGGGGTCTATACTGAGTCCAATAATTTTACAATTTCGTTTGTCAAATTCCGGCTTGAGCTTGGCCATATAGCCCAACTCGGTGGTGCACACTGGGGTGAAATCCTTCGGATGCGAAAACATGATGGCCCAGCTGTCGCCGATCCATTGGTGAAAGTCAATTTCACCCTCTGTGGTCATTGCAGTGAAATTTGGTGCCTGGTCATTAATTCGAAGTGACATTGGATTTATCCTCCTCAAGGTTTGCGGGAGATACCCGCGGGCCTTTATGATACTGCTAAAGTATCAGCAATTCACACCCTTTAGTGCAGGAATATTCTGGGGTGACCGATGTTGATCTTTTTGCTGTTTTGTCCTCTCCAGGCGCCTGACAAATTACGCAATCGGGGTAGTAGTCTTCATAAGGCGGTAGAAGGGCGTCTGTTTCGGATGATGGCATTAATAGCTCTAATCATACTTCTCTGTAACGATTTCCGAGGCCTTCCCTGACATTAAGCTTCTCTCGATTGTTCGTGAGCTTTTTCTCCAATTTGGTGGTCTAAATTAGTAATGCGCCGTAAGTCCGCTCCTTTTATCGGACGTCAAAGGCTGTTAAACGCCGAAAGGAGCCACTCGATATACCGTTTATCTACTGCAATTGGCACAGGAGAGGCGTAAGGTGAATATAATGGACGAAAATAGTGACATCCTGGCGACTACCCAATTCGCGATCGCTTCACTGGAGCACCTGACCGGTCCGGCGCGCGGTACTGCATCCTGGCTGAGTGGAATTGCGATGGATATATCGCTGGATAACAGGCAGATGATCAGCATCGCCGAACCCAGTAGCGATCTATCACAGGATACGACCATCGCGCGCCTGCATCGTTCCGATGACAGTTATGAGATCGAGGCCCGCAATGATTATCCGCTCTGGATAAACGGCGAACGCGTAGCCGCCAAGCATCTCGAGCAACGTGACCTGATTGAATTTGGCGACACCGGACCTCTTTGTCGTTACCGACTTTACCAACAGGGGGGGCGGATTCGAAGATCGCTGGGTGATATGGTTAGCGATTGTATTGACTACACGCGCGTCAGTCGCAAGTCCTTGACTGCACGCCTCGGCTGCGTGTTGCGTAACTTTTTTCGAGACTTCGCTTTCGAAACCACGCTATTTTTTCGGCTCAGTGTTATAGCGGCTATCGTCGCCCTTTTTGTGACCGTCTTCCACCAGAACCGGGCCGATGTTCGCCTCCAGCAACAAGCCGAAAGCAGCACACTGCAATTGGAAAGTTTCGCTCGCACGCTTACCAGGACGAACCTGGAAGCCTTGCGCCTGTCCGATCTCAATACCCTGCGAGAGGAACTCAAATACTCGTTGACCGACGCGGCCGAGAGACTGGATATTCTGGAAAAACGTTCCGCCGCAAGTACCCGGGTTATAGCCGCAGCCACGCGCTCGATTGTATTTCTCCAGGGATCTTACGGGTTCAGGGATAAAGCGTCAGGTCGGATGCTGCGTTATGGTGTTAATGATGAAGGACTACCGCTCTTTTCCTATCGCGGCGAGCCTTTACTGACTCTCGAGGGTGACGGAGAAGTTGCCGAACGGCAGTTTTCCGGGACTGCTTTTGTGGTGAACGCCAGCGGCGCACTACTGACGAATCGACACGTCGCCAAACCCTGGGAAGATGACAGCAGTGTAAAAACATGGGTTGAGCAAGGTATGGAGCCAGTGTTAATCAAATTTGTAGGCCATTTACCCTTTATCGAGAAATCCTTTCCGGTTCGGCTGCTGAAAGCCAGCGACGAATCTGATCTTGCTATTCTGCTATGCAGCGATGTCGTCAACAATTTGCCACACATTAACCTCAGCGATAAACTGCTCAAACCCGGAGACGAGGTAATTGTGATGGGATATCCGACTGGGTTGAGGGCGATGCTGGCACAGACCGGCGAAACTTTTTTAGCCGAGCTCCAGGAAGTTGAAGATCTGGATTTTTGGGATGTGGCCGAACGATTGTCAAAGTCGAATTTTATCCGTCCGCTTGCAAGCCGCGGTATAGTCGGTCAACTCACAACTGCCACCGTGGTCTACGATGCCGATACCACCCACGGTGGCAGCGGTGGCCCGGTTCTCGACATGAACGGCGATGCGGTGGCTATCAATACCGCCATCATCCCGGAGTATGGTGGTTCCAATTTTGGTGTGCCCGTAGCGCACGCGCGACGTTTGCTGGCGGAGGTCAATTTACTCTAATCAATCAGACCAGGCATCGGGTTTGCGGTGTCAGGAATGACTGCGATGAGGATCCGCGCTGATTGGATGGACATAATTTTACTGTCTCAGCATCACCCCTCGACCTGGAAAATAGCGGCTCAGGACTTATGCAGTAGATTCAATGTTTGTTATGCTGCATTCCCACAGATATCTTATTCAGGTTAGCATGGATAAATCCGAACTACCCGAGCCCGAGGGCGACGAATCCGGCCATTCGCTGATGAATGATGAGCTTTCGGTAAAAGCGCTCGAGGTTGCGATTGGCAGGCAGGTGCGTACCTTGCGCAAGCGCCTGAATATGACCGTCGCCAATGTTGCCAAGCAGGCACAATTGTCGTCGGGCATGTTATCGAAAATAGAAAATGGCCTGACCTCGCCTTCACTCGCAACTTTGAACGCGCTCGCCAATGCATTGCATGTGCCGGTGACGTCGCTGTTTCGGGGTTATGAAGAACAACGTGATGTGACCAACATCAAGGCCGGGGAGGGTTTGCCGATCGAGCGTCGTGGTTCCTACGCTGGCCACCAGTACCAGTTGCTCGGACACACTATCGGTAAACCCTACACGATCGAACCCTACCTGATCACGATATCCGACAAGTCCGAAGTGTTCCCGGTATTCCAGCATGCGGGCACTGAATTTATATACATGCTGGAAGGCAGGGTGACTTACCGCCACGCTAATAAAACCTACATCCTGGAACCCGGCGATTCGTTATTTTTTGATGCCGAGGCATCGCATGGGCCCGACGAAATACTCGAATTGCCATGCCGTTACCTGTCCATCATCGTCTCGCAGTCTTCTGAATCATAACATATCATTATTTCCTGACAGGAAACTTAATTTCACAACAGGTGACAGGCTCGAAGGCCTCAAGTAGGCTCTACGATCATCTTTTAACCGACATTAATCGGAGACTAGAATATGTGCGGAATCGCTGGAATCATGTACAAGAAAACGGCTGGTCAGGATACCGGTAAGGCCTTGGTCGATATGCTCGACGGTTGCCAGCACCGCGGACCAGACTCCACAGGCTTTGCTCTCTATGAAAAAGCGTATAAGGATCAGTTACGCCTGCGGTTTTTTATCGGTGAAGGTGCCGATGCCGGTTCGGCAGTGGCGCGCATTCGATCAGAATTGACCAGGCAAGGAGCCGAGTTGCTCGAAGACGAGATAATCGGCAATAACTACCGGGTAATCGTGCACTTCACCGGCAATTTACAGCACTTTTCTTACGCCATGGAGCACAACGCCAAGGTCATCTCGATCGGCACCAGCCTGGAGATCGTCAAGGACGTGGGTAGTGCACACGATGTCGACGATCGGTATCACGTATCCAAATTCGCAGGAACACACGGCCTCGGGCATGTTCGCCTGGCCACCGAATCCGACGTCAAACCCGAAGCCTCCCACCCTTTCTGGGCTACCGGCTTCTCCGACGTGGCAATCGTCCACAACGGCCAGATCACCAATTACTGGAAGATGCGCAGACGCCTCGAGCAGCGTGACTTCCAGTTCACCACCGACAACGACAGCGAGCTGATCGCCGTTTACCTGGCCGATAAACTCGCCCAGGGTGTGGCGCTCAAGCAAGCGCTTAAGACCTCGATCGACGATATGGATGGCACCTTCTCTTTCCTGGTTTCCACCAGTGACGAGATCGGCTACGCCAAGGACCACCTCGCGGCCAAGCCGATGATCATGTACGAAACCGACGAGCTGGTTGCGATTGCTTCCGAGGAAGTCTCGCTCAACCGTTTATTTCCCGGACAGGCGCTAAACACCATGGAACCCCCGCCGGGAACCTACGATACATGGTCGCGTTAGATTTAGCCGAACTCTCGGTCCGCGAGGCCAACGAGCGTATCCGCGCAGCCGGTGCAGCCGGCGATGATGTCGAAATTCTAAATCCCGACGCGCGCCACCATATCGGTGTTGGGCTGATCCATCCGATTACAGTGCGGGTGCGCGGCTCGGCTGGTTACTTCTGCGCGGGACTGTCCGATCAGGCCCACTTCGAGGTCGAACACAACGTGGGTTGGGGCCTCGGCGATAATATGTACAGTGGCTCGGTGGTGGTGGGCGGTAACGCGGGGGCGATCCCCGGTGTCGCCATCCGTGGTGCCGAAATCATCGTCCGCGGCAACATGGGTTCGCGCGCAGGCCAGGTGATGAAGGCGGGCACATTGTGTTGCGCCGGAAACGCCAACTTTATGGCCGGTTACATGATGTACGGCGGCCGTATCATCATTCTCGGTGACTCGGGCGAACGCGTCGGTGAGGATATGACCCGGGGCGATATCTTCGTCGCCGGCAAGATCGGTAACCTGGGCTCGGATGCGAAGCTGACCGACACCGATTCAGCCGAAATCGACGACATCCGGGAATTCCTCGACCGCTACGAAATACCTTTCAAAGGCAATTTTCAAAAGATCGTCAACGCTGGCAAGAACCTGCGCTACGGTAGCAGCGAGCATCAGATGCGCAGTATTCCATTTTTCACCTTTTCCGGTAAATCCGATTACTGGAACCCCAAGGTGCAGGAAGATTTGCATATTAAATCGCAGATCGGTCGTTATCGGATTCGCGGTTACGGCGGTGCGCGAGAACTTCCACACCTGTCCGACCTGGCATTTAAGAAAGATCTTGCCGATGCCGGTGGGGATGTTGATGTTGTTTCTAAAATCGAGATGTACACTGAGCTCG
>Ga0209988_10000739_pt1 | contig 20752 bp, 20 predicted proteins | sample N075metaG_FD_183115 | JGI IMG/M metagenome (GOLD analysis project Ga0209988, IMG submission 183115) | Deep subsurface microbial communities from Kermadec Trench to uncover new lineages of life (NeLLi) - N075 metaG (SPAdes) (version 2) | ecosystem: Environmental > Aquatic > Marine > Ocean trench... | reverse complement strand
GCAGATGAACGATTCGAGTCGCTGGATCCAGTTGCTCCGGATCGAGAAGGATTGGCGTAGTCCGACCCGCAAAGAGGCGGACCTGACCTTCCGTATGCTGCTGATCCTCAAGCACCAGTGGGAGCGTCAGATCCTGATGCTCGGGCGCCGCGACGACAGCTACCCGATCTAGCGCGCCCGAGCGAGGCCGGCTAGAACTCGCGAAACTCGGGCGTCGTGAACCGCGTGAACTGACGGATGAAGTTCAACTCGATCGTTCCCGTCGGACCGTTACGCTGTTTAGCGATGATCAATTCAGCGCGACCTTCGAGGTCGGGATCGTCCCGCTTGTAGACCTCTTCCCTGAACAGGAACATCACGACGTCGGCGTCCTGCTCGATCGCGCCGGACTCGCGCAGGTCGGAGAGTTGGGGCCGGTGGTCGCCGCTGCGTTGTTCGGGGGCACGCGACAATTGCGAGAGGGCGACGACCGGGATATTCAACTCCTTGGCCAGCGCCTTGAGCGAGCGGGAGATGTCCGAAATCTCCTGCTGGCGGCTGTCGTAGCGCCCGTTGCCGCGCATCAACTGGAGGTAGTCCACGATCAAGAGATCGAGGCCGTGTTCGCGTTTCAAGCGGCGGGATTTGGCGCGCATCTCCATGATCGAAACGCTGGGTGTGTCGTCGATGTAGATCGGAGCCTCGGACATCGGGCCGTAAATGCGAATAATGTCCTGCCATTGCTCCTTGCCGATCCTTCCCGTGCGCAGCCGATGGGCATCGATCCTCGCCTCGGAACAGAGTAGACGCATGAACAATTGCTGGTGGGCCATCTCGAGCGAGAAGAACCCGACCCGTTTGCCGTTGTGAATCCCGGCGTGCGCGGCAAGGTTGAGCGCGAGTGCGGTCTTGCCCATCGACGGGCGGGCGGCGAGGATGATCAGGTCGGCCGGTTGGAACCCGGCGGTCTTTTCGTCGAGTTGCGGGAAGCCGGTGGCAATTCCGGTGATCAGTTCCTGCCGTTCGGTCAGTTCTTCAATGTGTTTGAAGGCCTGTTCGGCCGACGTCTTGAGTGAAATGAACCCGCTGCCGAGACGTTTTTCGGAAACCGAGAAGATCGCTTTCTCGGCCTCGTCGAGCAGTGTTTCCGTAGGTTCGTCCGCCTGGATCGCGGAACTCAGGATCTGCTGGCTGGTCCGGATCAACTCGCGGAGTAGGGCCTTCTCCTGAACGATCCGCGAGTAGTGCTCGACGTTGGACGAGCGCGGTACGCCGTCGATCAGCCCCGCGAGGTACGCCGGCCCGCCGCAGGCCTCCAGCGTGTTCCGGCGCTGGAGTTCATCCTTGAGCGTCACGAGGTCGAGCGCGGTGCCCGCCTCGGACAGGTACTCGAACGCGAGAAAGATCTTGCGGTGCCGGTCGGAGTAGAACGCCTGGTCGGTCAACAGCTCGCGCGCGCGATCGAACTGACCGTTGTCCAACAAAATGGCACCGAGGACCGATCGTTCGGCCTCGGCCGCGTGCGGCAGATTGGCGGTTGGCGTCTCGAGCATCCGTGGGTTTCAGGAAAACGCGATGGTAACACGGGAAGCCGGGTGCGCTAGCCGAGACCCGGTGTTAGGCTGAGTTTCCGCGTCGGAACCGCAGGGGCAAACGGATGTTCAGAAAAGTTTCCGTCATATTCGGGCTCGCGGCACTTTGGGGGGCGGGCATCGGCGCCGAATCGCCGAAGGTCGTCGTGATCGGATTCGACGGCGCCGACGCGAGGTTGGTGGAGAAGTACATGGCCGCGGGAGAACTCCCCAACCTGGCCAAGCTCCGACAAGAAGGCACGTACCGTCCGCTGCTGCCGACGAACCCTCCGCAGACCCCCGTTTCGTGGTCATCCTTCGCGACCGGAATCGATCCGGGGCGGACCGAGATTTTTGATTTTCTGAAACGCGACCCCCAAACCTACTTGCCCTCGATCGGCCTGATCCAGGTAGGGCGGGAAGCTTTCCTGTGGGGTGAAAGGAACGGACAGGTCCTCGGATTCGCCGCCGGAGCGAGCGCGTTCGTCCTTGCGTTCGGGGTGGTGTTCTTCGTTTCCAAGAAATGGCCACTGCGTTTGGCCGTCCCGTTGGCCATCGCAATCGCGGCGGGCTGGGGAGCCGGTCATGTAGCGGCGGCGTACCTCCCGGTCGAGGTGCCTAGCGCCACGAACAACCGCCAGGGCACGCCGTTTTGGGAATTGGCTACCAGGGCCGGCAAGAAGGTGCGGATCATCCGCGTGCCGGCAACTTTCCCCGCGGAAAACGTCGGCCCGGGCCAGATGCTGTCCGGCCTCGGTGTGCCGGACATACGCGGCCGCTTCGGGACGCCCTCGTTTTACACGTCGAACGTGAATTTCACGCTCGAGGTCGGCAACGACTTCAGTCTCGAACTCGTCACACTCGAGGCGCGCCGAGGCCGTATCGAGACGACCGTCTTCGGTCCGCGCAACTACCCGTTCTACCAGTACGTCGTCGATCGTGCGGCTGCGGCCGACGGCGGCTCGGCCTCCGCGGCCAAGGAATCCAAGCGTATCGAACTCGACGCCGCGGGCGTGGCTGAACAGATCAACCTGCCGCTCACCTTGGAAGCGACCGACACCACGCTGAGCTACGAGATTTCGGGTCACACCGGGACGTTGGCGCTCGGGGAATGGAGCGATTGGGTGATCCTGAAGTTTCCGATCAACGCGGTGGTCGACGCGCTTCAACCGTTGCGCGGCATGGTTCGCTTCAAGTTGCTGCAGCTCGAACCCGAGCTTGATTTGTACATGTCGCCGATCCACTTCCATCCGGATTGCCACCCGGTTGCGTTCAGTTACCCGCCGGACTACTCGGACGAGTTGCTCGACCGTTTCGGCCTGTTCAAGACCATGGGATGGGCGCTGGATACATGGTCGTTGCCGTCGGGCGTCGGGGATGAAGAGTTGTTCCTCGAGGACATGCGTTTCACGGTCGATCAGTACGAGGAGATGATGGCGGGGCTGGTGGCCGACGACGACCTGGACCTGTTCGTCCAGATCTTCTACTTCACCGATCGTATCGGGCACATGTTGTGGAACTACCTCGATCCGACGCACCCGTTCTACGACGCGCAGAAGGCCCCCGGGTATCAAGAAGAGATGCTGCAGGCTTACAAGCGCATGGACCGCATCGTCGGCCGGGCTCGCGAGTTGGTTGGACCGGAAACCCTTTTCCTCGTGTGTTCGGATCACGGCTTTTCGTCTTATCGGCGCGGCGTCAACTACAACAACTGGTTACAGGAACAGGGGCTGCTGACGCTCAAGGGGCAGACCACGGAGCGCGCGACGCTGGAGAGACTCTTCGAGACCCGGGACCTGATGAGCGGCTACGACTGGGAAAAAACGAAGGCCTACGCGATGGGTCTCGGTGGGATTTACATCAATGTGGTCGGGCGCGAGGGGCAGGGCTCGGTCTTTCCCGGACCGGAGTACGAAGCCGTGCGCCAGCAGATCATCGACGGGCTCGAAGCTCTGGTCGACGAGAACGGTGAGCACCCGGTCACCAAGGTCTGGAAACGGGAGGAGATCTATAGCGACTACCGCGCCGATCTGATCCCGGATCTTCGTGTCGGTAATAGTCTCGGCTATCGGGTGAGCTGGCAAACGACATTGGGCGGCTTCGGCCAGAGCGTGATCGAGGATAACGATCGGGCGTGGACCGGAGACCATTGCTCCAACGATCCCTCGGTCGTACCGGGGATCCTGTTCTCCAACCGTCCGTTCCGCACCGATGCGCCGCGCATGATCGATATGATGCCGACCATCGTGAAGGCTCTCGGACTCGAGGTGCCCGGGGGTCTCGACGGGGAACCGTTATTCTAGCGAGGTTCGCGTGGCGCTTCTTCGTCCAGCATTCGGGGTCGTGCTCCTGCTGGGCGCAGGCGTCGCTGCTTACCCGCAGCCGAGCCGCGAAGCACGGCTGCAGGCCCTGCGTAGCGAGATTGCACGGCTAAGCCAGGAACTCGAGCGGCTCGAACACCAGGAAGGGGGAGTGCTCGGCGAGTTGGAAGGGCTCTCCGCGGAACTCAGCCTCGGGCAGACGCGGCTACGTGAAGTTTCGCTCCGTGCCGAAGCCGTCGGCGAGCGCATCGCCGGACATCAGCGAACCCTCGAGGACTTGGGCCGTTCGCAACAAGAGCGACAGCGCTACCTCGCGTTCCGCCTGCGCGAGATGTACAAGGGTGGGTCGAAACAGTCCCTCCGGCGCTGGTTGGGCGAGCAGAATCGCGAAGACTACTGGGGCGGTTTGCGTTACGCTGCGTTCCTCAGCACTCGAGACAACACCGTCCTGGCGCGTTACCACGAGGACGAGAAACGCATGGCGGGGGAGCGCAAGGTGCTTGTGAAGGAGCGGGAAACGCTGGAGGCAACACGCCGCGAAACCGAAGCGACCAACCACCGCCTCGACGCCGGCCGACGTCGCCAGCGGCGCCTCCTCGACGAGATTCGTAACGACACGGCGCGCCGTGAAGGCGCGCTCGACGAACTCCGCTCCGCGTCTGACGGTCTGGCGGCATTGATCGACGGGCTCGATTCGTCGATCACCGAGGCGTCGCTCGATATGACCAAGTTCCAGGGACTGCTCGATTGGCCGGCCGAAGGCGAACTGCGCTCGGGTTTCGGGGATGTGATCCATCCGCGCTTCAAGACCAAGGTCCCGCACCCCGGGATCGACATCCGTGCGGCGTCGGGCAATCCGATCCATTCGGTGTTCGACGGTGAGGTCGTGTTTTCGGGGTGGATTCGTGGTTACGGTTTGACGACGATCGTGGACCACGGTCATGGGCTGCATTCCGTCTACGCCCACGCTGCGATGACGTGGGTCGAGCCGGGGGAACGGGTCCGGCGCGGTCAACGTCTGGGAATCGTCGGTGAGACCGGGTCGTTTTCGGGACCGTCGCTGTATTTCGAGTTACGCCTGAACGGCCGGGCGGTTGATCCCGAGGATTGGCTCCGGCGCCGGTAAGATGACGGTTGCGATCGGCCGCACCACGCGGTAGCTTGAAAAATGAAGGTTTTCGCCTTCGAGCGGCGTTGTTGCACGCCGACGGCGTGTTTAGGAAGTTGCCCATGAAATCGAGCCGTTACTTTCTATTGACCGCTTCCATCGTCCTGGTCCTGGCGATGCTGGGTAGCGGTATGGCGGTTCGTGTCGGCGCGGAGGACGGGTCCTACCGAGAAACCGTCCAATTCGCGGAGATCATGTCGACGATTCTCGAGTACTACGTCGACCCGGTCGAGGCAGATGTGCTGCTCCTGGGCGCCTATGAGGGGATGCTTGCCGGGCTCGATTCCAACGGAGCCTACCTGACGCCCGATGAGGTTGGCGACTGGCTGGGCTACAAGGAGTTCCCAGCGGGTCCCGGAATGTCGGTCCTCAAGGTCGGACGCACGGTTCAGGTCGTCGCCGTCGAACCCGATTCCGCCACGGCGGATGCGGGCATCCGGGTCGGGGATCGTTTGAGACGCCTCGACGGTCGACTGACGCGCGACTTGTCACTGGCGCAAACGCGCCGCCGGCTCCGCGGCGAGGTCGGGACCGAAGTCCGGGTGGAATTGCTACGCCCCGGGGGCGAGTTCGAAACAATGGAATTCTCATTGGTTCGCGCGACGGCGCACGGACGCGGCTACTCGGTCGAAGTTCGCCGGGGCATCGCCGTGCTGCGCGTGGAGGCCCCCGAACGCGTGGACCGAGAGGCGCTCGTTGCGGAACTCGACGACGTTCAATCGCGGGGCATCACGCAACTCCTGCTCGATCTGCGCAACGCCGCCGAGGCCGGCCCACGCGACGTCACTCAACTTGCCGCGTGCTTTGGTGCGAACACAGTGCTGCAGCTGCGCGACACCAGGGGCCGGGTCACGGATTCGATCGAACCCGATGACGATTGTCGGGCCTGGGACGGCGAGATTGCGTTGCTGATCAACGGCGCGACTGCGGGCGCGGCCGAGGCCTTGACCCAGTGGGTCAGGGACGCCGAGACCCTGGTATTCGGCGAATCGAGTTATGGTCTGGGCGCTGAAACGACGCTCTACGAGCTCGAGAGCGGAGCCGCGTTGCTGGTTTCCACGGCGCGGTGGGAAACGCCCGATGGCGAAGCGTGGAACGAGACCGGGATCGATCCGGACACCGTGGTCGAGGGCGAGGGCGAGGACTACGCCGAGATCCAGCAGGACCAATTGAATCAGGTCCTCGAACGACTGGATGAAAAAGCCCATCGGGCGGATCCTGCGTAGGGAAACCATGAAGACGATTCGACGACGATGGGCGCTGCTGTTCGCTGCCGGGATGCTCGCCGCGACAATCTTCGGCGTGGACACGTCCGCCGCGTCCGAGAGAAACGGTAGCGAGGAGTGGGAGGCGCGCGGTAAGGCCTACGCGCACCTGATGCGAGCAACCGTGGCTGCGCGCAAAGGCGAGTTGAAGAATGCCGCGGACGAACTCCGGGCTGCGCTAAAGTTGCAACCCGATTCCGCAGGAATCCACGCGCAAGTAGCCGAGATGCTGTTCCGTCTGGGTCGTGCCGAGCACGCCGAGAGCGCGGCCCGTCGCGCGCAGGAAATCAAGCCGAACCATCCGCGTGCACTTCGGTTCTTGGCGGAGCGCGCCACCGAGCGTGCGCGGCGAACGACCGCCGATGACGTGGAAACCCATCGGGAGGCGCTACGATTGCTCCTCCGGCTGAAGGAACTCGGGCACGCCGATGCCGCGACCCTGCACGCGATTCGCGCCATCCGTGTGCGTCTGGGCGACGATTCCGGCGCACTCGAAGCTGCGCGCGAACTCGTCCAGATGCGTCCCGGCGACAAACAGGCGGTGAGCCAGTTGATCGGGTTGTTGCTCGAGCAGGAGCGCGATACCGACGCGCTGCACGCCGTCTTGATCTACGTTTCCAAACATCCCAATGACGCCGAACTACTCGGTTTCGCCCGGGAACTCGCGGGCAAGCTCGGAGCCTGGAACCACGTCGACGAGATCCTGTCCGCGGAACCCGGCCTTGAGCGATCCAATACCGCCGCTCAACGTCTGTGGGCCGTCGCGTTGCTCGAGCTCAACGACCTCCCGCGCGCTGTCGCGGCCTTCGAACGTGCGCTGGTCGCACAACCGGAGGACCTTGGCCTGCGCTACGACGCAGCCCACGCATTCCGCGTCGTCGGACGTCTCGCCGACGCAGCCTCGTTGCTCCACGATCTCGCGGTTGAGGCGCCCTCCGACCGGCGGGCCTTGCTGATGCTTGGCGAGACGCTGGCCGATCAAGGTATCGTCGACGGTGCCCAGAACGCTTTCGTTTCAGTGCTGCGTCTTTTCTCCACCGCGGGAGACAAGCTGTCCGCTCCCATCCGCGACGCGATCCGTCGGCGCATGATCTTGCTCTACCTAGGCAACGGTCAACTGCTTGCAGCCTGGGACTTGCACGCGGAACTCGAACAAACCGATGACCCGCAAACCGTCGAATTGGCCGCACGTCTGGCGATCGCGGGGACGGATTGGAGGCGCGCCCGGTCGGAAATCAAACAACTACGGAACGGATCCGAACCCGGCGTGGCGGCGTTGCTCGACGGCGAGTTGTTGCTGCGTTCCGGAAAACCCGCGAAGGCCAGTGCACGATTCCAGGAGGCGATCGACACACTGGGTCCTCTGATCCAAGTTCAGATCGCTGAAATCTACCTGGAAGTGGAACGGATCGAGCAGGGCGAAATATTGCTGCGTGGGTGGGTCAAGAGTGACGAGGACAACCCCGACGCGCACTACTACCTCGGCAGTTACCTGTTCCGCGCCGCGGGGCTGGAGCAGGCGGAAGCGCCACTCCGCCGAGTCATCGAATTGGACGATTCCCACGCCCCAGCGCTCAATTTCCTGGGCTACTCGCTGGCGGACGACGGCGTCAAGCTGGAGGAAGCTCTCGAGTTGATCCAACGCGCGCTCGAGATCGATCCCTGGAACGGTGCCTATCTCGATTCGCTGGGCTGGGTCTATTTCCGGATGGGCCGCTTCGAAGAAGCGCGCGAACCGCTCGAAGCGGCGGCCCGCGAACTCCCCGCCGACGCTGTCGTGCTGGAGCACCTCGGCGACTTGTACGAGCGCTGCGGCGAAAACGAACTGGCGATTTTCGCGTGGGGACAAGCACTCGACAACGGTTCCGACAATCGTACCAAGATCGAAGCAAAGATCGCTCCGCTGGCCGAACCCGCCGGGGTCGATCGACGTTGAGTTCTCGGGCGCGGTGGACGGTCGGTGCGTTGGCCGGTCTGCTGCTGCTGGTCGGATGTGGTGGCGGCCGCAAACCCAACCGCGATTTCGGGCCGGGGCCGCACGCCGCCGTGTACCGCGCGCGGTTCGAGTCCGCGTCCGACGAGCGGGCCAGGAAATTCCGTCTGCTCGTGTACGCCGCGGAACCCGACCGCCTACACGGTGAGATCCTCTCCGCCGTGGGCACGACCGAGCTGATCCTCGATGCGGGCGGAGGCCGAGTGTCGGTGTTCTTCGTCCGCGACCGAATCGCTTTTGTCGGGCCGGCGAACTCCCAGGTACTGGAGGCGTTGTTGGGGGTTCCGGTGGCGATCGAGGATCTCGTCCAGGCCCTTCTGGGGAACCAGCCTGAGGATTTGCCGGGGGCATCGAGCGGCTGGACGCTGCTGCCCGGCGGACGAGTTTACCCGGATACGATCCGGCTGGAAGACGGCGGACGACGTTTCGAACTACGGCTCAAACGGATCCGGCCGATTCGTGTCGACCCCGCCACGCTGGGGACGGGCCGCCCGCCGCGAGGCGTTGAGCAGCGGCCGCTCGAGGATCTCGACCCCGAGGCGATTCCCGGGATCGAGACCGAGGGGGCAGCCCCGTCGTGACACGCCTCATCGCCGACACGCCGGCAAAAATCAACTTGACGCTACGTATCTTGAACCGGCGTTCCGACGGATTCCACGAGCTGGACACGGTGTTCCAGGCGATCGATCTCTGGGATACCCTCGAGTTCGAACACGCCGACGGGATCACGCTGACGACCGACCATCCCGGGCTGGTGGCCGACGCGACGAACCTCGTCCCGCGCGCGGCGGCCCTGCTGCGGGAGATGTCCGGGATCAAACAAGGTGTATCCATCCACCTCCTCAAGCGCATCCCGCTGCAAGGCGGTCTCGGCGGTGGAAGTTCCGATGCCGCGGCCACGTTGCTGGCTTGCTCCCGACTTTGGAATCTGGACACCGACCCTTCCTGTCTTGAACCGTTGGCGCGGCGGCTCGGTGCCGACGTGCCGTTCTTTCTTTACGGCGGGACCGCGCGCGGGACGGAGCGCGGCGACAGCATCGCGCGGCTCCAGCCGTTCGGCGAATGCCCGTTGCTGCTCGGGGTACCGCCCTTTGGATCACCGACCGCCGAGGTTTTCGATCGGGCGTCGGAATGGTTGACACTCCCGGCGAATAGTGTTAATTTTCCCGCGCTTTTTGGGCATAAGTGGAAGCATCCAAACGACTTGGCCTTCCTCATCAATGATCTGCAAGAGGGCGTCTTCGCGGCCTGGCCGGAGTTGCGGCGCTTCCACGAGGGATTGCTTGCGGCAGGCGCGTCGACGGCGCTCCTGAGCGGAAGTGGTTCCACCGTGTTTGGCGTTTTCGATGCTGTCGCTTCGCGGGACGCGGCACTCGCGACGTTGGACGGTGACTTCGAAGGCTGGAGCTTGGTATCGTCGCGGACGCTTGACAAAGGGGTTCGGATCCACGTCGGTTGACCCGTGACAAGGGGGCTTGATGGAGATCACTCAGGTTCGGGTTTTTCCGGTCGAAGACGAGAAACTGAAAGCCTTTGTTTCGGTCATCTTCGATGACTGTTTCGTGGTCAGTGACATCAAGATCATCGAGGGGCAGCAGGGCTTGTTCATTTCGATGCCGAGCAAGAAGCGTAAAAACGGCACGTTTCGCGATATCGCCCACCCGCTCAACAATGAGACTCGCCGGCGTTTCGAAGAAGAGATCATCGCGAGTTACCGTGACATGTTGGAAGAATCCGGTGACGCGCTTGCGCCGATACGAGATCTGGACGAGATCGAAACGCGCGATGCTCCCGGGTCGACGCCCCTAACACCGCCGGCAGAACCGTCTCGAGGTCCCGACACCAACGTTTGATTCCAACGCGTTAGTTTGATGTTATTGGGGCGTCGCCAAGTGGTAAGGCACCGGGTTTTGGTCCCGACATGCGGAGGTTCGAATCCTCCCGCCCCAGCCACCGGAGTGCGGTAAGGCCAGATCATGAAAGCCGAATTGAAAGTCTTCTCGGGTCACGGCAACGAACCGTTGGCCAAACGCATCTGCGACTACCTACGCATCCCGCTGGGTCAATGGAAGTTGACTCGGTTCGCGGATTCCGAGATCTACTGCCAGATCCTCGAGAACGTCCGCGGCACCGACGTTTTCGTGATCCAGCCGACGTGCCCGCCCGCCAACGAGCACCTGATGGAGTTGCTCATCGCGGTCGACGCGCTCAAACGGTCCTCCGCCGCGAGGATCACCGCGGTTTTGCCGTACTACGGTTATGCTCGGCAGGACCGCAAGGACAAGCCGCGGGTTCCGATCTCGGCCAAGCTCGTCGCCGATTTGCTGGAAGCGGCGGGCGTGGACCGCGTCCTGGCGATGGACCTTCATGCCCCCGCGATTCAGGGTTTTTTCGATTGTCCCGTGGATCACTTGCTGGCCGCTCCGGTGCTGCTCGACTGGATCGAACAGCAGCGCTTCGAAAACGCGATCATCGTCTCGCCCGACGCGGGTGGTGTGGAACGAGCGAGGTTCTACGCCAAACGGGTCGGCTTCGATCTCGCCATCATCGACAAACGCCGCGACGAGGCCAACGTCGCCGTCACGATGAACGTCATCGGCGACGTCAGCGGCCGGACCTGCGTGGTCGTGGACGACATGGTCGACACAGCCAGCACGCTGCTCGGTTCGGCCAAAGCGTTGATCGACAACGGCGCCCGCTCAGTAGTGGCGTGCTTTACCCACGGGGTGCTTTCGAACCCTGCGATGGAGCGCATCGAGGACCCGGCGCTGGAGCGGATCGTGATCACCGACACCATCCCTCTTTCTGAAGAAAAGGCCAAAAACACGAAGATTAAGGTGCTCTCAGTGGCGAACTTGCTGGGCGAGGCCATCGCACGGATCCACAGCAATTCCTCGGTCAGTTCACTGTTCGTCTAGGCTTGGACCGGCTCGGCAGACCGGGCCGTGCGGGATCTCCGTCCGGCCTGCTAGCATGCACCGTTCTCCGCCGCGTCCGACGCTCGTCCGAGAGCAACGCGGCGTGGGATCACAGGAAGATTTGGACGATGGCGATACAAAAAGTCATACTGGAAGTCGAGACCCGCGAAGAGTTGGGCAAAGGGCCGAATCGCCGGCTGCGCGCCGTGGGGCGCTTACCGGCCAACGTCTACGGGCTCGGCCTGAAGTCGTTTGCGATCAGTGTCGAGCCGCGCCGAGTCGAGGATCTGCTCCGCTCCGGAAGCGGTCGAAACACGATCCTCACACTCTCGATGAAGGGCGGCGACGAGAGCCGCGACGTCATGATCCGTGAGATCCAACGTGATCCGGTGCACGAGGGGTTGCGGCATGTCGATTTCGTGCGTGTCGATCCGAACCGCAAGATGCAAGTTCGCGTTCCGGTCAATCTCCTGGGAAGCCCGGAGGGCGTCAAGAACGAGGGCGGGCTGATCGACTTCATCCACCGGGAGGTTCTTGTCAATTGCCTCCCGTCGGCGATCCCGGCGCACCTCGATGGTGACATCTCGGAACTCCACGTCGGGCAACAGTTGACCGTGAAGGATCTGCGACTTCTCGAGGACGTTGAAATGATCGACGATCCGGACATGGTGCTCGTCGTTGTCGCGCAACCGAGGGTCGAGGAAGAACCGGTGGCGGCCGAAGAAGAAGTCGTCACCGAGGCTGATGAAGCGCCGGCGGAAGGGGAGGCCGCGGCCGAACCGGCTCCCAAGGACGGCGACTCCTAAATCCGGCGAGTGCAATGCGACCCGTTCGGACGACACCTTACTTCCCCCGTTCGATGACACCGAACTCCACTGCGTCGACAAGCGACGCCTAACCTACGAAATCGCCCGGCGCCATCCGGGCGCAGGTTTCAGTAAGCCCGTCCGGACGGACGCACGAAGGAGCGAAGGGAGCGATGGAAAACCTTGTCAGTTATGCGCCTTATCTGGGCGCAGCCGGTCTGGTGTTTGCTGGAATCCTGTATCTGGGTGTTCTCCGATCCAGCCCTGGCAACGAGCGGATGCAGGAAATCGCCGAGGAAATTCACAATGGCGCCATGGCCTTCCTGCGGCGCGAGTACATGATCCTGGTCGTTTTCGTCGCGGTGGTCGCCGGGTTGCTTGCGTGGAGGCTCGACGTGAGGACAGCGGGTGCTTTCCTCGGCGGCGCGGCGTGCTCCGTACTCGCCGGTTACTTCGGCATGAAGTCGGCCACGCGTGCGAACGTCCGAACGACCGCGGCGGCCAAGGATCACGGGCAGGGTGCCGCGCTCCTGGTCGCGTTCAACGGCGGATCCGTGATGGGCGTCGCCGTCGCCAGCCTCGGTTTGATTGGCGTCGGGGTGTTGTTCCATTTGTTCGGTAATCCTGAAAATGCAGTAATCATCAATGGTTTCGCCATGGGCGCCTCTTCGATCGCACTGTTCGCCCGCGTCGGCGGCGGCATCTATACCAAGGCCGCAGACATCGGAGCCGACCTCGTCGGCAAGGTCGAAGCGGGTATCCCCGAGGACGATCCGCGTAACCCCGGTGTGATCGCCGACCTCGTCGGCGACAACGTCGGCGACGTGGCGGGCATGGGCGCGGACATTTTCGAGTCCTACGTCGGATCGATCATCGCAACCATCGCCATCGCCGCGACCTTGGGTTCCAGCACGATTTCGAGTTCACTCAGCGACGGGGGGACCGAGGGTGTGCGGCAGATGTTGATGAGCATGCCGCTCCTGTTGGCCGCTCTCGGTCTGGTCGCCTCGTTCCTCGGCATCCTCTCGATGCGCGTCCTGAAGGGAACCAACCCCGCGGGCGCGCTGCGTTACTCGACCTTCATTGCGGCCGGGTTGTTCCTCGGCGGTGCCTACTACCTGATCCGGGTGACCGATGTCGCCAACAGTGTCTTCTGGGCGGTGCTCTGCGGAGCACTCGTCGGAATCATCATCGGTCTGATCACCGAGTACTACACCGCCGCAGGGCCGATCAGGCGCATTGCGCGCGCTAGCAAGACGGGGCCCGCAACGAACATCATCGCCGGGCTCGCCGTCGGGCTCGAGTCGGCGCTGATGCCGGTGCTGTTCATCTGCCTGGCGATCTGGGTCGCCAACCAGGCCGCGGGTCTCTACGGCATCGGCATCGCCGCAGTGGCGATGCTCGCCACGGTCGGCATCACGATGTCGGTCGACGCGTACGGTCCAATCGCGGACAACGCAGGCGGGATTTCGGAGATGGCCGGACTCGGCCCCGAGGTGCGGAAGATCACCGACAGCCTCGATTCGCTGGGCAACACCACCGCCGCGATCGGCAAGGGGTTCGCCATCGGTTCGGCCGCGCTGACCGCGTTGGCGCTGTTTTCGGCTTACACGCAAACGGTTGGCCGGGCCCTGGGTGCGGAACTGCAGATCATCCTGACCGACCCCACGGTGGTCATCGGCCTGTTCCTCGGCGGCGTGCTGCCGTTCTTCGTCGCAGCCTTGACGATGACCTCGGTCGGCCGTGCCGCGGAGAAAATGGTCGAGGAGATTCGCCGCCAGTTCCGCGAGATTCCGGGTCTACTCGAGGGCAGACCTGATGCCAAGCCGGACGCCGCGCGGTGCATCAAGATTTCCACGACGGCCGCGCTCAAGGAAATGGTGCTCCCGGGCCTCACTGCGGTCATTGCTCCGGTCCTGGTCGGGTTCACGCTGGGACCCGAGGCTCTGGGCGGGATGCTGGCCGGCGCCACGGTGACCGGCGTGTTGCTCGCGCTGATGATGTCCAACGCGGGCGGCGCCTGGGACAACGCCAAGAAGGCGATCGAGTCCGGTGCCATCCCGGGTGAAGAGAAAGGCACCGAGGCGCACAAGGCCGCCGTGGTCGGCGACACCGTCGGCGATCCCTTCAAGGACACCTCCGGCCCGTCCATGAATATTCTGATCAAGCTGATGGCGGTGGTGAGCCTGGTGATTGCGCCCCTCTTGGCCTGATTCCGACCCGGTCGCCCCGACGCCCGCCTGGCGGCGTCGGGTGGGCCGGTGGTATCGTAATGCCTCCAACAGCCGGGTCTTGCGTCCCTTCGAGTGATTCTATCGGGCGCAAATCCCGCACCCCTTGCCCTCAACACGTTCGGGGGCGGTTACGCCACGAGGAGGTGCCTAGTGCCCACGTACGAAACTCTATTCATCACTCCACCGACGCTCAGCGACGACGAAGAGCGCGCGACCGTCAAAGAACTCGCCGCGATCGTGACCGACGGCGGCGGTTCGTTCACCGTCAACGAGCGCATGGGCCGGCGACGGTTGGCCTACGCGATTCGTAAGTTCGACGACGGGGTTTACACTCGCTTCCTGTACGACGCCGGTATCGACGTTCCGAAGGAACTCGAGCGCAAGATCCGTCTGTCGGAAAACGTCCTGCGTAGCCTGACCGTCCGTCTGGAAGACGACTGGGCTGTTGCGTCCAAGATCCAAGCCGTCAAGGATGCCGAGCGACGCGCCGAACAAGAGGCCGAGGCTACGCGTCAGGCCGAGGAAGAAGCGGTCCGCGCGGCGGAAGCCGCCGCGTCCGCCGCCGAGAAAGCCTCCGAAGAAACTCCCGAGGTCGCTTCCGAGACCGTGCCCGACGCAGTCACCGAGAGAGCGTCTAAGGGAGAGTCCGAGGCAACCCCCGAGACAGCCAACGGACAGGCCGCCGTGGAAGCGGATCGTGACGCCGTAAGAGAAAAGACCGAAGCCAAGGAAGAGGGGGAGTAGCGTCATGGCAATGCGACGAGGAGGTGGCGGTGCACGCGCTGGCGGTGGACGCGGTGGAGGCGGTGGAGGCGGTGGAGGTTTCGGCCGGCGTAGGTTCCTGTTCCGGCGGCGGAAGTACTGCAAATTCTGCGAAGCGAAGACCAAGTGGATTGATCACAAGGACCTGAAGACGCTACAGAATTACATCCCGGAGCGAGCAAAGATCCTGCCCCGGAGAATTTCCGGGACCTGTGCCAAGCACCAGCGTGACCTGATGCGCGCGATCAAGCGCGCGCGATCGATCGCGTTTCTGCCGTTCACATCGGACTAGGCGGGAGAGGTGAAACGATGAAGATCATCCTGCGAGAACATGTCGAGTATCTCGGCGACCGCGGCGACGAAGTCAACGTCGCGGCGGGTTACGCGCGCAACTTCCTGCTCCCGAAAGGACTGGCCTATCGGGCGGGGGAGGGCAGTGCCAAACAAATCGAAGATCAGCGCCGAGCTTGGACCACGCGCGAAGACCGCAGCAAGACAAATGCGCAAACATTCGCCGCGCAGCTGGCATCGCTCCAACTTACCGTGCGCCGGCGCGCCGGCGATGGCGGCACGCTGTACGGGTCGGTCACGAACGGGGACATCGCCGAACTGCTTGCCCGAGCGGGTCACACGGTCGATCGGCGCAAGATCCAACTCAAGGAACCGATCAAGTCGCTGGGCGGTTTCGACCTGAGGATCAAGCTTCACCGCGACGTTACCGCGAGCATCAATCTGACGGTCCTGACCGAGGGCGGGAAAACGTTGGCCGAGGTCGCGGCTGACAAGGCGGCGCTGGAGCCGGCCGTCGGCGATAAGGACCGCGGGGAAGAGAGCGCCCGGGAAACGCGAGAACCGGTGGCGGACGAGGGACAAGGGGACTGATGGGATGACCGATCCCAAAGGGAACGACCGCCCGGAGGACGTCGATCGCGGTGTTCAACGCACGCTCTTTTCGGTTCTCTTGGGTTGGCTCGTCCCCGGTCTCGGCCACGTCATCCTGGGCCGTGTCCGGCGCGGGTTGTTCTTCGGCCTGCTTCTATGGGCGAGTTTTGGGTTCGGGATGGCGCACGACGCGAGACTGTCGTTGCACGATGACAAGCAACCGTTGCTCACAGGGCTTCAGGTCGTGGCCAACCTGGGGATGGGACCCGTCGATCCCATTGCCAGGCTGTTCGTGTACGGGGAGGTCACCTACTCGATGAAAGGTGGCGACGACGTGGCGGAACGCGTCGAGATCTTCCGCGAGCGCGAGCGTTCGCCCGTCTCCATCTACGGTACCGCCTACGTCTGGACGGCCGGGTTGATGAACTTACTGTTGTTGTTCGATGTGTGGGATATCGGGCGTGGCCGGGGGGGCTATGCGTAGCCATCTCTTTCACATGTTACTTTTCGCAGGATTGTTGTCGGCTTTTTTCTCCGTGCTCCTGCGCCGGGAAAAGCGCGACCGGATCAAATTCGGTTTGATCATGTGGGGCGGGCTCGTCGGCGGCTCGCTGATCCTTGCGTTCGTGATGGCGCCCTGACGTCTCCATGTTGCGACTCGCCGGACTTTGGGCGCCTTCGATCGGATTCATGGCAGCCGTCTGGTTCCTGAGCGACGCCATCAGCCTGGAAACGCCCGAGTTGCTGTCGGACAAGATCCTGCATTTCCTCGCATACGGGCTGTTCGGGGTACTCAATCTTCGGGCGCTCCACGGTGGCTTTCGTCGGCCCGTGTTGTGGGCTACCGTCGCGGCACTGGCTCTGACCGTCGGGTTCGGTGCGGTCGACGAGTGGCGCCAATCGGGTGTTTCGTTTCGCGACGCGAGCTGGGGAGATTGGCTCGCGGACCTGGCCGGCGCGATTGTCGCATGGTTGTTGCTCCGGTTCTTCCCGATCCCCGGCGATCGTACCAAGGGAACCGAAAGAAGGATGAGATGAGAAAACGTTTGTGTTCATTCCGCGAGACGGGGAGCAGCTGATGTCGACGAAGGTTGGATACGAGGTCGGTGGGGGGGTCGCGGTGCTGACGTTGACCGATCCCCCGGCGAACACGTACAGCTATGAGATGATGCGCGAACTCGACGAGGCGATCCTGCGTGCGCGGTTCGACACGGCCGTGCACGTGATCGTTCTACGTGGGGCGGGAGACAAATTTTTCTGCGCCGGGGCGGACATCAAGATGCTCCAAGGCGCGGATCCCGCGTTCAAGTACAATTTCTGTCTGCACGCGAACGAGACGTTGAACCGTCTCGAGCAAACCGCGAAGCTGGTGATCGCCGCGCTCAACGGGCACACCGTGGGCGGTGGACTCGAGGTTGCGATGGCCGCCGACCTGCGGCTGGCCAAGGCGGGCGGCGGGAAGATCGGCCTCCCGGAGGTGAACCTGGGCGTGCTTCCGGGCACGGGCGGCACGCAAAGGTTGGTGCGGATCGTCGGCAAGGCGCGCGCGATCCAACTGATGGTCGAGGGTTCGACGTTTGATTTCGAGCGTGCGGTTGAACTCGGGATCGTCCAGCAAATCCTGCCGGAGGATGGCTTCTTCGAACGGGTCATGGACTATGCGCGCCGGTTCGTCCCCCCTGGGAAGGCCGCACGGGCCGTCGGGCTGATCAAGCGCGCCGTCCAGTCGGGCGCGGAATCGAGCTTCCACGAAGGCCTTGCCTTGGAGCGCGAGTTGCAACAACAACTCTTCTGCGGCGAGGACGCGGCCGAGGGGCTGGACGCCTACCTGAACAAGCGGAAGGCCGAATTCAAAGCCAGGTGAGGCGTGCCGCGGTGCGCAAGAGCCGCACGCTGGTGATCCAGACGGGTTTCCTCGGCGACCTGGTACTGACGCTTCCACTGCTCCGCGCACTGCGTGCCGCCCATCCGGACTCGCCGATCACGCTGGTGGTCCGTGAAGGGCTCGGCGATCTGGTGCGGGGTCAACCCGGGGTCGCCGAAACGATCGTGATGCGCAAGCGTCGCGGGTGGTTCGAACGGATCGCTCCGGATCGGGCGCGTCTTGTGCAACTCCGCGCGGGCGGCTTCCAAACCGTGTACCTCGCGCATCGTTCGTTCCGAACGGGGCTGTACGCCTGGAGCACGCGCGCCCGACGCCGTATCGGGTTCGCCGGATCTCCATCGAGTTGGGCCTGCACCGAGTCCGTCCGTTACGACACCGAGCGCCACGTGGGCGAGCGCTTGCTGGCACTGGCGCGGCCATCAGCGCTCGAGACCGGGTCGGCTCTGCGATCGCCGTGGTACGTCGTGTCGGCGGCTGCACGTGGCGCTGCGGAGCGTCTGCTCGACAGGCATGGCGTGGACCCGAGGGGCGATTTCGTCGCCGTCGCTCCGGGCTCGGTGTGGGCAACCAAACGCTGGACAGAACGGGGTTTTAGCGAGTTGGCCCGCTGGGCTGCGGCGCAGCGTGTTGTCGTGGTGCTGGTCGGTACGGCAGGTGAGCGCGATCTGTGCGAACGCGTGCGTACGCACGCGGGGCACCGAGTGATCAATCTCGCGGGCCGGACGAGTCCCGCCGAACTCGCCGCGATCCTCGAACTTAGCAGCGCGCTGTTCGGCAATGATAGCGGCCCCGGCCATCTGGCCGTTGCGGTCGGCACGCCCGTGGTCGCCATCTTCGGTCCGACCGACCCGTCTCGCGGATTTCGTCCACTGGGCGACCGCGTTCTAACGGTCGATCTCGGAACGTCCCTGGCTTGCCGTCCGTGCAGCGTGCACGGGTCGCGCCGCTGTCCCCGGGGGCATCACCGTTGCATGAACGATCTCCAGCCCGCCGACGTCATCGCGCGCATCGAAGCCTGGCCACTCAACCCGCTGACGCAGTCCCCGGATAGGCCTCGAGCGCCGCGCGGATGATGTCCATCGCACGAGTCAACTCGGCCGTGTTGAGCACGTAAGCGATGCGCACCTCATCGCGACCGGCGCCCGCCGTCGCGTAGAACCCGTCCGCCGGCGCCACCATCACCGTTTCGTTGTCGATCGCGAAATCTCGGAGCATGAATTCCGCGAACTTCTGCGTATCGTCGATCGGCAACTTGGCGCACAGGTAGAACGCGCCTTCCGGCCGCTTGACCAGCACGCCGGGCATCCCGTCGAAGGCCGCAAACACGAGGTCGCGGCGCTTCTCGTACTCGGCGACTACAGAGTTCATGTAATCGTCGCCGATCTGATTGAAGACCGCACCGATGTATTGACCCAGCGTGGGAGGGCACAGGCGCGCCTGGCCGAAACGCAACACGGCATCCATGAACGCGGCGTTTTTCGAGGCGATCCATCCGACGCGCGCGCCGCACAATGAAACACGCTTCGAGAGGCTGTCGGTCAGGATGATCTGTTGTTCGAGACCCTCGAGAGTGGCCGCCGACCGGTGCCGGGCGCCGTCGTAGATGAATTCCCGGTAGACCTCGTCCGCGACGAGGTACAGACCGTGGCGCCGGCACAACTCGCCGATGCCCTCCAATTCCTCGTCGGTATAGACGGTGCCCGTCGGGTTGTTCGGCGAGCACAGCAGGATGGCGCGTGTCTTGGGTCCGATCCGCGCTTCGATCGTGTCCATCGACGGGAGGTGGTATCCGTCCTCGGCGTACGTCGTCACGGGGCGGGTGTGGACCCCGACCATCGCCGCGAAGCCGCTGTAGTTCGTGTAGAAAGGTTCAAAGACAAGTACGTCGTCGCCGTGGTCGGCGATCGCGGCAAGGGTGAACAGCAACGCTTCGCTGCCGCCCGTCGTGGCGAACAACTCCTCGCGTCGATAGTCGAGTCCCAAACCGGCGTAGTAGCCCTGGACCGCGGTGAGGAACTCGGGCAGGCCCTCGGAGGGACCGTAGGCGACATTGGGTTGGTCAAAGGTCTTGAGCCGCTCCAATATTTCTCGCGGTGCTGGAATGTCCGGCTGGCCGATGTTGAGCTGGAACACGTGGCGACCGTGCCGGCGAGCCTCCGCGGCAAGCGGCGCCAGCCGGCGAATGGGCGAAGCGGGTTGCTCTTGGGCGCGCCGCGCTAGACGAACGTCCATGGGATGCTCCTTCGATCGGCGGACGGACGACGAACCTTACCCCGCGATGTTAGCAGGGGAACGGTGCTAGACTCGGCGGTTCTTGGGGCGTGTTTCGCACTTGCGAGGAGGGTTCTTTGTTCCGGCGAATCCTGGTCGCCAACCGTGGCGAGATCGCCGCGCGAATCATGCGCTCGTGCGATGCGCTCGGCATCGAAACGGTGGTCGTCCACTCTGACGCCGACCACGGAGCCCCGTGGCTCGAGGACGCCGCGGAGACCGTCTGCCTGGGTCCAGGACGCCCTCGGGATTCCTACCTGTGTGCATCCGCAGTGCTTCAGGCGGCGGAGCAAACCGACTGCCAGGCGCTGCATCCGGGGTACGGGTTTCTGGCTGAGAACGGTGTGTTCGCTGCACGCTGCGAGCAACAGGGCCTGACCTTCATCGGACCCGGAGCGGCTGCGATTCGGCGCATGGGGGACAAGGTCGCCGCCAAACGGACGATGGCCGAACACGGGCTGCGCACGATCCCCGGTTCCGACGGGATCCTCGAGGATGTCGAGCAGGCACGCCGCGTGGCCGACGATGTGGGGTACCCCGTGCTCGTGAAAGCCACGGCCGGTGGCGGGGGCAAGGGGATGCGCCGCTGCGATGATGCGAAGGACCTCGAAACGGCGTTTTCCGAGGCGGCGATCGAGGCGCAGAACGCCTTTGGGGATGCCTCCCTGTACCTAGAAAAACTGATCGAAGGCGGCCG
>Ga0209988_10000736_pt1 | contig 20767 bp, 15 predicted proteins | sample N075metaG_FD_183115 | JGI IMG/M metagenome (GOLD analysis project Ga0209988, IMG submission 183115) | Deep subsurface microbial communities from Kermadec Trench to uncover new lineages of life (NeLLi) - N075 metaG (SPAdes) (version 2) | ecosystem: Environmental > Aquatic > Marine > Ocean trench... | reverse complement strand
TTTCATCGAACTCGGTGTGGATCCAGCCAGCATCATCATGACCGATTCCCGGGGTGTGATCCACGATGGGAGGGACGACCTCAACGACATCAAACGCGAGTTCGCGGTGGAGACTGGAGCCAGGACTCTCCACGATGCCATGATGGGCGCAGACGCCTTCGTGGGCGTTTCTGTCGCCGGGATAGTCACCAAGGAAATGGTTCGGTCCATGGCTGACCGGCCCATCGTGTTCGCCCTCGCCAACCCCGATCCCGAAATCTCGTACCCCGATGCCAAGGCAGCTCGAGATGATGTCGTCATGGCCACCGGTCGAAGCGACTATCCGAATCAGGTCAACAATGTTCTCGGCTTCCCCTCCATTTTTCGGGGCGCTCTCGACGTGCGGGCCAGGGGTGTTTCGGAGGGGATGAAAGTCGCCGCCGCCAGGGGTCTGGCCGATCTCGCCCGAGAACCCGTCCCGGATTCGGTGCTGAGTGCCTATGACATGGATCGGCTTTCCTTCGGGTCCGAGTACCTCATCCCCAAGCCTTTCGATCCGAGAGTCCTTTGGACGATTGCTCCGGCTGTGGCCAAGGCTGCGGTTGACGAGGGACTTGCCCGGGCCCCGATCACCGACTTCGACGCCTACCGCGCCCAACTGCATGCCAGGTTCCAGGCGTCTTATGGATTGATCACTTCCATTACCACCCGGGCAATGGAACAGCCCAAACGGGTGGCCTATCCGCACGCCCACGACCTGAGAATCATTCGGGCCGCGAGACGTGTTGCCGATGAGGGAATAGGCAGCCCGATTCTCTTGGGTGACCGGGAGAAGATCGAGTTTCTCGCTGCGGACGCCGGCATCTCCATCGACGGGATGGAGGTCGTCGATCCGGTCTCAGAGGATTCCGACCGTTTGCGGTATGCAGCGGTGCTCGAGGAACTGCGACGTGGAAGAGGTCTGTCACTTCATGAAGCTGAGCGGCTGGTGGCCGATCCGAACATGTATGCGTGTCTCATGGTGCGAGAGGGGGCGGCCGACGCCGTCCTCGGTGGCCTCACCACCTACTATCCGGAGACGATCAGGCCCGCCCTCCAGGTTCTCAAAGTCGAAGAAGGACGGTCGATCGTCTCGTCTGTTTACATGGTCGTTGTTGGAACGGCGCCCTACTTCTTCGCTGACTGTGCTGTGAACATCGAGCCAACTGCCGAACAACTGGCGGAGATCGCAATAGCCGCGACCGAGACAGCGGAGAAGGACTTCCATCGTGACCCACGCGTCGCTTTCATCAGTTACTCGGACTTCGGGTCCGCCGGAGGAGAAGAGCCTGCCAGGGTGCGCAAGGCGTTGGAGCTGTTCAAGAGAGCACGACCGGACGTCCCTGTCGATGGGGAGATGCAGGCCGACTCGGCTGTCGTTAGCGAGTTGCTCGAGCAGAGACGGCCCAGTGGGCCACTTTCCCGGGCTGCCAACGTGCTGGTGTTCCCGAACCTGACCGCCGCCAACGCTTCCTACAAGCTTTTGAACCGACTTGCTGGTGCCGAAGTGATCGGTCCGATCCTCAGCGGACTCTCCAAGACAGTTCACGTCCTCCAGCGTGACGCCTCGGTAAACGACGTGGTCAACATGACCGCCATCGCCGTGGCCGAGGCCCAGCGCCGAGAAAGACGCACCTAATGAATGACGCGTCGCATGTGACATTTGGCCGCGCGGAAGGAGCCAAAAAGGGAGATACCGTGTCTTCGCGCAAGCTGATATCCGCCACCAGGACTACAACTACACCCAAGACTCACGGCACTGGTCGACCTCCGACCTAGCTAGGGGCCAGATGTCCCCGTCTCCGATTCGCCGAGATGGGCGCCCACCACCATGGCTGCGGCCAGAAGCACCAGGTTCTTGAGAATGAACTCGCCTTCTACCGTCAGCTTGAGCGGGTTGCCGTCCTGAAAAGTGAGATCGGGTAGCACAAGGAACACCAGGAAAGTGCCGGCCATCTGAAGGGCCAATACCAGGAGCACCGCCCTGATCCACCGGTTCATGGCAAGCCCCAGGCCGACCAGCACTTCAACGATTCCCAGAGCCGGGACGAACCAGTCGGGATCGACCCAATAAACGGTTGAAGCGACAAGATCAACGACAGGCGAGACGCCAAGGATCTTCAACGCGCCAAACCAGATGAACACGGTCGCCAGTGAGATTCGCAGGGCCGGGACGCCCCACCGCCGAAGATACGGGATGATGATCTCGTCAATCCGCTCGATCAGCGATCTCATGATCTTGATGGTGGCCCCAACGGGGCCACGACCGAAATCACACCCCTGACCACCCGCCGGCCGACTCGCTACACGTAGCCGTGCCGTTGCAGCCAATGGAGTGAGAAGTAACCCCAGATTGGGGGAAGAAGGAACGTGACCACCCGGTACATGATGGTGGCAGCGAAGGCAATGTCCGCGGGTATTCCTGCCGAGACAAGCCCCGCGGTGAGGATGGTCTCTTGAACGCCGACGCCTCCGGGAACGGGGGCAAACCCACCGAGGAGCATGGCGAATACCACTATCACCAGGGCAGTAGCCAGGGAGATCCCTTCCCCGTAGGCCCGCACCATGAGCCACATGGTGATGCCGAGGACCAGGTTTGTCCCGAAGTTGCTGCCGAACAGCATTATCGCCCGCCGCGGCTCCCGGATGAGGATTCTGAGTGCGCCCCACATCTCCCGAAAGACGGAAAGCACCCGCTCGCGCAGCGACTTGACCAGCCACAGGATGACCCAGCCGGCGACGATGACCACCGCGATTATGAGAAACACGAGCGCCCAGTCGGCATTGAAGTCGGCCGAAATGCCAAAGTCGGCATCCCCGAACGTGAACGCGATCAACAGGATCGCCGCCTGGACGAGAAAACCGGTGAAGCTATCGAGAGCCGCCTGGGTCATCGCCGTCACCGGCCCCACGCCGAACTTGTGGAGGTAGGCCACATTGGTGGCGATGCGCCCGGCGGCGCTTGGCACGGCAAGGTTGACGAACTGGATAGCGGACTGAAGGACCATTGTGGGTCTCAGCGGAATCGGCACGGTGACGGCAGCCATGAACGATGTGGCACCGGGGAGCAAGAGCGACTGGCCGACGACGAACCCGGCGAGCACCAGGATCCACGTGGCGCTCTGTATCGCTTCCCAGGTGCTCTCGAGATCGATGCCGGCAAGCTGCTGAATCATGAAGTAGACGGCGAAAATGATCAAGCCCGTGGTGACGAGGCTGGTGACGCTGACGCGACGCAACTCGACAGGCTCTGGCTTTTCGACGCCGGTGACGGCCACTACCTCGTCTTGGACCCTCTTCACCAGCTTCTTCGCCTTGTCCGCCGCTTTCCGCGTCGTGCTGCTGATCGCCGGCAACTGCAGATAGTTCACGACCTCGGCGAGCGACTCGTTGCCGAGACCCTGAGATGCCGTTCCGACGGAGCGTTCTGGCCCCACCACCACTGCCAGCGACACGAGCAGTTCGGCCACGTCGGTGCCGATGGCGGCCGGCGTCGCAGTGAGCGAACCTGCCTGAAACCCCGTCAGGATGACACCGGCTCCATCCAGATATACATGCTCCGCGTCGAGCGATCCGTGGGACATGCCGGCCCCGTGGAGGAGGGCAACCTCTTGCCAGAGGGCCACCAACGCCTCGTCTGAAATCGCCTCGGCATCGAGCTCGCCGAGTGAGGTACCACGGTGTTCGGTAACCAGTACGGCGTCGTCCTCACCAGTCGTAGCAGCGAGGAAGATGGCGGGTACAGCGACTCCCGCATCTCTGGCGAGCAACGTGATCAAGGCCTCATGCTCGACCTGCTGAAGCCGCGAAAACGCGAACACCGGCCCAGTGTCCTTGTACCAGAGGAAACGCCATGCCTTGGCGAAAAATTGGGCATCCCGGGCGTCCTGCCCGTACACCTTGATGAGAAGCGGGCCACCGTCGACGTCCTCACCGAGAAGCGAACGCGCCCCCCAGCTCTGGATCGGTGCAGGTGTGAGCTGTCCTACGTGGAGGCCGAGGGCAGCAAGGTCGGCCTGTAAGCGTGACCCCCGCGGATAACCGGCTGACGAGCCGAACAGCACGAGCAGTGCACCTCCTGCGACGAATCCGATGCCGACGCCGCCGAGGGCATCATTTGGCGTTCCCAGCCCGATGCCGAATCCGGAGATGGCCACAAGGACCACCCAAATCCACCCCAGCCTCCGTAGTGGACGCACCAGATGTGGCCCGGCGGCGACTACGACCGCGGTAACGACCGAGACCCGCATGATCGGGAACCGGGCGACGGGAGCGGTGCTCTCGAGCTCTGGCAGCACGATCGGCCATGCGTCTTCGACCAACCGCACCAGTATTAGCGCAACGGCGGCGGCTGCCACCCCGGCAAGGAGGAGATCTCTGGCGATGTCCCACCGGGGATGGCGTCTCAGAACGGCGGCAAAGATGACCCAGAGAACAAAAAGGGCGCCCAGACCGTACGACCATCTGAACCCCTCCTGAGCCCATGATGGGAGTGCACCGACGACGTTGATGATTTCGCTCTCGATCCGCAGCGTGCGGTTGGCCAGAAGAGCACCGAAGCCGACGAGAACGATCCCTATCCCGATGAGGGTGGCGTCGCCGGCCCGCCGTACCCGCTCCTCTCCGGGCCAGGAGGCGAACATCTTCGATTCGGTTCCTGGTTGCGCCGCCGCTGAAGACGACGAGCTGACCGTGTCGTCGGCCGAACTCATGGCCCAGAACTCTGAATGCTGAATCTCATGAGACCGAAATTGGGCGATCTGTCCAAACCGCCATCCCGCCTCGTCGTCTCAGGACCGCCGCCGCTGTCCTGGGACACCGAGTCACGACCATGTAGCAACTGAGCCGCGGCATCGAGCGCATGTCTGTCGATGCCCCTATGACCGGATTGTGGCCAAAGACGTTCTCTCGTCCGAGCGTGTTGATCACCTGTGAATGCTCGCGCGCTTCCATGACTCTGTCAGAGGAGACAACATCCGAACGGAGCCCGCCCGCTCTTTTTCCGAGCCACTCGTTTTGGTGTCCACCACCTGCACAATCCTTCGAGATCGAGGCTGCTCCGTGGATGGACCATAGCGGCGAAGCAGCCCCCGCGCCCCGCTGAAAATGGCGCAAAATCGCACTGTTGAAGAATAACTGGATGGAGCAGTCGCCAGTTGACCACGGGCCGCCCACTCGGGCTATTTCCCCAATACCGAGCATCTGGGTGCCGACGAGATGCGGGTGATCATTCTCGGCAGTGGTGCCGAATCCCCGTAAGAGTCAAGCGTCGGCTTCGGTACTGGTGGAGCCGGGTAACGGAGACAAGTTCATCTTCGATGTCGGCTCGGAGTCGGCTGCCAACCTCGGTGCACTCGAGCAGGCCACCCCAAATCAGCTATCAGCTTGTTGTGTTGATCTTCGGCCCAGCTCGCCTGCGAGAGGCATCAGCACCAGGAGACCAACGATGCCCGCCACGATGATGAAGGTCAGTACCTCAGGGTCCGAGGCGAAGTTTTGACCGGCCACGACCATGGCTGCCGACAGGTTGCGCTGAGCGGTTCCAAGTCCGAGAACGGAACGCACCTCAGCGTCCTTGCCGGCACCGAAGTAGCCGAGGATAAAAGCACCCACCAGGAACAGGAGAATGGCGATGAAGCCACCGGTGCCGATGATGTCGAGGATTGCAGTGAAGTTCACGATGACCCCGGTGACAAGCAGGATGGCGATCGCCACCGTCGAGGTCTGCGCCATTGCGGGCTGGAGCCCGTCCGCAGCCTTCTTGTAACGCCACTTCATGAAGAGCCCGATCCCCAGTGGGAGCAGCATGAGGAAGATCAGCGAGGATGCGATGTCCCACGGGTTGATCTCGACCCCGGTGATCAGCAATGGAACCACGATCGGCATGTACACCACGGTCACCACCATGAGCAGGACCATCAAGCCGACCGAGAAGGGGATGTTTCCCTTGGCTGCCTCTCCAAGTTTGGGCAAGAAAGGGGCGCCGGCAGCAGTTGCCATGAGGATGAGGCCGATGTAGAGACCGTCGTCGAGCGAGAGGAGAGCGTCGATGCCGACGGCGATGAGCGGGACCGCTATGAAGTTGAGGACGAGGGCAACGACGACCAGACGGGCGTTGCGAAGCGGTTCGACGATCTGTGAAACGGAAAGGCTGAGTCCCATGGCCAGCATGCTGGAGACCACGAAAACGAGCAGTGAGATCTGCAAGATCGCGTTGAGTGCTTCACCGTCCACTTTCGACTCCTGGGGCGAGGACGACGGTCAACATAGCCAGTTCGTGATCGGTTTGGCGAGCGGTACCAGCTCTGTCTCCTCTGGTTCGCCCGCTCAGGAATCGGTCTGTTCTTCGACCGGATCCGAGTTCAAAACGTCTAACGGGCCGACTCGCGGGTGCCGATGACAACCGTCCGCTCTGTCAAACTGTGGTGGGGGCACATTGAACAAAGACGCGGTTGCCTCCAAGGTCGTTTCGCCGTTGCGTCCTATGCCATGGTGATGTCGCGGCCGTGGGCAGTGAGTGCCCAGATGGTAAACACCGAGAGAGTGACGAAGAGGATCGCCCACACCGGGTAATAGGGCAGCCATGCGAAAGCAACCAACCCCGATATCCCAGCAAGGATCACACCAACAGTGCGAGCCCACACTGCCCCAGTGAACAAACCGAAACCGGCGAGCAACACCACGACGCCGAGAATCAGGTGGGTCCAACCCCATGACGTCGTAGAGAATTCGAAGATCCACTCCTGGGTGACGACGTAGAAATCGCTATTGGCAATCGCCACGATCCCGGCAATGATCCACCAGCCACCCAGCATTAGCATCATGAGCCCGGCAAACGCCGTCAAGCCCATCGCCCCGCCACTTGGATGTTCACTCATTTTCTCCTCCTCCGCATGCACTGCATGCTTTGTCCGCTTTCTCTTTCTTCAACCTTAGACGCAACGTAATGACCGCTCCGGCTGTGGCCGGATTCGCCGTCCTGCTCGACATGGCAGGGTCGCTGACGATTAGAGGAGGGGCCTGGTGCTCCGCCTCAGTGCCGGTGATCCAATAGTCAAGACAAACCTGCGACTTCAGAAGGTCCGATGTCAGGCGATGCCGCTCAAGGCGGTCAGCGCTTCACTCAACTGCCCTCTCGCTTCGGTCAGGCTTCCGGACGCCAGTCTTTCACGCTCGGCCGCCGCGACCTGAAACACACTCTCTACCGTTAGAGGGGAATAGGGGGCGTTGTGTAAGGTAGGAAGGTCCTGGTCAATGACCGGTTCGAAGCGCATCCTGGATCGACCCAGGCCCGGGAAGCTGTCCTGACGACTGATGGGAGGTCGAGCATGAAAGAGTTAGTGCCTGCGTATCTCGGTGGAACGGCGGCGCTCGCCACCGAGCCGGTAGTGGGATCACCCGAGGTCGAGCGGAGCGATGTGATGATCCCGGGGACCGAGGAGCTGGCCGAAGGAGAGATCCGGGTATCGATCCTCGGTTCGGGATTGCCATGGGTAACCAAGGCGCAGGCCGCCGGATCTGTACTCGTCGAGGTGGGCAACCAGGAGCGCGACGTGTTCGTCTTCGATTTGGGAGCGGGAGCGCTGGCGAACTTCAGCGGCCTGAAAGTTCCGGTGACGAGTCTGAAGAACGTATTCCTCAGCCATCTCCATGCCGACCACATCGCCGACTACCTCACCCTGATGGGGAGCTACGCGAAGGCTGGCCGACTCGACCCCGTTGAGGTCTGGGGCGGCGCGTCCGACGACCCGTCCCGGGGTGTCGCGACGTTTGTAGACCTGATCGGACAGGCGCTTGCCTGGGACCGCGGCTCCATGTCCGGTTTTGTACCGACCACAGGGACTAGCGCCACTGCAAACGAAGTCCCTTACGACCGAACCGAAACGATCTACGAACGCAACGGTGTCACGATCACATCTTTCCCAGTCATTCACGCCCTCAACGGTGCTGTCGGTTTCCGCATCGACTACGACGGACAGTCAGTCGTGTTCTCTGGTGACACCAAACCGACGATGACCCTCGTTGAGGCGGCTCAGGATTGCGATCTGTTGATCCACGAGACGTTCTTGCCTGCGGAGACTTTTGCAGAGTTGATGAGCTTCCCAATCGAACAGGCAAGAATGGTCGTCAACGAGGCCCACACGCCAGCCAACGCCGCCGGATTGGTGTTCGATATGGTGCAGCCGAAGATGGCAGCGATGTGGCACTGCCACGTAGTCGACGGCTACATCGACGCCGTCTTCGAGGGAGTTCGTATTGCATATTCGGGTGCTGCAACGCTGTGTCAAGACCTCACCGTTTTCAACATCACGCCCGGAGCTGTCATCGCCCGACAGGCGAAGATCGACCCGGTTCAACAGGCCGTCATCGGTCCATCCACGACCGACCGATCGCTCGATGAGAAGCTTCCCAGCCCGGCATGGTGGGCCGACGCGGCGATCGACTGGCAATCCAAACTGAGCTGACCAAACTCACATCTGAACCGACAACGGGCTTTTGACTTGGACAGAAGGCGGGCCGAGCGTCAGTGCACGCCCAATGAGGGGTAGTGGCCTTCTCCTCAATCGCCACCGGTGATCAGGACGCACGATTAGTTGAGAAGCCTCTCAACTACGGGTAGCCCGAGGCAGCTATCGTCCAGATGCATTGGCGGAGGCTTTCTGATCGTTTGGGGGAAAAGTTTTTGAGCGACTACAAAACACCAACTTCGACCGCCGAGGAAGAGCTGGCAGCTCTGCGTTCGGAGAACGAAGCGCTGCGCGACCAACTCGATAAACGACAGACCAGGGGCCCGCTTGGGCGCAGGATCCTCGCCGGTGTGCTGGCCGTCCTTGCCATCATCGCGGTGGTTGCCGCGGTGCAGGCTGTCTGGCTGAAGACCACGCTTCAGGACGAGGACCGGTTCGTCGCGACCTTGCAATCGCTGCCCCAGGATCCTGCAGTCGCCAATGTCCTTTCGATACGCGTAGCCAACGGCGTCGTAGAAGCGGCCGGTGTGGAAGTTTTCGTGGCCGACGCCCTGCCTGATGAGATGAGTTTTCTGGCCTCCCCGTTGACAACCGCCATCGAGGATCTGATCGCGAGGGTCGCCAATGAGGTGATCCAATCGGACGCTGTGACGTCGGTGTGGACGGCGACACTTCGTGTCACCCACAAAGCCGTCAGCGCGGTCCTCACCGGAAACGACGGCGCGCTGGTAGCCGAAGAGGGCAAGGTTGCCATCGATCTCGACCAGGTCGGCGCAGTCGTTCTCGAGCGGGTAGAAGCCACGGGACTCGACCTGCCTGACTTCGACGTCAGCCTGGGGCAAGTCGTTCTCTATGAGAATGAGGATCTGGCCGCAGTCCAGGCGGTGGCTCGAAACATCAATACCGTCGGATGGTTCCTTCCCCTTTTGGCACTCGTCCTGATCGCAGGAGCAATCTGGGCCTCGCCCAACCGCCACCGGATGACGCAATTCCTCGGCTTCGGAACGGCCCTGGGTCTGTTGCTGGGCCTGGCCGCCCTCCGCATCAGCCGTCATGCGACCCTCAACGGGATCGACGATGAGATACAACGAGAGGCGGCGGGCTCGGCATGGGACACCATTGTTGCCCGTTTGATCCAGTCGACCTGGGCGCTGTTGCTGCTTGCCCTCCTCATTGGCCTCATCGCCTGGGCGACCGGCCCCTCCGAGCGTGCCCACCGTGTCACGGCTTGGACATCGCGAACTATCGATGGCTGGCGTCGCCCCACAGAAGAGCAACCCAGCGGATTCACGGCGTTTCTCGCCGAATGGAAACGTACGATCCAGGTGGTCATCGTGATCTTCGGGCTCCTCTTCGTGCTCTTCGGTCCCCCACCGAGCGGATTGCTCGTGATCATCACGGCAGCTCTTGTTTTAGGGATCGTTGTGCTGGTCGAGCTGTTCGCCGGTCCGGAGAGGCCAGTAGTTGTCGATCTCGACAACGCAAGTCCCTAGGTCGTGAGCGGCGTAGAAGTCAGGGAGGCGGGTCCGCTTGGGGATCTTGGGCCACGCGTTGGTCGAGAATCCTGACCTCTAACATCGCCACCCGTCCGATCCGGAGCGACTAGTTGCTGAAAGTTCGTGAGCTCTTCAAGCGAGAAACGCTGAAAGAAGACACGATGGCGGGTGTCGTCCTCGGCATTGAGAGCGTACCGGACGGTCTCGCCGGGGGTCTGCTTGCGGGCGTCAACCCTGTGTTCGGTCTCTACGGGTACATGATGGGGACCTTCTCTGGTGCCTTCTTCACCAGTTCGTCGTTCATGGCGGTCCAAGCCACGGGGGCGATGGCGATCATCGTTGCCGACGTCTCGGTGATTCATTCAGCCGACGATCCCGACCGGGCGTTGTTCACGCTGGCCATCGTCACTGGAGTGGTCATGCTCGTTGCCGGTCTCTTCAAACTCGGCACCCTCCTGCGCTGGGTCTCGAACGCGGTGATGGTCGGGTTCATCAACGCCGTGGGCGTGAACATCATCCTCGGTCAGCTCGACAACTTCTCCGGGTATGAAGCCGACGGGCCAAATCGTGTGCTGCGGACCTTTGATCTGCTGTTCAACCTTGGCAAGGCCCACTTTCCGACGATCGCTATTGGTGTCGTCACGATTGCTCTGATCGTGCTCCTGGAGCGAACCAGACTCGGTCCTCTCGGCATGGTGGTGGCAGTCATCGTCGGTTCTGCTGCTGCATGGCCGTTGGCCGGTGTGGCAGTCCTGAACGACATCGCCGACATTCCCAACTCGCTTCCATTGCCTATGCTCCCCGACCTTCGTCTCGTCCCGGCCCTGGTGATTCCGGCCTTGTCCCTTGCGTTTGTCGGGTTGGTGCAGGGCGCCGGAATCTCGGCGAATTTCCCCAATCCAGACGGTTCCTACCCCGACGTTTCCGAGGACTTCGTAGGGCAGGGCGTGGCCAACATCGCTGCGGGGCTCTTTCAGGGGATGCCCGTTGGCGGATCGATGTCGGCCAGCTCACTGGTCAAGACGGCCGGCGCCCGTTCCAGAACCGCCCTGGTAATCGCCGGGATTGTGATGGCGATCACGATCCTCGTTTTCGGTCAGGCCGTGGGTTACATCGCCATGCCCGCCTTGGCGGGTCTGCTGATGCTGGTCGGTTACCGCACGGTGAAACCCGACGACATCAAGGCGGTATGGAAGACCGGACGGATGCGAGCCACCGTGATGAGCGTCACCTTCGTGCTGACGATGCTGATCCCGCTTCAGAACGCGGTGCTCGCCGGGGTGGGGATTTCGTTGATCCTTTTCATCATCCGCCAGTCGAACGACGTCACGATCAAGCGTTGGCTGATTCCAGAACCCGGCGTCCTGATCGAAGTAGATCCTCCGGAAACGGTCCCGCCCAACGAGGTCGTCGCCCTTCAGCCGTACGGAAGCCTCTTCTTCGCCGCGGCGCCCGTGTTCGAGGAAGAGCTCCCGGAGGTGACAAGTGAGTCGAGGAATTCGGTTGTGATCCTCAGGCTGCGCGGTCGCAGCGACATCGGGACCACCTTCATGGACGTTCTCGAGAGGTACGCAAGATCACTGATCGATGTCGACAGCAGGTTGATGATCATCTCTGCCAGCGATAGGATTCAGGAGCAATTGGAAGTCACGGGTGTCACCGCCGTCGTGGGGAGAGACGGCCTCTACCCGTCCGATGAACGAGTCGGGGCCACACTGAGTCGAGCCTTCGAAGATGCGACGCAATGGATCGCATCGAACCAGCCGCGACGAGAAGGCCGCGACGTCGACTAGGAAAGTCACTGCGGTGGAGCAAGTTTGGGCTCGGCTCTCGCTCAGCGGTCCTACCAGTACTCTTCGTAGTGGACGTTCCCTCGCTGCTTTCTGCGGTCGATGGTGAAGCCTTTCTCGTGAAGAAGTTGGCTGACACCAATCTGCTCGGGGAATTGGATCGAGTCGTCATCGGTCTGCTTGGGGAGTCCGATCATCGCCGGGTTACCGCATAGGAAGACGTGTGTGTTAGCCGGATCGAGTGGTTCCCCAAGTTCGTCGTCGAGCCGGCCTGAAGTGATCAGGTCCTGGATGTACACCTTGTTGCCCTCGTTCTCTGGTTCGCGAGTGGTGAGTGCTACATACTTGTAGTTGGGGTAGCGATCCTCGACCGTGGCGTGTTGCGAGGTGTAGGCGAGGTCTCGCAGATATCGGACGCACACGACGGAGAGGATCTTCCCCTGGTGGCCGTTCCTCAGCAGTTCGGCCGTCATCGTGTTGTGGGGTGCTTCCCCAGTCCCGGTGCCGAGAAAGACGAGGTTGTCGGTCGGTTGCACGCCGTCGAGGGTGTATCGGCCAGTGAACTTGCGGCCCATGTAGATGCGGTCGCCGGTCTTCTTGTGAAAGATTCGTGGTGTCAGCGCCGGTATCTCATTCTCATCGGGTCGCACCTGCACGAGATAGAACTCCACGTCTTCGGGATGAGCTTCGACCAGGTTTTCCTCACCGTCGACGATCGAGCTGGCTACCGAGTAGGACCGCCGTGCCATTTTCTCGATCTGGCCTGGGTTGTCCTGGAAGTTTTCCATCGCATCGTCGGCGCGTGGTTCCCAGAAGCCGAGGCCCAAGGTTGTGTACTGACCGGGCTTGAACGGTTTGATTGGCTCGTCCGGCGTGACCCTGATTACCCAGAGATCCGGGTTGTGTGCCCTGATGGACGTGATCGTTGCGTTGTAATACTCGGCGCGAAGGCGTGTGATCCGGTCCTCCGCTGATTCGACTTCATAGAAGACAAAAAGCTTGGACAAGATGTCGGTCGCAACCGAGAGGGATTCGTCATTCCACCCTCCGTTTCGAGCGACAGTTACCAAGTTGGAGAGAACATGGACAGTCTCGACGTGTTCGTCGGCCGCAAACAGCCGTTGCGCCAGCAGGTCAGGCGGTGTAGGAGCAGTGTCCGGTGGTTCGCCGAAGGTGAAACCATCCTGACCGGTGAGCGATCGGTCGAGGTCAAAAAGCGCGACTCTCCCAAGCGGGGTGGCTACAACTCCGATTAGCTGGCCCATCGACGCCAACTTACCTGGGGGAAGAGATGTCGTGTCATGCCGGTTGGGCAGAGCATGGAATCAGCAGTCAAAGAAGCCATGGACCGCGGCGGGATCGCTGATATCACCACGATCGGACGAAAGACCGGCGAGGAGCGCCGCATCGAGATCTACTTCCACCAGTTTGACGGTGCCTACTACTTGACGGGAAAACCCGGTCGACCCCGTGACTGGAACGCCAACATCATTGCCAATCCCGAGTTCACGATTCACCTGAAGAAGGGCGTGACCGCGGATGTTGAGGTTGTGGGTGAACCTGAGCCAGATCGAAAAGAGAGGGCACAGATCCTCAGACGTGCCCTCGTCGAAAGCTGGGGGTCGGAGCCGGAGAAAGCGGAAGCAAGTCTCCATAAATGGGTCAACACCTCTCCTTTCATCCGTTTTCGCCCGGTTGAAGAGAGCTAGGAGTCAGGTACACCGAGCGCATCGTCTCTGTCCGGCTCTGGTTTCAAACAGTTGTCGGAGCTGCCCTCGAGGCTGACTCGTTTTGCGCTCATTGCCGGCTTTGGACGCCGGCGACCTCGAAGCCGCCGGTCATCTCCACCGCCATCCTGGCGGCTTTCCGGAACGGAACCTGGTCGTCGACGATCAAGACGCGCACGTCAGCCTTCTGACACACCCCTGCATCCTGCGACCAGATGCGACGACGGACCAGGGCACCCGCCCTCTCCAGAGAGTGTGGCCGTCAGTGCCTCACTCACTCGTTTCCGCTAGATAGAGAAGGACTGCCCGTACCCGGCGATGAGTGGCCTTCTCGAACGACAGATCGAGCTTGGTGAAGACGGCGCTGCTGCGCTTCTCCACCGCACGGTATTACGACTAACCCTTAGGCCTCCTTGAGCCATCAGTCGGAGGCTCATGGCCCGAAGTTCGCGGCCCAGTGTCATTGTCACCTCGAGTGGCTGATCGATTTGGGGAGAAAGGGGGCGAATCCTCGTCGGCACTGACAGATGGTTCCTCGTCCAACTCGAGAATCGCGCACATAGTCCGTGCCAGCTGTGCCATCGCCATCGCCTTTTCGGGATTGAGTACACCACGTTCCACCTGTCTGAATGCTTTGTCGAGACGGGCGTAGACCCTGGTGAGCCGAGCGGTCCCTTTCCGGATGAGGCGTTCCCTCGCCTCCTGCGCCTGACGAAACCCTTGCCCCAAGGCGCGCTCTGGATCATGGGGATAGCAATACCCCGAAGGAGCGATGATCGTCGACTGACAAGGAAGACCGTCATTGCGCAGCGCGGGGCATCGCATGGTTTCGGTAGGGCTTGCCGTCGGTTCATCCTCCGGTGGCTTGTCCTGGTGGAGCTGCCCGATCGTGTCGGCGTCGCTCGATGTGTCATGCCGTTCTGACGGAGGAACCATCTCCGATGTCGTGTCGATTTCCTGCTGTGGATTCGTAGTCTCGATACTCGGATGCTGAGTCGGCCGTTTTAGCTCGGACCGATGGCTCAACTCATCTTTGGCGGAGATCCGAGACCTCGGGGATCCGGTTCCATCAGACGACGATGGGGAGGTCGATTCGGGCTGCGGGTCGGATACGTGCCGCGACGCCTTCAGCCCGTGCAGCTGAGGCTCGGCCTCACTCGGGATCTGCCCATGTGGAGAGGACTCATCTTCTCGAGACGGAAGGGACTCATCGGTTGTTGCCGCGGGTGGGGGTGGCGTCACTTCGGGGGAATGGTGCGGTTTGGAGGTGTCGTGACCGAACAGACGGAGCAGGGCACGCAACGGAGATCGAGTCGGGGAGGGTTTAGCGAACCGCTCGATGGCGGGCATCCCGATATACGCGAACGAGATTGTGTCGTCGGGGACGAAATGCAGGTCCTCTCCCGCCACCGTGATGGCGAAAGTGTCGCCTCGAATCCTGCGCGCCCTAATCGCCTCGAGTGGCCAGGCACCCAATTCATCCTGCTCGGACACCACGGCGAGATGATGATCGGCGACCTCGAGATCAACGGGCAAGCCAGGGCCCCGTTCACTGGGCAATAGCAGCTGTCCCTTGAATCGCACACGTACCTCCGTCGGGGGAATATCGGCATCCTGCGTGTCGATCTTGAACTTTCCCCCGGAAGTGAATCGCCTGACAGGGAAATTGGAGGGTACGAAAAGCGACGAGTGGCCTTGGCGGCATGAGCCCGACCATGGGGTCGATCGCCGAGATGTGGACGCTAGATGTTGCAATGACTACCTCAGCCGGCAGCCGTTATATGCGAACCGTCTAGCTATTTCAATGTCGGGGCTGGCTTGGGTTTTGAGTTCAGCCGCTGTGGGCCAGATCGTTGGTCGGTTGGTGCCTCATGTGGCCTGTGATGGTCTTGTGGGATGCGGCTCCGCTGAGCATCTGTCCTAGATCGCCGCACGCACACTTGTAGGTGAGGACGATTCCTCGGTCGGTGTTGGCGATGCCCTCGATGCTTGTGGGCCAGATGAGGACGTCTTGCTCCAACGTGTCACACCATGCGCGGAACATGCGGTGGTCCCTCCTTCTCCAGAGTCAACCTGTAGGCCCCGAGTTTGAACGAACGATTCTTTCGAGGGAGGCTGGCGATCAGGCGTGCCTTATCTGCCGCCTCGCGCATTTCGTCGAGCCGATACTGGTGAAGCCTCAACGCAATGCCGGTATCGATCAACATGGTGACCTCCTCACTAACGTAAGCGGTGTCGTCGCTTATGCTCATTACAGTACAGGAAGTCGGGTAATAGGTCAAATGGATGTTACACATTACACCAGTGGGCCGAGCGCCATGTGGCCTCTGTCGCCAAACGGGCGTCATGAGGTATGGCCCGAGGTGGTTCCATGGGGTTCGGCCGCAGACGGGGGTTCCGCTGTTTGATCGTGGGAAGGCGGTGGGGGCCGATTCTGTTTCAGGAGATATGAAACTCTGGAGAGTCGTGGCGTTCTTCGCCGCTGTCGGCCTTGCTGGGACTGCCTGCGGAGCCGCTCCGTCATCGCCCGAGAGCTCGAGTGAAGGGCAGGCCACACCGTCTGGAGTCGAACCTTCCGGTAAGCCGGTGGATACCACGACCTCGCTTCCGGAAACGGCGGGTGTCGAGGAGCCGGCACGGCCACCGGATGTCGATCTGAGCGTCCACAGCGTTCCTCTCGACGAGGTGTATTTCGATACGTTCGACGGCGGTTCGGTCCCGCTTTCCGATTCCACTCCAGAACTGCGAGAACGTCTGCTCGACGTAATACCGCCGATCGACCGGCCGGTGTACGGGGACGTCAGCTCGGGTGATTGGTTGGATCCGAGCGATCCGGTGCTCGGGTATGTAGCAGGCGACCAGGCGTATGCATATCCGTTCAAGATCCTGAACTTCCATGAGATCGTCAACGACGATCTGGACGGACTGCCCGTTTTGATCAGCTACTGCCCGCTTTGTCGAAGTGCCATCGTTTACGACCGAAGGGTGGGGGGCGACGTGTTGAGCTTTGGCAACACCAGCGCCCTCTACGAGTCGGATCTGGTCATGGTCGATCGCAGCACCGGATCCTATTGGTGGCAGGTCGCAGGGACTGCGATCGTCGGACCGTTGACCGGTGCCAGGCTCGAGCCGCTGCCGTCAGCGGTGGCTACTTGGGCGGACTGGGCATCCCAGTATCCGGAGACTCTGGTGCTTACACGCGATACCGGATACAGCCGCCCCTACGAGCGGGACGCCTTTGCCGACTACGCCGAGATCGTCGATTCGGGTCGTTTTGCCTTCCCGGTGGGCGAGGCCGCCCGCGACCCCCGGCTCCAGCCATCAGCCCTCGTCGTCGGTGTCGTCCTCGCCGAAGCTACCCGTGCCTATCCAGTCGACAACCTGACTGATCCGATCAACGATGAGGTGGGTGGGGAACCGATCGTGGTCTTCCCGACCGATGGTGGTGCAACGGTGTTCAGTGCGGTCGTTAACGGCGAGACGCTGCTGTTCCAAAGCAGCGACGCCGGTGTGGTCGACGCAAAGACGGGTTCCGTCTGGACCTCTGCCGGAGTGGCCGTGTCGGGTTCTTATGAACGTACGGCCCTGCGGCCGATCCCTAGCCGTACCACCTTCTGGTTCGCCTTCGTTGGGGCGTTTCCGGACGTGCAAGTCCACACCGGCTAGCCCGGCGGCTCGCCGAGTCCATATCTGCAGCCGTTGTGGGCGGGTTGTGGCTTCTTGAGCTGCGGCTACTCGGAGCGTGAGGTGCCGGTCAGGCGCAGCCTCGAAGGTGGGGTCGCACCGCGGGTCGACAATAAGCCTGTCGTATGATGGCGGGACGTGATACAGGGGGAGCTGTCGAGAAGGAATTCACCTCGGACCGATGCACGGGAGTACCCGAGCATGCTCACGCACAGTGTTGTGTAGCGCACGATTGGCTGTATTGGCAAGGTGGGACCTGGCAACAGCGCGCGGAGGCGGATCGTCCGTTCCGAGAATGTCTCGAAGGTCGTCACCACACCATCGGCGTCTGGCTACTTAGGTTTGGTGTACGCATCGGGGGCTTCGGCCTGGCGCCTACTTCGTGGCGGTGGGGTTATGGATGGGCCTGGCCGCACTCCAAACCGTCCCAACCAGACCCGTCCCCCTATGCAGAAGAGAGTCAAAGGGCCACGTACACAACCATTCGTCGGGAGGCCATTGAGGCCGACAGCAAGGCGCGGGAGCGACACTGACCAGACCCACCCAACAGCATCGACGTACGAAACGGAATGTCAGACAGCGGAGGAATCTTCAACTGAATCCCTTGCACAGGGAGATGGAGTACTTCGTACCTAGCCGGCGATGACCACAAACACGGGGTCGTCGGGGTTGAACGCCGACCAGGCAAACCAAAAGTCGTTCCGGTGGACGACGACATCGAGCTGTGTTCCTTCGAGGGGGCCGCTGATCGCTCTGCCCAGGAGGTTCCATGTGGTGTTTGTCTCGTGGTCGGTGAAGCTGTCGTCGCCGTTGGCCACGAACGTCAATACGGTTCCGTTGACCGTTCGGTCGTAGGCGACACCGGTGCCGACCGATTTTCCTTGGGTGATGTCTGCGGTGTCCAAGGCATCTGCGGTGTCCGGGGCACCCCAGAACACCACGATCGGTGTGTCACCCACGACATCATTGACGGCCCCAACTGGAGAGATGACGCTGAACGGGTACGCCTTGTCCCGCCCGTCGACTGTGACGCCCACCACCCGCTCCAGCGCTGGAAAACGCTCGTCGAGGTCACCGTCGAAGAGGAAAGGCCGGTCACTTGAGGAGTATCCGCGGTAGGGGTTTTGACCGTAGGACCGGGTGAAGCCGGTTTGACGCGACAACACGGCGCCTGCGGGGAATTCGGACTGGAAGTCTCCCCAGCGAACGAGCGAGGAGCCGAGCAACCGGAGCTGGGTTCCCGCCAACTCGCCCACGATCCCCTCACCCGTGATCTGCTGCCACAAGGTCTCGGTGGAGCTGTCCCACATCACCAGGTCGCTTTTGCGAAGGAGACCGGAGACACCGAACCGGAGAGCTTCTCCGTTCACGACCGGATCGAAGACGACCGCTGTGTTGCACAACGGGCAATAGGTGACGACAACCGGCCGACCGGCGAAGTTGTCGTTGACCACCTCGTGGAATGTCAGGATTCGGAGGGGGTAGAAGCGGGCGTCTCCGTCCAGCGCGAATAACACACCCGGTTCTCGGGGATCGAGCCACTGCGCAGCCTCGCTGACCTCCTCGAACTCCGGATTGTCCAACGGAGGGATGATGTCCCTGGGGTCGGCGGCTGGAATGCCGGCAATCAGCTCGTCGAGGCTGTCGATCGTTCGGCGGGTGAAGTCGGTAGTCCACCCCTGGAGAGCGGCCAGCTGGGGCGGCAGCTGGACATCGGGGTCGACAATGACTTCGGGGCCGTTCGGAGTCGGGCCACCGTCGTCGATTGGCGGCTCGGCCGTGCCGGAGTCGCCGACAACGGGCCCCGAGGCTGCGAAGTCAGGGAAGTTCTCGTGGATCTTGTCCTCGAGCTGACCTCGAGTGAGCGGCCCGTTGTGCTTGTCGACGACTTCACCCGCGGCGGAGATGAAAACTGTGAATGGCATCCCGATGCCCTGCAACTCCTGGTACAGGGCTCCGTCGTCTTCGGCGAGATCGAACTGCACACCGGTTTCATCGATGAGTCGGAGGGCCTCGGTTCGGCTGTCCTGAAGATTGACACCGAGGAAGCCGACGTAGTCGCCGGCGTATTGCTGCACGGGCCGTATGGCGGCCGACAGCTCAGCAACACACGATGGACACCACGATGCCCAGAAGTTCACAACGAGTGGCGTCCCTTCATAGGTGGCGAAGGTTGCCGTGGACCCGTCGAATAGCGGGAAGGCCAACGATGGCGCACGGGGACCGCGCGGCACTACGGCGGTAGCGACGGCACCGGTAACTGGATCTGAACCTCCCAGCACATCGCGAAGGACCACCACTCCGGCCGCAGAAGCCAATACCAGGGCGGCTACGGAAGCGGCGATGATGCGAGTCCCTCGCCTGCGGGCCCCACTGGTCTCTACCGTGCCTTCTCCTTTGCCGTCGGAGCCCCTGAATGCATACACGACTACCGCAGCGATGACGGCCACGAGGATGACTCCCCACAGCAGGGCGTTCTGCCCAAAGATCTCTGTCGCCCGTTGTGACAGGGTCTCGACGAATCGGAAGGCCCCCTGATCGCCCAGAGCGCCGGCGCCCTGGCTCAGGTTGGTACCCCAGAACCACACGATGTAACTGCCGGCGATCACGAGGACGGCGCCCGAGACGCGGTTGATGTAACGAGCCGAGCTTCGCAGCCTCTTCACCAGCGACTGCTTGCCAAGCGCCAACGCGACCGTGACACCGACGAGCATGATGGACATCCCGAATCCGTAGACGACGAACGTGGCGACCCCTGAGACGAAGCTCGCTGTCGTGAGTTGGGTGGCAACCACTGCCAGGAAGACCGGGAGGGTGCACGAGAGGGAAGCAACGCCGTAGGAGAGTCCGAACCCGAATACACCCCGCAGACCCTGGCCCTTCTTGCCCCTCTTCGCCTTAGGCAACGTGACGGTCAGTTCATATCCAAAGAGCATCGCCACACCGAGCACGACGATGAGACCACCGATGCCCAGTGCGATGTAGGGGATCCAGTCGATGACCGTTCGGAAACCGGCCGTGATCACCAGCCCGAATAGGCCAAACACCAGGAGAAAAGCCCCCGACATGACGCCGCCGATGACGAGGGCACGGCGGAGGGAGGTCGCCCGGTTCGCCTCCTTGTCGTCGTTCAGGCCCATGAAGTAAGACAAGTAGGCAGGAAGCATCGCGAACCCACATGGGTTCATCGTTGCCACCAAACCGGCACCGAAAGCGATCGCGAACGGTCCCTCGATCATGTCGTGGATCGCCGTTTCGCTTGGTGCGGTGCGCCGCCGGTCGGTCGACCGCGTCGGGTTGCGGGCCATCCGGCATGACAGCCGGACGGTGTAGTAGGGACAGGTGTCCTTTGAGCATTCATATCGTTTCCATTGGAAGACTGTGTGCTGATACTTGTGGCGAACGCAGAAGTTCGGTCCCATCATCGGGATCTGTCAAAGACGTGACTATTCGGAGCATCGCCGGTGAAGCTCGGTGCGATGAACCGAGCAAGAGAACAGCGTGGACTTGGGATCTAGCCCGAAGGTGCGCTCGAAACCGTTGGCCGAAGTGTCAGGAGGGAGGTCCGTCGGGTGCCTCGATCT
>Ga0209988_10000735_pt1 | contig 20813 bp, 16 predicted proteins | sample N075metaG_FD_183115 | JGI IMG/M metagenome (GOLD analysis project Ga0209988, IMG submission 183115) | Deep subsurface microbial communities from Kermadec Trench to uncover new lineages of life (NeLLi) - N075 metaG (SPAdes) (version 2) | ecosystem: Environmental > Aquatic > Marine > Ocean trench... | reverse complement strand
CTGATGTCCGGCTGACGTTCCACGAAACGTTGAACGAGTCGGTCGACCAACCGCTCGGGTTCCATGATCCGGGCAATCCGGCGATCGGTGTACACGTCCTTGAGAAGGAGCGAACATTCGTGGATGACACGCACGAGGTGGCGCAACTCGAGATCGTCCATCACCCGGTTCGGCGAGACGCGCCCGGCCGATTCACGCAGCCGCGCGGCCAGCGCTTCCGGCTCAAGGCTCTCGATCTTGACCCCGGGAGGTCGCTCAGTTCCCATCGGACCCTCCATCCGCCCGCTCCCACCCACAGAAGATTGGGTCGGACGCCGCTTTTTGCACGGCGCGCCGCACACAGGTCCGACAAAAGAATAAGGACGCGGTTTTTCGGAGCAGAGTTTTTTTGAACTGGCCACCTTGACACCTTTTGAGGCCAATCCTATAGTACTGGCACTCGGCACAGTGGAGTGCCAGAGAAGACTCCTTAAGTCGTTACAAAAACAGGGCTTACGCCCGATACTAGGAGAGTCGAGATGAAAGTAAAGCCACTCTACGACCGCGTGCTCGTAAGACGGATCGAAGAGAAGGAACAGCGCCGTGGCGGGATCATTATCCCCGATTCGGCGAAAGAAAAACCGATGGAAGGCAAGGTCGTCGCCGTCGGCAGCGGTCGCCTGAACGAAGACGGCAGTCGCGCCCCACTGGAAGTGAAAACTGGTGACCGCGTGCTGTTCGGCAAGTATGCCGGGCAGGAAATCAAGATCAACGACAAAGAGCACGTCATCATCAAAGAAGACGAAGTGCTCGGCATCATCAGCTAACCCGTTCCCTTAACTCTTCAGCCATAGCTGTTTAGGAGCATTTTAAATGGCAGCCAAATCCATTATCTACGCTGACGATGCGCGGCAGAAAATGCTGCGTGGCGTCAATAAGCTCTCCGACGCGGTCAGGATCACGTTGGGCCCCAAGGGCCGCAACGTGGTGCTCGAGAAGAAATTCGGTTCCCCTCTATCGACCAAGGACGGAGTTTCCGTCGCCAAGGAAATCGAACTCGAGGATCCCGCCGAGAACATGGGCGCGCAACTCGTGCGCGAGGTCGCTAGCAAGACCTCCGATGTCGCCGGCGACGGCACCACCACCGCCACCGTGTTGGCCCAGTCGATCTTCCGTGAAGGCGTGAAGGCGGTCACCGCGGGCGGCAACCCGATGGACATCAAGCGCGGCATTGACGCCGCCGCCGAGAAAGCGGTCGAGTCGATTAAGAAGCTGTCCAAACCGGTCGTCGGCAAGGCGATCGCACAGATCGGTTCGATCTCCGCCAACGCCGATCCGATGATCGGCAAGATCATCGCCGAGGCGATGAACAAGGTCGGTAAGGACGGTGTCATCACCGTCGAGGAGGCCCGCGGCCTCGAGACCTCCCTCGAAGTCGTCGAGGGCATGCAGTTCGATCGCGGCTACCTGTCGCCCTACTTCGTCACCGACTCCGAGCGCATGGAGTGCTCGCTCGAGGATGCCTACATCTTGATCCACGAGAAGAAGATCTCGTCGATGAAGGACCTGCTACCCGTGCTCGAGCAGATCGCCAAGACGGGCAAACCGCTGGTGATCATCGCCGAGGACATCGAAGGCGAAGCGCTGGCTACATTGGTGGTCAACAAGCTCCGCGGCACGCTGAACGTCGTCGCCGTCAAGGCGCCGGGCTTCGGCGACCGCCGCAAAGCGATGATGGAAGACATCGCGATCCTCGCCGGCGGCACCTGCATCACCGAAGATTTGGGCATCAAGCTCGAGAACATCCAACTGAAGGACCTCGGCCGGGCCAAGAAGATCGTCATCGACAAGGACACCACGACGCTCGTCGAGGGCGGCGGCAAAGCCAAGGACATCTCGGGCCGCGTGACACAGATCCGCAACCAGGTCGAAGAGACCTCATCGGACTACGACCGCGAGAAGCTGCAAGAGCGTCTGGCCAAGTTGGTCGGCGGAGTGGCCGTGATCAAGGTCGGCGCCGCAACCGAGTCTGAGATGAAGGAAAAGAAAGCCCGCGTCGAGGACGCCATGCACGCGACTAAGGCCGCCGTCGAAGAAGGCATCGTGCCCGGTGGTGGCGTTGCGCTGCTGCGCTGCCAGCCCACCCTCGAACGTCTGGCCAAGGCCGAGAAAGACGTAGACCGCGCCAGCGGGATCCGCATCCTCAAGCGTGCTCTCGAGGAGCCGCTGCGTCAGATCGCCAACAACGCCGGTCATGAGGGTTCCGTGATCGTCAACCAGGTGCGGGATCTCGGAGACACGCACGGCTTCAACGCTCAAACCGAGAAGTTCGAAGACATGCCAAAGGCGGGCATCATCGACCCGACGAAGGTGGTTCGCTGCGCACTGCAGAACGCTGCGTCGATCGCGGGCCTGATGCTGACCACCGAGGCGCTGATCTCGGAGATTCCCGAAGAAAACGCCGTCAAGGCTCCAGGGATGCCGGACGGCGGCGGCATGGGCGGCTTCTAAGCTTTCTTTGAAGCGTTTCGAGCCCGGTCGTTTCGGCGACCGGGCATTTTTTTTGTAGCGAGGCTTGAGTCATTGCGCCGCATGCCCCAAACCAGTGTCCTCGCCTCCCTGATCGCCGTGCAGGTGTTTTTCGGCTTCCACTACCTCGCGGCAAAACTCGTGCTCGCGGAAATGCCCCCACGAGCCTGGGCGTTCTCGCGCATCGCCGCAGCTGCAGCCGTATTGTGGGTGATCTGCTGGGCGACGCGCCGGCCGCTCCCGAAGGATCCGAGGATCTGGGGTCTGCTCGGGCTCTTTTCGATTTTCGGGGTGGCGATCAACCAGGTCTTCTTCGTCGAGGGTCTTTCGCGGACCACGCCGACGCACGCGGCGTTGATGAACACGACGATCCCGGTGAGCACCCTCGCCTTGGCTGTGCTGTTCGGCCAGGAGCGGATCCGGCCGCGCAGGGCGGCGGCGCTGGTGGTGGCGATGGCGGGCGTCCTGCTCGTGATCCGTCCGTGGGCCGATGGCGTGCCGGTCGGGATCCAGACAGGGGATTTGCTGACGCTGGTCAACGCGGTGTCATTTTCGTTCTTCCTGGTCATCTCCAAGAGGCTGATGACTCGGATCGACGCGCTGGCTGGGACGGCCATCCTGTTGACGTTCGGAGCGCTCACGGTCGGGATCATCGGTATTCCCCCGTTGCTGAACGTCGAGTTTTCGGCTCTGTCGACCCGCTTCTGGTGGCTTGCCGTCTTTATCGTCCTACTGCCGACCGCCGCGGCCTACGTGATCAACTACTGGGCGCTCGGCAAGGTCGACTCCTCGCTGGTCGCTTTCTTCGTCTTCCTGCAACCCGCGTTGGCCGCGGGGCTCTCCTGGGCGTTGCTCGGAGAACGACCCGCGCCGGTGATGTTCGTCGGAGCCGCGTTGATCTTCCTGGGCGTGGGCCTGACCGGGCGAACGGCCCGGCGCCCGCCTGGGCGCCCTGGAGATCGTTTGCCGGAACGAGCCAGGGTTAGTTGATCTGAAATTCTCCCCCGAACCATTGCACGCCGGGAATCGATTGCGGAGGCGCCATGGCATCGAGGAGGTCGTTGTTGCTGAACGTAAGCGTGCTCGTCCCGCTGGAAGCGACACGCACGAAGCGGATGCGCATGAGCAACTGCGTCCCGTTGAAGTCGATGCCGGTCGCGCCGAGACGCGTCAGGCCGACCGTCAGTTCCCCGCTCTGGACCTGCTGGACGATAGGCTGAATCGAGGCTCCATCGCTGGCCAGATGGGAACCGCTGACGTCGAAGTCTAAGAACGCCACCGAAGCCGTGTCGAAACTGAGCATGAACGACGCGGTCAATACGTCGAGGACACCGGTCACGTAGATTTCGACCACGGCGATACCGTCGGTCGACCCGACCCCGGACAGCGTCGTCACCGTGGCGGCGCCCGTCCCGGATACGGGCACGTACGTCAAAACGATCGCGGGAGTCATCACTCCCCCGCCCCCGCTGCTCCCACAACCGGCCAACGGAACGGCGATCGATGCGGCGAGCGCGAACCCGAGAATAATGAGGCGGTTGAGTTGAATTCCTGGTTTCACTCGGCTCCTCTACGGGCAGATCGGATCGACGCCGGCGCAACCCCACACGGCCGACATCGACGCGAGGTCGAGCCCGTCGACGCAGCCGTCCTGATTGTAGTCCACCGGGAACCACCATTCGGCCGCCGGCGTCGCGCTGCAGAGCCCGAATGAGCGACCCAGCCACCCGAGCTCCACGCCGTCCAGCAGGCCATCCCCCGTGAATTCGAACTGATCGCAGGTGCCCTCGTCAACGGCGCTGTTGCAATCGTTATCCAACCCGTCGCACAACTCGAAGGCGCCAGGGAACACCGTGTCGAGACTATCGTCACAATCAATCTGGCCGGGTGCGTCGCAACCCGGCCCGCCGGCCGATCCGTAGCCATCGGCGTCGACGTCCGTACAGCTGTCGCAGGCATCGCCGAGACCGTCGTTGTCGACGTCTTCCTGGCCCGGGTTGGCAACGTCCGGGCAGTTGTCGACGCTGACGCAGATACCGTCACCGTCGAGGTCTTCCCCGGCGCCCACGCAATCGCACGCGTCCCCCACACCGTCGTTGTCGGTATCGCTTTGCGTGGGGTTGAACGCGGCCGGGCAATTGTCGCAGGCGTCGCCCACTTCGTCACCGTCGAGGTCTTCCTGATTAAAATTGCTGTCGTCGGGACAGTTGTCGATGTTGCTGGCGATCAGGTCCAGGTCGTCGTCGTGACAGACCCCGGTGTCGGTCAACACCGCGCTCGTGGAGGGGTGTGGATTGTGGAACTCATCGCACTGCGAGGTGTCGAGACCGGTGTTACCGGTGCTGGAAGCCGTATCGTTCATGAGGTTGGCCGCATCGGTCACGTGAAGCAACCCGACGTTGTGCCCGTACTCGTGCCCCCACACGAGGTGTTCGATGGACGAAGACATGCGGACCAGCATCATCGTGGAACCCGGCGTGTACGCGCAACCCAGGATGTTGGTGTTCGGGCTCGAGGGACCCACGCAGAAACGAATCACCCGCACGAGCTTGACCCGCGCGATCGGGTTGTTCAACACGGCATCGCGTTCCGCCTCGTCGTCCACGATGTCCAACCCGTCGCCACCGACGCCGAACGACTGCTGGTTTCCGAGCCGCGAAAAGGAAATACAGCAGGAGACGTCGCCGTTGAAGTCCGATGTCGCCGCGATTTTCGAGATCGAGACCAGGATGCCGTCCAGCATCGCGTCGGTCATCGGATTGGTCGCGTCGACGTGGTTTGCGTAGGACAGTCCGGAGTCGTGACTGGTCGGTGCGGGATCTTCAACGGCCAGGACGGGGGCCCGCCCTTGATACGGTGCCGGATCGGTGCCGCTCGCTTGAGCGCCGTTCGCCGCAAGGCTCTCCGCGGGCGGGCCGGCGAATCGGCCGAAGTCCCGCAGCGGCCGCCGCGCGGCCTCGTTCAGGTTCAAACCGTGGATCACCGTTTGCACGGTGGCCTCGCTCAGCGTGCGGAGATGCTCGCGAGCTTCGGACCGGCCGGAACGGGCAAGTCCCCACAGTGCGGATTCGACCAGATCGGCACGCATCGCTTCCCTGTAAGGACCCTCGGCGATGGCACGGGCGAGCCGCCCCGACCGCCTCCCGGATGTCGTGGCGTCCAGCAAGTATTGCAGGGCCGCGGGGTCGGCCTGGGCGGCGATCTTGCCGAGCGCCTCGGGGCCGAGCAGCAGCGCGCGTTCCTCTTCGGGAACCCGGGTGGGATCGCCCGGAGGATGCTCGATCAGCTGCAGCAACGGTTCCACCGCACGCGCGTCGGGAAGCTGCAGCAGCAACGCCACGACGTTGTCGCGACGCGGGAAGTCCGGTTCGACGAGCAGCGCCAGGAGCTCGGCCCACCCGTCGGACCCGATTGCGCGGGTCGCGATATCCTCGCTGATCCCGTGGAAGTACGTCGTCAGGGCCGCCCTGCGAACGCTTTCTCGCGTGGATTCGCCGCTGCGCGGCCCGCTACGCGCCGGAGTTTGCGCGGCAACCGGGGTCACGGCGAACAGCACAAGGACGGCCAGGGTTCGCAGCTTGGACGATGCGTTCATCACGGCGAGGATACAACGTGGGGCGCATGGATCATCAGGTCAATGCGCTAGCTTGGGAGACGTATCCAGCTGCAGATAGGGCCGAAGGATGCACAGGACAGGATGGCTCGAGCGCAACCCACGGCCTCAAACCTCGCCGACGTCCAGGGCAAGACGGGTCAGCAACTCGGCACCGCGGGGCAGCACCGACTCGTCGATATCGAACTCCGACGAATGGTGCGGCGCCGTGATGCCGCGCTCCTTGTTCCCTGCGCCAACCAGGATGAATGCACCCGGACGCTCTTGCAGGAAGTAGGAGAAATCCTCGGCGGGGGCCATCGGGCGCGGCTCGATCACATTCTCGGCGCCGAACACCGGCGCCGCAACCCGACGAACGGTTTCCACCGCACCCGCATCGTTGACCGTCGCCGGGTAGCCGCTTTTGAGTGTGAACTCCGAGCGGCACCCGTTGGCCCGCGCGGCGTACTCGATCACCTCCGCGGCGCGCTTTTTGAGCAACTCGCGCACGCCCTCGGCGAAGGACCTCAGCGTTCCCTCGAGTATCGCCTCGTCGGGGATGATGTTGCTGACGGTCCCCGCATGCAGGGAGCCGATCGAAACCACTGCCGGGTCGATCGGGTCGACGTTGCGCGAAACGATCGTTTGCAATGCCGTCACCGCGTACGCCGCGGCCACGATCGGGTCGCGCGTCACGTGCGGTGTCGCCGCGTGCCCGCCCGTGCCGAGGATACGGGCAACGAAGCTGTCCTGCGCCGCCATGATCGGACCCGATCGCACGTGCACGGTCCCGGCCGCAAACGGGCTCCACAGATGCAAGGCGAACACCGAGCCGATCTTGATAAGGTCCAGCACGCCCTGCTGGATCATCTTCTCGCCGCCGCCGTACCCTTCCTCTCCCGGCTGGAAGCAAAAGAGCACGTCGCGCCTCAACTCGTCGCGGCGCTCGGACAAGATCGTCGCCGCGCCGAGCAACATGGACATGTGGCCGTCGTGGCCGCAGGCGTGCATGCGCCCTTCCGTCCGCGACCCGTACTCGCGCCCGGGGGTCTCGGTGACCGGCAAAGCGTCCATGTCCGCGCGCAGCAACACGCCGGGACCCTCGGGGTTCTTGGCCCGTAGGATCGCCGCCATCCCCGTTTCCGCGATGCCGGTGTGGACTTCGAGGTCCAGTGCATCGAGGCGTTCCTTGACGTACGCCGCGGTGTTGACTTCCTCGAACCCGAGTTCAGGTTGCTGGTGCAAGTCGCGGCGCCAGGAAACGATCGTCGAGGCGAGTTCGTCCGCGCGAGTCTTGATCGAATCGGACATCGCCTAGTCCAGCCGCTTGATGATGTGCCAGCCGAAGGGACTCAGCTCGGCGTGGAACTTCGCCATCCCGATCTCGCCGGGAGCAAGTCTGAACGAAATGTCACCGAAAGAAACGGCCATGTCGGCGCGCGGGGAGTGTCCCGGGAGCCGCGCGGCACCGCGGTTGGTCATCTTGTAAATCCCCGGATAGGAGTCGTTGGTGTACTCCTTCACCAACGCGTCGAAGGCCTCTCCTGCTTCAGCCCGGTCGAAAATTTCCCAGGCCAGCTTCTCGGCCTGCTTCTTGGACCACTCGACGGGCTTGCTGATCTTTCCCTTGAAGCTAATTAAGACGTGCTGGACGGTAACGGCATCGGGGTTCTTGTTCCTTTTCTCTTTTTTCTCCTTCTCGGCCGACCCCGCCATGACAAGCCCGACGAACACGAGAATAACCAGGACAACGAGCAAAGGGCGCGAGCGCATATGGGATCTCCTATCGGGATCGAGGAAAGCCCTATTTTTTCACCAGCGGTGGCGCCACAGCAAGTCCGGTCGGCGGAGCCTGCTGGCGTTGCCCCGCGGCTCCGATATAATCCGGCTCGGTCAAGGAAAAGGACACCCCGCACAATGGACCAACGGATCACCGTGGGCCACAGCCCCGATCCCGACGACGCCTTCATGTTTCACGGGATCGCAGCCGGCAAGGTCGACACCGCTGGTTTCGAGATCGAACAACTCCTGGAAAACATCGAGTCGCTGAACCGCCGCTGCATGGAGGGCCAGATCGAGGTCTCCGCAGTCAGCATCCACGCCTACGCACACTTGACCCACACCTACGCGCTGATGCACTGCGGTGCGAGCATGGGCGACGGCTACGGGCCCAGGATCGTCGGCAGGAAGCCTGTCTCCCCGGACGAACTGGCGCGGATGACGATTGCCATCCCCGGCACGCTGACCTCGGCATTCCTGGCGTTGCGACTCTACCTCGGCAAACCGTTCGAGTACCGCATCGTTCCCTTCGACCGTATCCTCGAGGCGGTCCGTGACGGCGAGGTCGATGCGGGCTTGGTGATCCACGAAGGCCAGCTGACCTATGGCGATTACGGACTCTCGCTGATCACCGATCTAGGCGTGTGGTGGGGTGAGAAGACCGGCGGGCTTCCCTTGCCGTTGGGCGGCAACGTGGTACGCAAGGATCTCGGTGACGAAGCCATGAGCACGCTCACCCGCGTGATCCGCGACAGCATCAACTACGGGCTCGACCACCGCAAAGAGGCGCTCGACTATGCGATCGGTTTCGGGCGCGGACTGGACTACGAACTCAACGACGAGTTCGTCGGTATGTACGTCAACGACTTGACCCGCGACTACGGTGAGCGGGGCCGCCGCTCGATCGAGTTGTTCCTCGCAGAAGGCGCCGCAGCGGGACTCGTTCCGCCGATCGACGGCTTGAAGTTCGTCGATTGATGCGGGACGATCTTCACAACGCTCTGCTGAAGAGCGGCGCCGTGATCGATGGAGCCTCGGCGTTGCCGTTGCATTTCGGCGCTCCCAAGGCCGAACTCCACGCCGCACTCAACGTCTGTACGGTGGCCGATCGCTCGCCGCTCGCACGGTTGATCGGCGACGGACCCGATCTCGCGGACTTGCTCAACCGGCTGTCGACCAATACCGTCGATGCTCTCGAGCCCGGCCACGGTACCGCGACGGTTCTGACGACCTCCAAGGGCCGTATTGTCGAGCGGTTGTTCGTGACTCATCTCGGAGACGCCGGGTTGTTGCTCGTCGGTGGAACCGGACGCGCCGCCGCGGTGCTCGAGCATGTCAACAAATTCACGTTCGCCGAGCAGACAGGGTTGCGCGACTGCGGGGACGACTACGGGCTGCTCGCGCTCGGCGGACCGTTGGCGCGCGAGGCGCTGATCACCATGGGCTTCGATACACCCCCACCGCTGGGCGCGGTTGACGAAATGCACGACGGAACAAGGGTCCATGTTCTTGGCCACGACGGCTATTCGGCCGATGGGTTCTCGGTGCTCGTGCCCAACGGACAGGCCGGCTCGCTGTGGCAGGCTATGGTGCTGGCCGTGTCGAAGACCGACGGGCGTCCCGCCGGCGAACTGGCGCTCGAGGTCGCGCGCCTGAGGCGGGGCATCCCCGCCAGCGGCTCGGAGCTCAACGAAGACCACAATCCGCTCGAAGCCGGTCTGTGGGACGCGGTCGCGTTCGACAAGGGCTGTTACGTCGGACAGGAAGTCGTCGCACGGCTCAACACGTACGACAAGGTTTCTCGCCGCCTGGTTGGCCTGCGGATTCCGGAGGTCCAACTCGTCGTCGCGGGGACCACGAAACTCTACCGCGACGAAAAGGACGCCGGCGTCGTCACCAGCGTCGCCGGACTCGAAGGCGCGGAAACGGTTGCCATTGGCTATGTCAAGACACGGATCGCCGACATCGGTGACTCCGTGCACCTCGGCGCCGTAGACGGACCCATCGTCACCCTACACGCGTTCCCGATGAAGGATTAGGAGAGACTCATGTTGCGCCCGGCTCGTTCAATGGGTTGGATCTTAGCGCTGCTTCTCATCACCGCCGGTTGCGGAAAGACCGGAAAGCCGCCGCAAACCGACGACCCGGAGGAGTTCGTCGTCGAGATGGAAGTGCAACTGCTCGATCTGTGGGTCAAACGGGAGCGCGCATCGTGGGTCCAGTCGAATTTCATCACGGAGGATACCGAGAAGATCGCCGCCGATGCGTTGAAGGACGTGATCGCCGCGACGGTCGAACTGGCTGCGCAGGCCGCGTATTTCGAGGGCAAGCCGATGTCCGACGAAACGGCGCGCAAGCTGCGCCGGCTCAAGACCTCGCTTACGATGGTCGCACCCAGCGATGCCGCGCTGCAGGCCGAACTCGCCGAGATCACGACCGGCATGGAGAGTCTCTACGGCAAGGGAACGTATTGTTCCGACGAGCGCGGCGGCGAGTGCCTCGACCTGGGTACGATGGAAACGATCCTGGCCAAAAGTCGGGACCCGAGCGAGTTACTCGATCTGTGGACCGGTTGGCGCAGCATCTCGCCGCCTATCCGGCCGATGTACGAGCGGTTCGCCGAATTGGCCAACGCGGGAGCCCGGGAACTCGGATTTTCCGACCTCGGCGAGCTATGGCGATCCAATTACGACATGGACGCCGATGCATTCGCTATCGAGGTCGATCGTCTGTGGGACCAGGTGCGACCGCTCTACGAGGCATTGCACTGCCACGTGCGCGCCAGGCTCAACGCGACCTACGGGTCCGACGCGGTCGCGTTGGACGAGCCGATCCCGGCGCACCTGCTTGGCAACATGTGGAGTCAGAGCTGGGGCAATATCTACGACCTGGTCTCGCCGGGTTCCAGCGATCCCGGTTTCGACCTGACCGAGATCCTGCGTCGCCGCGGGATCGACGAGCGCGAGATGGTGCGCTACGGCGAGCAGTTCTTTACCTCGCTCGGGTTCGAACCGCTACCCGACACGTTCTGGGAGCGTTCGCTATTTACCAAACCGCAGGACCGTGCTGTCGTGTGCCATGCCAGCGCCTGGGACATCGACGGCGTCGATGACCTGCGCATCAAGATGTGCATCAAGATCAACGCCGAGGACTTCGTCACGGTGCATCACGAGTTGGGTCATAACTTCTACCAGCGGGCCTACAACAAGCAGTCGCCGTTGCATCAGGACAGCGCGCATGACGGATTCCACGAGGGCATCGGCGACACCATCGCCCTGTCGATCACACCCGAATACCTCGTCGAGGTCGGTCTGCTCGACGAGTTGCCGTCCACGAGCGGCGATCTCGGCTTGCTGATGCGTATGGCGCTCGACAAACTCGCCTTCCTGCCGTTCGGTCTGGTCGTCGATCAATGGCGTTGGAAGGTCTTCTCCGGCGAAATCGGCCCCGACGCGTACAACGCCGGCTGGTGGGACCTGCGCACCAAGTACCAGGGCATCCGACCGCCGGTCGTGCGTAGCGAAGCCGACTTCGATCCCGGCGCCAAGTACCACGTTCCCGCGAACACGCCCTACACACGCTACTTCCTCGCCCACATCCTGCAGTTTCAATTCCACCGCAGCCTCTGCGAACTGGCCGGGTACGAGGGGCCGTTGCACCAGTGCTCGATCTACGGCAACGAAGCCGCGGGCAAGGCGCTGCGCGACATGCTGGCGATGGGTGCGAGCAAGCCGTGGCCGTACGCGCTCGAAGCGCTGACCGGCCAGCGCGAGATGGACGCCACCGCGATCGTCGACTACTTCGCGCCGTTGATGGGTTGGCTCGAGGATCAGAACGAAGGGCGCCGCTGCGGGTGGTAGCCACAGCGCGCCGTTTCGTCGAGCAGTGCGTCGGGCGAGTGACCTAGCCGAGCAAAGTTTCGAGGTGCAGTTTCACCGATGCACCGAGGGCGTCGAGGTCGTAGCCACCCTCGAGGACCGAAACGAACCGCCCATCGCAACAGTCCTCCGCCAGTTCAAGAACCCAACGCGTCGCCTCCCCGTAGGCCTCGGTGTCGACTTCGAGGGCCGCCAGCGGGTCGGCGCGGTGGGCGTCGAATCCGGCGGAGACCAGCACGAAATCGGGGCCGAAGCGGCGCGCGGCGGGTAGGATCGTGTCCCGGATCGCGCCGAGGAACGCATCACTGCCGGAACCGGGCGACAGGGGACAATTCAACGTCGTTCCCTCGCCGGCGCCAACGCCGCACTCGCTCGCCGCACCGGTGCCCGGGTACAACGGCCACTGGTGCACCGACGCATAGAGCACGCTCGGGTCGTCCTCGAGGATGTGCTGTGTGCCGTTCCCGTGGTGCACGTCCCAGTCCAGGATGAAAACGCGCTCGATGCCGTGCTCCGCCTGTAGCCTCCTGGCAGCCACGACGACGTTGTTGAACAGGCAGAAACCCATCGCGAGGTTGGCCTCGGCGTGATGGCCGGGCGGGCGCACCGCCGCGAACCCGCGAGACAGTTCGCCCCTCGCGACCTTGTCGCATAGGTTGCCGATCGCACCCGCGGCCCGACGTGCGATCGTCGCGCTCTCGGCGCAGATCGCGGTGTCCATCGAACCGATATGACGCTCGCCGGCGGCGCACGCTTGCTCGACCCGGGCAATGTAGTCGGGATGGTGCGCGCGGATCAGGTCGGCATCGTCTGCGACCCGCGGTTCGATCCGCATACAGCGATCTGCCAGACCGGAAGCGGTGAGTAATTCGCGGATATGTAGAAGGCGGCCGGGGTGCTCGGAGTGGCCCGGTCCGGTGTCGTGACGTTCGAATAGCGGGTCCAGCACCAACCCGACCGGTCGCGACTCCCCTACGGCCCGCGTCAGGGGTGTTCGGTGCTGATCCCCGACAGACCGCTGAATCCGTCGGTGATCGTCACGTCGTCAGGCAATTCGACGTGGTAGAGCCCGGCGGCCAGGTCCGGGTTGATTTGGATGTTCTTGAATTCGACCGTGCGGCCGGTTCCGTCCTTGGCGCGGTATTCCACTCGTTTCGGCATGTACGTTTCCGCGTCAAGCCAAAACAGCACTTCCTCGACGCGCTTCCTGACGCGGCGGCGCTTCGGTATGAGCGACAGCAGGTAAGTGTCGTCGCCGGCCTCGCGAAGGCGAATGTTGTAGAACTTGCCCAGTTCGGCAGAACCCTGGCCTACGCCGAAGAACCGGAACAGTTGATCGCGCCAGCGCTGAATGTTGCGCTTCTCGGCTTTCTTGCGCGCCGGGAAGTATCCGATGTACTCGTCCCCCGAAATCACGAAACTCATCTTCTCGGGGGTCGTGTACTCCCAACGGATTGCATCGGGCTTGGTCATGAAGAATCGGCCCGTGGCGATGATCGGTTCGTTGAGTAGCGCGTTGGTGTTGGTCTCGGTGAATTCGGCGCTGATGGTTTGAATGCCGTCCTGAACGCGATCGAATCGAGCCAGCACCTCGTTCAAATCAGTCGCGGCGGCCGGGAAACCGGCGCAGCCCAGGATCACCGCAGAGAGCAGGATTCGATAGAGTGCCTTCGTATTTTGAAACAAGATGCGGATTCTCCTCCACCGATTACGTTAACAGCCCCCGATTGAGCGGTCAATCGAACCGTCAGGCACGCATGGCCGCTCCGGACCGCCGCTTCTATAATATCTGTTTCCCAGGCGCCCACGCGCGGATCGAGGGTTTCATGTGTCGCTTGTCCAACGGCTTGATCTGTCTTGTCTCGCTGGCCGCGCTGGCTGGTTGCGCCGGCTCGACCCGGGCGCCCGACTCCGAACCGGCGCCCACCCAAACCGCTACGGTCGGATCGACGGGCGACATGACGTGGCGCGCCGCGCTGCTTCAGGCCGAAGATACGGGCCACGTCAACGACGCGCTGCGCGAGGGACTCGCCTCCGAAAATGCCGATCGGCGCCGCGCGACGGTCCGCACACTGGGCCGCATCCGCGATCGTTCGATGGCGGACGCGCTGTTGGCCGCTTTCGAAGACCCCGACGCGTCGGTGCGGGCCGAGGCGATCTTTGCCGCCGGGATCTCGGCGTCGAGCGACGCGATCCCCGCGATCACCGCCAAGTGCAATGATCCGGACAAGCTTGTGCGCACAGCCGTTGCGGCGGCCCTGGGCATGCTCGCAAGTCCCGGGGGGATCGTCGCGCTGACCGAGTTGTTGGCCGACGACTTCAAGGACGTCCGTCTGGCCGCATGCTATTCGGCTGCGCGGTTAACCGGCGCCAACGATATCGTCGAGCCGTTACTCGAGATGGTCGATGACCCCGACACGGACGTCAAGGCGGCGGCCGTCTACGCGTTGAGCCGGCTGTCCGGGCGTCTCAACGCGCTCAGGTTCACCGTCCGATTCAGGGTCCGTCAAGAGTTGGTCCGACTGGCCAAGACGCGCAATCCTGGAATTCAGATCCTCGTCGCCGAGGGCTTGTACAACCCGATCGCCGGCGAGCAGGCCGACACGTTGCACGCCATGATGCGGGACACGGACGAACCCGTGGTGCTGCTGGCGATCCTCCGTTCGACGAGCATCCCGGGCGCCCCGGCGTTCGTGTTCCACGAAACCTTGATCAAACACCAAGACGTCCGGGTCGTACACGGCACGATCCTCGGGCTGGGGCGCATGAAGGGGGAGGCGGTCAACGGTTTGCTACTGGAATTCATCCTCGAAGACTCGCGCGACTGGTTGCGAGCCGAGGCGATCCGTTCGCTGGCCAAGGCGGATCGACGTACGATGCTCGAAGTCGCCAACGGTCTGTCGAGCGATCCCCTATCGATCATCCGCGCGGCAACCGCCGAGGCGCTCTACGGACACGAGGAGCCCGAGGCGGCGACTTACGCCAAGCGACTGTTCGAAACCGACGACGCCTGGGTGCGACTGCACGCCATCCCTGCGATGGCGGGCGTCGAGGAGCCGCTGAGTTCCGTGTTTGGCGATTTGCTTGAGCACGCTTCGGTCGAGGCAAAAATTCAGATGGTCCGGGCGGTCGGATACCGCCTGGCCATGACGGGCCGGAACGAGGCCGATCACGCGGATGCCGTGGCGCTGCTCGCCAGGCTATGGGATGAGGCGGCGGCGGCGAGATTCCCAAGGTTGCAGTTGGCGGCGATCGACGCGGCGGCCGAGGGTGAACGTGAGGATGGCGCGACTCTGATTCGAAAGGCGCTAAAAGCCGACGACCTCGGCGTGCGCCGGCACGCGGTTTCGGTGCTGCAATCCCGGTTCTCCGAAACGGTCAGGCTCGAGCAACTGAAAGGAAGACCGCTCTCGTACTATGAGAACATCGTCGAATGGGCCGATCGTCAGCACGCCGCGGTGATCACGGTCGAGCGGCGAGGCTTCATCCCCGGTCGCTTCACCGTCGCGCTGGACTCGCAAAACGCCGCGATGACCTCCTGGCGTTTCGCGCAACTCGCGGACCGCGGTTACTACGACAACCGCCGGATCGATCCGTTCGTGCCCGGGTTGCGGCTCCACAGCGGGCGCGGCGGCGGCGACCGCTACGCGGAGACGACCTGGCGAGCAGAGCTGGTGTTCTCACTGTTCGGACCCGGAACCCTGGCCGCCGTGGGCCCGCGCGAAGCATTGCTGGGCGAATGGGTGGTCACGCTCAGTGCCCGGCCGAACTACCTTGGCCGCTACGCGCCGTTCGGGCAAGTCGTGCAGAACCTTCAGGGAGTCGCCGCCAACGTGCTCCCGATCGACCGCGTGGTCTCCGTCAGAATCTACGAGGGGAACGGGCGCGAACCGCTTCCACCCCTCAATTGAGCTAGCCGATCACCTTCTTGACCTGCTCATCGAGCGCGGTCACCTCGCGGTGGACGCGCTCGCGGACTTCGCGCCAGGAGTCGACCGGCAGGCTGAGGAACGCCTCGGCCACCGCCGGGTCGAACTGACGGCCGCTCCATTCCTTGATTTCATTGCAAGCGTCGTCAATGCTGAGCGCCTTGCGATAAGGCCGGTCCGACGTCATCGCGTCGAACGTGTCGACGACTGCGAAAACGCGCGCGCCCTGCGGGATCTCCTCGCCCTTCAACCCGCGAGGGTAGCCCGAGCCGTCGAAACGCTCCTGGTGGCTCAACACGATGTCGAGCGCCGGTTCCAGGAAGCGGATGTGCTCGAGCATGCGGTAGCCCATCTCGGGGTGCCTCTTCATCACTTCCCACTCTTCGGAGTCGAGCTTGCCCGGTTTCTTGAGGATCGCATCAGGGATCCCGATCTTACCCACGTCGTGGAGAATCGCTCCGCGCCGGATCCACATCAGGTCCGGCTCGCCGATCCCCATCACCTTGGCAACCATCACCGCGTACTGAACCACGCGGTAGGAGTGACCCTGGGTCTCGTTGTCGCGAAAATCCAATGCGGTGACCAGCGCCTGCAACGAACTCTCGTAGGAATCCTGCAGTTCACTGTAGAGCCGTTCGATCTCGCCGTGTTTCTCGACGACCTCGGCGGTGCGGAGTTCGACGAGATCTTCCAGGTGCTCCTGGTACGAGCGGTTCTCGGCGATCAGCCGGCGCTTCTCGAACGTGCGATCGACGACGATCTGGACCTCTTCCAGGTTGAACGGTTTGGTGAGGTAGTCGGCGGCACCCTCACGAATTGCCCGGATCGCGGTCTTCGCATCGACGACTCCGGTGACCATGATCACGTCGAGGTCGGGGAACAATTTCTTGGCGTCGCCCATCAGGTCGATGCCGGTGCGGCCGGGCATATCGATATCCGTCAGCAGAAGATGGAATCGCTCCTTCTCGAGGATTGCCATGGCCTCGTCGGCGTCCGCGGCCATCTCGGTTTCGAAACCGAACGCCTCGAGCCCTTCCGCGAGGATCTCACGGACCGCGAGTTCGTCGTCGACGACGAGGATCCGTTTGATGCCTTTAGCGGTCAGGGTTCCGGCGGAATCCATTATTACTCCTTCAAGTAAGGTGCGGGAGATCACCCTCGGCCACCCCAATATAGTTCTTGAAGCGGCCGGACGGAAGCGGCCTGTTGCGAGGTTACGATCAGGTCACATCCTCCCAGCTCTCGCCTGTTTTCTGATCGACGACCAGGGGGACGGTCAACGGGTGCACACCCTCCATGGCCTGCCGGACCGTCGTCGCAGTCGCATCGATCTCCGCCTTCGGAACCTCGAGCAAGAGTTCGTCGTGGACCTGCAACAGTACGCGCGCCCTCGAGCCCGCTGCGCTCAGCTCGCGATCGACCGCCAGCATCGCCATTTTCATCAGGTCCGCGGCCGTGCCCTGGATCGTCGTGTTGACCGCCGCGCGCAGAGCCTGTTCCTGGGCCACGCGGCTGATGCGCTGGCGCAGTTGCGGGAACCAGCGGACACGGCCGAAGAGGGTGCGAACGGCACCGTCACGCAGTGCCTGTTCGCGGACGGCCTCGATGTAGTCGCGCACGCGTGCGAACCGCTCGAAGTAGGTCTGGATGAACCGTTTGGCCTCGGAGCGTTTCATCCCTTGCTCGCGGGCCAGACGGAATTCGGACATGCCATAAAGGATGCCGAAGTTCACCGCCTTGGCGCTCGTGCGCATGGCGTCGGTGACCAGGTCCGGGACGACGCCGAAGACCCGCGACGCGGTGTAGCGATGGATATCCTCCCCGGCCCGGAACGCGGCGGTCAGTTCTTCATCGCCCGTCAGGTGTGCGAGCACGCGTAGTTCGACCTGCGAGTAGTCCGAGGCCAGGAAGACCATGCCCTCCGCGGGCACGAAGGCCGAGCGGATCCTGCGACCCTCCTTGGTTCGCGCGGGGATGTTTTGCAGGTTCGGGTCGTTGGACGACAGACGGCCGGTCGCGGCGCCCGTCGGTTGGTAGGAGGTATGGACCCGTCCGGTGCGGGGATGCACCAACCGGGGCAATGCGTCGACGTAGGTGCCCTTCAGCTTGGACAGTTCGCGGTACTCGAGTAACTTGGCCGCGATCGGGTGATCCAGTTCTTCCAGCGTCTGGGCGTCGGTGGAGGCCACCTTGCTCTTCGCCGTCTTCTTTCCGGGCTTCAGGCCGAGTTCGTTGAACAAAACTTCCCGCAGTTGCTTCGGCGAATCGACGTTGAATTCGTGGCCTGCCAGGGCGTGGATCTCGACGGTCAGGGCGCAAAGCCTGGTGTCCATCTCGGCGGACATCCCAGCGAGACGGTCGACGTCGACGCGGATCCCCCACTGTTCCATCCGCGCGAGCAGTGGGAGAAGCGGCGCTTCCATCTCGTCGTACAGTTGGGCCAGCGGGCCTTCATCCAGTTCGGCGCGAAGCCGTGCGGCCACGTCGAAGATCGCGTCGGCGGTTGCCGCGAGGTACGCGGTGGCCACATCGACCTCGACTTCGCCGAATCCGCGTCGTTTCGCCCCCGTGCCGGTCAACTCGTCCCGCTTCGTCAACGTTCGGCCGAGGTAGCTTTCGGTCAGGGTCGACAGCGCGTAGTCGGAGCGACCCGAGTGCAGGACGAAGGCCGCCAGCTTGGTGTCCAGGCCCCAGTTCGTAACCGCCAGGCCGCGACGACGCAGCAGGTGGTCGAGCGTTTTCAGGTTGTGGGCGTGCTTGGCCACCGAGCCGTCGGCGAGCAGGGCTCCCAGGGTGCCGTCGAGATCGCTTTCTGGAATCGGCGGCGGCACGCCGAGATACGTGTGGTTCAACGGCAGGTAGCCGGCGTGCCCGTCGCCCCAGGCCAGCGCCAACCCGATCAGTTCCGCCGTCATCGGATCGCCCGGACCGGCGACCCAATCGATCGCACAGGCGCCGGTCTTGCGGCAAATTTCTACCGCGGCTTCCAGTTGCTGGACGCTCTCGAGCGTGACGTAGTGCGTTTCGTGCCGCTTCGGCGCCGCAACCGGGTTGGCCCCCGACTCGAGTTCGGCGATCTGCGCGGTGAATTCGAGGAAACGAAACAACTCGAGCGCCTGGTCGCGGTTCATCTCGCCCAGCGCGAGATCGTCGACCCCTTGGTCCGCCGGGGCATGGTCGTCGAGCGTGGCGAGTTCGCGGCTCAGCTTGGCTTGCTCCGCGTTCCCGGCAATCGCGTACCAGCTTTTCCTGGCACTGCCCTTATCCAGCCCCTTGAGTTCGCGTTTGACCGGACGCAGTGGTTTCATCACCGTCTTGCCGGGTTGCCCAACGCGGCCGGTAACGTCATACAGCGCGTCCTCACGAAGGGCCTGCCGGACCGCGGCGAGTTTGTCCGGCCAGGCGGCGTCGCGCTCCGCGGCGAGGAAGGCCGTCAAGCTCGAGGTCATCTCCCTCGCGGCGACTGAAATCGCTTCGGAGGCGGCCTGCTCGACTGCATCGACTGCCTCGATCGCCTCGATCACGGCGAGCAGCCGGTCCCGCGCGTCGTACAACGCGACGAAATGCTCCGCGCGCGCCAGAACGGCGTCCAGGCCGCCATACGTCGCGACGATCGAGAGGGCGGTCTTTTCCCCCACCCCCGGAACGCCGGGGATGTTGTCCACACTGTCGCCCATCAGCGCGAGCACGTCGAGCACCTGGCCGGGCGGGACCCCGAAGTGTGCGGCGACACCGGCGGGGTCGAGCCGCCGTTCCTTCGACGGGTTGAGCACGGTGACGCCGTCGCCGACCAGTTGCAGGAGGTCCTTGTCGGAACTGACGATCACGACCTCGTAGCCGGCCTCGCGCCCCAGCCGCGTGTACGTCGCGATCAGGTCGTCGGCCTCGTAACCCGCAAGTGCCAGGACCGGCACGCCGAGTACCGCGCAGATCTTGCTCGCGTACGGCGCCTGCTGCTTCATGTCCTCGGGCGTGGGCGGGCGGTTGGCCTTGTAGGCCGGGTAACGCTCGTGGCGGAAGGTCTTGCCGGGTAGATCGAAGGTTACGGCGAGATGCGTCGGACGTTCGTCGGCGATGAGCTTGCGCAGCATCGACGTGAAGCCGAACAGCGCGTTGGTCGGGAAGCCCTGTGCGGTCGTCAGCCCACGCACGGCGAAGTAGGCGCGGTAAAGCTGCGCCGTGCCGTCCAACAGGTACAGGGTTTTGGAGTCCGCCATGCGTCGCCCGCGCTCCGTTCCCGGAGCGGGGCATCATAACGCACCCCTCAGGGCCAGCGGCCCAGCACGGGAGTCCACTCGGCGCCGGCTGCGGCATCGGCCACCGCGGTGGCGTCACCGTTCCTGGTCAGGACGAGCGTGTTGGGTCCGCCCCAGTTGATCCAAACCCGGCCTTCCAAGTCGGGGACAAGCGAATTGAGCTCCGTCCATTCGGAACCGTCGCAGAGGAACAGACGTTCGATGCCGTGGAGCGGCTGACCATAGAGCCCGGACGAAGCGTGAGGATGTTCAACGTCCCACTGCTTCACCAGGAATCGTTGCGCATCGGGTGACACGATCGCGGACACTCCGATCTCGAAGTAGCGCGAGAGGATCTCCTCCCCGTCACCCGCTGCCAGGACCAGACGAGCGCCATGGATCTCCCTTTCGACCCGCAAGTGACGATCCCCGCTCAACCAGCCGAGGACGCCCCACTGGTGGATCACCGCGACAATCGAACCGTCGTCGTTCCAGGCCGTTGATCTCACCGGAGGCCGTAGGAAACGAATCTTTTCTTTCTTCGCCGTGTCGATCATCCAACCGCCCACGCGGCCGTACGACCCGCCGAGCACGACGAGGCGATCCGCGTGGGCCGCGACCGCGTCGGTCCAGCCGCCAACGCAGAGCGCGCGCAGGACGAACGGCGTCGGTCGCGGCGAACAGGACCGGTGTGATCACCAGGGCAGCCGTCAGGACCACCGCACCACGTTGGATCCGCCCGCGGCCCGCCGGTTCACCCAGGCAACCGGCACGGTAGGACGACAGGATCATCGCGATCGGCAGGATCGGCGTCACGATGAACGCGAGATGGACGCGGCCGATCCAAACCATTTCAAACGCCGAGGCGAAGAACGTCACCGCGCCGATCGGC